>ENA-OWLM01000011-OWLM01000011.1-metagenome-genome-assembly--contig:-NODE-11-length-67533-cov-7.205415_pt1 | contig 67533 bp, 50 predicted proteins | sample MGYA00245349_ERZ651102 | MGnify/ENA primary metagenome ERZ651102 (study PRJEB26857, sample SAMEA4031759) | metagenome | biome: human; feature: oral; material: saliva | place: Philippines | collected 2014 | study... | reverse complement strand
CTGGTTACATTCGGCCTGGATGGTGGCGATGCGAATCTCTTCTTCGGAGGCGGGCGCGTTCGGTCCTCCGTTCTTCATCATCTGATCAAACATCGGAGTTTCCTCGGCGACGGATCCAGCCGAGCGCGGGGTGAGACCGCGGTCGGAGACGCACTGCTTCCACTTCTCCTCGAGCTCGCGGTGTAGCTTGCTTCCGTACACGGCGTTACCCGCTTCGGTAGAGATACGAATGTAGGTGGGCTGTTCTTCCTTCTCAGGCCTCTTGCCGTCGGGCACCGCGGCGTCCAGAGTTTCACGGGCCTTGGTATAGCATTCGATGCTGAGCCGCTCCTCGGGGCTCATGCTCTCCCCCGAGTTGTAGGAGATGGGATCGGCTGCGTTGGGGTCCCGCTTCTGAAAACCGTACTTCTGGGCGTACTCAACATTCCAGGGGCCGTACTTTCGGCCCAAATCACCGCGTGGCCCGCTTTCAGAATGGGGAGCTTGGGCGGTGTAATTCTGCCCGTGTTCGGCATAGCACTGCTTCATGGCAATCTGAAAGGCCGTGTACTCGTAGTTGGTGCGCTCGTAGTAGAGGTAATCGTCCAGGGGCATCTTCACGATGTCCTGTTCCGCGTCGAAGATGGCGTGGACGCTTTCGTCACGTTCCAGCGGCGGGTTAAAGAGCGAGCACGCGCTCAGCGGGAGCACGCCGATGCAGAGCAGGGCACCCGTGGTGAGCAGGCGGCGGCTCATGCCAGTGCGAGGGGCGGTGGTGCGGCGGGTGAGGGATTTCATCGTTGAACGCCTTTCATAAGAGTGAGTTGTACACCACATTACACCTTCTGTTCCCTGTCGCGCTCAAATTTCGGGGGGGGTGTGCCCCAAAAATTTTTGCGTGCCTGCCCCTCTGCCGGGAGCTGCATCCGCTGCAGGCATAGTCTCCAGCAGGAATAGCCCTCTGTGTGCATAGTCCACTGTGTGCATAGAAAAATCCCCCGAACTTCTCAGCAGAGAAATTCGGGGGATTCTTCAATCAGCTACATGCTACTTGGTCGGCAGTTCAGCCAGTTCGGTAGCGTCGTGAGCCTCGGGGATGTGATCCACGTGCAGACGCTTACGGAAGACCCAGTAGGTCCAAGCCTGGTAGACGAAGACGACCGGCAGACCAAGGCAGGTCACGAAGGTCATAACGCCCAGGGTGTACTCGGAGCTGGATGCGTTCGCAATGGTGAGCGAGTATGCCGGGTCCAGGGTGGAGGGCAGAACGTTCGGGTACATTGCGGTGAAGATTGCCAGCGCGCCGAATGCGAGGAACACGGACAGACCAGCGAAAGCGCGACCCTCACGGCCACCCTTTGCGGAGATCCAAGCAATCAGAACAGCAACCACAGCCAGGATGGTGCACAGCCAGGAGACGCCGTTACCGGTGGTGAAGTCCAGTGCCAGAACCCATGCAACGATCGGCAGCAGCAGGACGGGAGACCAGCGTACCAGGGTGTTGCGGGCACGGTCACGGATGTCACCGTCGGTCTTCAGAGCGATGAAGGCAAGACCCTGAACCAGGGCGAAGCCAACGAAGCCCAGACCGCCGAGCAGAACCGGCAGGGAGACCCATGCGAAGGCGCCGCCAACGCGGTCACCGTTCTCGTTGATGGGCAGACCCATGGAGGTCAGACCGAGCAGAGCGCCGACGAGCAACGCGATGAAGAAGGAAGAAACAGACAGAGCGATGTTCCAGTTACGGATCCACTTCTCGTCGTTCTTCTTACCGCGGTATTCAATTGCGACCACGCGCAGAATCAGGAAGACCAGCGCGAGAGTCAGGGGAATGTACAGAGCCGAGAAGAGGGCTGCGTACCAGATGGGGAATGCTGCGAAGATAGCAGCACCGCCGGACACAATCCACACCTCGTTACCGTCCCAGACGGGGCCGATGATGTTCAGCAGCAGACGACGTTCCTTCTCGTTCTTGGTGAACTTGGAACCCATCAGCATGCCGACGCCCAGGTCGAAGCCGTCGAGAATCATGTACATGATGAGGAAGACGCCAATGGCGACAAACCAGAGGGTGGGCAGGCCAGGCTGACCGGCAAAGATATTGAAATCAAAGTTCATGGTGAATCAATCCTTACCCGCCTAGTAGGCGAACTCCAGCACATCGCGCTTGGACTTGTCGTTGGACTCGTCCTCGTGGGGCGACTGAACCAGCTCGGGCATTGCTGCCACAACACCGGCCTTGACGTACTTGATGAGCAGGTAAACCTCAACCACCATCAGCACGCCGTAGAGCAGACCCAGGGTGAGCAGGGAGAAGAGGATTTCTTCACCGGAAACACCCGGGGAGATAGCTGCTGCGGTGAACAGGTGGATTGCGGGGTCACCCTGAAGGTTCGGAGCCACAACGAAGGGCTGGCGGCCCATTTCGGTGAAGATCCAGCCCAGTGCGATTGCGAAGAAGGGAGCCATGATGGACCAGACAGCAACGTTCTTGAGCAGCTTGGACTCGGGAACGGTGCCAACGCCCTTCTTACGGGTTACCCACAGTGCGTAGAGGTAGAGGGGCAGTACGACTGCACCCAGACCAATCATGCCGCGGAAGCCCCAGTAGGAGACCTCGAGGGAGGGCAGGTAGTCAATCTTCTGACCTGCACGCTCGCCGTAGAGCGGGTTGTTGGGCAGGTTGGTGCCGAACTTAGCTTCGTACTCGGGCAGCAGGGTCTGAATACCCTTCACCGGGGTATCGAAGTTGTCGTGAGCCAGGAAGGACAGCACGCCGGGAACCTCGATGATGGGGGTGATCTTGTCACAGCTCTGAGCGCCGAGCTCGCCGATGGTCAGAACAGAGAAGGCGGTACCGTCGTGGCACGCAGCTTCTGCGGCAGCCATCTTCATGGGCTGCTCGTGAATCATCATCTGTGCCTGCAGGTGACCGGATGCACCAACACCTGCGAACGCGAGGAGACCAACGACTGCGCCCAGGCGCAGGGACTTGAGCCAAACCTGGAAGTCCTTCTTGTCTCGTGCGCCCTTGTCGGACTCACCAACGACGACCTTGCCGTCAACGACCTTGTCGATGCCGTCCTTGCGGCGACGCCACAGCTTGTACCAGGCAATACCGACCAGGAAGCCACCGGCGACCTGAATGGATGCGGTGATGACGTGAGAGAAGGTCACCCATGCGAGGGGGTTCATCAGCACTGCGCCAATGTCGGTCATGCGGGGACGACCGTCAATCATTTCTGCGCCAACGGGGTGCTGCATCCAGGAGTTTGCAACCAGAATGAAGAATGCAGAAATCCAGGAGCCGAGAACTGCCATGAACAGCGAGAACGCGTGTACAGCAGGCTTGAGGCGGTCCCAACCGAAGATCCACAGACCGAGGAAGGTCGACTCAACGAAGAAGGCGAAGAGGCCTTCCATTGCCAGCGGAGCGCCGAAGACGTCGCCGACGAAGCGGGAGTATTCACTCCACGCCATGCCGAACTGGAATTCCTGAACCAGACCGGTGGCCACACCCATAGCGAAGTTAATGAGGTACAGCTTGCCCCAGAACTTCGTCATGCGCTTGTATTCGTCCTTCTTGGTACGAACGTAGCAAATGTACAGGTAGGTCACAACAAGGCCCAGACCCAGAGTCAGCGGAACCATGAAGAAGTGGTAGACGGTGGTAATACCGAACTGCCACCTACCAAAATCAAGGGGATCCATTGATAGGTCCTTACTATGTGTGTACTTAATGTGCGTTTGTGCCAGATTTCGGGTAGCCCGCCATCGATGGAGGGCATACGAGAGTTACTGACACAGTGTCTCTCATGCTTCTAAGGTACAGGGTTTTCCTAAGAAGCTGTGAGTAGGCTGTGCATAGTATGGACGTTTATTGTTTGACGTTTCGCTAAAGGTACCTTGGACGTTATCCCTCGATGCAAGGGTGGTGAGAGGAATGAGACACGATGGTGCCTTGCGGGGTTGAGAAGCAGTTTCGGAACCTTGGTGAAATATTGCAGTTTTTAATATTTTCTGCAAAATTTTGGTGACAGATTTCGTGATTGTGACAGATGCTTCAAGTAGTGCTCAAAGCTTAAATTTGCCTGTTTCATGCGGAATTTACGCGGAATCTCCGAGAATTGCGTGACTATTCTCACACAAAATTCATGGATTGTGACACGCCAGCCACCACTGCCCCGCAAGGCACCGCACGCTACATATCGATGCTCTACATATCAATGCTCTCGGCATCCAGCTGATGAGCACCCGCAATGATGAACTCCTTACGCGGAGCCACCTCAGAACCCATCAACAGAGAGAACGCACGCTCGGCAGCCTCCGCATCCTCAATACGAATACGACGCAGCATGCGATGACGCGGATCCATCGTCGTCTCAGCCAACTGGTCAGCGTCCATCTCACCCAGACCCTTATAACGCTGAATGGGTTCCTTATAGGACACCCCCTGCTCCCGCAAAGAATCCAGAAGCACGTGCAGCTGATTCTCCGAGTAGGTGTACACCATCTCGTTCGGCTTGCCGCGGCGCACCACCTCCACGCGATGCAGAGGCGGAACCGCAGCGTACACGCGACCCGCCTCAATCAGCGGGCGCATGTAACGGTAGAACAGGGTCAGCAGCAGGGTACGAATGTGGGCGCCGTCCACGTCCGCATCGGTCATCATAATGACCTTGCCGTAGCGAGCAGAATCCAGGTCAAAAGTACGACCCGAGCCTGCACCAATCACCTGAATCAGCGCCGCGCATTCAGCATTCGCGAGCACATCAGTCACCGAAGCACGCTGAGTGTTCAGGATCTTACCGCGAATCGGCAGCAGAGCCTGATACGAAGAAGAACGCGCCAGACGCGCCGTACCCAGCGCCGAGTCACCCTCCACAATGAACAGCTCAGAATGCTCAACGTTGGTTGAACGGCAATCCACCAGCTTGGTGGGCATGGACGAAGACTCCAGCGCGGTCTTACGGCGCTGAGTTTCCTTATGGATGCGCGCCGAGACGCGGGTCTTCATCTCAGAGACGACCTTCTCGCACAGAGCGGTCGCCTGAGCCTTCTCCGCACGGGCGGTCGACTCCAGGCGAGCCTTCAGGGCGTCCCCCACAACCTTCGACACGATCTGGCGAACCGCAGGGGTACCCAGAATCTCCTTGGTCTGACCCTCAAACTGCGGCTCAGCAAGACGCACGGTCAGCACGGCGGTTAGGCCGGCGAGCACGTCGTCCTTCTCAATCTTGTCGTTACCCACCTTGTACTTGCGGGCATTATCGGCAAGGTGCTTGCGCATCACGCGCAGCAGGCCCTGCTCAAAACCGGTGGTGTGGGTACCGCCCTTGGGGGTGGCAATAATGTTCACGAAGCTACGGACCGTCGTCTCGTAGCCGATGCCCCAGCGCAGGGCAACGTCCACCTCGCAATCGCGTTCCACGTCAGTCAGCTGCGAGCGGCCGTCCTCACCCAGCACAGGCACGGTCTCGGTAAAAGAGCCGTTGCCGCTAAAACGCCAGGTGTCGGTAATACGCTCATCGTGCGCCAAGAACTCGACAAACTCACTAATGCCGCCGTCGTACTGGAAAACTTCCTCGTGGGGCTCCAGCTCGCCGGGGGTGCCGGGTAGGCGGCGCTCATCGCGGATGCAAATACGCAGACCCGGAATGAGGAACGCGGTCTGGCGCGCACGAGCAGCCAAGTCCTCGTAGCTGAACTTAGCGTCGGGGGTGAAAATCTGCGGGTCAGCCCAATAGCGCACACGGGTGCCGGTCACGCCACGCTTAGCGCGGCCCACAATCTGCAGGGCGTCAGTGCCCTCGGTTGCGGGAGTGAACGGATCATCAGGCTTGGGAGTGCGGCCGGACTCGAAGAAGCCGGGAATGCCGTGGTGGAAGGACATCTGGTAGGTCTTCGAGCCGCGGTCCACCTGCACGTCCAGGCGAGAAGACAGCGCGTTCACCACGGAAGCGCCCACGCCGTGCAAACCACCGGATGCGTTATAGGAGCCGCCGCCAAATTTACCGCCGGCGTGCAGCTTGGTGAACACGACCTCCACACCGGACAGGCCGGTGCGCGGTTCAATATCGGTGGGGATGCCGCGGCCATCATCGCGCACCTCAACCGAACCGTCACGGTACAGAATGACCTGAATGGACTGACCGAAACCGGCGAGCGCCTCATCCACCGAGTTGTCGATAATCTCCCAGAGGCAGTGCATCAGGCCGCGGGAGTCGGTGGAGCCAATGTACATGCCCGGGCGTTTGCGTACAGCTTCCAGACCTTCCAGCACGGAGAGGTGACGGGCGGTATAGTTCGAAGACGCCACGGGAATCCTTTCGGCAAGTGATGACTGTGTGCAAGTGATGACTGTGTATTCAGCACGGCAAGCTTGCGGAAGGGAGAAAAAATGCCCCGGGCTTGCGCTCATAGTGCTCTAAGTTTCTATTCTATCGTGGCTTGTTGCCCGCTTCTGCCTGCACCGTCATGAGGCTCTCTGTACCGTTATTAGACGCTGCCGAGAGAATGAAACAGCAGAAAAGCACCGGCTGCCACTCCCCTATGGAGTAGCAGCCGGCGTGTGAGTATCTGTGGATGTCTGAATTTTTCGGGTGCGCTTCTGAGGTGTCCACTCTGGGCACCTCACAGCAGTGGCGATGCCCTAGTGAGCCTCACCCGAGGCGCGCGAGGAGCTCTCGTGACGGTTCGTGACCATGATATTGGACTTGAAGTAGAACTCTTCGGGAAGCTCATTCGTGACCGGGCCGTGCGGGAATTCGCTGAGCTTCGGCACGAAGTACCAGTCCATCAGCTCGCCGCTGCTCTGCTTGAGCACGCGGCGTTCCCTCATGGCGTGGCGTACCTTGCGGCGCAGGCGCGGGCTGTCTTTCAGGGTGCTGGTGAAGACCCACGGAGTCTCGTAACCCTCGGTGATCATGCCGAAGGTGATGCGCAGGTTGCCATTCTCATCGGCGTCCATCGTGAAGTCGCCGTCTGCGATATCGGTGAAGGCGAGCATCCAGCTGTGTCGGCGTTCGTAGCTTTCGCGGGTGGTCTGCAGCGCCGCAATGATGCGGTGGTCGACCAGCAACTCCACCTTGCGTTCGGTGATTTCGCCCAGGCGAGCGTAGGAGCCGAAGGCGCGGTTCGCGCCGCTGCGGCGAGGCCACTTCGTCACCGCACCGTGCGGCACCTCCCCCGCAAAGGTGAAGGGGCCCGTCATGGTGCCGGGCAGACGCAGACGCTCAAACGGAGCAGTCGGCAGGAAGGTCGTCAGCAGCTGATCGGAGCTGACCGATTTACCCCAGCGCGCCATCTCAAAAATGGTCGGTTCAGGGCCTACAGGGTAGATATGCGGCATCTTGCGACCGAACTCGTCAAAGCCCTCAATAAACTCACCGTTGGAGCTGTACCCGGGCATGGTCGCACCGAGCGGGCGAGTCCACGACCCGGAATACGGCTTGGTCAGGTGCGGGTTCTCCACCGGCAGGATGCTGGTGCGAGCACCCAGGTAGGCGGGCATACGCGAGAGGTTACGCCAGGCGAACTTCGCGGCAACCGCCTCGCGCCACCACATCGGGCGTTTGCCCGGGGTCTGCCCGCCCAGGCAGTGTATGAGCAGCCAGAATCCGGCCCAGCCGAGGCACCCTGCGGCAACCACCCAGAAAATAATCGTCAGCACAGTGTGCAGGGTTCCGGTCGCCCAGATATTCGTGGCGATTAGACCCATGAACGCCACCCACGCCACCATGACGTACGGGCCGAGCGTAATCATCGGGTCGACCACCTTCACGGCGGCAATGACGCGGCGGTTCAGTCCGCGCCACACGTAGGAGTACGCCCAGCATCCGGCGGCAAGGGCGAATGCCATCAGCAGAAGAAGGATGAGCATCGGTGTATCTCTTTCGCTGCAGGTTTTCTACCGCGGTCGGTGACAGCAAGCATCGGACAGATGCAGTGTTGAAAGGCTTTTCAATAGCAAAACTCGTCTGCCGAAGGTACCTTCAGCAGACGAGTTTCTTGGGTGTCACTAACCTTGAGGTAAAGCTTCTCACACTATTGTGCCTTTAATTGGTATCTCTGTGGGGGATTTTAGAGGGATGCGTGAAAAATTCGCACCCAATCCCGCGTTTTCACCCAACAGAGCGGCACAGCGAGTACGCTCTGGCGCCTCAGCGACGGTTCTAGGAAGCCAGCGCCGCAGCAATCTGAGGAATCAGCGCCTCAAAAGCACGCGCACGGTGGCTAATCGAGTTCTTAATCTCGGCGGGAATCTCAGCGCACGACTTGCCAGCGTACTGGCCCTCGTACAGGGCGTTCTCACCGTTCAGTTCCACGGGGCGCAGAATCGGGTCGTAACCGAAGCCGCCCTCCCCCGCAGGTGCAGTCAGCAGCTCGCCGGGCAGCTCGCCGTACTCGACCGCCTCAAAACCGTTCGGGGAGGCAACCGACGCCGCGCAGCAGAACTTCGCGCCGCGGTGCTCGGCAGGAATATCGCTCAGCTGAGCCAGCAGCAGGTTCAGGTTCGCGCTGTCGTCACCGTGGCTACCCGCCCAACGCGCCGAGAAAATACCGGGAGCGCCGTTGAGCACATCCACCGACAGACCGGAATCGTCAGCAATAGCGACCAGACCGGTTGCCTCGGCAACAGCGCGAGCCTTCAGCAGGGAGTTCTCAGCGAAGGTCACACCAGTCTCGGGAACATCGGGTGCGTTCACGCTGGAGGCGTCAACCACCTGGGTGTCAACGTCCAGGCCGTCAATGCGTCCGCGCAGAATTTCGCGCAGTTCCTTGAGCTTGCCCTTATTGTGGCTTGCCAGAACAATCTTTGCGTCTGCCATAGTTTCTCCTTGTCGACGGAACTAGTTACTGAGACGGGTTAGTGTGCCAGTGCTTCACGCTGAATCTGAGCCAGCTCTGCGGTGCCTTCCAGCGCCAGGTCGAGCAGGCTGTTGAGCTCGTCGCGGTCGAAGGGCGCGCCCTCTGCGGTGCCCTGAACCTCAACGAACTTGCCGCTACCGGTGACGACCACGTTCATATCGGTCTCTGCGCGCACGTCCTCGGTGTAGGGCAGGTCCAGCATGGGGGTGCCGTCAATAATGCCCACCGAAATTGCGGACACCGAATCGATCAGCGGGTTCGCCTTAGCGGGCAGAATCTTCTGCTCCTTCGCCCAGGTAATAGCGTCAGCCAGCGCCACGTACGCGCCGGTGATGGAGGCGGTGCGGGTGCCGCCGTCAGCCTGCAGAACGTCACAGTCGAGCACGATGGTGTTCTCGCCCAGCTCATCCATGTTGATGACGGCGCGCAGGGAGCGACCAATCAGGCGAGAAATCTCGTGGGTGCGGCCACCCACGCGGCCCTTCAGCGACTCGCGAGAAGAACGGGTGTTGGTGGCGCGCGGCAGCATCGCGTACTCGGCGGTCACCCAGCCCTTACCTTCGCCCTTGAGCCAGCGCGGCACGCCCTCGGTGAAGGATGCGGTGCACAGCACGCGGGTGTTGCCGAACTCGATGAGGGCGGAACCCTCAGCGTTGCGGGACCAGCCGCGGGTAATGGTGATGGGGCGCAGTTCGTTGAGGGCGCGGCCGTCTTCACGGGTTGCAGTCATGGGTTCTCCTTGGGTCCGTCTGCGGAATCTGTGTCTGTCTGTTGGTTCTGTGTTAGCTGGCGCGAAAGGCGTGTACTGGGGTTGTTATGCCTAGTCCGGTTTGTTTTAGCCCAGTCCAGCTCAGGCTTCGCCTAATCTAGCTCTGGCTTAGGGAGCGCAATCGCGGTGTTCAGCGGCGGGTCGAGCACCTCCACCACATTCAGGGTGGACGTGACCGGGTGAGCCTCCGTCGGGCGCGGGTAGATGCGGTAGCTTGCCGCCATTTCGGCAATGCCGACCGGGCCGGAGAAGGCACTACGCGCCTCCTCACGGGCAATGTCCGGGTCGTTCCACACGGGCAGGTGGGTCAGCAGTAGGTTGCGCACGCCCGCCTCCGTGGCTGCCTGACCGGCACGCTTGCCGGTCAGGTGAATGCCGCGCAGGGCGTCATCGCGGCCCTCCTGGTAGGCGGCCTCGCAGAGGAACAGGTCAGCGCCGCGAGCAGCCTTAACCAGGCCCTCGCACAGGTCGGTATCGCCCGAGTACGAGAACACGGTGTGGCCCTCACGGTCATTGCAGGTGATACGCAGGGCGTACGGGTCCTTCGAGGGGTGAACCACGCGGAACGGCTCCACACGGAAGGGTCCGATCTGCACGGGCTCACCCTCGGTCCAGGTGTGGTACTCGAACTCGGTGCTCATGCCCGGATCCGGGTCCAGGCCGTGAGTCGCCGAAAGGTACTCGTTAATCGCGGCGGGACCGTACAGCGGAATGCGGCCCTTGGGCCAGCCGCGCGGATCCCACTTGACCGCCACGTGCAGACCGGACAGGTCGATGCAGTGGTCGGGGTGCAGGTGCGAAATGAGAATCGCGTCAATATCGCTCAGGTCGATATGGCGCTGGAGCATGCCGAGTGAGCCGTTGCCCATGTCCATGATGATGCGCCAGGTGCGACCCGCAAAGTCCGTGGCGGTGAGCATATAGCAACTAGCCGGTGAGACGGGGCCGGGGAAGGAGCCCGTGCAACCGATAACGGTTAGACGCATGAGGTGTCGTCCTTAGGGGTGGTGCCGGAAAATTCGGTGCCCGCGGAGGTGTGTGCCGCCTCTGCAGAATCTGCCGATTCGTCGATGTTGATGTTGCGGTGTGCCGCAAGCATTTCGGGGGTGAGCGCCGCCAGCGAGCCGGTCGGGTAGCGTTCCGCCACGGAGCTGGTGTGGCGCACGTTGGTGACCTCGGGGCCGAGGAAGCGGCGCGCCAGCTGCGAGAACGTCTCAGATTCGCCGGTGGCGAGGAATTCGTGGCGCGGGTTTTCCTCGGGGACCGGGCTTTCAATGGCGTGGTTGAGCAGTTCGCGGTACACGTCCTTCGCGGTCTCATCCGCGGAGGAAACCAGGGTGACATCCTCACCCATAATGTAGGAAATCACGCCGGCCAGCAGCGGGTAGTGGGTACAGCCGAGCACGAGGGTGTCCACACCTGCGTCCTTGAGCGGCTGCAGGTACTCGCGGGCGGTCTCCAGCAGCTCGGGACCGGAGGTAATGCCCTTCTCTACGAACTCCACGAAGCGCGGGCACGCCACCGAGTGCACCTCAAGGTTCGGGGTAATCGCGAAAGTGTCCTCGTAGGCGCGGGAGGTGACGGTCGCCTCCGTAGCAATCACGCCGATCTTGCGGTTGCGGGTTGCGGCGAGCGCACGGCGGGCGGCGGGCTGAATCACCTCAATGACGGGGATGCCGTACTGGCGGGTGTAGCGTTCGCGGGCGTCGCGGAGCACCGCTGCGGAGGCGGTGTTGCAGGCGATGACGAGCATTTTCACGCCGGAGTCGACGAGTTCATCCATGATGCGCAGCGCGTTGGCGCGTACTTCTGCGATTTTGAGGGGGCCGTAGGGGCCGTGGGCGGTATCGCCGACGTAGATGATGCGTTCGTGAGGCAGCTGGTCCATGATGGCGCGTGCCACGGTGAGTCCGCCGACTCCGGAGTCGAAGACGCCGATGGGTGCCGCGGCGGTGGGGCCTACGGGCGCGGGGCTACCCCAGGGGGTGCGGGCACGGTAGGGATTGGTTGCGTCGATACTGTCACTCATGTGTCACCTACACTTCGTTATCGGTCGGGTACCACGTTCTATGCTAACTCGCTAAGGTTACCCATTTATTCCATAGAGCGGCTAGATGAGTCGAGAACCACCATTATGTGGTTGTATATGACAATAGTTTGAGGGGTAATTCGAAAAATTCGTTCTATTCTTGCTCGTTTGCCCCGCCAAAGTTTGCCCCGTCAGATGCTCCGCCAGGCCTTTCTTCGTCGTCCAGTCCGTCGAGCATGGCGAGCATGAGCGAGTCCTGAACCCAGGAGACGAAGTTGTACACCACAGCCATGTACTCTTCCTGGGTCTCGATCTCGGAAGGGTCGGTAAACGCCGCAATATCTTCTGCGGTGTCCTCGTCCACGATGTAGAGGCGGTCGGCGAGCACCAGGCGAATATCGCCGAGCGCGGCAGCCCAGGCGCGGGCGTGTTCCTCGTTCAGACGCAGGTCGCTGGACTCAATGTCGAAGGCGAGCATAGCGAGGTTCGCGCGTTTGGTTTCCCGCAGGTCGCGTTCGGTGTAGCGGCGGTATTCGGTGGCGGCCTCGTCGTCGCTGCTTGCGGCGGGTAGCAGGCGTGCTACGGCGCTGTCGGCGGGGACGGTGGGGTTTTCGGTGATGCCGACCAGCGCCTCCAGCGGGTCGACGGTGCCGCCGTCAGCGGTGGTGTCTGCCGGGCGCAGTAGCGCGCGCACGTCTTCGGCGAGTTCGCGGATCAGGTCGCGTTCGGCGGGTTCGAAGGAGGCGGTGTAGCCTCCGGGGGTGCGGCGGAAGGGTCGCGCCATTAGTTTTCTACTTTCTCGAAGGTTGCCAGCAGACCCCAGGCGTGCATTGCCTGGGTGTGTTTTTCGGCGTCTTCGCGCGAGCCGGTGAAGACGATTGCCTTGCCGTTGTTGTGCACCTGCAGCATGAGCTCTTCGGCGCGGGCGCGGGAGTAGCCAAAGTGACTGCGGAAGACGTAGGACACGTAGGTCATGAGGTTGACGGGGTCGTTCCAGACGATGACGTTCCAGGGGATGTCTGCGGCGAGGATGTTTTCCAGGGCGGTGTCGAGGTCGGTGTCCTCGAGGGTTCCGGTGGAGAGGGTCACGGCGGTAGTGTTCATTGGTTTCCTTTGCGGCCGGTTCCCTTTGATTATACGGGCGGGTATGTGTTGCCCCTGTGTTACTTCTGTGTTCGTCCTGCGCTGCTGCGGTGTTTGTCCCGCGTTGCTCCCGCACAGAGTGCTGGTAATTTGTCATACTACAGCACTTAGAGTCAAGAATACTTTATGTAGTGATTGACACGCCGACTTAAGAGGAAAAATACCCTAATCCCCCACTACAATAAACATATGGCTACTACCTCTCTTCTCACCGATCACTACGAACTGACCATGCTCCAGGCGGCACTCGCCTCCGGCGCAGCCAACCGTAAGTGCACCTTCGAAGTCTTCACCCGCCGCCTGCCCGCAGGCCGCCGCTACGGTATCCTCGCAGGCACCGGCCGATTCCTCGAAGGCCTCGCAAACTTCCGCTTCAACGATGAAGAACTCTCCTTCCTCTCCTCCCGCAACATCGTCAACAAAGAAACCCTCTCCTACCTCGAATCCTTCACCTTCAGCGGCAACATCCGCGGCTACGCAGAAGGCGAAGCATTCTTCCCCCACTCCCCCGTCATGCAGGTCGAAGGCACCTTCGCCGAAGCGTGCGTCCTCGAAACCTACCTGCTGTCCATCCTGAACTTTGACTCCGCCGTGGCGAGCGCCGCCTCCCGCATGAGCGCAGCCGCAGGCAACCGGCCCTGCCTCGAAATGGGTTCGCGCCGCGCCCACGAACGCGCCGCCGTCTCCGCTGCACGTGCCGCCGTTATCGCCGGCTTCGCGGGCACCTCCAACCTGGAGGCCGGTCTGCGCTACGGCCTGCACACCATCGGCACCAGCGCCCACGCCTTCACCCTGCTGCACGACAGCGAACGTGAAGCATTCGAGGCGCAGCTGCGTTCCCTCGGCGCCCGCACCACCCTGCTCGTCGACACCTACAACGTGGACGATGCAGTCCGCCTCGGCGTGGAACTGGCTGGCGAAGAGCTCGGCGGCGTGCGTCTGGACTCCGGCGACCTGGTCGCCACCGCGGCTCACGTGCGTGAACTGCTCGACTCGCTCGGTAACACTAACACCAAGATCACCGTCACCAGCGACCTGGACGAGTACGCTATCGCATCTCTGGCGGCAGCACCCGTGGATTCTTACGGCGTGGGTACTAAGCTGGTCACCGGTTCCGGCGCGCCGACTTCCTCCATGGTGTACAAGGTTGTTGAGCGTGAGAACGCCGCCGGCGAAATGCAGCCGGTCGCTAAGGCGTCGGCTGGCAAGGCGTCCATCGGTGGCGCTAAGCGTGCGGCCCGCCGACTCAACGGCATGGGCATTGCAACCGCCGAGGTTCTGGGCACCCACGAGGACCCGAGCCTGCTTGAGGACACCCGCCCGCTGATGGTGGACTTCGTCCGCAACGGCGAACTGCTCCCCGGATTCACCGGTGAGGAAGGTGTGCGCCGCGCAACCGCCCGCCACGCAGCCTCCCTGGCTGAGCTTCCCGAAGCGGCCCGCCGCCTCTCGGAGGGTGAGCCGATCATTCCGACCGAGTTCATCTAAACAACCCTTCTGAGATACTGTTTTCACTCGGCGAATTTCACTCGGCGAATCAGAGTGAAAACTCATTCCTACTTGTAAAGGACAGACATGTCTAAGGCACTGATTATTGTTGACGTGCAGAACGATTTCTGCGCCGGCGGCGCCCTCGCCACCGAGCGCGGTGCGGACGTTGCCGCGCTGATTAGCGAATACGTGGAGAACAACCACCACCGCTACGACGCGATTGTTGCCACCCAGGACTGGCACATTGAGCCGGGCTCGCACTTCTCCGACACCCCCGACTATGTTGACTCCTGGCCGGTGCACTGCGTCGCCAAGAGCGAAGGCGCGCAGATTCACGAGAACCTGGACACCGACTACATTGAGGCGTACTTCCGTAAGGGCCGCTTCGAGGCAGCATACTCGGGTTTTGAGGGTCTTCTGGCACCCGAGGATGAGGTCGCAACCGGCGAGCACGAACCCGGTGTGGATGCGTCCGAGGACGGCCCGCAGACTCCCCTGTCGGAGTGGCTGGATGAGCGCGGCATTGAGTTCGTCGATGTTGTTGGTATCGCTACCGATTATTGCGTGGCGGCAACCGCTCGCGATGCGGTCGATGCAGGCTACGAGACTCGCGTGCTGCTTGACCTGACCGCCCCCGTGCACGAGGACAAGCTCGACGACGTGGTTGCCGAGCTTGAAGGTGAGGGCGTTGAGGTGGTTGAGGTTCTCTAACCTCGACCTTGAATATACAGAGGCGGGGAGCCGGGGATGTACTATCGGATGTACTATCCCGGGCTCCCCGCCTTTTACTGCGCCGATAACTTAGCGTGCCCACGACTTGGAGCACCCACGACTCATCGAGTGATACCCCCGTATAGCCGCGGCTACTTAGTCAGCCGAGCCGCTTACTTAAAGCGCACCTCCGCCATGATCTCACCCAATCTATTCCGGGCGCGAAAAAGCCAGCGAGCGCATACACACTCGCGGGCTTCCACCCCTCAATCTTCAGAGGGCGTTAGACTAACCCTTAGTCTCGCAGAGGTACACCTTGGCCTCGCCCTCATAGACGTTAATGCCTGCCCTCATCGCGTTCATAGAGTTAGAGATTTCACCCTCAATAACGCGCGGCGACAGGTACGAACCACCCCCACCGCCGGCACCTGAGAACTGCAGGTAGCTCACACTCTGACGGATACCCGCAGGGTTGTTATTCCACTTCTGAATGGTCGTAATAGCAGACAGCGCCAGTGCAGCACCCGAACCGCCACCACCGTAGCCGCCGCCACCGCCTCCGGACATTGCGAACTGGTAGCCATTGAACTCGGCAGCGATCTCCTCAGCGGAGAATTCGATGCGCTCGCCGCCGGGCAGGGTCAGCACTTCAAGGTTCTTCGGGTCGTTATTGTCGAGCTGGTAGCTATAAGCGACAGCACCGTTACCACCCTTAGCCTTAAAGCCGGAGCCGCCCGCGTTACCTGCGGTCGAAGAGCTGTACAGCACCTGGTTATTCTGGCTGTCGTAGCTAAAGATATGGTTGGGGCTACCAGTCGGCACCTCGGGCTTAGCACCACCCGCTCCACCGGCGCCATTGTTTCCACCCTTACCGCCGTCAACAGATACCTTAGTGTTCAGGCTGTGGGTGTAGAACTGGGTGCCCGTGGTGGCATCTCCACCGCGAGTGCTCAAACCGCTACCCGCAAAGCTGCGAATGGGCGGATTAGTCGGGTGGTAAAAATTCGTCACGCTCGCATCAAGAACAGCGGGGAAATGCTTAGCATGAGGCGCTGAGGTGTAGGAGTACGTGACGCCACCGCCACCACCACCGCCTGCAACAGCGATGACTTCGCCGTCAATCAGTAGTGCCGAGGCGCCGCCGCCGGGGTGTCCATAAACCTCAACAGTGCCCTTGGGTCCTCGCTTAAGATCCCTCCAGTTGAGGGCACCCGGGTAGCGTTTGGTCACTTCAGCCACCACTTCGGCAGGCATGGTGAATCGGGGTGCGTCGCCGCCGTCGCCGTAGCCACGCCCGCCTCGCGCCGGGCCCCCAGTTTTAAGACCAAACGGATAGGGATCGCGGGCGTCACCAGAGCTGCCACCCGCAATGATACGAACCGTCTGTCCCGGCTTCACTTCAACGATTCCAATCGCGCGGGCACCCGAGCCGCTTTCGTGGCCGGTGTCGCTGACTCCGCCACCACCAAAAATGTCGAAGCGAAGCTTACTCACGTTAGCGGGGACGGTAAATTCCTCTTCGACACGGTAATATGCACTAGCACCCGTCAAGAACTTGTGGGGGCTGTCAGCAAAGACGCAGTCCAGGGATGCAGCGAACGCGGGAACAGCAGCCGAGGTGGCGATGACGGGGGCAGCCCATGCGGCACCCGCAACGACCCTGCGGCGAGAAATATGAGTAGACATCAGTGTCCTTCGGTGTGGTTAGTTCAGGTGCTCGCTCCCCTACCGCGCGCGGGGCGGCAGACTGTGCCGGGCTGATGCTTCCCCGGAGGCGGGGCTCATCAGGTGCTACGCTACCGCCTCAGCTGTGAAGCGGAAAATGTGGTGCTTCAGGTGTGCGTGGTTGGGAAACGGTGACCTGGTGTTTCTCTATATGTGCACCGCTCATGCACTCAGCACTGCCCTTTTATTCATTCTGGCCGGTGTCTAAGAACGGGGAGGTATCCGTGCCGAAGATTGCGTTCGGTGCCGGATATCGTCTCCTCTTCTACCCTACAGGTATAAGGCTCTAGTTGAGGGTCATCTCTGCTTATACGACCAAATATTACGGGCACGCGAAAGCCCCGCGAGCGCATACGCGCTCACGGGGCTTCAAACCAAGAACTACTACCGGTAGTAGCTAGTTCAACATGCGCTTAAGCAATATCAAATTACTTTCCGGTCTGGCAGAGGTACACAGATACTTTGCCTTGTTGAGATTCCGTTGCCCAGTTATAAACCTTGTTCGAAATGGCATTACCGGAGGTGAGCATCTCGCCCTCCATCACCTGCGGCGCCAGGTAGGATCCACCAGCACCACCAGAGCCAGCCAGCTGCACATAGCTGGTGCTCTGACGAACACCCTTAGGGTTGTTATTCCACTTCTGAGCAATCGTGATAGATGACTGCGAGAGTGCCGCGCCGGACCCACCGCCGCCGTAACCGCCGCCTCCAGCACCGGACACAATGAGCTGGTAACCGTTAAAGGAGGGAGCTACATCGTAGTAGTCGATTTCTACTCGAGTTCCATCGGGGAATTCAAGAACTTCTACGTCTTCCTGACGGTACTTCATTTCGTTATCGTCCAGCAGGTAGCTCATGGACATCACGCCGTCGCCACCTTTGCCGTCCAGGCCGTTAGTGCCAGGATTACCTGCGGTCGAGGAACTATAGATAATCTGATTATTCTGACTATCAAAGCTAAAGATGCTGTTGGGAGTACCGGTCAGAACGGTCGGCTTAGCGCCGCCGGCACCACCAATGCCTCCGCCACCACCTTTACCGCCTTCAACAGTCAGTTCAAGGTTCAAATCCTGAGCATAATATCCGTGGCCTTCGGTGGCGTCACCGCCACGAGCCCCGCCAGCAACGCCGGCTGCGCTGTATACAGGTGCGTGGGTCGGGTGCTCGGGCCCAGTCATACGAACGTCCACGATGTCCGGGAAATGGCGCTTATAAAGTGGTGTAGCGTACGGTATTCCGACAACGGACACACCGCCGCCACCACCGGCAACGGCAATGACTTCACCATCAATCAACAACGCTGAGGAACCACCGCCAGAGCATGCATAGACTCTCTCATCAGAATTGGACCATAGGTGAGCCCAGGACCAGCGATTAAATATTTTATGCATAAGATCATCAGGGATTTCTACCGCGGGGATTGAGCCTCCGTCGCCGAACCCGTATCCGCCCTCTACCGGAGCGGTTCGATATCTTTCACCAATATAGTAGTTCTCAGGAGCAAAATCGCCGCTACCACCAGCAATAATTTTGACGGTCTGGTAGGGTTTCACGTCTACGATTCCGCTAACCTTGGCGCCGGATCCTCCGTCCAGGCCTGTCTTGTATCTTCCCCCTGCCCCGCCGGTCAGCTCAAAACGTAGCTTATGGGTGCCTACAGGAATAGAAAATTCTTCCTCTACCCGACCAAAATGACTCGCCCCTGTAAAGGATGCATAAGCGTTCTCTGCAAAAGTACAGTCCACAGAAGAGGCGAAGGTCGGCACTACTGAAGAAGCCGCAATCACGGGAGTTGCCCAGGCGGCACCCTTCACGACCTTACGGCGAGAAATATGAGACATCACTGTCCTTCAAGGGTTGGTGCAACCGTCCCAGTGCACACTATCCGGGTGCGCACCATCCTGGGGTTGGTTGCATGGTGTTTCTTAAAGTTTTGATGACCCAGCATAGACCTACATGCTGCGCATCAATGGAAAGTTCCCTGAGCCCGGCGACCATGCCGTGTTTTCTAAAGAACTTACCCCCACCAGGCTACACGTTCTATCTCCGCGCTGCCATGATTATCGCGCCTCAGACCAAACATTTTTGCATTTTATGCGCGCAAAAGCCCCGCGAGCGCATATACACCCGCAGGGCTTTTCTCTACGTTCTATCCACATTCTAGCGTCGGCCCACGAACCAGTCCGACAGCTTATCGATACGCGCCTGAATCTGCTCAGCAGAAGCCTGCGCGACCGCCGGGCCGCCACAAATCTTACGCAGCTCATTATGAATCACGCCGTGCGGCTGACCCGAACGAATCGACCACGCCGCCACATTCTTCGCCAGCTTATTGCGCAGCGCCTTCAACTGGCGGTGATCCACCACCGAAGGTGCCGCAGTCGCCGGGCGGCGTGCCGCGTGTTCACGCTGATGCGCTCGCAACAGCGTACCGACCTGTTCGGCATCCAGCAGACCCGGAATACCCAAGAAGTCCTGCTCCTCCTCACTACCCACGGCAAGGTTGCCGGAGGCGAACTCGGCGCCGTCGAACAGCACACCGTGGAAGGACGCCTCGGAGCCGAGCGCCTCGAACTTACCGCGTGCCAGCTGCTCGGAGGCGCGCTCCTCGCGGTTTGCTTCTTCGAGCAGGTGGTCGTCCAGGCCCTCAACCATGGGGTCGATTTCCTGGGGTGCGCCGCGGTCGAGGGCGTGGTCGCGTTCCACTTCCATGTCGTTGGCGAGCATCATCAGCTGCGGCACGGACGGCAGGAACACGGAGGCGGTTTCGCCGCGCTTGCGGGCACGCACGAAACGGCCAATCGCCTGAGCGAAGAACAGCGGGGTGCTGGTACTGGTGGCGTACACGCCCACGGCGAGGCGGGGCACGTCCACACCTTCGGACACCATGCGCACGGCGACCATCCAGCGCTGCATGCCTTCACGGAATTCGTCGATTTTTGCGGAGGCTTCACGATCGTCAGAGAGGATCACGGCGGGGTATTCGCCGGTGATTTTTTGAAGCTGTTCTGCGTAGGCTTTGGCGTCCGCGTGGTCGGTGGCGATGACGAGCGCACCGGCGTCGGGCACGGTGCGGCGCACCTCGGTCAGGCGCTTATCGGCTGCCGCGAGCACGGTCGGGATCCATTCGCCGTTGGGGTCGAGGGCGGTTCGCCACGCCTGGGAGGTGATGTCCTTGGTGAAGCCTTCGCCGAGGTTTGCCGCCATTTCCTCACCTGCGGAAGTGCGCCAACGCATCTGGCCCGAGTACGCCATGAAGATGACCGGGCGCACCACGTGGTCCTTCAGCGCGGGGCCGTAACCGTAGGAGTAATCTGCCTTGGAGCGGCGGATACCGTCATTGTCGACCTCGTAGGTGACGAACGGAATCGGGGAGGTATCCGAACGGAACGGGGTACCCGTCAGCGCCACGCGGCGGGTCGCGTCGTCGAACGCTTCACGCAGACCGTCACCCCAGGACAGCGAATCACCGGCGTGGTGAATCTCGTCAAAAATCACGAGGGTTTTCGTTTCCTCGGTGTTGCGGGCGTGTAGCTGCGGCTTATTCGCCACCTGCGCGTAGGTCAGCGCCACGCCCTTGTAGTGGCGGCTGATGGTCACGTCCGCGTTCTTGAAGTTCGGGTCAATGGGAATACCGACCTTCGCGGCGGCGTCTGCCCACTGCTTTTTCAGGTGGTCGGTCGGCGCCACAACAATGAGCTGGCGGACCGTACCGCGGTTGAATAGTTCCTTGGCCAGGGTGAGCGCGAAGGTGGTTTTACCCGCGCCGGGGGTTGCGACTGCCATGAAGTCGCGGGGGTTGGTTTCGAAGTACTTCTGCATGGCTTCTGCCTGCCAGGCGCGCAGGCTAACGGAAGTACCCCAGGGGGCACGGTCGGGGTATGCCGGGGAGAGCTTCGGCTTCACCATACTGTCGAATAGTGTGGGTTCCTCTGCGGGTGCGCTCATTCTCTCCTTCTTCCTCGTCTGCCTCTGCTGGTTCCTTCCGCCGATTCAGCGTAGGCGCTTCTGCCCCGTTTGGAGGCGGTGGGCGTCTGGCGTTCCTAGTGCTCTGGCGGTCCGGGCACAGCGAGGTTAAATTCTAGCACCACATCCGCGGGTTGGGCCGGGCTGTGGTGCAAGAATTTGGTGCTAGTCAGCAAAGTCTCATGGGCGGTGTTGGGCCGTTGAGTCTGACTGCTGAGGCGTGTTATTTGACCGTATATATTCAGGCGTATTGCCTGAGGCGTATTTATCTGGCGCGTATTATTCGCCGGAGCCGTTGTCGCCATCGTTGCCGGGTGCGAGGCCTTCGTAGATTTCCTTGCACTGGGGGCAGACGGGGAACTTCTGCGGGTCGCGGCCGGGTACCCACATTTTGCCGCAGAGGGCGCGCACGGGTTCACCGGTCAGCGCCGATTCGAGGATCTTTTCCTTGCGTACGTAGTGGGAGAAGCGCTCGTGGTCGCCGGGCTCAGAAAGCTGGGTTTCTTCGCGTTCGAGCAGGGCGGTGCCGCCTGCGGTTCCGGGGCCAAAGGGGTCTTCGATGCCTTCGATCGAGCTCATGTTTCTCCTTGATGATGAGGTGGGATACATAGGGTGAGGGGCGCCGCTGCACGGTTGGGTGATCGGCGCCTTCTCTATTTTAGTAGCAGTTGGGAGGTACTGAGCCCACGGGCGGTCAACATGGAGGCAGACCACAGCTTGGCCATAGGCTCTTAGGTATTGCGGTGAGCTTCTTTCCGTCAGAAGTTCGGGGCTAGAATTTCGGGCGGCATAGAAGCATAGAAAAGGGGTTCCGCGCCAGGCTTAGTACCTAACACGGAACCCTTCTCGTTTATTCCTAATGCGCTGGAGCTTCGACTCTCGTTAGTTCGTTTGGAAGCGTGCCACGCGCTCCAGCATCTTGGAGCTGACCTTGTCGTAGCGGTGACCACCCCACGCCACGCCGCCCACGAGCAGTGCGGCACCAATGAGTAGCTGAATCAAGCCACCGAAGACGAGGGTTAGTAGATCTTGGGTCACGAAAATGTACACAACAACCGAGATACCGCCGGGTAGCGCGCTGAGCATCACCAGAATTACGGTGAGCATCAGCAGCAGCTGATTAGCGAAGCCCTCATTGTTCTTCGGGTTCTTGAACGGGTTAGCACCCGGAGGCGCCACGGGCGGACTAATGAAGGTGTCCATCACGCATCCCATACCAGCCGCTGCGGCGAGCACGCCCAGCTGGTGCATCAGCACGATGGGGAAAAGCTCCAGGTGTCCATTTGCCGCTGAGGCGACGAACACCATCACCACCACAATCGGAACCATCAGGATGCTGTAACCCCAAAGACGGCCGAGACGATCGTCAATACCGCGTAGCGGGGAGAGCACGTGCAGGCTGAATGCGGTGTTGTCGTATGAGACGAGGTAGCACATGTAGTAGCCGGTGAAGACGGTGCAGAAGTACATCCAGAATCCGAAGAGCTGCATGACGCCGCTATTGATAATCTGGTTAGCTTCAGCCGCGTTGATGCCGTTAAAACTGGCCCGACTTTCGAAGGAGCCTACAGAGCTCAGGAACAGGGGCATAGCCACCGTCAGTATCAGGTAAAGCATGGCGGTGCTTACGGTCAGCAGCTGCAGACGGTTGTCTTTCAGAAATGAGTGCAGGGTTCGTGCCGCCACGGCGCCGCGCGGGGTTGCGGGGAACCGTGCAAACAGGCCCAAATCACCTGCGGCGACTTCGGTTGCGCTGGCGTGGTGGGCGCTACCGCCCACATTCGCCATGGAGCGTGCAAGATTCTTACCCCACAGCCACCATCCACCAACCAGGTAGACGAGGGTCAGAACCAGGCAGCCAAGGGCGGTACCCATATTGCCGGTCGCCACAAAGTAGGGCACCGCAAACGCGGACCCGAAGGGCGTCACGCTGAGCCACGGCAGGTAGGGCAGCACCTCTTCCCAGTGCTTGGTCAGGTAGGTTATCGTTCCACCGAAGATAAAGCCGGCGCTCATCATCAGTAGCATGGCAACGATCATCAGGGTGTTGGCGATGCGCGGGTTATCATTCAGCGCCATGCCCAGGCGGTTGGCGAGACGAGCCCACACCATGAGGTTTGCAAGGCCGAGCACGCAGCAGATGAGGTACACGACCAGCGCGAGCGGTTGCGATATAAACGCGATAGCGCCCAGCAGCACGGCAATGATGCTCGCGATGCCGGGGATACCCACGAACCCGCCGAGGAACTGGCCCTTCTGCAGGGTGGAGGGTTTGATGGGGAAGAGCACGAATCGGCTCTCGTCCAGGGTGCCGTCCAGTCCGCTAAAGAAAATGGGGACGATAGCCCAGGCGAGCGCAATAACAGCGCCTACCAGGAGGGCGCCGAGCTGACCGTATTCGGGTACCTCCGAGTTAGCGATAACGTATGCGGAGCCGAGGCCGAAGAGCATACCGCCCGCATAAAGCGCCGCAAAAATCAGGCCGATGAGCGCCCAGATGCTTCGGCGGAAGGAAGCGAGCACATACTGCCACTTTAGTGAGACGAGGTGCCCAACCATGACAATCCTTCCGAGGAGGTGCGGCCGCCGACCAGCTGCACGAATCGTTCTTCAAGGCTCATGCCGGCGCGTACTTCGTCGACGGTTCCGGCGGCGAGAATACGGCCGGAGTCCATGACGGCTACGTGGTCGCACAGGCGCTGCACGAGGTCCATCACGTGCGAGGAGATAATGACAGTTCCGCCGGAGGCAACGAAGCCACGCAGAATGTCCTGAATATTAGCGGCAGAAACCGGGTCAACCGCCTCGAAGGGCTCGTCCAGGATCAGCACGGAGGGCGCATGGACGAGAGCGGCGGCGAGCGCGATCTTCTTGGTCATACCGGCGGAGTAGTCGGCAACGGCACGGCCTGCAGCGTCGGTCAGGTCCATTGCGGCGAGCAGGTCCTTGACGCGGGAGGCAACGGTTTCCTTATCGATTCCGTGCAGGTAGCCGGAGTAGGTGATGAGCTGCTCACCGGTGAGCTTGTCGAAGAGGTGTACGCCGTCGGGCAGCACACCCAGGTGCGCTTTGGCTTTGAGCGGTTCGGCCCACATGTCGATGCCGCGCACGTATGCGGTGCCTTCGTTGGGCTTGAGCATACCGGTGACCATGGAGATGGTGGTGGTTTTACCGGCGCCGTTGCGGCCGACCAGTCCGTAGAAGGATCCGGAGGGGATGTCGAGGTTGATGCGGTCGACGGCGACCTTCTGACCGAATGCCTTGGTGAGGCCGCGGATTTCGATGGCGGGGCGGGCGCCAGCTGCCGGTGCGGTCTGCGGGGTGATGGGTAGCTGAGGCGCTACCGACGCGGGAACTACGGCTTCAGGAGCAGCAGGCTCACGGTTTGCGGCTTCTGGGGTTACAGCCTGGGGTGCTGCCGCGGCGGGTACTGCCTCTATTGCGGTCTCTTGTACCGGGTTCTGCGGTGAACCTGGTTCTTGCGGGTTCGGGTCCTGGGGAAAGTGACTAGTGTTCATATTTTCACCCTACCACCCCCCCATGAGGTCTAGCAGGTTTGGTGATGAAACCTGCATTATTAAGTACTCACAACGCATATTATGGACATTCCGGGGTGCTATACGTAGCGTCCTAGCGCGCTATCAGACAGGTTGAGTCGATAAGCTCTCCCCACCCTCAAAACCGCCAAAAACCGCAAAACAGAACGGGCTACCGCCTACCCCCGCAGCCCGAGTGCGGGGGTAGACGATAGCCCGTCCGTATTCAACGTTTCAGCCGCCTAGATTAGCCAGAGCTAGCTAGACCGGCTCATGACGTTTCCCGGGTGACAGCTGTTTTTAGAACAGCGCCATGGTCAGTGCCGCACGCGCCTTGACGGTGCGCGGGTCAGATGCACCCACCACGTCGAAGAGCTGCACGAGGCGCTCGCGCACACGCGCCTTATCGTCGGGGCCTACCGCGCTGAACAGGCGCAGCAGACGGTTGTATGCGTCCTCCACGTGACCGCCCACCAAATCCAGGTCGGCTACGTTGAACGCGGCGTCAATGTTCATGGGGTCTGCCGCGGCCGCCGCGCGTTCGGTTGCCATGTCCAGGTCCTTCACGCGGGCGAGCAGTTCAACCTGTTCCAGGCCGAGCTTCGCTTCCTTATCGCCGGGGTTCTCGGCAATTGCCTTGCGGTATGCGGCGCGGGCACCCTCCAGGTCGCCGCGGTCGAGGGCGGCGACAGCTTCTGCGTGCAGGGGCGGCAGGGGCTTTTCGTCTTCGGGAACGACCGGGTCAAAGCCGCCGGGCAGCTGGTACTGTGCCGCGAGCTGCAGAACCTGGGAGAGCACATCGCCGAGGTCTTCTGCACTGACCGGGCCGGTGTAAATCGGTGCCGGGCGGCCCGCCAGAACAGCAACACCCGCGGGCACGCCGCTCACGCCGAATGCCTGGGCAGCTTCGGGGAGCTTGGTGACGTCCACGGCGGCGCAAATCATGCTACCTGCGGCGGAGTCAACGAGCTTCTGCACGCCTTCGAGCATCTGCAGGGAGGAGGGCGAGTGCGGTGCGTAGAGCGCAAAAATCACGGCACCCTGGCTGGAGAGCTGCACGAACTTCTGGAACTCTTCGGGGGTGTTGACCTCGTAGCGCCAGGTGGGAGCGGAGGGGGTCTGCTCGCCGCCCTGTTCGCCAGCAGACTGTGCCGCTGCGTTCTGTGCCCCGGCGTTGGGGTTCAGTTCCATGGCGTTGCGTACGGAGGCGGGAATCTCCTGCGCCGCACCGTTCTGTGCTGCACCACCCTGGGCAACGTTACCCTGTGCCGCGTTCTGGGATGCGCCGCGGTCTGCCGGATCAAAAATAATGCTCATCCTGGGATCCTTTACGTTCTGTACCTATTGTTGCGTGCGGGCTAAATCCTTCACGCGTTCCTTCCTCTATTATCCCCACAACGCACCGTTGCGAGCGCGCGTTCCCTGCCGCCTACGCTCTGAGCTCATGCCGGACTAGCGCGTAGGCTAATCCTTGAACAGCGCGCAGATACCTCTCCCACTTGCGCTCCCCTATCTCTAGCGTTCACCCTTGACGCCGTAACAAAGTAAACCAGCCGGTAGAATGGCACAGTAGAGAAAAATACCCGGAAATGTTCCGGAAAGGAAGAGCATGAGCGAGAAGAAATCCTCAGCAGCTCCCGAAGAGACGACCTCGTCCTCCGAGACGCGCAAGAAGGAATCCCTCACCGACCAGATTACGGAGACCTTCAGCGAGCTGACCGAAAGCATCAGCCAGGTGCGTTCCAACCGTCGCCGCGCGTCCATGCCTCCTACGGATACTATTCCGGTGGTTCCCGCCGCTTCTGAGGATGCTCCCCCGGCGCCGAAGGTTGTCGGCAACGGCAAGACCTCCATGATGCACAACCCGGTTGCGTTCGGCTTCCTCATGACCGTTGGCGTGGGTTTGGCGCTTTTCGCCTACTACATTTTCAATAATGTGGGTGCCTTGGTGGGTTGGGTGACCGGTGCTATTTTCATTGCTTTGGGTCTGGACCCGATTGTGCGCCGTCTGGAGTCCTGGGGCATTAAGCGCGGTATCGGTGTGATTGCTGTGCTTGCTGGTTTTGCTGGCGCCGTGACCGGTCTGGTCATGACCATTGGCCCGATTATTAGCGAGCAGGCTTCTAAGTTTGTTCAGTACGCGCCGGGTATCTATCAGAACACGATTGATTCTGATTGGTACCACGAGCTTGATCAGCGCTTTAACATCAGCAGCTGGGTGAATGAGAACATCCCGAAGTTCTTGGAGACAACGTTCTCCTCTTCGCAGGTCAATAGCTTCATGTCGAGCCTGGTTTCTGCTGGCTCCACCTTGGCGCAGAGCGTGACCGGCGTGATTATTGTGCTGTTCCTGTCCCTGTACTTCCTCACGTCGATGGACACGATTAAGGCGTGGGGTGTGCGTTTGGCGCCGGCGTCTAAGCGTGTGCGCGTCAAGTACATTACCGACAAGATTACTGAGTCGGTGGGTAACTACGTGATGGGCCAGGCGATGGTAGCCATTCTGAACGCCCTCTTCGCATTCTTCATAATGTTGTTCTTGGGCTTTAGCTTCCCGCAGTTGATGGCTTTGGTCGTTATGATTCTGGCGTTCATTCCGCTGGTTGGTGGCGTGATTGCGCTGATTTTGACCTCGCTGATTCTGCTGACTCAGGGCTGGAGCTTGGCGCTGTGGTTTGCGGTGGCGTACTTCCTGTATCTGCAGGTGGAGGCGTACCTGATTTCTCCGCGTATTATGGCTCGTGCTGTGTCGGTTCCTGCCGGTGTTGCGATTATTTCGGTGGCTGCCGGTGGCGCGCTCTGGGGCGTGCTGGGTGCGCTGATTGCTATTCCGGTGGCGGCTTCCATGCTGATTCTGGTGCGTGAGGTGTTCATTCCTCGCCAAGACCAGTTATAGTCACCGCCCAACTGTAGTCACCTCCAGCTGTAAACAGCTCTAGGTTTCTCTACGCGCTCGCTACTCTTCCCGCGGGGCACGCATCGCGTATAGATACGAAGGCGGCGGCTTTGGATGTTCTATCCAAAGCCGCCGCCTTCATGCTTTATGCCGTGTTTTTATGCCGAACTTTTAGAGCTCAGTGATTTCTTCTGCCACCGGGCCGCTGTATTCGGTGGGCAGTTCGGTGGGTGCACCGGTGACGATGCTGACCACGGTGTTGAGGACCTGCTGCACGGACTTCTCGCCCACCCACAGGTGCTTGCACCCCTCAAAGGGAATCACCCGAGTGCGCGGTACAGCCGCGAAACGCTCACACGCCGCCGGAGGCTGCAGGTAGTCGTCGTGCTCGGGCACCAGCGCGTACAGCGGGTTCGAGATCTTATTCCACTCGTCCAGCTCAGCCGGGTGCACACGGTGCAGCGGCGGAGAGAGCAGAATAGCGCCGGTGAACTCGTCCGCGTATTCGGGCGCGTACTTGAGCACCAGCTCGGTGCCGAAGGACCAGCCGACCAGCCAGGGGTTCGGCAGGGCACGCTCGCGCACGAACTTCAGGATTGCGTCGAAGTCCTTCTTCTCGGCAAAACCGCCGTCAAAAACGCCTTCGCTGGTGCCACGAATCGAGGAGGTGCCGCGAGTGTTGAAACGCAGCACCGCGATGTTCGACAGCGCCGGCAGGCGGAAGGACGCCTTCTTGTACACGTGCGAGTCCATGTAGCCGCCGTGGGTGGGCAGCGGGTGGAAGGTCACCAGGGTTGCCTTGACTTCGCCTTCGGGCAGGGCGAGTTCACCGACGAGGCGCTTGCCGTCCGCGGTGGTGACGGTGAAGTTCTCACGGCGCGCCGGCAGAACGGTGCGCGCCTTAATGGGGGTGGGCTCAGCGGCGGTGCTGAAAACGTAGCGGGCGGGATCGAATTCCTGCTCGCGGGTGATATCGGCGGTGTTGCTCATTGCGTTCCTTCAAGAATTGGATTCGAGAATGTGGACTAGGATCTTGGGTCTTTGGTCTTGGGCTGCATCTAAAGTGCAGTGTTCAGCCTATTTACGGCGGGTGCGCCAGCAATGCTGATGCCAGTGCCTGCGCTCGTCAATGGCGCGGCTACGGCCCATCGTGTGGCTTTCTTGCCACACCACCAGGTGCGCTGTTCTGGGCGGAATCGGGCGGTAGCATTCGGGGCAGGTGTAGGTTTTTTGGGCGTTGACGGCGGGAATGTATTGCACCAGCCAGTCACCGTATCGGTCACGTTCCAATCGGGGCGCAGGGTCGAGGATCCTGCTGATATCACGCCCTGCGGGTGCTTGACGGTGCCACTTATCGCTGGTGGTGCCGGATGCTCGCCTGCCGGGATGATTCTTACGTGCCATGAGCCCTATTCTACCGCGCCCCGCAGCCTTCTCTACCTACCAGCCCTGTCACTGTTCGCTCTGCGCTCTTCCTCGCGCTGTGCTCTTCTTTGCCCCGTACTCTTCCTCGCGCTGAGGCGGCACTCCCCCGCTCTATGCCGCGCCCCCCTACTGTGCCCCGTACCGCGACCTGTACCAAGCTCAGGTTCCCTAGCTCATACCCTCACCTGCTAGAGCCAAACACTCGTACCTGCTAGAGTGGACGGATGCGTATTGTCATTGCTGAATGCTCCGTAGATTATGAGGGCCGCCTCCGCGCCCACCTGCCCCGCGCTACCCGCCTGCTGATGGTCAAGAATGACGGCTCCGTCCTCATTCACTCCGACGGCGGTTCTTACAAGCCTCTGAACTGGATGAGCCCTCCCTGCTCCCTGCTGGTGGCTGAGCGTGAGGACGTTCCGCAGAGCATCCGTGAGGACCTGGAGTCTGATGTTCAACAGCTGTGGACCGTTCAGGCGGCTAAGAGCGATGACCGCCTCATGATTCGTATCTACAAGATTGAGCACGAGTACACCACCGACCTGGGTGTTGACCCCGGCCTCATCAAGGACGGTGTGGAGGCTGACCTGCAGCGTCTGCTCGCCGAGCAGATCCACACTCTCGGTGAGGGCTATTCGCTGGTACGCCGCGAGTACCCGACCGCTATCGGTCCGGTAGACATCATGGCGAAGGATGCGCACGGCGTCTCCGTGGCGGTTGAGCTCAAGCGTGTGGGCGATATTGACGGTGTGGAGCAGCTGACCCGTTACCTGGAGCTGCTCAACCGTGACCCGCTGCTGGCACCGGTGCGCGGCGTGTTTGCGGCGCAGACGATTAAGCCGCAGGCTCGTACCCTGGCTGAGGACCGCGGTATCCGCTGCGTGAGCCTGGACTACGACGCGATGCGCGGCGTGGACGACTCGGCTGGCCGCCTGTTCTAGCTGACCGCTTGTTCTCAACAGCTCTAGACTAGACGGCTACACATAGCTTGAGGGGCGCCTCCCGGTACATGGGAGGCGCCCCTTTTCTGTGCGCATCATCTTTCTATGCACACTATCGTTCTATGCACGCTGTCGTTCTGCACGCGCGCTCTTTCTGGGCACACGCTCTACCCCAGATACACCAATCGCCGGTGCCCCTCCCCTTTCAGGGTGGAACACCGGCGAGGTGTACACAGTGGCTAATTCCCGCTGAGGGGAACCAGCTTTAGATCTGTGCGTGCTTTGCAACGATGGTCACGTGATCGTTCGAGACGGTCAAGAAACCTGCGTTGAGGATGGTCTTAATGGGCTCACCCTCAACAGGTTCAATGAGCAGCTCGCCGTCCTGTGCCAGCAGCGTGCAGGTGGGGATCATGCCCGGCAGGATGCCGAGGTCACCGCTGACGGAGCGTGCACGAACGTAGTTCGCTTCGCCAGTCCACACGACGCGTTCGCGGGAAACAACTTCAACTTTCAGAGCCATGATTACTTAGCTCCAGTCTGTGCCTTGATTTCCTCGTAGCGGCGCATAACGTCGTCCATACCACCAATGTTGTAGAACGCCTGCTCGGGGATGTGGTCGACATCGCCGTTGCAGATCATCTGGAAGGACTCGATGGTGTCCTTCAGCGGAACGGTCGAACCCTCGACACCGGTGAACTGCTTTGCAGTGTAGGTGTTCTGGGAGAGGAACTGCTCGATACGACGTGCACGTGCCACGACGATCTTCTGCTCCTCGGAGAGCTCGTCCACACCCAGAATCGCGATGATGTCCTGCAGTTCCTTGTTTTCCTGCAGAATAGCCTTCACGCGAATTGCGGTGTCGTAGTGCTCCTGACCGATGTACTGTGCGTCCAGAATTCGGGAGGTGGAGGACAGCGGGTCAATTGCCGGGTACAGACCGCGCGACGCGATTTCACGAGAGAGCTCGGTGGTCGCATCCAGGTGCGCGAAGGTGGTTGCCGGCGCCGGGTCGGTGTAGTCATCCGCAGGCACGTAAATTGCCTGCATGGAGGTGATGGAGTGACCGCGGGTGGAGGTAATACGCTCCTGCAGCAGACCCATTTCGTCCGCCAGGTTCGGCTGGTAACCCACTGCGGAGGGCATGCGGCCCAGCAGGGTGGAAACCTCAGAACCTGCCTGAGTGAAACGGAAGATGTTGTCGATGAACAGCAGCACGTCCTGGTTCTGAACATCGCGGAAGTACTCCGCCATGGTCAGACCGGTCAGTGCCACGCGCAGACGGGTTCCCGGGGGCTCATCCATCTGGCCGAACACAAGAGCGGTGTCCTTCAGAACGCCTGCTTCTTCCATTTCGACCCACAGGTCGTTACCCTCACGGGTACGCTCGCCAACACCGGTGAACACGGAGGTACCACCGAAGTTACGAGCCACACGGGTAATCATTTCCTGGATCAGCACGGTCTTACCCACGCCTGCACCACCGAACAGACCAATCTTACCGCCCTTGATGTAGGGGGTCAGAAGGTCGATGGACTTAATACCAGTCTCCAGCATTTCGGTGGAGCCTTCCAGCTCTGCGAAGCCGGGAGCGGCACGGTGGATCGGCCAGTAGGTGTCAGCCTTGATCTCGGAGTTCGGCACGTCGAGTGCGTCACCGAGAACGTTGAAGATGTGGCCCTTCACGCCGTCACCAACGGGGACGGAGATCGGTGCGCCGGTGTCGACTACAGCCTGACCGCGGACCAGGCCGTCAGTCTGCTGCAGGGAGATAGCGCGAACGATCGAGTCGCCCAGGTGCTGTGCGGTCTCGAAGGTGATGGTGCGGGTGCGACCGTCGAGGGTCAGCTCGGTGGTCAGAGCGTTGTAAATCTCGGGGACCTGACCGGCGGGGAACTCGACGTCGACCACGGGGCCGATGACGCGGGCAATACGACCCGTTGCGCCCTGAGTCGGTGCGGAGACCGATTCGTTGTAGGTGGCAGTCATATTTCTCACTTACTTAGAAAGTTTGGACAGTTGATGGCTTCGTTGGCGTACCAATACTAGGAGCCGAGGGCGTCTGCGCCGCCCACGATTTCGGAGAGCTCCTGAGTAATTTCCGCCTGACGTGCGTTGTTCATCAAACGGGTGTACTTGGTAATCAGCGTCTCAGCGTTGTCACCTGCGGTCTTCATCGCGCGCTGGCGGGATGCCAGCTCACTTGCTGCTGCCTGCAGGAGGCAGGAGAAGATACGCGATGCAATGTAGCGCGGCAACAGCGCGTTGAGCACTTCCTCGGCGGAGGGCTCGAACTCGAAGGATGCCGCCTGCTCGTACTCAGCCTTGGTCAGTTCCTGGTCGGGAACGATTTCCTCGCCCATAGCCTTTGCGTCACCCACGTGGATGGGCAGCAGGCGCAGGATCTTGGGTTCCTGAACAACCATCGACTTGAACTCGGTGTATACGATGTGCAGTTCGTCCACGCCGCCCTCTTCGAAGGGCAGGTCGTAGGCTTCGAGCAGCGCGTCACGAATTTCGACGGCAGTTTCAACACGAGGTGCATCGGTGTGCCCCTCCCACGCACGGGCGTAGGGGCGCTCACGGAACTCGAAGTAAGCCTTTGCCTTACGGCCAACCAGGTACAGCTGTACCTCCTGGCCGTTAGAGCGCAGCCTCTCAATCAGAGATTCGGTACGACGCAGGATAGCGGAGGAGTACGAACCTGCCAGACCGCGGTCACTGGTAACAACCAGGATTGCGGAGCGACGGTGTTCGTAGGTTCCGAACTCGTGCGGCTTGTGAATCAGCGGGTGCTTAATACCGTGCTGAGTCGCAACCGCAGTCACCACGCGGGTCAGAGCGTTCGCGTAAGGGCCGGCTGCCTGAGCAGCGTTACGAGCCTTGTTAATGCGGGAGGTCGCGATCATCTCCATCGCCTTGAAGATCTTCTTCATAGACGACGTCGAAGCAATCTTCTGTCGGTAAACCCTAATCTGGGCTCCCATAGAGCTTCCTTTCTCCTTGCTTTCTGCCCCGCCCCAGCCTCATAGCTGAGGCGGGGAGAAGGCGAGGACTAATCGCTAACCGATGGTTTCCTGAGTGATGTCGCTATCGCGAGCTGCCTTGTGCTCCTCGTGACCTGCGTCGACGAGGTGGCTGCTGCCCTCAGACTTGAAACCCTGCTTGAAGTCAGCAACTGCGGACTTCAGAGCTGCAACGGTGTCATCCTCAAGCTTGCCGGAGGAAGCGATATCGGTCAGTACCGAGGTCTTGTGACGCAGGTACTCGATGAAGCCTTCCTCGAAGCGCAGCACGTCGGAAACCTCAATGTCGTCGAGGTGACCGGAGGTACCAGCCCAAATGGAGACAACCTGCTCTTCAACTGCGTACGGGGTGTACTGCGGCTGACGCAGCAGCTCGGTCAGGCGAGAACCGCGGGTCAGCTGTGCCTTGGTTGCGTCGTCCAGGTCGGATGCGAACATTGCGAACGCTTCCATAGCACGGTACTGTGCCAGCTCCAGCTTCAGGGTACCGGAGACCTTCTTCATAGCCTTGGTCTGTGCGGCACCACCAACACGGGAGACGGAGATACCGACGTCGACTGCCGGACGCTGGTTAGCGTTGAACAGGTCGGACTGCAGGAAGATCTGGCCGTCAGTAATGGAGATGACGTTGGTCGGAATGAAGGCGGAAACGTCGTTTGCCTTGGTCTCAATGATCGGGAAGCCGGTCATCGAACCTGCGCCGAGGTCGTCGGAGAGCTTAGCGCAACGCTCCAGCAGGCGGGAGTGCAGGTAGAAGACGTCACCGGGGTATGCTTCACGTCCCGGCGGGCGGCGCAGCAGCAGGGACACAGCGCGGTATGCTTCTGCCTGCTTCGACAGGTCGTCGAAGATGATGAGGACGTGCTTGCCACCGTACATCCAGTGCTGGCCGATAGCCGAACCGGTGTAGGGTGCCAGGTACTTGAAGCCTGCTGCGTCAGATGCGGGAGATGCCACGATGGTGGTGTACTCCAGCGCGCCGCGAGTCTCAAGGGTGTGGCGGACAGCTGCAATGGTGGATGCCTTCTGGCCAACAGCCACGTAGATGCATCGAACCTGCTTCTCGGGGTCACCGGAAGCCCAGTTGTCCTTCTGGTTCAGAATGGTGTCGATCGCGATAGCGGTCTTACCGGTCTGGCGGTCACCAATGATCAGCTGACGCTGACCGCGACCGATCGGAATCATCGAGTCGATTGCCTTCAGACCGGTCTGCAGCGGCTCGTGAACCGACTTACGCTGGGTCACGCCGGGAGCCTGCAGCTCCAGTGCGCGGCGGCCTTCAGCCTCAATGGGGCCCAGGTCATCGATCGGGTTACCGAGGGGGTCAACAACGCGACCGAGGTACGCGTCGCCAACGGGCACCGAGAGGACCTCACCGGTGCGGTGTACGACCTGGCCCTCTTCAATACCGGTGAAGTCACCCAGGACAATCACACCAATATTGCGGGTATCCAGGTTCTGTGCGAGGCCGAGGGTGCCGTCTTCGAAACGAAGCAGCTCATTCGCCATAACCGAGGGAAGGCCCTCGACACGAGCGATACCGTCGGAGGCCGATACAACTCGACCCACCTCAACACGTTCTGCATTGCCGGGTTCGTAAGACGCTGCAAACTCGTTCAGCGCATTACGGACATCTTCGGCATTGATGGTCAGTTCGGCCATCTTGTGTCCCTGCTCTCTCATTGTGGTTGCGTTCCGTCAACGGAACCAACCGAAACTTGCAATTCGGGTTGAACGGGCGGGCAATGCCACTGCTTCTGCGAAGGAGGCATCTGCCACGCACCCGCAACCCGAGGTATCTTCTAAATCACCGTTGCGACGAACGGTTCAGCGTCGCTAGCTTGAGCCGCTAGCCGATGGAACGAGCCAGGTCGGACATGCGGGTCTCGACGGTACCGTCGATCACCTCGTCGCCCACCTGAACACGCAGACCGCCCAGAACGGCGGGGTCCACCGAAACGTCGAGCTTCAGCTCACGGCCGTACACGGCGTTGAGCGCGCGACCGAGACGTTCAAGCTGTGCCTGCGACAGCGCAATCGCGCTAGTTACTCGCGCAATGTAACGGTTCTGTCGCGTGACGATGATTTCTGCGAACTCATCGGCTACCCGTGCAGCGTGACGGCCGCGGGGGTTGGAGCCAACTCGTTCGAGCAGAAGCACACCTTCGGCGGTGGTGGCGGGGCCACCGAGCGCCACGGCGAGCTTCTTCTTTGCTTCTTTGCTTGCCTGATGGTCGGACAGCGCTTCCTGCGCCTGAGCGTTGGAATCAACGGTACGCACAAAGGTGAGTAGTTCGTTGAGTACCTCGTCCAGGGCGTCCACGCCACCGCGAGACTGAGCCGATGCGGTCACGGCGAGCACTGCTGCACGCTCCAGGGCATTCGCCAGATCAGCATCATCGGACCAGCGCTGAGCCACCGCACTGGTGAGCACAGCCATAGCCTGAGAAGAGATCTTGCCGCCGAAGACGGTGTTAGCGATACCCTGACGTGCTGCTGCATCACGCGAAGAATCGGTGACAGCACGGCGCAGGGTGCCGTTGTGGTCGAGAACATCAACCACAGCGAAAAGCTCGCTCGCCAGGTTCAGGGGCTGCAGGGAAGCGTGAGCTTCCAGCACCTCTTCCACCTTGCTCAGTGATTCAGTAGATACTCCTGCCATTACCGAGCCGCACCTGCGTTCTGCTTCTCGGTTTCAAGGTCAGCAAGAAAACGATCTACCACACGGGCCGATCGCTCATCATCGTTGAGGGCTTCGCCCACAATCTTGCCGGCAAGGGTGGTAGCAAGAGTGCCAACCTCGGAACGGAGGGACACTGCTGCTGCCGCACGCTCTGCCTCGATAGCCTTTGCTGCATTATCGCTAATGCGCTGAGCCTCAGCGGTTGCACGCTCGCGAGCATCGGCAATGATTGCCTCGCCCTCTGCGCGTGCCTCTTCACGAATCTTCTGAGCCTCCAGTCGAGCGCTTTCGAGCTGCTGGGTGTACTCATCGCGAGCCGCTGCAGCCTCTGCCTGTGCCTTCTCGGCCTTGGCAAGGCCACCTTCGATTGCTTCCTTACGGTCCTGGTAGATCTTCTCGAACGCCGGGACAACGTACTTAGCAACGATGTAGTAGAGGATCAGGAATCCGATGAGGGTAATGACAATTTCCCCGACGTCGGGAATCAGGGGGTTCGAAGTTGCCTCCGCTCCCCCTTCGCTTGCCAGATAAATCATGGAGGGAATCCTGTTCTATGGGATGGGTCGTTTAGGATGTGGCAGAGCCGGTTACTTGATGAAGACGAGAACCAGGCCCAGAATTGCCAGCGCCTCGACCAGTGCGAAGCCCAGGAACAGCATGGGCTGCAGGGTCTTCTGGGACTCGGGCTGACGAGCAACGCTGGTCATGTATGCCGCGAAGATCAGACCCACGCCGATGCCGCCGCCAATAGCTGCCAGACCGTAGCCAACCGCAGTGATGGAACCAACCATTATTTTTCCTTTCAACAGTGTTCGACCGGGAACATACCCGGACCGAACAGAGTTTGATTTGAGTTAATAGCCCGCACAGTGAACGTGTGGGTTGCTTTATTCACGCCCAATGACGAACGCGAAAACCTAAAAAACTAGAGAGTTTAGTGTCCCTCGGAAACCGAGCCCTGCAGGTACACAGCCAGCAGCAGAGCGAACACATAAGCCTGGATGCACTGAATCATGAATTCCAGGAAGTACAGGAACAGGCCCAGAGCACCGGGAGCAATAGCAGCCAGGTAGCCGATACCACCCAGAGTCTCAACCATGTAGGTCACCATGCTGGATGCAACCATCAGCGCCAGGTGACCACCGAACATGGTCGCGAAGAGACGCAGTGCGTGAGTTGCGGGACGAATCAGCAGGTTCGAGAAGAACTCGATCGGGATCAGGATGGGGTAAATCCACACCGGCAGACCCGAAGGCATGGTGATGTCCTTGAAGAAGCCGCCCAGGCCCTTGCGCTTGATACCAACACCAACCCAGGTCAAGTACGCTACGCCAGCCAGTGCGTAGGCGCTACCGGGGTGGGAGAAGGAGGGCAGCTGAACAAACGGAATCGAACCGTAGAGGTTGTTCACCAGAACGAAGAAGAAGGAGGCGAACAGAATCGGCACGAAAGGCTTGTAGTGCTGTACGCCCAGGGTTTCCTTACCGAGGGAGTTACGAGCAAACATGTAGCCAGACTCAGCGATGAACTGAGTCTTGCCGGGAACCATGGCGCGCTTACGTGCTGCGGTGAGGAAGAAGACCGCGATAATCACCACGGACAGCAGAATCAGTACGTTCTGCTTACCGAAAGCGAAATCACCAATGGTGAAGAAGGGGGGCAGATGCATGTCTTCGGGGGTCGGCGGCACATAGGCTTCCGCGAGGATCAACCCGTTCTCGATCAAAGCAAGTCCTTTCTTGCTACTAGTGGCTATCAAGAGCCCATGTCTGCCTCTAAGCGACTGACATGCTAACTACATGGATGAATGTGTGACCTAGCGGTCCGCGTTCAATGACCTAACGGTCTTTATTCTGCCTGGTCATGTGGGTAAAGACGAGGGTCAAACCTCCGACAGCGCCAATCAAGACACCAACCCACACCAGCCAGGTGGTGGAGAAGACCAGGTCACCGAGGTAACCGATGCCTCCCCACACTGCTACACCGATGATCAGATAGAGAATCGACATGACTGCACCGGAGAGCCCTCCGTCAGACACCAATTCTCCGGTAGTGCGGAGCTTTTTATCTCCGTCCCACCACTTCTTCTCTTCGGCCAAACGTATTTCCTTTCAAACACCAATCGTGTTACCGACCATGGTCTTCCGAGTCGGTGTCGAAGTACAAAATTCTCAGTCGTGCGATGCTGACTGTTTCAATAACAATCCACAGGATCACGCCGGTACATGCGCCTGCGAGAGTCCAACCGTGCCTCAGATTCTCGGGGAACGGCACAAACATCAATACCAGACCGAGCAGAGCAATCTTCACGAGGTAGCTCACCACCAGCGATTTGGGTACACCCCAGTCGAAAATGGGAGCAACCAACATAACTAATACGCCCAGAGTGAAGCATATATAGATTATCAGAAAGCCCAATGTTATTCCTAGCGCGCCCACGGGGCCCGCAAACAGGTACGCACTCATCATACCGCCCAACCAAGCCAGCAGAGAGTAAGCCGATACCCTGTAGAACAAAAATTTCCAGGAAAGCTCTTGACTCTCGAAAGAAGAGGCCTTCAAACCTGCTTGAGCACGCTCTCGGCGGTGTTTCTGCTGCTTCTTGCGCTCCGCCGGCGGATACCACAGAACGTCCACCACGCGCCTCCAGAGAGGCTCTGCAGGAGCCTGAGATTTAGGCTGCTCAGAAGCCATTAGTGTTTCTCCCCACGATTCTGATTAGACTGCGTCGAAGAAGAGGAAGCAGAAGAAGGCTGACCCGCACGATCCTTCACCGAATCCGGCATGATCGGCTCCGGATGCAGCGAGGTCGGCTCCACATTCTCAGGAGTCGCAGGAACACCAGTTGCCGAGGTCAAAGAGCCGGTAGCAGGCTCTGCAGTTGCCGACTTCGCCTTCGGCGCCGAACCCTTCGAATCCGCCGCAAAGCGCTTCGACAGGTCAATCGCAGAAGTAGGTGCCTCACCGCCAAAGAGCTGCGGCATACGCAGGTACACCACCAGCACGGCAAGAGCCACAAGAACCACACCAACAGCCGCCAGCACGGCGCCCGAAGCAAACAAATCAGAGGCAAACGCCAGCAGCACCCACACCAGAATGGTCGTACCCGTCACCACGGCGGTCGAACCAAGGTGGCTGAAACCAACATCCGTCAGACGCTGATAAGTGTGAGTACGGTGCGGCTTGTACCACTGCTCCCCCGCCATAAAACGACGGAACAGAGTCGTACCCGCGTCCGCCAGATACGTCATCAGCGGAGCAAAAGCCAACAGGAACGGAACATCCGCAAACCACGCGCCCACAGCCAACGTGCCCAGCGCCGCGCCCAAAACATAAGAACCCGCATCGCCCAAAAACACGTTCTTACCCGGGCGCACATTCCACGGCAAGAAGGCCGCAAAAGCACCGGCAACAGCCACACCAGCCAACGCCAGCCACGGAAGGTTCACCATCCAACCGGTCAGCGCATACGCCAAACCAGCCACCAGACCGTGAGCACCAGAAATACCGTTAATGCCGTCCATAAAATTCGCCACGTTAATGTAGCCGGCAACAAAAATCGCGCCCAGAATCAGCAGCAGAATGTTCGTGCCCTGCACCGTCGCGAAGCTCACACTCACCAGTACGCCAATCACCAGCTGCAGGCCCGCACGACGCACAATGCTCACGCCGCGAATATCCTCAAGCCAGCCCAGGGCAAGAGCACACAGAATCGCCGCGGCAATCGTCACCGCCAGCTGCAAAGACTCAGCAGAACGGTACGTCCAGCCGAACAGGGTAGCCGCCACAAACGCCACAAAGGTCGCAGCCGCAGTCGCCAAACCCATACCGCGGTAGGTCGGAGCAGTATGCGAAGAACGCTCATTAGGAACATCCACCATGTTGTAGCGGTGCAAAATCGGGCGCACCGCAAACGGCAAAAGGGCACCCAAAACAAAAGCAAGAGCAAAAATGCTCAACAGCTCAGAAAAGGAGGTCATACCAGCTCCAAAGCATTGGCGCCGCTCCGCTGGACGCAAACTCCAGAATCGCGGCTGAGGGACGATGTGTGCGTAGTGTGTGTGTTTACTTCGTATTCTATAGAACTCTTCAGTAGCCCGGGACTAAACATTACAGATTCTCTCCATACGTTCTGCATATTCTGCGTCCTGAAATGTTCTACACCCGAGAAAGAGAAAACACCGGATACCGCACCCGCCACGCAAGTGCAGCATCCGATGTCATTCCCTAAAGATTAGAACGTCTGCGCATCCGCCAAAGTACGCGGATCAGGGGCACGCTCCAGGCCATGACGCTCATAGCCGCTGTGCTCCCGATAGTTCTGAATCCACAGCTCATAATCGAGCTCATCAGGGTCAAGCGCCGGAGCACTCGACCGGGAAATATACCGGTTCTCCTCACTAGGTACCAGCTTCTCGGTACCGCCGAAGAGAGCCTCATCCAGCTTCTCACCCTTGCGAAGACCAATCTCCTTGATCTCCACGTCATACCGCTCATACGCCTGGCGCATCGCCTTCGCAACATCCAGGATCTTGACCGGCTGACCCATATCCAGCACCATGACCTCACCCGGGCGACCAATCGCACCGGCAAGCATCACCAGCAGGCAGGCATCGGTAATCAGCATGAAGTAACGGGTCGCACGCTTATCCGTCAGAGTAATCGGACCACCCGAAAGAATCTGCTTCGTAAAGAGCGGCTTAATCGAACCGCGCGAACCAAACACGTTACCGAAACGAACCGACACGTAGGTGTTGCCGGTCTTCTCGCCAAAGTACGCGGTCAGACGCTCCGCCACGCGCTTGGACTGACCCAGCGCAGTCTTCGGATCCGCCGCCTTATCGGTCGAAACGTTCACGAAGGTCTTCACGCCCACCGCCTCCGCGGCACGCAGCACGTTCAGAGTGCCCAAGGAGTTCGTCTTCCACGCCTCCTGCGGGTACGCCTCCAGCGCCGACACATGCTTCAAAGCCGCAGCGTGGAACACCACCTCGGGGCGACGCTCACGGAAAATCTCCAGCAGATTATCGCCCTCACGAATATCAGCCAGAATAATGCGGTCATCATCCAGGCTCGACTCGTGAGTAATCGAAACCTTCGTCTCCATCAGCAGAGTCTCATCATGATCAAGCATCATGAGGGTCTCCGGCTCAAACTCGCTAATCTGACGGCACAGCTCAGAACCAATCGAACCGCCCGCACCGGTGACCAGCACGCGCTTACCGTGCAGGTACGAACGCAGAATATCGCGGTCAATATCGTAGTTAATCTCGCCACGAATCACGCGCATCAGGTCGTTATCGCTCGCGGTAATCAGACGCTCACCCATCAGGCGAGCATTCGCACTACTAATACGCTGAACCTCAACCTTAAGCTTACGCATGCGGTTGCAGAAGGACTCGAAGTAATCCTCCGACATATCCGAAATCGTCACCAGAATCTTACGGGTACCCGACTCACGAATCACCTGCTCCAGCTCACGGTAAGTCGTAATCACCGAAATGCCGTGGAACTTCGTACCAGCCTTCAGCTGGTCATCATCGAAGACCGCAACCGGGCGAAGCTTCGCATCCTCATCGTGCAGCATCGAATCCATGACCATGCCGCCGATAAAACCGGCACCGTACACAATCACCGGCTCGCCGGTCAGCTCACGCACAGCACCGCGCTCAGTGTACACACGCTTCGCCATGCGAGCGCCCGCCATCATAATGAGGCTAAATGCCGCCGCAATCGCAGGTACACTATGCGGAATATGCGGCAGACCCAGTAGCTCATCCACAAAGGAGAAAGCAGTCAACGCCGCGCCCGCGCTCAAAGCAGCCGCGCCGGCACGCCACGACTCGTCAAACGAACCGTACGAATATACACCGTTATAAATCTTCACGCCCGCCAGACCAATGACCAGGTGCAACACCACAGCCAAAGTAGCGGTCATCGTCAACGACGCCGGGTGAATAATATCGAACACCGAGCCGTTACTGAGCAGCACACTATAGCGGAGCATGTACGCGAACAAAACCGCCAGAACCCAGGCACTCGAATCAATCAGCGCCTGCGCAATCAGCCACCACGGCTTACGCTCATACAGGCGGTTCACCAGCATCGTGCCGGAGTCACCTTCCGTCACCATCGTGCCGCGCTGAGCAGCCTTCTGCATCACCACATGAGCGTGAGGTTTCAACTGAGCCACTACATGCCTCCTTCAGATGCGGTACCAGAAGAACGAGAAGAAGCACGAGCCGTCAAAGACGACAACGCACGAAACGCCGAACGGCGCGCCTGCTCAGGAACAAAACGGTACACACTACGCACCGCCATATTCTGAGCCCACTGAAGCTTAGAAATACCGTGACCGGTGTACAGTCGACGCTGAATCGCCACATCCTGCAACCAGGCGTCCACTCCCCCGCGCTTCGTGTACGCGCCCGCACCCACGCGGTAACGCACCAGAGCCTCGGGGATATTACCCAGACGGTAGCCGGCATCGCGCAGACGCATCCACAGCCACCAGTCCTCAGCGCCGGGCACGAACTCGTAACCGCCCAGCTGCTGCACGGCGCTCTTCACGAACGCCACGGACGGGTGATAAATCGGGTTGCGCGAATCCATCGCGCGCAGCAGACGCTCGGAGTCAACAATCGCCTCGCGGGTCGACTCCACCGCAGTATTGCTCTCATTCACCTCAAGCATGGCAGAGCCCAGCACCGTGTAACCGCCCTGCACCAGGGCAGGAATCAGACGCGCAAAACGAGTCGGCTCAGACAGGTCATCAGAATCAGCACGAGCCACCAGCTCATAGGTGCACGCCTGCAGACCGGCGTTCAGCGCCTCCGCCAAACCAACATTCTGAGCCAGCTCCACCACCTGAATCGGCGGGCAATCCAGATTCTCGGCGCGTTGAACCCAGCGGTCCACCACGGCATCCAGCTCGGGGGTCAGCGGACCATCCTTCACCAAAACCAGCTCGGAAGGACGCACCGTCTGGTTCAGAAGATTCGACTCCAACGCCTGATCCAGATAGGCGGGGTTCTCCTTCACATACACGCTCATCAGCACCGAGAAATCGGGTACAGAGCTCACGCAACCGCGCGCCTTCACAGAGTCAGCGGGGCTTTCAGCGGATGCAGACACGCCGTAGCGACCGGGGAAAGTCAGCGGGTAAATGCCCTCAAGCACCTGAGCATTCGGGCGAGGCGCACGCAAACCATCACGCACACCATTGAGGAAATACCCCAGGTAGGTGCGGCGGTCATCAGTACGCAGAACAGTAGAAATCCACAGGCGCGCCGAGGAGCCACCGTAGAGCAGCTTCTCCAGCGGGTTCAGGGTACGCGAACGGGTAAAGACCCACAGCTTATTACGCACATCGTTATAGAAACGCGGGCCCGGGTCAGCGTTCGTCGTACCAAAAGTCTTCGTGTGGTGCTTAGCCACCGAGGAAGGCACCGCAATGCCGTCACGGTGATGAATCAGACGAGTCGAAAACTCGAAGTCATCATTCCAAATGAAGAACTCAGCAATCGGCAAACCACCATTACGGCGAATAGCCTGCGCATCCATCAGAATCGACACGAACGAGGCGCTACGAATCGGGCGGGCACCCACCGCCTGCGCACGAGCATGACGCTGCTGACCCGCCGCAAACATCGTGCGCGGAGTGTTCATCGGGTGGTCCTCGCCGTTCGTCCACACCACACGAGAGGCCACCACCGCGGGGCGCTGCGAAGGCACCGGCGAATAGTTCAGCCAGGCGGCAACCGCCTCCGACAGGGTGTTCTCGGTCGGCTCGGTGTCATCGTCCATCACCCACACCAGGTCCGGGTTATGGCGTTCCAGCGCGCGATCGATACCCACCGCGAAACCGCCAGCACCACCCATATTGCTCTCCAGGCGGATGCAATCCACCGGCAGCTCATAGTCCAGGGCGCGCAGATACTCGGCAGTACCGTCCGTGGAGGCGTTATCAACAATCACCACCGCCGCAGGCACACGCTCACCAGAAGCGATACCAGCAAGGGTCTTCGGCAGCAGGTCCTCACGGTTATAAGTCACCACCACGGCGACCGTGCGGGGATACTCGTTCAAAGAATCGCAAGAAGAAGACTGCTCAGAAGAAGGCTGGGCAAAAGCGGTCACGTCGCTGTACTTTTCTGCCATAAGTTCTCCCTCCGCGGCGCGATGCGCCTGAATCAGCCGGTACGCGATATACCCATACCGTGCTGGGCGCTTCTGGTGTTTCTCGCGCCCGCGGTATTCAACCGTGTGGATATATCACTCAAAGAAAACATTTTACCCGCGGTCTCCACTAGAGAGTGAACCACCACCCCAAAAGACGCGCTATATGACAAATAAACAACCGAATTCAGTTGATTTATCCGCATAGCGGACGCACCCGCACACCCACTTTTGGGTATCCCTCAAGCTATCAGCTTCACAGCCTGTGTTTGCGCTGTGCACCCCGTGCGAAAAAACGACCAGAGACCGAATAAAACCCCACAAATTCCCCATAAACTGTTCAAATATGGGAAAGTTGAAATGACCCCATTTTTCCCCGCAACGTACGCGGGCTCGTGAGAGGTAAAAGAGATGTCCGAATCCAAGTGGAAAGTCATTGGCGCCAGCGGCTTCGTTGGTTCCTCCATCGTCGCGCGTCTGAACGCAGAAGGTATCAGCGTCGACCCCATTGAGGCACCTCGACTCGCAACCCGAGCCCTCGACGTAGACAGCATCATCGACGAAGCAGACCAGCTTGAAGGCATCATCGACTCCCTCGCAGAAGCCTTCGCGGGCGCGCAGGTCGTCGTCAACGCAGCGGGCCTCGCAGCACCCAACATGCAGGATCTGCCCCCGCTCGTCGGCGCAAACGCCCTGCTCCCCGCCGTGATCGCAATCGCCGCACAGCGCACCGGCGTACGCCGCGTCATCCACCTCTCCTCCGCAGCCGTACAGGGCCCGCGCCTCGTGCTGGATGATTCCGAAGAGACCAACCCGTTCAGCGCCTACTCCTTCTCCAAGGCGCTCGGCGAGGAAGCACTGCTCGATCTGCAGGACTACTTCCTCGAAGAGCACCCCGACTGCGCACCCGAACTGTGCATCCTACGCGCAACCAGCGTGCAGGGCCGCGGCCGACGCACCACCGAGCTCTTCGCCAAGATAGCCTCCTCCCCCTTCGCCTCCGTTGCGGGTGCAGGCACCGGCAAGTCCCCGGTCTCCAGCGTGCACGCCCTCGCAGAATTCGTGGTCATGCTCGGCACCTTCCCCGGCGAGCTGCCCGCCATCGTGCTGCAGCCCTGGGAAGGCGCAACCGTCGCCTCCGCATCGCTGGATGCAGGCCGCCGCAAGCCGCTGCACCTGCCCGAATGGCTCTGCCGTGCAGCTGTCAAGGCAGGCTACACCGTCTCCGAGCTGATGAACGATAGGTTCTCCGGTTCCGTGCGCAAGGTCGAGGTCATGTGGTTCGGCCAGGGCATCGACGACTCCTGGGCACGCGAAAACGGCCTTCTGCCCACCCCGCGCGTACGTGAAGTACTGCGCAACGCCCACACCGCGCTGGGCAAGAAGAAGGACCGCCGCTTCGACAAGAACTAGGTGGCGCAGAACTAGATAGCGTGTGTGCTCTCCTAGAGGTGCACAACCTGAGGCACGTAGCCTAGTGGCGCAGAACCTAGAGACTCATAACGAAAGGGAACCCCCGATATATCTGAACGATATATCGGGGGTTCCCTATACGTTTATATGTTCCGAGATTTTTCGCTCCAGGCTCTATAACGCGCAGAGATTTAGAGGTGATCCTCCGGGGCGTCCTTCTGCTCGGTCTTTGCCTCAGCCTCAGTTGCAACAGCCTCGGTCTCAGCAGCCTCAGCCTTAGCAACATCAGTCTTAGCGTCTTCAGCCTTAGCTTCTGCCGGCTTAGCCTCGCTCTGAGCGGGGGTGCTCTTAGCGGCAGTCTCAATCTTCGACTCGCCAAAGACCAGCGCACGCGCAGTATCAGCAGGAACCGGCAGAGTCTGCGGCTCATCCGCACGAACCGGCTTCGGAGTGTTGTCACGGTAACCGCGCGAACGCTCCTGATCCACGCTGGTGCTGAAAGCAGAAGACAGAGCCGAACCAGCACCCAACAGGGAGGCAGCGACGGAGCCAGCAGCCGGTGCCGAAGCGCGACGAGCAGGCTCACCGCTCACAGTATGGGTGCTGTCCCACTGCTCGTACGCCTCATCCAGGTCAGCCTGATCGTCCAGGGCACGCTCAGAAGGAGTCGACTCAGACGACGCGGAAGAAGCAGACTCAGCTTCCTCAACCTTACGAGCCGCCTGCTCGTCAGCCTCCGCACGAGTCAGAATGGTCGGAACAACCTCGCGCAGCTCCTCCACCGAAATTGCGCCCTCGCGAACCACCACGTAGGGGAAGGAGGTGCAATCCAGAATTGTGGACGGTGCCGGCTCACGCTCAGTCACCACAACCACGCCGTCCTCATTCGGCTCAGACTCAAGCGGCTTAGGACGAGCGCCACCGTCAATGATCACGGCAACGTCCTCGCCCAGGGATTCCATGGCGGTCTGCGCGTCCAGTGCGGCTTCCTGACCGGTCTTGTTCGCGCTCGAAACCGCCAGCGGACCGTGCTCAGTCAGCAGCTTCAGGGCGAACTCATCATCGGGAACACGCACGGCAACGGTACCGCGGGTCTCACCCAAATCCCAGCTCAGCGACGGGTACGCGTGAAGAATGATAGTCAGCGCGCCGGGCCAGAAGCGACCACCCAGGTCGTAAATATCGTCCGGAACGTCGTCGACCACACCAGCGAGCGCAGCAAGATCAAAGATCAGTACGGGCGGCGGCATGGTGCGGTCGCGGCCCTTATCTGCCAGCAGCTTGGCAACGCCCTGATGCGAGAAAGCATCGGCGGCAATACCGTAGACGGTATCGGTGGGCATCACAATCGTGTCGTGCGCCTTCAGCGCCTCGCGGGCAGCCTCGATGGCCTCGCGGGTCTCAGTTTCAGTCGTTACGGGGTACAGCTTTGCAGTCACGGGTCTTATTCTCTCATGTTTTTCTGGATGCGGCGAGACACCGGCACCCACAACGCGCCATGTGGAAGCGCTCTTCCGGGGGTTCGCCATATTTCACCGGCTCTGGGCTGGTTACTGGGGCGGACGCGTTGCCTTCATGCAGCCCGGCACGGGCTAGGTGGTGCATTTACTAGTCTAAAGGCTCTAGTGGGCGCGGTTTATAACCGACGCTATGACGCGGACGATTATTCAGGTCACGCACCGGGTAGCAGCCCTCGAAGCCGACGCGTGCCAGGAGCTCGGCGACGGCTTCTTCCTGGGTGTCGTCGTGCTCCATGATGAACAGACCGCCGGGGGCAAGAAGCTCGAAGGCGCGGGCGGCAATTGCGGAGGGCATCTGCATGCCGTCCTCTCCCCCGCCGTACAGCGCCATGTCCGGGTCGTGCAGGGCGGCTTCCGGGTCGGCGGGTACGTTCGCCGGCGGAATGTACGGAGGGTTCGAGAGCACCGCGTCAAAGGTTCCGGCAAGCTCGGGCAGGGCGGTGAGAGCGTCCCCTTGGACCAGGTGCACGCCGAGCGGCTCCAGGTTTTTACGGGTGTAGGGGATGGCGTCTTCGGAGAGTTCCACCGCGAACACCTGGGCGTTCGGCAGTTCGCTCTTGATTGCCGCGGCGATAGCCCCGGAGCCGGTGCACAGGTCGACGATGCGCAGCGCACCGGTTGCCGAATCGGTGCCGCTTGCTGATTTGGTGCGTGCGCTGAGCACTTTGAGGGCTTCTTCGACGAGTAGCTCGGTCTCGGGGCGGGGTACGAACACGCCCGGCCCGACTGACAGTTCTAGGCGGTAGAAGGGAGCGGAGCCGGTGATGTGTTGCAGCGGTTCGCGGCTGGCGCGGCGGGCGACCAGTGCCTCGTACTCTGCGACCTGGTCGGGGGTGAGCCGTTCCCCCATCAGCGCGGCGTGCTGGAGGCGCGAGCGTGAGCCATCGTAGAGCAGGTGCGCGGCGAGTAGCTCGGCGTCGACGCGGGGGCTGGGCACCTGCGCCAGTGCCGCGGTGGCGCGTGTGAGTACCTGCGCGAGTTCTTCCCCGCGCGGGTCGTGCACATTCACCTTCATGAGCTCTCCTCCTCGTCTCTCAACAGATTAAAACCTGTCACAGCATATGGCTGAGGGGCTCCACCGCCGTAGCGGCGAGCCCCTCACCAACATCTCACGTCGATTCAGCGAATCGGCAAGAGTCTATATACAGAAACTACTTCTGTTCCTGGCCCACCTGAGCGAGGCGGTGCGCCTCGTCCATCTCAATAGCGGACTGAACCACAGGCTCCAGGTCACCATTGAGCACAGCGTCCAGGTTGTACGCCTTGTAGCCGGTACGGTGATCCGCAATGCGGTTCTCCGGGAAGTTGTACGTACGGATACGCTCCGAACGGTCCATGGTACGCACCTGCGAAGCACGGTGTGCCGCGTTCTCAGCGTCAATCTGCTCCTGCTGGTGAGCCAACAGGCGCGCACGCAGAACGCGCATCGCAGCTTCACGGTTCTGCAGCTGAGACTTCTCATTCTGCATCGCCACCACAATACCGGTCGGAAGGTGAGTAATACGCACCGCCGAGTCAGTGGTGTTCACCGACTGACCACCGGGGCCCGAAGAACGGTACACGTCAATCTTCAGGTCGTTCTGGTTGATCTCGATTTCTTCGGGCTCATCCACTTCGGGGAACACCAGAACACCAGCAGCAGAAGTGTGGATACGGCCCTGAGACTCAGTCGCCGGAACACGCTGCACACGGTGCACGCCACCCTCATACTTCAGGTGCGCCCACACACCCTCAGCAGGCTCATTCGAGGAGCCCTTAATGGCAATCTGGGCATCCTTGTAGCCGCCAACGTCAGTGCTGGTCGAAGAAATAATCTCAGTCTTCCAGCCCTTGTTCTCGGCGTAACGCATGTACATGCGCAGCAGGTCACCAGCGAACAGAGCCGCCTCATCACCACCGGCGCCAGCCTTCACCTCAAGAATGACGTTACGGCCATCATCCGGGTCACGCGGAATCAGCAGGCGGCGCAGCTTCTCCTGAGCAACCTCCAGCTCCTCCTCCAGACCGGGAATCTCTGCCGCGAAATCCGGATCCTCATCAGCCATCTCGCGAGCAGCTTCAAGGTCATCCTTCAGCGAAGTGTACTTGTTGTACGCAGTCACAATACCGGTCAGCTCCGCGTAACGGCGGCCCACACGGCGTGCCTTACCCTGGTTCGCCTGCACAGCGGGGTCGGCCAGCTGATTCTGCAGGTCAGCGTGCTCATCCAGCAGAACCTGAATAGATTCAAACATTCTGTTCTCTCTTCCATCTCCCGCACTTTACGCCGCACGGGCAGGCACTAGACATCTCACACCCCTCACACCGGGGATGCACAAAACGAACGGCTCACGCGCCCCACCCACATTCAGGAGGTGGGGCGCGTGAGATACGAGCCTTAGTCGACCAGACGCAGACCGTTCTTCTGAACCGTCAGAAGGAACTCCACGTTGCTTTCAGTCTTACGCAGCTGGTTGGTCAGAACACCCAGAGCCTGCTCGGGTTCCATACCCGCCAGGGCACGGCGCAGACCCCACATAATCTTGATCTCATCCGGGGAGAGCAGGTTCTCCTCGCGGCGAGTACCAGAAGCGTTAATATCAACCGCCGGGAAGATACGCTTATCCGCCAGCTGGCGAGACAGGCGCAGCTCCATGTTACCGGTGCCCTTGAACTCTTCGAAGATCACTTCATCCATCTTCGAGCCGGTCTCAACCAGGGCGGTAGCCAGGATGGTCAGCGAGCCGCCCTCTTCAATGTTGCGGGCAGCACCGAAGAACTTCTTCGGCGGGTACAGTGCGGCAGAATCCACACCACCGGACAGGATACGACCGGATGCGGGAGCCGCCAGGTTGTATGCGCGGCCCAGGCGGGTCATGGAGTCCAGCAGCACGACCACATCGTAGCCGAGCTCCACCATACGCTTCGCACGCTCAATAGCCAGCTCAGCCACAGTGGTGTGATCCTCAGCGGGACGGTCGAAGGTTGAGGCAATAACCTCACCCTTGACGGTGCGCTGCATATCGGTCACTTCTTCAGGACGCTCATCCACCAGGACCATCATCAGGTACACGTCCGGGTTGTTCACGGTAATCGCGTTCGCGATGGACTGCAGCATGAGGGTCTTACCCGCCTTCGGCGGGGACACAATCAGACCACGCTGACCCTTACCGATCGGGGACACCAGGTCCACCACGCGGGTGCCCAGCTTCTTCGGGGTGGTCTCCAGGCGCAGACGCTCCTTGGGGTACAGCGGAGTCAGCTTCGAGAAGACGCGGCGGTTCGCTGCTTCCTCAACGCTCTGACCGTTAATCGCCTCAACCTGAACCAGCGCGTTGAAACGCTGGCGGTTGTTCGACTCACCCTCGCGCGGCACGCGAATCGCGCCGAGCACGTGGTCACCCTTACGCAGGTTGTACTTCTTCACCTGAGCCAGGGAGACGTACACGTCGTTGGTGCCGGGCAGGTAGCCGGTGGTACGCACGAAAGCGTAGTTATCGAGAATGTCCAGAACACCCGAAATCGGTGCCAGCACATCGTCTTCGCTCAGGCGAGGCTCGTTCTCCTCGCGGCGGCGAGCCTGCTTCTCAGCACGCTCAGCCTGACGGTCACGCTTGGAACGGCGCTCAGTACGCTCGGCACGCTCTGCGCGTTCTGCACGCTCAGCAGCCTTACGCTCGGCACGTTCACTACGCTCAGTGCTGCGCTCTGCACGCTCAGCCTGACGCTCACGCTTAGTGCGACGCTCAGTACGCTCACGAGTGCGGGTACGCTTCGAGCTCTTCTCACCGTCGGGGGTGCCAAAAGTCATGTCCAGGGCAGCGTTCAGGCTGTCCAGGCTCGCGGTGCCGTCAGCGGTAGCAGCCTTCAGCTCAGCAGAGTTACCGGGCAGTTCAATCTGCTCCGAACGCTCGCCAATACGCTCAGCAGCCAGCTCAGCGCGCACATCCAGCGGAGGAAGCTCAGCGGGCTTCTCATCCTTACGGGTGCGGGTGCGGCGGGTACGCTTCTCCGGCTTCTCGGTCTGCTCAGTCTTCTCGGACTTCTCAGCCGATGCGTCCTCACCCTCAGCGGCACGGCGAGCGCGCGCACGCTTCTGAGCGGGAGTCTCGTAACGGGAAGAGCGGGTACGCTTCTCAGACTTTTCAGCCTTCTCAGCGCCCTCAGCGGGGGCTTCAGCAACCTCAGCTTCGGTCTTCTCAGCCTTCGCAGCAGTCTTCTCTGCCTTTGCCTCAGTGTCCTTCTGGGCGTGAGTGCGGCGGGTGCGGCGCGGCTTAGACTCTTCAGCCTTCTCAGCACCCTCAGCGGGGGCTTCAGCAACCTCAGCGGGCGCTTCAGACTTAGATGCTTCAGCCTTAGGCTTTTCAGACTTGGGCGCAGCAGGAGCGGCTACGGCGCCACCACGCTGATGCTCCTCAAGAGCCTGAACCAGCTCAGCCTTCTTCAACTTCAGATAGCCGCGGATACCAAGCTGCTGGGCGAGGACACGCAGCTGCGCGACCTTCAAGTTTGCAAGTTCCGGTGCGGCAGCTGCCGTACCGTACTCATCGGTGACAACAATATTCTTTGCCAACTACAATTCCTTTGGTTATAAGCCCTGAAAAATCTTCAGAATAAAGATCGGGCGGGCGCTATAGCGCGGTCAAAGGTTTAGACACTGCCGAAAGAAAACAGCAGTCTGCACCTTCGACTCCCTCGAACCGCACTGGAGGCGATTCGCGTCTCTTACCGTACCCGCTGATTCAGACACAGCGAGCACACACGGAAGATAAGGCGCTCTATCACAAATGTGGGCAAGCCCAAACCATCATCTATACAAACCATCTACGCGAGATGAAGAGGATGGATTGGTCACTTTGAAAGGGCACCCGCCGCGAAACCGAACCTCCAGAAAAGTCTTCCCCTATGCGTCAGAAATAAAGAAAGACATGAATCCTAAAGGCACTCCCCCGAACCTTGCCGGCTCCCGCCCAGATACAAAAGCATCTGAGGTATTAGGGGAAACGGAAATACGTTACGAAGGATAGTATCGACGGTCTACATTGAACGACGGGCGAACCTCAACGTAGGACGAACTAATAACGTCCTACTGAGTAACTATAACACCTTCAGTATCGATTTCAAGAGGAAGAACCCGCCAGTTCAGGCGGCGATCCACAATAGCGCTACACGGGTGGGTCGCCTCAAACTCGGCAATCGCTTCCTGAACCTGTCGCACCTGCTCATCGCCGTGCGCAAAGGTCAAAACGGTCGGGCCAGCACCAGAAATCACCGCCGCAAAACCCTGACCGCGCAGGTACGCCACCAGCACAGCCGACGGCTCCATCGCGGTCACGCGGTAACCCTGATGCAGGTAATCCACGGTCGCATCCATCAGGTACTCGGGAGCATCAGAGAGAGTGCGCACCAGCAGCGCCGCACGAGCCGAGTTCGCCACAGCCTCAATGTGGGGCATCTGCGCAGGAATCAGCGAACGAGCAAGCTTCGTCGACACCTCATAATCGGGCACAGCCACCACGGGGCGAACGTCAGGATGCACCGGAATAATCAGGGACTTCCAGTTACCCATCTCACCCCAGGACACCGACAGGTTGCCGTAAATCGCCGGAGCCACGTTATCCGGGTGGCCCTCCATATCGGAGGCGACCTGCAACATCTGCTCACGGCTCAGACGGTGCTCTTCCGGCAGCAGACCGCTCGCCGCAGCCACACCCGCCACAATAGCCGACGCCGAAGAACCCATACCGCGAGAATGCGGAATCTTATTATCAGCAATCAGCTTCACCGGCGGCAGTTCACCCAAACCAGCCGCCGCAAAACCAGCCTTCATCGCCTGCAAAACCAGGTGGCTCTCGTCGCGAGGAACATCCGCGCTACCCTCACCGCTGAGCTCGAACTCCAGACCGGACTCAATACGCTCAACAACCAGCTCATCATAGAAGCCAAGACCCAAACCCATGCTGTCATAGCCGGGGCCCAGGTTAGCGCTCGTAGCGGGAACGCGAACCTTAACGGACGCGCCCACCGGAATATCAGAAATATGCAGGGAAGACATGAGAAGAACCTCGCGATCGGTGACGTAATGAGTGAATAGGTGAAAGATACAAAAAGGGGCTGTCATGCAGGTGCACCCCGCCCCGCAAACACGGGACGGAGTGCACATCGTAGTATGAACAGACTAGTTCAAATCAAGAATATCTGCCACAGCAACCACGTCGAAGGGAGCCTTAGTCGGCTCAACCTTCACGCCGTTAACAGCCTCAAGAGCCCACTGCGGGTCCTTCAGACCGTGACCGGTCACGGTAATCACGATGGTCTTACCCTCGGGAGCTTCACCCGCGCGGTGCTTCTTCAGCAGACCCGCAACGCCAGCAGCCGAAGCCGGCTCCACGAAGACGCCCTCGCGGGCAGACAGCCAGCGGTGCGCCTCCAGAATCTCCTCATCGGTGACAGCCTCAATCACGCCGCCAGACTCGTCACGAGCAGCTTCAGCCTTCTCCCACGACGCGGGGTTACCGATACGGATCGCGGTCGCAATGGTCTCAGGAGCCTCAATCGGGTGACCAGCAACGATCGGTGCAGCACCAGCAGCCTGGAAACCCCACATGATCGGACGCTTGGTCGCAACCGGCTCCAGAACCTTACCGTCACGGTTGGTGTAAGGCTCCGAGTACTCCTTGTAGCCCTTCCAGTACGCGGTAATGTTACCCGCGTTACCAACCGGCAGCAGGTGGTAATCGGGAGCGTCACCCAGGGTGTCAACAACCTCAAACGAACCGGTCTTCTGGCCCTCAATACGGTAAGGGTTGACCGAGTTCACCAGGAACACCGGGTAGTTCTCGCTGAGCTTGCGAGCAATCTCCAGGCAGTTATCGAAGTTGCCGTCAATCTGAATGATGTCAGCACCGTGAGCAATAGCCTGAGACAGCTTACCCATGGAAATCTTGCCGTCCGGAACCAGCACTGCACAGCGCATACCAGCCTGCAGAGCGTACGCAGCAGCCGAAGCGGAAGTGTTACCGGTCGAAGCACACACAACAGCCTTCGCGCCGTCACGCTTAGCGGCGGTCATCGCGCTGGTCATACCGCGGTCCTTGAACGAACCAGTCGGGTTCATACCCTCAAACTTCAGGTAAACAGTGTTACCGGTCTCAGCAGACAGAGCCGGCGCATGAATCAGCGGGGTACCACCCTCGCCCAGGGTCACTGCCTTCACATCGTCCGCGAAGGGCAGACGGTCACGGTACTCATTGATAACGCCCTGCCACACGTGTGCCATTGGCTTCTCCTTCAATCTTGGCGCCCCGCCCGCCGAACCTTCCATAAGGTTCGGCGCGGTAGCGGGGACGCGGGTTCGTTCGTGAGCGATGCTTCTACACGCGAGCATCGCACGTTTAGTAAGCGGCGCGTGCCGCACGACGCTTTCGCGCCCAGTAATTCTCAGCGCTTAGTGCTTCTCAGACTCCACGCGGATGACCGAGTTCACCTCACGCACAGTGTCCAGAGCGTCAATCACAGCAATCGCACGGCGCAAATCGGAATCCTTCGCAGAGTGGGTCACCATACGAATCTGAGCCGCACCCTCCTTCGGGGCGGACTGACGCAGAGAATCAATAGAGATACCGTGCTCAGTCAGGATGCGGGTAATGTTCGCCAGAACGCCCAGGCGATCCTCCGCCACAACACCCACCGAGTAGCGAGACACCACGTTATCCAGGCTGGTTGCGTGCAGCTGCGCGTGAGAAGTCTCCGGAACACCGGGACCACCCAGCACCAGACGACGAGCCAGGGACACGAAGTCACCCAGAACAGCCGAAGCAGTCGGAGCGCCACCCGCACCGGGACCGTAGAACATCAGCTCGCCAGCGTTCTCCGCCTCAACAAACACAGCGTTGAACGCACCGTGCACGCCCGCCAGCGGGTGCTGACGAGGAATCAGGGTCGGGTTCACGCGAATGTTCGCGCCGCTCTCACCCTCACGCTCGCAAATAGCCAGCAGCTTGATGACGTAACCATCAGCATCCGCGGCAGCAACATCATCAGCGGTGACGGAAGTAATGCCCTCGGTGTGCACATCATCAATAGTGAAAGTCGAGTGGAACGCCAGCGAAGCAACAATCGCAGCCTTCGACGCAGCGTCGTGGCCCTCAACGTCAGCAGTCGGGTCAGCCTCCGCGTAGCCGAGCTTCTGAGCCTCAGCCAGTGCGTCCGAGAAGGATGCGCCGGTGGTGTCCATCTGGTCAAGAATGTAGTTGGTGGTGCCGTTCATGATGCCCAGAACGCGGGTCACGCGGTCACCAGCCAGGGAGTCACGCAGGGGGCGCAGAATCGGGATAGCACCCGCAACAGCAGCCTCGTAGGAGAGCTGAGCGCCGGACTCATCAGCGGCAGCCTGCAGCTCCACACCGTGCTTAGCCAGCAGCGCCTTGTTACCGGAGACCACAGACTTACCCGCCTTCAAAGCACGCAGAATGCGAGTGCGAGCCGGCTCAATACCGCCGGTCAGCTCGATGACCACATCCGCCGCATCAATCAGGGATTCAGCGTCGGTGGTGTACAGCGAGGGGTCCGCATTCCAGTGGCGGGATGCATTAGTATCGCGCACGGCAATACCGATCAACTCCACGGGCGCGCCAATGCGCTTTTCAAGGACGGCGTTATCCTCTACCAGGATGCGAGCAGCCTGGGAACCGACATTACCGGCACCAAGCAGTGCTACTTTGATCTTTTCAGCCACGATAGTCTCTTTCTACGGTCTGTTCCGGGTTCGCCCCGGTATCTCTTCGGGCTAAGGCACGGATGCGGCGCAGAGCACGCACCCAACAACCACTTTATCAAGAGGCGGCGACGGGGCTGCAGCCTCAAGGTGCGACTTTTACTCTCTGAGATGAGGTTTCCCTCACAGTTATGAGGTGAACCTTATCTTCTGTCATGTTGTGAACGCACAAAACCGTGAAGCCCCCGCCCGCAACCGCCACCTCACGGCGCGCATTGCAGAGACGGGAACTTCACGGTTCTGAGGTTCTGGGGTTCTGAGCTAAAGACTCTAGATATCCGAACCCATATCCAGCGCCAGCATATCCTCCTCGCGCTGACGGCGAATCATCACGCGCGAAGGCTGACCCTGCGCGGTCGCAATCACCGGCGGGCGAGTCAAGAAGTTATAGTTCGAACCCAGCACATAGCAGTACGCACCGGTCGCCGGAACCGCCAGAATATCGCCAGCCTGCAGATCAGCAGGCAGGTAGCAGTAGCGAACCACCACATCGCCGGACTCGCAGTGCTTACCCACCACGCGAGAGAGCACCTGCTCCCCCGCCGGGGCGCGATTCGCCAGGGTCACCGAATAATCCGATTCGTACAGCACCGGGCGGGCGTTATCGCTCATACCGCCGTCCACAGAAACGTAGCGGCGCACGCGAATTTCGCCGTTCTCGTCCTCAATGCTCACGTTCTTGATGGTGCCGACCGTGTACAGGGTCGCGCCCGAAGGACCAGAAATGGAACGGCCCGGCTCGAAAGACATATGCGGAATCGCCATGCCCAGGCGCTCGCAGGTCGCCGCGACGGAAGCGGCAATCGACTCGGTCACCTCGGTAATGGAGCGGGGGTGATCCGCCTCGGTATAGCCGATGCCGTAGCCGCCGCCCAGGTCCAGCTCCGGCAGGGTCACGCCCAGGTCACGGTTGAGACGGTTCATGAACTCCAGGGCGGTAGTCGCCGCCTGCTCGAAGCCCTCCGCCTCAAAAATCTGCGAACCGATATGGCAGTGAATACCGCGAAAATCCAGAGAATCGGTTGCGTTCAGAATCGCGGCAGCCAGAGCCGCGTAAGAATCGGTAGCCTCAACGCCCCAGTGTTCCATCTCTGCTTCTTCCAGGCCGGCGAGCGCGGCGGTGCCGGGCTGCAGGGACATGCCGAACTTCTGGTCCTCGTGCGCGGTCGCAATGGACTCGTGGGTCGAGGCATGCACGCCGGGGGTGATGCGAATCAGCACCGGAACCGGGGCGTAAGGCTCCTCGCCCTCAGCCACACGCTCGGCGGCAAGCTCGGCGTACACGTCCTCAATGAGCTTGAGCTCGTCCACCGAATCAGCCACCACGCGGCCCAGGCCGTTACGGATCGCGCGGGCAATCTCAGCCTCCGACTTGTTGTTACCGTGCAGGGCGATGTTCGCGCCGGGCACCTGCGCGCGTAGAGCCAGCGCCAGCTCGCCACCGGAGGCGGTATCCAGGCACAGGCCCTCCTCAGTCGCCCAACGCGCCACCGCGGTGGACAGGAACGACTTACCGGCGTAGTAGACGCTCACCTTCGCACCGTGCGCGGCGAAAGCCTGCTCAAAAGCGGTGCGGTAGGCGCGGGCGCGGGCACGGAAAGTCGTCTCAGAGAAAACGTACTGCGGGGTTTCGTGCTCAGCGACCAGGTCGCTGACGGTCACGCCATCAATACATAGCTCGCCCTGCTCATTGCGGGTGAAGGAGTCAGTCCAGATGGTGCGGGACAGGGCCTCGGGGTGCTCGGGGTAGGTGAGCCATTCGGGGGCGTAGAGGGCGCGGGCTTCGCTCATCGTGTCTCTTTCTTAGCTATCTTTGCCGGCATACGCTCAACCCCCGCCCCGGTAGCACCGGGTCGGGGGTTGAAACGAGAGTATTACATGCGCTCGGGTGCGCTCACACCCAGCAGGTTCAGGCCGTTAGCCAGCACCTGCTGTGCTGCATTGTTCAGCAGCAGGCGGGTACGGTGCAGGTCGGTGACCTCTTCATCAGCCTTGGGGGCGACGCGGGAGACACCGTACCAGCTGTGGTACGCCGAAGCGAGCTGCTCCAGGTAGCGGTTCACGCGGTGCGGCTCGTAGAACTTCGCGGCATCACGCACAGCAGCGGGGAACTGGCCGAGTACAGCCAGCAACTCGCCGTCAGCAGCCGAGTCGAGCAGGGAGGTGTCCACGCCGTCCTCAACCTTCACGCCAGCCTCCGCGGCGTTACGTGCCACAGCGGCGGTACGTGCGTGAGCGTACTGCACGTAGTAGACCGGGTTCTCGTTGCTCTTGGAGGTCAGCAGGCCCAGGTCAATGTCGATGGGGGTGTCCACCGAGTAGCGGGTCAGCTCGTAGCGTGCCGCGTCAACACCAACAGCCTCGACCAGGTCCTCGAGGGTGACCACGGTGCCGGCGCGCTTGGACATACGGACGGGCTTGCCGTCCTTGACCAGGTTCACCAGCTGACCGATCATGACCTCAATCTGGTCGGCGCGGTAGCCAAGAATCTGGGCGATAGCCTTCAGACGGCCCACGTAGCCGTTGTGGTCAGCACCGAGCATGTAAATCGCCACGTCGGCAGGGTTTACCGCACGGGTCATCTTGTCCTGGTAGTAGGCGATATCGCCCGCCACGTAGGCGTGGTTACCGTCAGACTTGATGACCACGCGGTCCTTGTCGTCGCCGTAGTCGGTGGTGCGCATCCACCATGCGCCGTCAGCCTCGAAGAGCTGGCCGTTCTCACGCATGGTCTCAAGCAGGGCGTCCACCTTGCCGCCTTCGAACACGGAGTTCTCGTGGAAGAACACGTCGAAGTGGGTGCCGAACGCCGCCAGGGACTCCTTGATCTGATCGAACATCAGGTGAGTACCGATTTCGCGGAAAATCTCTTCGGGGTTCTCAGCCTCAAGCGCGTCGGGGCGCTGAGCCAGAATCTGGTCCTTAATGTCGACAATGTACGCGCCAGCGTAGCCGTCTTCGGGGGTCTCCTCACCGCGGGCAGCGGCAATCAGGGAGCGCACGAAACGGTCAATCTGGGTGCCGTGGTCGTTGAAGTAGTATTCGCGCACGACGTTAGCGCCCTCAGCCTCAAGGACGCGGGCGAGCGCATCACCGACGGCAGCCCAGCGGGTGCCGCCCAGGTGGATGGGGCCGGTGGGGTTCGCGGAGACGAACTCAAGGTTGATGGTCTTACCGGCGAACTTGTCGCTACGGCCGTATGCTTCGCCAGCCTCAACGATGGTGGCGGCAAGCTCACCGGCAGCTGCGGCGTCCAGGGTGATGTTCAGGAAGCCGGGGCCGGCAATATCTACGGATGCAACACCGGGGATGGCACCAATCTTCTCTGCCAGAAGAGCTGCTGCCTCACGCGGGTTCTTGCCCACCTTCTTGGCGAGCTGCAGAGCGACGTTGGTTGCCCAGTCACCGTGTTCGCGGGACTTGGGGCGCTCCACTCGGACGGCGGGCAGTTCAGCGCCCTCCACGAGGGTCAGCTGGCCGGAGGAAATGGTTTCTTCAAGGGCAAGCGCAATGGCTTCGGAGAGTTCTTCAGGAGTCATAACAAACTATTCTAGCAAGCCTTGGCTGGTGTCTGACCTTTTATCTAGTGCTTATCTGATACCATGGTGAGGTTGCCTCTGTAGCTCAGCGGATTAGAGCACCAGTTTCCGGTACTGGGGGTCGAAGGTTCGAATCCTTTCAGGGGCACGATGTTCTTATTCGAGAGGGAACACGGGAGCCGATATCCGAGGCGTATTGTTCGGGTATCGGCTCCTTTTTATTTAACTGCTACGCCGGGCAGCTCCTTCCCTTCACCCTCAGAGAGTGGAAACCTCAGAGGGTGGACACTACCCGCCTGCCTGTTGTGGCAACGCTAACAACCCTGAGAGAATGGGGAAACGCGCACACCGTTCACATCAGCACGACCCAAGTCACGACAGCGGAGGTAACCCGATGACCACCATGCGCCAGATTCAGCTCACCGAATGGGGCGATGAAAGCGTTCTGCACGAAGCAAACGTGCCCATCCCCTCGCCGGTGCGCGGTCACGTGCTCATCAAGACGGTTGCCGCCGGTGTCAACCCGATTGATGTGACCACTCGCAAGGGTCTGGGTCCCGCCGCTCAGCTGGCAGATCCGTCGTACAAGCCCTTCGTGCCCGGCTGGGATGTTGCCGGCACCGTGGTTGCTACCGCCGGTGACTACACGGGTTTTAAGGTGGGCGACGGCGTATTTGGTCTTGTTTCTTTCCCCTCCCCCGCCGGTGCGTACGCCGAATATGTTCTCGCCCCGGCGCATCAGCTGGTGAAGGTGCCCGCCGATGTTCCCTGCGCGCAATTGGGCGGCGCTCCCCTGGCGGCGCTGACCGCATACCAGGCGCTCTTCGAAGTGGCGCGGCTGAAGGAAGGCGAGCGCGTGCTCATTCACGCCGGTGCCGGAGGGGTCGGTCACCTCGCCGTTCAGTTGGCGGCTCAGGCTGGCGCTCAGGTTTTTGCGACCGCCTCCGCGGCGAACCACGAGTTTGTGCGCTCGCTGGGTGCCCAGCCCATTGATTACCGCACCGAAGATTTCCGTGCCGTACTGGGTCAGACTATGGATGTGGTGCTCAATTCCACCGGTCAACAGACCTTCCTCGATTCGCTGGAGGTGCTGGTTCCCGGCGGCCGTATTGTCACCCTGACCAGCCCCGACCCGCTGGATGTTGCGCGTGAGCGTGGCTTCGAGGCGCAGTGGCTGACGGTTCACCCGGACCGTGTGCAGATGCAGGAGATTGCCCGCCTCATGTCCCTGGGTCTGTTAAAGGTGCGTGTGGATCAGGTGCTTGATTTTTCGCAGGCTGCGCAGGCTCACGCCCTGGTGGCGGCGGGACGCACCCGCGGCAAGATCGTACTGGTTCCCTAACGCGGCGCTGATTTATGCAGACTTCTGAGAGCGCGCCGAAGATTGAGAGCGCAATGAACACCGAGGGCACGCTGCACGCTGAGGGCGTGCCGACCATTGAGAGTACCGAGTACCGCTCCGGTTTTTACCGCGAGGCGGGCTTTTACGATGCACACTCGCTACCCGATTACGGTGCGCAGTCGCCGGTAACTCGCGAGGCGTTCGCCTACGACTTCTTCCCCGCGGCTGCTGGAGCTTCAACTGCTGAAACTTCAGCTACCGAGCCTTCTTCCCCCGCGCCGCTGCTGGTGTGGGTTCACGGTGGCGCCTGGCGCTTCGGCACCAACCAGGCCCTACGCGACACCATCCTGCGCACCCCCACCGGGGAGCAGCCCAACACCCAGGCGCTCATGCGCGCCGCTTTTCAGCAGGCAGGCTGGGCGGTCGCGTCCATCAACTACCGGTATTCGCATCAGGCGCTCTTCCCGGGTGCCCTGCACGATGTGAAGGAGGCTGTGCGTTTCTTCCGTGCCAACGCGCACGAGTTCGGTATCGACCCGCAGCGCATTGCGGTAGCGGGCGGAAGCGCCGGCGGGCACCTGAGCATGCTGGTTGCGCATACGGGAGATTCCGCCGCCGGTAACTCTGCATATGGGGACTCTGCATTTGGGGATTCTGCGAGCGCACCCGAGCACGACGAATACTTTGAAGGCAGGGCGGCGAGCGCCTACCCGTCCCATAGTTCGCAGGTGGCGGCGGCGGCTTCGTTTTACGGGGTCAGCGATTTGAGGACCATCTTCACCGATCGTCCTCTGGCTGGCTACGCTCTCGATCATCCCGAGGACGATGGCGCCGAATGGCGACTGCTGGGAAGCACCTATCCGGTGCCCGCAGACGCGTCTACTATCGACATCTCCAAAGGTGAGCGGGCGGTTCCGGGTGTCTGCCTCGAGCGTGCCCAAAAGAACTGGGAGCGTGCGCATCCTATTGATGCGGTACGCCCCCAGAAGCGAGTGAACCTGAAACGAGTGAATAAGTTCGAAAGTGCCTTAGCACAGGGCGTGAGCGGCGGTGCCACGCCCCTCATGCTCGTGCACGGTATTAGTGATTCGTGTGTGCCGTACCAGCAATCGGTGCGGGTGTATCAGGCGCTGCGCACGCGGCAGGTACCTACCGATTTGGTGCTGGTTCCGGATGCCGAACACGGGGATTCACGCTGTTTTAGCCCCGAGATTGTTCAGCAGATGCTGCAATTTCTGAACCGTACTGTCTGATCAGAGTGATTGATCAGACGGTGATTGACCAGATACGGCTTTAGCGAACGCGGCGGTTCACGTATTCGTGCTCAAGGCGGTACCGTTCGAGGTCATCAAAAGCAACGCGACGGTGCGTGTTAATGCGCTCGAACGGAATATCTCCGCGCTCCAGCAGGCGAACAACGGTCGGGCGGGATACGCCCAGGTAGTCTGCCGCCTCCTGCGTGGTCATCAGGCGGTCCTGGCGTACCACGCAGACATCCTTGCGGTCGGCGAATGCGCGCGCTACGGAGGTGAGGGGTCCGTACATTTCGGGAGAAATCTGTACGCGCTCGCCGTCGCCGGTCACCAGGTAGAGGGTTTCTTCGGCGCTGAGGCGGTCGAAGTGGGTGCGCAGACTCGCGTGAACGAGGGCTTGGAAGAGTTCTTCGCAGCGGTGGTGAATTTCTTCCTGCTGCCCATCTTCGCAGCAATCCAACACTGCAGCACGTGTTGCCGGGTACGTCTTTGGTGATGGCATAGTCACTCCTTCGTTACTGTGTTATTCACCACTGTAGCAGTTGAACGAAACTATCGAAAGAAAGTTAAGAGGCGCAGTTAATTCGCATCTGCGGCGCATATAATTCAGATGAATATTTATTAGCTATATATATAGCATTTGATGTCATTTATTGTATCTTAACTGTCCTTTTGAGGGCCATCATTCCGCCGCTACCCACACAGGGTTCCCGCGAACAAACCCAAATATGACAAACAAAGCACACCCCAAGCCCACCGCGGGCAAGGCGAGTACACTGGATAGGATATGTCTGAGCAGAAATCCACGAAGAAACACGCAGATACTTCTAAGGCCCCCCGCACCGCCCCCACCATGGCGAGCATGGCAGCCGCAATCCACGCGGCAAAGGTACGATCCTCCGAAAAGACCGGTGCAAAAACCGGCGAAAAGACCGCAGATAAAACCGCTGAGAACAACGCGGTAAATAACGGCGCCCCGAAGAAGGGTGCGCAGAAGAACGGCACCCAGAAGAATAACGCAGACCGCAAGAACTCCTCCCGCGGCGCCTCCGAACGCAACTCCAACGCCTCCCGCTCCACCCGACACGGAGGCGGTAACAACCGCGCCCGTAAGCAGGGCAACCAGCAGGGCGGCAACCAAAGCAACCAGGGCAACCAGCAGAACCGCCCGGCACCGCGCCGCTACGAGCCGCTCATCCCCGAGGTCATCACCTACCCCGAAGAGCTGCCCGTCAGCGAACGCCGCGAAGACATCATGAACGCGATCCGCGACAACCAGGTCGTCATCATCGCGGGTGAAACCGGCTCCGGTAAAACCACCCAGATCCCCAAAATGTGCCTCGACCTGGGCCTGGGCGCAAAGGGTCTCATCGGCCACACCCAGCCGCGCCGACTCGCCGCACGCTCCGTCGCCGAACGCATCGCCGAAGAACTCGGACAGAAAATCGGCGAAACCGTCGGCTACCAGGTGCGATTCACCTCCGAAGTTGGCGAACACAGCGCCATCAAGCTCATGACCGACGGCATTCTGCTCGCCGAAATTCAGAACGACAAGCTGCTGCGCCGCTACTCCACCCTCATCATTGACGAGGCGCACGAACGCAGCCTGAACATTGACTTCATCCTCGGCTACCTCAAGCGCATCCTGCCGCAGCGCCCGGATCTGAAGGTCATCATCACCTCCGCGACCATCGACCCGGAGCGTTTCGCGCGCCACTTCTCCCCCAGCTACGTGCCGGGCAAGGGCATCGTCGACGAAAACCTCAGCGCCGAAGAACGCGAAATCGCCGAAGCAATCCTGCCCGACGACGCGCCGCCCATCATTGAGGTGTCCGGCCGAACCTACCCCGTGGAAATCCGCTACCGCCCGCTCGACGAAGAAGACTACCTCAGCGACGACGAAATCGAAGACGACCATGACCCCACCGACGGCATCCTCGACGCCATCAAGGAACTCTCCAAGGAAGCCCCCGGCGACATCCTCATCTTCTTCTCCGGTGAACGCGAAATCCGCGACGCCAAGGACGCTATCGAGGCAATGGTTCTCAAGTCGCCGCGCCTGAACTACGAAGTGCTGCCCCTGTACGCGCGCCTCTCGCTCGCCGAGCAGCACCGCGTGTTCTCCCCCGGATCGCGCCCGCGCATCGTGCTCGCCACGAACGTTGCCGAAACCTCGCTGACCGTGCCCGGCATCAAGTACGTCATCGACACCGGCACCGCCCGCATCTCCCGCTACTCGGCACGCACCAAGGTGCAGCGCCTGCCCATCGAACGCATCTCGCAGGCAAGCGCCAACCAGCGTTCCGGCCGATGCGGCCGAGTCAGCGACGGCATCGCAATCCGCCTCTACTCCGAAGAAGACTTTAACTCGCGCCCCGAGTTCACCGACCCCGAAATTCTGCGCACCAACCTCGCAGCCGTCATCCTGCAGATGATTGCAATCGGCGTGGTCCGCGAACCCGGCGACATCTCCCGCTTCCCGTTCGTGCAGCCGCCCGCATCCCGCGCCATCAACGACGGCGTGAACCTGCTGCGCGAACTCGGCGCGCTCACCGAACGACCCCGCGCACCCCGCAAGGGCCGCGGCAATAGCGTAACCCTCACCGCCATCGGCCGAGCCATGGCGGCATTCCCCGTGGACCCGCGCCTCGCCCGCATGATCATCGAAGGTGGCCGCCGCAACTGCGCCAAGGAAATGATGGTGCTCGCCGCCGCCCTGACCATCCAGGACCCGCGCGAACGCCCCGCCGACGTGCGCGCAGAAGCCGACGCCATGCACGCCCGCTTCGTCGACGACACCTCCGATTTCTCCTCCTTCCTGCTGCTCTGGGACTACATCAACGAGCAGCAGGCGGCGCTGTCCTCCTCGCAGCTGCGCAAAATGTGCCACCGCGAATACATCAACTACCTGCGCATCCGCGAATGGCAGGACCTCTTCGCCCAGCTACGCGAAATGGGACGCACCGCCAACATTCACGCCAGCGGCGGCAGGGACATCAACGCCTCCGCCCACGAAATCGACATCCACAAGAGCCTGCTCTCCGGCCTGCTCTCGCACGTAGGCGTCAAGGAAGAACGCGAAAAGGACTCCAAGGGACGCAACCGCGGCCCCCGCGAATACCTCGGCGCACGCGGCACCAAGTTCGCAATCTTCCCCGGCTCCGGCCTGTTCAAGAAGAGCCCCGACTGGGTACTCTCCGCCGAACTCGTCGAAACCTCCCGCCTGTGGGCGCGCACCAACGCCTCCATCGACCCGCAGTGGATCGAAGAAATCGGCAAGCACCTCATCAGCGTGCAATACTCCGAACCGCACTGGTCGCTCAGCTCCGGCGCGGCAGTCGCCTACGCCAAGGGCACCCTCTTCGGCCTGACCATTTACGCCGACCGCCCCGTGCAGTACGCCCGCGTAGACACCGCAGCAGCCCGCGAACTGTTCATCCAGTCCGCCCTCGTCGAAGGCCAATGGCACACCCAGCACAAGTTCTACCTGCGCAACCAGCGCGCCCTCGCCGAAGTCGAAGAACTCGAAGCACGCCTGCGCCGCCGCGACCTGCGCGTAGACGACTCCGTACTCTTCGCCTTCTACGACGCACGCATCCCCGCACACGTCACGGACGTTCGCTCCTTCGACAAGTGGTGGAAGCAGGCACGCCTCGAAGACGACAACTACCTGGACTTCAACCCCGAAAAGCTCATCAACGAGGAAGCCGCCGACTACGACGACTCCCAGTTCCCCCGCCAGTGGGTGCAACGCACCGACAGCGGCGAACTGACCCTCGACCTGCGCTACGAATACGCCCCCACCGCCGGCATCGGAGGCGCCCGCACCGACGCCGCCAAGCGCGACGGCGTAGCAGTCCAGGTACCCATCCTCTTCCTCAACCAGCTGAGCCCCGAACCGTTCCGCTGGCAAATCCCCGGCCTGCGCCACGAACTCGTCACCGCACTCATCAAATCGCTCCCCAAGGCGATTCGACGCAACTTCGTGCCCGCACCCGACGTAGCACGCGCCGCCTGCGCCGCCCTGGAAGAGGACTACTCCCCCGCCACCGACGAACTCATCCCCTCCCTGGCACTCGTGCTACGCCGCCTGCGCGGCGTCGTTGTCGAGCCCGAAGCCTTCAACTGGGACGCCGTGCCCGAACACCTGAAAATGGGATTCCAGGTGCGCAACGCACGCAACAAAATCCTCGGCGAAGGCAAGGACCTGCGCGCCCTGCAGCAGCAGCTCCACAAGGAAATCCGTAGCGCCCTCGCCGACTCGCTCGGTGCATCCGACGACACCATGGCAAAAATGGTGGCACTCGCCCAGGGCGGCACGGGCAGCTCAGGCAACTCGGGTAGCTCCGCAGCTTCAGCCAAGAAGGGCGCGAAAAACGCACAGGGCGGCACCGCACAGACGGCACAGACGGCCGACGCACACGGCTCGCAGGTACGCGAAATCAGCGGCCTCACCGAATTCCCCGCCGACCTCTTCCCCAACGGAGAAATCCCCCGCAAGGTACAGCGCATCATCGCCACCCAAGCGGTCAACGGCTACCCCGCCCTCGTCGACGAAGAAACCAGCGTAGGCCTGCGCATCTTCCCCACCGAAGCCGAACAGCTCCACGCCCAGCGCCGCGGCATCATCCGCCTGCTCCAACTGCAGGTGCCCTCGCCCGTACGCTACGTGAGCGAACACCTCTCCCACAAGGAGAAAATCGTCTTCACGCAGAACCCGCACGGCTCCATCGACGAACTCATCCGCGACTGTACCGTCGCGGCACTCGACCACCTCGTGCCGCACACCCCCATCTTCACGTACGCCGAATACAGCGAACTCTACGAGCACGTACGTGCCGAACTCATCGAGACGGTCTTCGACGTCACCAAGCTCGTCGCCGAAATCCTCTCCGAAGCCACCGCGCTGAAGAAGGCCATCAAGAAGGCAACCTCGCTGACGACCATGCACGCCGTCTCCGACGTGAAGGCACAGATGGAGAACCTCGTCTACCCCGGATTCGTGGCGAAAACCGGCTACGACCAGCTTGTTCACATCCCGCGCTACCTCAAGGCCGCCCAGGTGCGCCTGACGAAGCTCGGACCGAACCTGCACCGCGACAACCAGCTCATGCTCACCGTGCAGGACCTGGAAGACTCCTACGATAACGCGGTCAAGTCGCTACCGGCAGGCACCATCGTGCCGGATGCGCTCCGCCGCGTGAACTGGATGATTGAGGAGCTGCGCGTCAGCTTCTTCGCCCAGGAGCTTGGTACCGCCTACACGGTGTCTGAGAAGCGCATTGCGAAGGCTCAGCGTGAGGCTCTGGACGCCATCAAGCGCTAGGTAATACAAAGAGTCCCCCGCACGATCACCTCGTGTGGGGGGCTCTTTCGTATCTATGGGTTTCAGTGCCCTGTGGGTCGGCAAGCTATGCACTTCCTCCGCTCCTGCAGGGGCACCCTGATGTCGCTTCCGGAAGGCATAGCCGCCTCCACCCGCGAATTGGCAAGAGCGACCAAGAAGGTTAGGCTGCCGCCTCGCAGAAGGTCACCGTCACCGAACCGTTACCGCGCTCGCGCATCCACTGCGGCGCGTTCTCAGCCGAAACAATCGCACCCTCGCTCACGGACGGTGCAATGTACGAGCCGCCCGCGCCACCGGCGCCGCCCTGCATCGTGTAGCCGACGCCCTGACGTACGCCGGTCGGGCTGTTCAGCCACTTCTGGGTCAGCACAATCGAGGAGACGGACTGTGCCGCGCCGGAACCGCCGCCTCCGTAACCTGCACCGCCGCCACCGGACACCACGGACTGGTAGCCGTTGAAGTTCTGCGCGTACGCACCCTCGTCGTTGTAGATGTCCAGGTCCCAGCTGCGGTCCTCGTAGGTGCCCTTCTCGTGCACGCTGGCGGGGTTCTCATCCAGCTGGTAGGAGTACGCGCCCGCACCGTCGCCGCCGTTGCCCGCGAAGCCGCTCGTACCCGCGTTACCGGCAACAAACTGGCTGAACAGCACCTGGTTGTTAGTGCTTTCAAAGCCGATGATCGGGCCGCTAACCGGCAGGGTACCTGCTGCGCCGCCTGCACCGCCTACACCCGCTGCGCCGCCGAAACCGGAGTTGTAGGTCAGGACCTTGGAACGTTCAGCCTTGTAGATTTCGTAGCCGGGGGTGCCGTTGGAGCCTGCCGCTGCGGAGGCGCTACCCGCCGCGTCGAACTGCGGGGATGCATCCGAGCCGAGGGGCGCCACACCGGCGTCGATCTGGCCGTTCAGGTTGGAGTACCAGGGGTCTGCGTAGGACACGCCGGAGGTGGTCATGCCCGCGCCGCCGTATTGCTCGGGAATGGAATAGCCGAACAGTCCC
>ENA-OWLM01000010-OWLM01000010.1-metagenome-genome-assembly--contig:-NODE-10-length-67957-cov-4.351919_pt1 | contig 67957 bp, 62 predicted proteins | sample MGYA00245349_ERZ651102 | MGnify/ENA primary metagenome ERZ651102 (study PRJEB26857, sample SAMEA4031759) | metagenome | biome: human; feature: oral; material: saliva | place: Philippines | collected 2014 | study... | reverse complement strand
CCTGCCATAATGCGGAACGACCAGAAGACGATGGTGGAGTTAGGCCGATCTTCTTTCGGAAACTCCTTGAGCGCGGGAACCTGTTTTTCCAGACTGTGGGTCAGGATCAGGCTGCCAAGCGCCGGGATCGCTAGCCCAAAGCGGGTGCGCTCCTGTTCCATATCCGGCCAGCCAAACAGCAGCAGTGGGGTAGGCTCACCCGGCGGATTTTCCCAGTGACCTTCAATGGCGGCAATCTTGGCGGGCTGGTGCTTTAAGGTGTTCAACCCGTGCATATCGCCCACCATGGCCTGGATGGGGGCGACAATCAGCGTCATCCACAGCGCCATCGAAAACATCGCGCGGATGGCAGGGGTATTATTCCCGCGCAGCAGATGCCAGGCGGCAGAAGCACCAACAAACAGCGCGCTACTGAGGAAGGCGGCTATCGACATATGCAGCAGGCGGTACGGGAAAGAGGGGTTAAATACCACGGCAAACCAGTCTACCGGCACGACCTGACCGTTGACGATCTCATAGCCTTGCGGGGTCTGCATCCAGCTGTTGGAGGAGAGGATCCAGAAGGTCGATACAATCGTCCCCAGCGCCACCATACAGGTCGCAAAGAAGTGCAGACCCGGACCGACTTTGTTCCAGCCAAACAGCATCACGCCAAGGAAACCGGCCTCAAGGAAGAAGGCGGTGAGCACTTCATAGGTCAGCAGCGGGCCGGTAATACTGCCCGCAAACTGTGAAAATCCACTCCAGTTAGTGCCAAACTGGTAGGCCATGACCAGCCCGGAGACTACGCCCATACCAAAGTTGACGGTGAAGATCTTCGACCAGAAATGGTACAGCGAGCGCCAGACCGGATTTTTTGTTTTGAGCCACAGCCCTTCGAGTACAGCAAGATAGCTTGCCAGGCCGATGGTGATGGCCGGGAAAATAATGTGAAAGGATACGGTAAAGGCAAACTGTATCCGCGCAAGGTGAAAAGCATCTAAACCAAACATGCACAGCCTCAAGGTCAAACGGTGTGCTGTTATGGTATAGGGGGGCAAAGTCGACTATCAGAGGCAGAAAAGTAAAATTTATGCATAACAGTTCGCTCACTGTCGTCATTAAAGTCATCTGATATAGGTCAGTAATTAAGAATAAGAAAATTCTTTTTATGAATTTTACGCATTAAACCGCTTGCCTTGTCGTCTGCGTCGTGCGTTAATGGTCTTCTGGTTTTGAGTCCAAATAATTATCTGACGTAGTTTTATAAAGCAGTTCTCATCACGTTGTGCCTCTCCGCAGCCTCTCTTGGGTCTTTATCTACTTTCCGATTAGTTTTGTTTAAAACCATTATTGCCTGATCGGCTCATGAGTAATTTACGTTTTTACGTTTACAGGAGAATCCTATGACTTCTTATATCCATTTTCGCTGCCCATGCTGTCATGGCTCGCAGTACCGTACTTCAGTTTTTGATGTGTCTGAGAAAAATCCTCACGGCGCGAAATGCATTTTTTGCAAATCGTCGATGGTTACGCTCGATCACCTGGCCGCAGCACGTTCTGCCCAGAGCCATATCACTGAGTACCGCAGGTAATTAACAACGCTTTCCATAACAGTTAGCAAAATCTTCTCTTTTTCTCCTGCTGATATACACTGTCGGCAATAAGGAGAATCTGATGAAAAAATACCAGCGTCTGGCGCAACAAATTATCTCGCAGATTGAGCTTGGCGTATGGCTGCCGGGCGATAAGCTGCCTTCGCTGCGAGAGCAGGTGGCGAGCAGCGGCATGAGTTTTATGACCGTGGGCCACGCGTATCAGATGCTGGAAAGCCAGGGGCGCATTGTCGCCAGACCGCAATCGGGCTATTACGTTGCCTCGCGCCCGACTGCGCAACAGCCTGCTCCTCCGGCTCAGGTGATGCGCGACGAAGTGGTCGACATCAACACCTATATCTTCGACGTGCTGCAGGCCAGCCGCGATCCCTCCGTCGTGCCGTTTGCTTCCGCATTTCCCGATCCGCGCCTCTTTCCGCTTCAGCAGCTTAACCGCTCGCTGGCGAACGTCAGTAAAACCGCCACCGCGATGAGCGTGATTGAAAACCTGCCGCCGGGTAACGTCGATCTGCGCCACGCCATTGCCCGCCGCTACGCGCAGCAGGGGATGAACATCTCGCCTGAAGAGATTGTCATTACCGCAGGCGCGCTTGAGGCGCTAAACCTTAGCCTTCAGGCCGTCACCGAACCCGGTGACTGGGTGATCGTTGAAAATCCCTGTTTTTATGGTGCTCTCCAGGCGCTTGAACGCCTGAAGCTGAAGGCCCTGTCGATAGCGACCGACGTGCGTGAGGGGATCGACCTGAATGCCCTTGAACAGGCCCTGAATGATTACCCGGTAAAAGCCTGCTGGCTAATGACCAACAGTCAAAACCCGCTTGGCTTCACGCTGAGTGCGGAGAAAAAGGCGCAGCTGGTGGCGCTGCTAACGAAGCATAACGTCACTCTGATTGAGGACGATGTCTACAGCGAACTCTATTTTGGCCGTGAAAAACCGCTTCCGGCCAAGGCCTGGGACAGGCAGGACATGACGCTGCACTGCTCCTCATTTTCAAAATGTCTGGTGGCCGGTTTTCGCATCGGTTGGGTGGCGGCGGGAAAGCATGCCCGCCGCATTCAGCAGCTGCAGCTCATGAGCACCTTATCAACCAGCTCACCGATGCAGCTGGCGCTGGTGGATTATCTGGCGACCAAACGGTATGACGCCCATCTTCGCCGCCTGCGCCGCACGCTGGCCGAGCGCAAACAGCAGGGGTGGCAGTCGCTTTTGCGCCATATGCCTGCTGGCGTCAAAATCCATCACAACGACAGCGGCTATTTTTTATGGCTGGAGCTTCCGGCGCAGCTGGATGCAGGGCTGCTGAGCGAGAAAGCATTAGTCCACCACATCAGCATTGCGCCTGGTAAGATGTTTTCAACGTCAGACAGCTGGACGCCATTTTTCCGGTTTAATACCTCCTGGGCGTGGGGAGAACGGGAAGAACAGGCTGTTATTCAGTTGGGAAAATTAATTAGCGAGATGCTGGAATAAATCGCGTAGTCGGCTTTTAAATACTTCTTCCTTATCTTTATGACGGCGCTGCGAATATCCCTCAGCGCCGCATCATAGGAAATCTGCATACTCCCTTCCTCTGCTAACTCCTTGTCTATAATCCAGTTAACGGGGAATGCGCCCTCGGTCACACCTTGATGAAATTTCTTTTAGCCGAAAGGTGCGGCGCATTTGCGCGGTCTACGTTTAACTAAGGAGATATTTTTACGGCAAGGCTGCCGCTAAATTTCATTGCGACTGGAGTAAATCTAATGAGCAAAAATTTTGCCCGCAGCAGCCTGTATGCGCTTGGCATGACAATCATGACCGCGCAAGCCGCCGAACCGCCCAAGGCCATCGGCAACGGGGAAGGACGACTGGATATTATTGCCTGGCCGGGGTACATCGAACGCGGTCAGACGGATAAAAATTATGACTGGGTGACTCAGTTTGAAAAAGAGACCGGGTGTACCGTCAACGTCAAAACGGCGGCCACATCCGATGAGATGGTGAGCCTGATGGCGAAAGGAGGATATGACCTGGTCACGGCCTCCGGCGACGCTTCGCTGCGCCTGATCATGGGGAAACGCGTTCAGCCGATCAACCCTGATTTGATCCCCAACTGGAAAACCCTCGACGCACGTATTGTGAAAGGAGAATGGTTTAACGTCGACGGCAAAGTCTACGGTACGCCGTATCAGTGGGGGCCAAACCTGCTGATGTACAACACCAAAACCTTCCCGACGCCGCCGGACAGCTGGAGCGTGGTCTTTACCAAACAGAATTTGCCTGACGGTAAAACCAACCAGGGCCGCGTGCAGGCGTACGACGGCCCGATTTATATCGCCGATGCCGCGCTATTCGTCAAAGCGACTCAACCGCAGCTGGGTATTAAAGACCCGTACCAGCTCACTGAAGAACAGTACGCCGCCGTGCTCAAGGTGCTGCGCGATCAGCACGCGCTTATCCACCGCTACTGGCATGACACCACCGTCCAGATGAGCGACTTCAAAAATGAAGGCGTGGTGGCCTCCAGCGCCTGGCCGTATCAGGCGAATGCCCTGAAGGCAGAGAACCAGCCCGTTGCCACCGTCTTCCCGAAAGAAGGGGTAACCGGCTGGGCGGACACCACCATGCTGCACGCGCAGGCAAAACACCCGATGTGCGCCTACAAATGGATGAACTGGTCGCTGACGCCAAAAGTGCAGGGCGATCTGGCGGCCTGGTTTGGCTCGCTGCCGGTGGTCGCGGAAGGCTGCAAGGCCAGCACGCTGCTGGGTGATAAAGGCTGCGAAACAAACGGTTATAACGAGTTCGAAAAAATCATGTTCTGGAAAACGCCGATTGCGGAAGGGGGGAAATTTGTCCCTTACAGCCGCTGGACGCAGGATTACATTGCCATCATGGGCGGTCGTTAACGTCCGGGAGCAGAACATGACGTACGCAGTAGAGTTTAATGACGTCTCCCGTCTGTACGGCGACGTACGAGCGGTGGATGGGGTGACTATTGGCATTCGTGACGGGGAGTTTTTCTCCATGCTGGGGCCTTCGGGCTCCGGCAAAACGACCTGCCTGCGCCTGATTGCCGGTTTTGAACAGCTGAGCGGCGGTGCGATAAAAATTTTCGGTAAAGAAGCCAGCGAATTGCCTCCCTGGGAGCGCGACGTCAACACCGTTTTTCAGGACTACGCGCTGTTTCCGCACATGTCGATCCTTGATAACGTAGCGTATGGGCTGATGGTTAAAGGTGTCGACAAGAAAAAACGCTATGCGCTGGCCGGTCAGGCGCTGGAGAAGGTCGGCCTGAGCTTTGCCGTCGCGCGTAAGCCTTCACAGCTCTCCGGCGGCCAGCGCCAGCGCGTGGCGATTGCCCGCGCGCTGGTGAACGAACCCCGCGTGCTGCTGCTGGACGAACCGCTCGGAGCGCTCGATCTTAAACTGCGCGAGCAAATGCAGTTCGAGCTGAAAAAGCTTCAGCAGGAGCTGGGCATTACCTTTATTTTCGTCACCCACGATCAGGGAGAAGCCCTGTCCATGTCGGATCGGGTGGCCGTCTTCAACAACGGGCGTATCGAGCAGGTTGATACCCCGCGCGAACTTTACATGCGTCCTCGCACGCCGTTTGTCGCCAGCTTTGTTGGCACCGCTAACGTTTTTGATAACGCATTGGCCCGCCAGATCTGTGGAATGGAGGGGATGTATTCGCTGCGCCCGGAACATATTCGTCTCAATGAGGGCGGTGACGTTCAGGTGCAGGGCGTGGTACAGGCGGTACAGTATCAGGGGGCAGCCACGCGCTTCGAGCTGCGTCTGGCAGACGGTGCGAAACTGCTGGTCAGCCAGGCGAACCTTACCGGAGGCGCGCTCCCGGCGGGGGTTGCGCCCGGACAGCAGGTGCTGGCCTCGTGGTCACGCGAGGCCATGGTGTTGCTTCATGAGGAGAGGTGAAATGGACATGAGCGTTTCACCCACGCCCACGCCGCACGGTAGATTAAGCCGTATTACCGCCTTGTTCTGGCGTAAACCGTCGCTCGGCCTGTTCCTGCTCCTGCTCGCGCCGCTGATGTGGTTTGGCATCGTCTATTTGGGTTCGCTTCTGACGCTGCTGTGGCAGGGTTTCTATACGTTCGACGACTTCACCATGTCGGTGACGCCCGATCTCACCTTTGCGAACATTCAGGCACTATTCAATCCGGCGAACTACGACATCATTTTACGCACGCTGGTGATGGCTCTTGCGGTCACTGTTGCCAGCGCGATCCTCGCGTTTCCGATGGCGTGGTATATGGCGCGTTATACCCGCGGTAAGTGGAAAGCCTTTTTCTACATCGCGGTGATGCTACCCATGTGGGCGAGTTATATCGTTAAGGCTTACGCCTGGACGCTGCTGCTGGCGAAAGATGGGGTGGCACAGTGGTTTCTCAGCCATTTGGGGCTTGAGCCGCTCCTGATTTCTCTGCTTACGCTTCCGGCGATTGGCGGTAACACGTTGTCGACATCAGGGCTGGGCCGCTTTCTGGTCTTCGTCTATATCTGGCTGCCGTTTATGATCCTCCCCGTGCAGGCGGCGCTGGAGAGGTTACCCGCGTCTCTGCTACAGGCGTCTGCCGATCTGGGCGCGCGTCCGGGCCAAACCTTCCGCTACGTGGTTCTGCCGTTGGCTATTCCGGGGATTGCGGCAGGATCAATATTTACCTTCTCGCTGACGCTCGGGGATTTTATCGTGCCGCAGCTGGTGGGGCCGCCGGGATATTTCATTGGAAACATGGTCTACGCCCAGCAGGGGGCCATTGGGAATATGCCTATGGCTGCCGCGTTCACGCTGGTACCGATTGTGCTGATCTCCCTTTATCTGGCGTTCGTGAAACGCCTGGGAGCATTCGATGCACTCTGATCGCGCACCGTTGTTCCTGAAAGTCGCCGCATGGGGCGGGGTCATCTTCCTGCACTTCCCGCTGCTGATTATCGCGATCTATGCGTTCAATACTGAGGACGCGGCTTTCAGCTTTCCGCCACAGGGGCTTACGCTCAAGTGGTTCAGCGTGGCCGCAGGGCGTGGGGATATTCTCGAGTCAGTGACGTTGTCACTTAAAATCGCCAGCTTATCAACCGCCATTGCACTTGTGCTTGGCACGCTTGCTGCAGCGGCACTGTGGCGCAGCGAGTTCTTTGGTAAAAACGCGATCTCTCTGCTGCTGCTGTTGCCGATTGCCCTGCCGGGGATTATCACCGGCCTGGCGCTGCTGACGGCATTCAAAACCATCAACCTTGAGCCGGGATTTTTCACCATCGTTGTCGGACACGCCACCTTCTGCGTGGTGGTGGTTTTCAACAACGTGATTGCCCGGTTCCGGCGCACGTCCTGGAGCCTGGTGGAAGCGTCGATGGATTTAGGTGCAGACGGCTGGCAAACCTTCCGCTATGTGGTGCTGCCTAATCTTGGCTCGGCGCTGCTGGCCGGAGGCATGCTGGCGTTTGCGCTGTCGTTTGACGAAATTATCGTGACGACATTTACGGCGGGACACGAGCGCACGTTACCGCTGTGGTTGCTCAACCAGCTCGGTCGTCCGCGGGACGTACCGGTTACCAACGTTGTTGCACTGCTGGTGATGCTGGTGACGACCATCCCCATTCTGGGAGCCTGGTGGCTAACCCGCGACGGCGAAAACGGTGCCGAAAGCGGGAAATAACATTGATTTCAACAGGACAACGCTATGCAAAAACTACTGCTGATTAATGGTGAACTGGTGGCCGGTGAAGGAGAAACGCAGCCGGTCTATAACCCTGCCACCGGCGAGGTACTGCTGGACATTGCTGAAGCGTCAGCGGCGCAGGTCGATGCGGCCGTTCAGGCTGCGGATCGTGCGTTCGCGGAGTGGGGGCAAACGACGCCGAAAACCCGCGCCGAGTGTTTGCTGAAGCTGGCTGATGCCATTGAAGCGCATGATGAAGCGTTCGCCCGGCTCGAATCTCTTAACTGCGGAAAGCCTCTGCACTGCGCGCTGGGGGACGAAATCCCGGCGGTGGTCGACGTGTTTCGCTTCTTTGCGGGCGCGGCGCGCTGTCTGAATGGACTGGCCGCCGGCGAGTATCTTGAAGGGCATACGTCAATGATCCGCCGCGATCCGGTCGGCGTCGTCGCGTCCATTGCGCCGTGGAACTACCCGCTGATGATGGCTGCCTGGAAGCTGGCCCCCGCGCTGGCGGCAGGCAACTGCGTGGTAATTAAACCTTCTGAAATCACCCCGTTAACGGCCTTAAAGCTGGCCGAGCTGGCCAGAGACATCTTCCCGGCAGGCGTACTTAACGTTCTCTTTGGGCGCGGTAAAACCGTCGGCGACCCGCTCACCGGGCATGAAAAAGTCCGCATGGTCTCACTCACCGGGTCGATTGCCACGGGCGAACATATTATCAGCCACACGGCTTCCTCAATTAAGCGCACCCATATGGAGCTGGGCGGCAAAGCACCGGTGATTGTTTTTGACGATGCCGATCTGGACGCCGTGGTGGAAGGCGTGCGCACGTTCGGTTTCTACAACGCCGGACAAGACTGCACCGCCGCCTGCCGTATCTATGCCCAGAAGGGCATTTACGCCGCGCTGGTTGAGAAGCTGGGGGCCGCCGTCGCCAGCCTGAAAATGGGGGCGCCAGAGGACGAGTCGACAGAACTGGGCCCGCTCAGCTCTGCCGCACACCTGTCACGCGTGTGCAACGCGGTTGACGAGGCAAAAGCGCTGAGCCATATCCGCGTGGTGACCGGCGGGAGCAAACACGAGGGGGCGGGCTACTACTTCCAGCCAACCCTGCTGGCCGGGGCGAAGCAAGAAGATGCAATTGTTCAACGCGAGGTGTTTGGTCCGGTGGTCAGCGTGACGGAATTTGACGACGAAGCGCAGGTACTTGGCTGGGCCAACGACTCGCAATATGGCCTGGCGTCATCGGTTTGGACCAAAGACGTGGGCCGCGCCCATCGCCTGAGTGCGCGCCTGCAGTACGGCTGCACCTGGGTGAATACCCACTTTATGCTGGTGAGCGAAATGCCGCACGGGGGGATGAAATTATCCGGCTACGGCAAAGATATGTCGGTCTACGGGCTTGAGGATTACACGGTTATCCGGCATGTGATGATAAAACACTAAAAATCATGCCCGGCGGCCCGTATCGCCGGGCGTTTTATTTACCAGCCACATACCTCGTGCTCATTTTCCGTATCGTAAGCGCGGACGGTATTCACCAGATCTTTCACCACGTCTGCGGCGACGTCGGGGATGAGCAACTCCATTGGGGCGTCAGTTTCATAATCCACCGAGACGCCGTTGCTGTTGTTGGTCACGGTCACTGTGTACGTTGCTTTACCCACGACGTTACTCCTTATGTGTATTAACGACTTTCCCGATACCTGCACCCTGAAGCGTAACGTCAGGATCGGCAAAAAAGTCGATATTGAAATACGTATCGTCGCTCAACAACTCAATGCGATGCCATTTTTCCGGCGGTGAGATGCCAAACGATCCCGCCTCGATCACCTGTTCCAAATCCGGTTCTGTTGCGTCTGCATCCGGGAAGCCAAAATAGCGCACCGCGCCCTGCATCACGGACAAACGGCCGTAGACGCTGGCTTTAGTATTATGATGAGTGAAAAGGGCTTTTGGCGCGGTGTCTTTATTCCAGAAGGGCGTGGAGCGGGTATGAACATAATTCTCAGGAATACGTAGCATAATGATTTCCTCTTAGCTGAAAGCCACTTAAAGCGACCTCAGTACCTCGGGTTCAACGAAAAAGTCGATGTTGAACAGCGTGTCATCGGACATGACTTCGATGTGATGCCATTTCTCCGGCGGAAAAACACCGAAGTGCCCAGCCTTGATAATCAATGTGCTGTCAGGCTCGGGATTCAGTTCATCGGCATAGCCTAAGTAGCGTACGGCACCTTGCATAACGGAAAGGCGCGGATAAACGCCCGGACGGGTACCCGTGTCGAGATGACGCTGAAAGATCCCGGCAGGGGCGGTGTCTCGATTCCAGAAAGGGGTGGAGCGGGTATGAATACAACTCTGCGGAATGCGTAGCATTTTGCCTCCCATGAATGTCTGCCTTTATTAGACGCCTTTCAAAAACAGAGGATTTATCAAAAAGTGCATTTAAGATGCGTGTTATAGATAAGGAGTATTGCCTGCCCTCCCAGTTTGTTACGCAAGATACTCAATTGTTATTATCCATAAATTTTAAGTGGTTATTCTGTAACGAAAAAACTTGATCTGTATCAACATATGACGCATATTGCGTGCGGTTATTTTTTCGGCTCTGGAATACAGAATGACGTTGTATCAAAAGATGTTGGTTTTTTACGCAATCATGGCTTCCCTCTGCGCATTAATTACCTGGTTCCTCTCCAAAGACCGCAAACGTATCCGCCTGCTCAGCGCTTTTCTGGTGGGCTCGACGTGGCCAATGAGCTTTCCCGTTGCGCTGCTGATCTCGCTTTTCTGAAGCACGCTTCCATTTTTAAACGATGAATATGGCATTCCGGATACGGTAACTGTATAAATACACAGTGCAACGTAAAAGGAGTGCTTATGAACAGTTTTTACTCGCAGCAGGCCGGCTGCACCGTGCGCTGGCATGACTTGCCCGGCACCGGCGATCCCGTGGTGTTCATTCACGGGCTGGGCTGCGCCTCTTCCTATGAATATCCCCGTGTCGTTCATGACCCGCTGTTTGGCGCGCGCAGAGCGCTTCTCATCGATTTGCCCGGCAGCGGCTACAGCGATAAGCCTGAGCACTACAGCTATAAAACTACCGACCAGGCGCACGTTGTGGCGGAACTGATTGATCACCTTAAACTGGATGCCTTCTGGTTATACGGCCACAGCATGGGCGGCAGCATTGCTATCGAAGCGGCGGGGCTGCTGGCGGGGCGCGTGAAGGGACTGATGGTCTCAGAACCCAATTTTCATGCGGGTGGGGGAATGTTCAGCCGGTCAATTGCCGCACAAACCGAGCAACACTTTCTGACGCAGGGTTATGACGCCATGGTGAGCGCGGAAACGACGGCGTGGGCGGGTTGTCTGAAAAGCAATGCTCCTTATGCCGTCTGGCGGGGGGCGTCGAGCCTCGTGCACGGTGTTGAACCTGTGTGGGCAACACAATTCCTGTCGCTTGCCTGTCCGGTTACGTTGATTTTCGGCGCGCTGTCTCTGCCTGATGACGACGTGGAGAATCTGAAGAAGAAGGGCGTTGAGGTGAAAATCATTCCTGCGGCGGGGCACTCAATGTCGTGGGAAAATCCCTCTGCGCTGGCGCAGACGCTAGCCGGATGTATGACGGAGTGATGTGCGCAAAAGTTTCGCCCGGTGACGTACAACGGTGAAGAATATAGGCCGGGTAAGCGCAGCGCCACCCGGCAATAAAGGCGACTACATTGTTAATCAGCGTTCAGCGCAGTAATGCGTGTAAGGCCTGACGCGCGCCAGGCTGGACATCATGCGGATGCTGGTAATCAATGTTCTCTATCGCGCGGCTATAGAGCGCGACCAGCCAGTCGTAAACGTACGCCGTGGCCGCATGCACAGGCTGTTCCCCCAGGCGCGTCAGACGAGGCTCGGCGCTGCCGATCGCTGGCGTAACGAAGATTGGCCGTCCCTTGCGGATGCGGCTTGCCGGACGCGCCGCCACGGGCGTCTGGTCGTAACCCAGCCAGCCAATGAAATTGCCCATCACCGCATGCAGCTGCGCGGCGCTGCTTTTATCCGTCTCAACGATCCGCTGCAGTTGCTGAGGTAAATCCAGACGATAACTGGCGACGACGAGGACATCGGCAACCTGCTGTAAAACCGCCGGTTCAAGGCCTAACCGGGCGGCGGCGGCATCGTTGCGGCTCCATTGACGCAGATGGTTAATCCACACCTTGTGCGCGAGGCGTGCTTTATCTTTGGTCTGAACGGTACCGGTACTTTCCTGCGTATTTTCGGCGAACAGGTCAATAACGTCCGTGAACAACCCGTTGACCTGCTCCTCGCGCGGCTGCTGGACTGCCAGCAGCGTTTCAAAGGCTTTGAGCGGTGGTAAGAGTCCCTCAAGCAGTTCACCGTGGCGTGCAGCGCTGCTTTGCAGCATTCTCACCATATTTTCGGCCTGAGAACGTCTTCCCCCTGCATCCTGAGTGACGGGCGCAAGATAAGGGTGCATGAGCGCCGCCAGATCCTGCTGTAAAAGCGTTTTTAGCTTATGGAGCCGCTTGTGACGCTGGGACGGCAGCGTGGCCTGAGAAAGCCACTCAATCATGCGCTGCATGCTGTGGCTGTCCAGCGCCTGCAGCGTGCCCCAGCGCAGACCCGGCTGGCCGAGCAGGTGCTGGACGGCTTCATCCAGATTCTGTTTCGTCGTAAAACGCGCGTCGTGAGGCGTAATGGCCCACACGAGACCCGGGAGAGCGGATTCTTCCGCTGGCTGCGTCTCTTTGACCCAGTTCTGAAGGGTTCGCGCGGTTTTGGCCGTCTGCTGATGATGCGCGGTGGCGTTACAGATGACCAGCACATCGGGCTGTAGCTGCTGACGATAATGTTCCAGCAGCCACAGGCATTTGGCCTGCGTCATCAACGAAGCCCCGTCGTCAGACAGTGCAGGAATATCAATAATATCAACATTATCAATTACGCATCCCTCTACCGGCAGCACCAGCTCACGGGTAAGGAAGGCAAGGATATCAACGGGAATGCTGATGGCATTTAGCACGTCACCGTCGCCGATCGGGTGCAGCAGCGCTTCCTGCCCCTCCGGCGCGGTTAACGCCCCGTGAGTCAGGAAACCTTCACTCGGCAGACCAAAATTATCCACCAGCAGGCTAAGGGGGGCCGCAAGCAGCGTGGCATGGCTGGTTTGATGCAGAACGTGGGCGAGCTTAAGCCACTGTTGGGTCAACTCCTGCTGTTCTCCCCACAGCAGTGACCAGACGCTGGCACGCGTGCTGAGATCGAGCGAGGGGATCAGCAGTGCGAACTGGTGCCACAGGGCATCGTCCATCTGCTGTTTCCCACCGGGAACGGTGCTCTGCCAGAAACGGGCGATTGCACCCACCTCCTGCGCGGTGATCCCCGGAACGCCCTGCGGTTGACGCAAGGCGCGCCACTTCTCAAGCCGCGCTTCAATCACGGATTTATCCACCGGGCGGATCTGCGGGTGCAGGGTGGTGCGCGCAATAAAGAGCTGGACCAGTTCGGCTTCGGTTACCAGTCGCAGACGCAGCGGAAAAGCCTCATCGGCAATCTCCCGCTGTTCGCGGGTGAAGCGAATGGCCATATTCGTTGCCGCATGGCCGGGATTGATATGTGAAAAATAGTCGAACGTGCGCTGGCCGGGTGACACGTTCAGACGACCATTGCCGCTACCGCACAATGACGTGAGTAAATGCGATTTCGCCGCCTGAGAATGGCCGTACAGCCCGATGCTGCTCTGGCTCAGGAGAGCATGGTTAATGGCCTGCTCACGCGCCTGGGCGGACGTGACCCGTGCCAGCAGGGCATCAGCATCGTTATCCAGCATGGGAGCGTGCAGGCGCGTGTCGTTAATCCACCCGATTAAAGCCTGAGTGGTGGCAGTCGTCGCAGTCATTTCAGGTATACGCTCCCGCTGTCAATCCAGTAGTGGCTACCGCTATGTCGGCGATCGGCCAGGGTATTCAGTTTAAAGGTCAGTGCATCCGGGGGAACCGGCGTGCCGTCCTGTAGCCAGGCGTCGCTGAGCTCGAAGGACTCCGGCCCTTCATGCTTGCTGCCGCCACGCAGCTTTAGGCGAACGTTCAGTACGCCGTCGCCCGCAATGGCTTTTGCCAGTTCGGCAGAGTTAATGCTCAGGGTATACAGCGGCGTCGCTGGCCAGCGGGCGTTTGCAAGCTGACGGAAGCCGAGGGTGACGTTCCCGCGTAGCGGGAAATGGACCCGGGCATCCAGCTTCGCGCCTGGCTTATCGAGATCGATATCCTGGTACCAGACGTTCTCTTCGCGCAGGGTATTGATGGTGTTATCCAGCACGCCCAGGTAGCGAACCGTCGAGTATGCGCCAATGTCGGCTGCCTTAAAGTTAAAGCGCGGCAGGCGAAGATCCAGCGCCAGACTACACAGCATCGCGCCGACGGCGGCGGTAGATTTCGGATTGCCGATACGCCCCTGCTGGCTGAACGGATACCATTCATGCACCTGATACTTATCCAGCCAGACGATGCGGTTGACCGGCACCGGCTGCAGATGGCGAATGAGCGCCTGAACACCCGGCAGGCAGCCCGGACGACCCGTGATCAGCAACATATCGCAGCTGTAATGAGAAATGGCCTCGCACACCGCGTGAAGGGGAGACGCCAGCGTGAACTGTCCGGCCAGCATCGCATCCTGCATCTCGCGGAAATTAACGTGCAGCGGAACGGCAAAGAGGTCAAACGCTTCTGATCCCGCGGGCAGCGCATGGTCGATCGCCTGCTGAAGATAGTTCAGGACGTTGCGCGTCGGTTTTTGCGCAAGGAGATCGCCAAAGGTGGCATGCAGCCCGGCCAGCGGATCGTCAATGTCGCTGGATTCCCACGCGGCGAGGATCGCATGTCCAATCGGCATAAACAGCTGAAGCGCCGTTTGCTGACGCAGCACGGCCTGCGTGTCTATGCGTCCGGAATCGCCAAACAGCGACGCCATCAGCAGGGAAGCGTCCGCAATCCCGGATTTCTGCAGCTGGGTTTGCAGCGCTGGCAGCACATAGCGCTGGATCACGTCCAGCAGCGTGTCGTCTCCGGCGACCTTAAACCCTTCGCGGAACAGCAGCTGCGGGGTAATTTTGACGTTGTTACCGGAACCGTCGTCTAACTGATAGTGCGTAATCGCCATATCCGTCGTACCGCCGCCAATATCAATGGAGGCCACGCGCAGGGAACGCCCGGGTTGAACGCCCGGTTCAGGCTCGCGATCCGGACGGGCGAGGGAGGCGAAGAACGCTTCCGTCTGGCCGCCGAAATGGGAGATGGCTTCGTTATACAGCCAGACCAGCTGGCCGCAGCTGGCTTCGTCCCATTCCATCTGGATTTCAGGTACCGGCACCACGCTTTTTTCCTGCTGCTTGCGGCTGGCAAAATCTTCATCCTGCGGGTGCCAGCCCATCGCTTTCCAGACGATAGCAATGGCTTCAAACATGCGGCGACGGAAGATCTCACGCTCCTGTTTCGGCATGGCCGAGGGAAGGGTAAGAATGAGCGTGCGCAGCTGACGCGGCGAGGCAGGGAAGCCCAGGCGCAGGCGCGTGGCGACGCTGTTGATCTGCCCCAGCGCCTGTGCCAGCAGCTCACAGAGCATATGGGTCATCAACGTGCTGCGGCTGTACTGCGGGGAAAACACCGGCAGGCGTTCATCCTGTGGCAGGGTGAAGAGCGGCTCACCGTCATCGTTCATCAGGTTCATCAGCGGGAACGCGGTCGCCAGCGGTTCACGCTGGGTTTTGCTGTTCATCTGGCTGAAGCGCCAGTCCTGAACCACCGGGGTTTCGTCCCACAGGTAGCGACGCGGGCTGGAGATGCCGCTGTTGCCTTCGGTACCCAGGCGCTGCATCGCCAGTTTGCGCGCTTCGTCTCCCACGCGCACGATTGACGGCCAGACGAAGGCATCTTCACGGCCGCTTTCCACGGAAAAGTGCTGCTTGCCGAAACGCGCTTCGGAGAACTCCAGGCGGCTGGTGAAGAGCGGCTCGTTCAGGAACTGCGGCTCGCTTAGCGAGCGAACCTGCAGCTCGGCGGTCTGGCGCAGCCCATCGTTCGCATCGCCATGATCTTCAATAATGACGCCGCAGGTGTGGGTGTTGCCCACGTCGAGGATCAGGTCGACCGGAATGGCAGGGGTACTGAGCGTGTGGGTGACAAACTTCACTTCAGGCACGGTCAACTGCTCGCCGAGCATCGACAGGAGATTGAGCCAGTGCGCCTGATATTCAAAGCTGCGCATTGCCTGGTGCAGCTCGCGCTCAGAGCGTTTTTCAACGCCGTCCGCAAACTGGGTAAAGGCTTCGCGCAGCCAGCCGTCAATCCAGGTCTGATCGAGGAAGTTCTCCACTTCCTCATCGCGCCAGGCGAGGGCGAAACGGGTGCCGTTCAGAATGTCGTTTTCGACAGGCGACAGCGCGGAAGTGGCGTGTTCTGCAATCTGGCTGTCGAGCGCGAGGGTCACGCGATGCGTATTGCCTGCCGCATCCGGGGTATCCAGTTTACGCACCTGCACGCGAGCCCAGTTGTCCGGGCCATCAACGAAGGTGCGCGGGGGATTAAAGCGCAGGAACGGCAACGGGAGCCAGACGCCGTCCAGCACCGTCAGAGACTGCTGCAGCGGAATGGTGCTTTCCGGCTTCACCACCTCCGGCTGGCTGCCGCCGCTCGCCGGGAGCGTGTAACGGCCGTTCACCAGGTCGAAATCAAGACGCAGCAGCGGGCCATTTGCCGTTTTACGCACGAAACGGCCATTGCTGGCGGTGTCCTGCGGGGTCAGGCCAAAATCAAGGAACTGTACGCCGCTGTTAGCAATGAGCGTGACGCTCTGTTTATAGTCGCAAAGAGTTACCAGCATAGGATCACGCACCTGCTTTCTTGAACGTCAGTGGAACGACGGTGTTGGCATCATAACGTGCGCTACATTCCGCCACATCGCTGGTGCCTGCTTTGCAGGCGACTTCAGGCATGGGATAGCGTGAACCGTCCGTGCAGCGGGCGTTGCCGCGCGTTTTAATCAGCAACTCACCGTTGCTGTGCAGCCCGGAGAACACCTCGACGCGGCAAACAATGTTGTCGCCGTGAACCACGCGCGCGGTGCCTTTATTATTCTGTATTTGGTAGCGCAGTGACGGCGGCTTGCCGGTGACCGGATCTTTCACGTCGAGAAGGGCGCGCCAGGTTCCGTTCAGGAACCGTGTCGAGCCTGCTTTGACCTGATTGGCCTCCATCACCATGGCATCTTTCGGGATCGCGGCAATCACGACAGGTTCTGGTTTTGCGACGGGCGCTTGTACCTTCGGCTCCAGCACTTCGGCCTGGTGCAGAGGCAGTTTCATGGCAAGCTGTTCCACCGGTTTAATGGGTTTTGGCGCAATGGCAACAGGTGCTGCCGGTACGGCGACAGGTTCAGCAGAGGGTGCCTGTTTTGGCCACAGTAATGGGGTCGCGATTGCCGCAACAATCACTGCCGCGACGGGCAATGACCACAGGGGGACGCGGCGCTTTTTCGGCACGATTTTGGGGACCGGTTCTTCTGCTACAGGCGGCACAATCACGCGGGGCGGTTCTGGCTCGTACAGCGCGTCCTCGGTGATGCGCACGCTGGTCGCGGGCGTCACGAGCGGCTCATCGGCTTGTTCAAAGGTCATCACCGGCGTAGGTTCGGGCTCTGGCTCGGGATCGTCAATGACTACGGGCGCAGGTTCCGGGATCAGCGATTCCCTCAGGCAATCAAGCACGTCGTCACGGGCGTTCTCGTTAAGGTTCACAAAGCCCCAGAAGCAGATCACCGGTTTGCCATCGACCAGATAGAGGAAGTTTTCGCCGGGGAACTGGAAGGTTTTTGACAGCAGGGAACCAAACAGCTGTTGCGCGGTTTTCGGTGACTGCAGACACTTTTTACTCAGCGATTCTACGCTCGCCAGGGTGTTTTCCAGGTAGCGCAGGGCGCGGTAACGTTCATCTTCCTCTGCGGCTTTCCAGCTGGCTACCGTTCCGTCAACGGGGGAATACCAGTCAACGCGATCGCCGCCATCGTTTACCTGAGGAATGGCCAGGCAGTCGACAATAGCCTGCTGTTTGCGCAGCCGAAGCGCTTCACGGATTTGCAACGCTGATTCAAAAACGGCCTGTCCGCCGCCGCCAACGGCCTGAAAATCATCCAGATTACCGCTGCGTAAAAGTGTTTTTGCCACGATTTGGTCCCATAGACTTCTTCACACCGTTACTTTAACGAAACCGGGACGCAAACAAACGGCTGAGGAGACGCCAAAAGGGCCGATTTCTTACGGCATTGATCACGACTTTTGTGCTTGACGAATAATGGCACTTAAGGCAAATCGCCTTTTTTCTTGACTGGAAAAGCAGCAATAAACTCTGCTTTAGAATAACCTGATAGTGTTTCGTTATTTGTCAGGTCAAAACAGCTGTGCTGTTATTACCGTTCACAATAATAAAACTGAAAGGGTTATAACCATGTCTACAGGGAAAACACTGCTTGCTCTCGCGTTGAGCACGCTTTTACCGGCAGGGGCCGCATGGGCGGCAAACACCGATACCATTATTTACTGCTCCGAGGCTTCACCCGAGTCGTTTAACCCGCAAATCGCCAGTTCGGGTCCGTCTTTTGTCGCCAGCTCTCAGGTACTGTATAACCGTCTGATCAATTTTGACCCGGTGAAAAACACCCCGGTCCCGTCGCTGGCGGAGTCCTGGACCATTTCGCCCGACGGCAAAACCTATACCTTCACCCTGCGCAAAGGGGTGAAGTTTAACAGTAATAAATTCTTTAAGCCGACCCGCGACTTTAACGCGGATGACGTTATTTTCTCGGTCTTGCGTCAGAAAGACCCTAAGCACCCGTATCACAACGTCTCGCAGGGCAATTACGAATACTTCAACGACGTGGGGCTGGATAAGCTGATTCAGGACGTGAAAAAGGTCGATGATTACCACGTCCAGTTTACGCTTAGCGAACCAAACGCCGCGTTTCTGGCGGACTGGGGGATGGATTTTGCCTCTATCCTGTCAGCCGAATACGCCGATGCGATGCTGAAAAAGGGCACGCCTGAGAACGTCGATACCTGGCCAATCGGCACCGGGCCTTACGTGCTTCAGCAGTATAAGGTGGACTCGCTTATCCGCTACGTCGCAAACCCGAACTACTGGGACGGCGCGGTCCCGACCAAACACCTGATCTTCTCTATCACGCCAAACGTAGAAACCCGTCTGGCGAAACTGCAGACCAACGAATGCCAGATTATCCCTGCGCCGTCGCCGGTTCAGTTTGACGTCATCAAGAAAAACAAAGACCTGACGCTGCATTCAATCGACGCGCTTAACGTCGGCTATCTGGCGTTCAACACCGAGAAAAAACCCTTCGATAACGTGCTGGTGCGCCAGGCGCTGAACTATGCGACCGACAAAAAGGCGATCGTGAACGCGGTGTTTATGGGCTCGGGTACGGTGGCAAAATCGCCGATCCCGCCAAATATGCTGGGCTTCAACAACGATCTGAAGGATTACAGCTACGATCCTGAAAAAGCGAAAGCATTGCTGAAACAGGCCGGACTGGAGAAGGGTGCCGAAGTGACCCTCTGGTCAATGCCGGTTCAGCGTCCCTATAACCCGAACTCGCGCCGTATCGCTGAGATGATTCAGGCCGACTGGGCGAAAGTGGGCGTGAAGGCGAAAATTGTCTCCTACGAGTGGGGCGAGTATCTCTCCGGCATGCGTAAGGGCGAACACGACTCGGCGCTGTTTGGCTGGATGTCCGACAACGGCGACCCGGATAACTTCGCCGACGTACTGCTGGGCTGTGACAGCATCAAAACCGGATCCAACGCCGCGCGCTGGTGCGACAAGGGTTATGATGCCCTGGTGAATAAAGCGAAGCTGACCAGCAACCCGGCCGAACGTGCGAAACTCTACGGCCAGGCGCAGGAGATTTTCTACCAGCAGGCACCGTGGATCGCCCTCGCAAACGGCAAAACCTTCTACGCGACCCGAAGCAACGTGACGGGGTACAGCGTAAGCCTGATGGGCAGTGATTTCTCCAAAGCGAAGCTGAATTGACAATGTTGCCCGGTGGCGCTGCGCTTACCGGGCCTACAGGTCTAAAGTAGGCCGGGTAAGGCGTAGCCGCCACCCGGCAATAACAAGGAGTGACAATGTCACATTTAAACGACGTAACAGCCCGTGTGGATGCCGCCATCGAAGAGAGCGTGATTACCCACATGAACGAACTGCTGATTGAACTCAGCGATGATGCAGAGCTGAGCCGCGAAGATCGCTACACCCAGCAGCAGCGCCTGCGCACCGCGATTTCACACCACGGTAAGCAGCATAAAGAAGAGATGGATGCGCGTGAGGAACAGCTAACCAAAGGCGGCACCATACTGTAACGATCAAAACTGGCGTCGGGCCACCAGCCAGGCGCCCACCACCAGCATCACCGCGCCGCACACCGGGCCGATCAGCGCGCGCAGCGGAATGCCATTGCTTCTCAGCACGTCCAGCACCAGCCCACCAATCAGCTGGCTTGCGACCAGCACCGCAATGGTGGTCGCCGCCCCCACATTCTGATACCCGCTAATGCTGGCAAAAACAAAAAACGAGCCCAGCAGGCCCGGGATCAACGTCCACCAGCGTACCGTTGACGCCAGTTCTTGAAAGCCGGTGAACCCCTGCTTAATCAACAAAATGCTGACAAACAGCACAATGCCAACCAGCGAGTTCAACAGCATGGCGATGAGGATGGTGGACGAGCTTTGGGTGATGCGCACCATCAGCGTGTTTTGCACCACCAGCCCGATACCCGCGGCAACCAGGAACGCCAGCGTGAGCGATTGATTCATGGACGTGCATCCGGTTCGCTGCGCTCGTCAAGCTGCAGCTGCATGAAGGTTAAGTCCAGCCAGCGGCCAAACTTGGTCCCCACCTGCGGCATCTGTCCCGTGGTGACAAACCCCAGCATCTCATGAAGATGAATGGAGGCCTGGTTTTGCGCTTCAATTCCCGCCACCATGACGTGTTTGCCAATTTTTCGCGCTTCAATAATCAATGCCTTCATCAATAACCGCCCGATGCCTTTACCCTGGTGGTCCGGGTGTACATAGACGGAGTGCTCAACGGTGTGGCGAAAACCGTCGAACGCCCGCCAGTCGCCGAAGGAGGCATATCCCGTTACCACGCCATCGTCTTCGCTGACCAGCACGGGGTAACCCACCAGCGTGCGCGCTTCAAACCACGCGATCCGGTTATCGGTATCCACCGTTTTATCGTTCCAGATGGCGGCCGTATGCAGAACCGCATGGTTGTATATTTCACCGATAGCGGCGCAATCTTCTTTACTGGCATGACGAACGATCATGGTTAACCCTCAGGCTGAGTTGTTCACTATAGTGGTACGATAATGTCACGATAGTACACAAAAGTACCGTCTCACGGCTACGGTATAAACCCTATTTTTTTGTTATAAAAACTGCCATTGAAATGCGTTGAAATGCTGTTGATACACTATAGTATGACGTGATGAATACTATGACAGACAATATGAATCAACGGATTAGCGCACGGATTCGTATCGAACGCGAGTCGCGAGGCTGGTCTCTGAGCGAGCTGGCCGACCGGGCAGGCGTATCGCGCGCGATGATCCATAAGATAGAGCGTGGGGACAGTAGCCCGACGGCGACGCTGCTCGCCCGGTTATCGGGTGCCTTTGGCATCAGCATGTCCACGTTAATCGCGCGGGCTGAAATGCAGGAGGGCAAACTGCTGCGCCTGGCGAATCAACCTGTCTGGCGCGATCCGCAAACGCATTACGTGCGGCGTCACGTGTCGCCGCGTACCGATTTGCCTATCGATCTCGTGCAGGTGGAGCTTCCCCCCGGCAGCGATGTGCCGATGCCCGCATCGTCTTACGCGCTGGCACGTCAGCTGATCTGGCTGCAGTCTGGCGAGCTGGTGTTTCAGGAAGGGGAGACCCGGCATGAAATGAAGGCCGGAGATTGTCTCGAACTGGGGCCGCCCAATGACTGTCGGTTTATTAATGAGACTGACGAAGCCTGCATTTATCTGGTTGTCCGCCTCAATCAGTCTGGCTCGTAATGTCAAAGCGTCATGACGGATAAGGGACTAGTCTCAAGAGACATTTGCACGAGAAAGGAGTGATTTATGAGTCAATCTTCCACGCGAAACCGTCGCTGGCTTTTGGCCTCTCGCCCACACGGCGCGCCAGTGGCGAATAACTTCCGTTTAGAAGAGCAGCCGCTGCCCGCTCTGACAGAGGGACAGGTGCTATTGCGCACGGTGTGGCTCTCGCTGGACCCGTATATGCGCGGTCGCATGAGCGATGCGCCTTCCTATTCTCCGCCCGTTGAGATTGGCGCGGTAATGGTGGGCGGTACTGTGAGCCGGGTTGAGCAGTCGAACCACCCGGATTTCAAACCGGGTGAATGGGTGCTGGGCTACAGCGGCTGGCAGGAGTACGACGTCTCGGACGGCAGCGGCCTGGTCAAGCTGGGCGAAAACCCATCGCACCCTTCATGGGCACTTGGCGTGCTCGGGATGCCGGGCTTTACCGCCTACATGGGCCTGCTGGATATCGGTCAGCCAAAAGCCGGTGAAACGCTGGTGGTGGCTGCGGCGACCGGGCCGGTTGGGGCAACGGTCGGGCAAATCGGCAAAATTAAAGGCTGCCGGGTTATCGGTGTCGCGGGTGGTGCTGAAAAATGCCGTCATGCTGTCGAGGTACTGGGATTCGACCAGTGCCTGGATCACCATGCTGCGGATTTTGACGCGCAGCTGGCAACAGCCTGCCCGCAGGGAATCGATGTTTATTATGAAAACGTTGGCGGGAAAGTCTTCGATGCCGTTCTGCCGCTACTGAATACCGCCGCGCGCGTGCCGGTATGTGGGCTGGTCAGCGGCTACAACGCCACCCGCCTGCCGGACGGCCCGGATCGTTTGCCGCTGTTGATGGCAACCCTGCTGAAGAAACGCATTCGCATGCAGGGCTTTATCATCGGCCAGGACTACGGACACCGTATTAAAGAGTTCCAGGACGAGATGGGGCGTTGGGTACAGGAAGGTAAAATCCATTATCGCGAACAGGTTACTGACGGACTCGAAAACGCACCCGAGGCGTTGATTGGGCTGCTTGAAGGCAAAAACTTCGGCAAAGTCGTGATTCGCGTCGCGGCGGACAATAAATAAACAAAAATATGGCGGGAAACCCGCCATATTTATTTGTGAAGATACGATATATTGTCTTTAATTATATCGGCACCGCGCCAGCGCCATCAGCATAGAGGGCCAGAGCGCGATAAAAACAGAGTGTATGTATTTTTTTTGCGTTTATACGCACTTCCCACCACCAGGCATGACGATACAGGATATATCGAACCAGCGTCGTTATAAAAAGCGACGCTTAAAAATAGCGTTAAGTATTAGCTACAGGAATTGAACATGCTTGATTTGGATCATTTAGAAAAAGCACAAAGAGTCAGTCTAACCATGCAAGTTGAGATCAGTTTAAAAGGGGCGTTAATTACAGGCTCACTTAAACCTGGCGCGCGACTGATTACGAAAGAGATCGCCGATAAATTAGGCACCAGTATCACCCCGGTTCGCGAGGCGCTTTTACGTCTGGTATCGGCGGGCGCGCTGCACGCCACGCCTGCGCAGGCATTTTTGGTGCCTGAGGTAACCTTAGATCGCTATAACGAAATAAACGCCATCAGAAAACAGCTGGAGCCAATGGCGGTAGCGGCTGCCTGTCAGCACATGACGGAGAGCAAGCTGGAAACGCTGCACAAGCTGTCTGAGGCCTTTCATGAGGCCATGTCTAACGGCAACGTCCAGCAGGCATTATACGCGAACCGTGTTTTCCGCTTTACGCTGTATCAGTACGCGGAGATGCCGACGCTCAACGCGCTCATCGAGCAGCTGTGGGTGCGCATTGGTCCCTGTATTAACTATCTCCACCGGGAGCTGAATGATATCAGGGCGTCAACCTATCATTACGCAGATTTACTTTCTGCCCTGGAAAGAAGGGATGTTGAAGGGAGTAAGAAAGCAATAGATAAGCTGATTGATGAAGCAAACGATCTGCTACAGCGACAATATTTCAACTGAGAGATTATTTTACCGCGCGACTATTTACCGCATCCATTTATTCTTTTGATGAATAACTCCTGCTGGCATTTAGCCAACAGGAGTTAAAATATAAAAAGAGAATAGGGACGCCGCGTATCCTTACTCGAAGCGATAAGAGACCGACAGTCCTACGCCGTAGTTGCGGCCCGGAGCGGGTTCGTAATAACGCCCGTTGGATTCGTTAACAATCACCGAGCCCGCGTACTCTTTATCGAACAGGTTATCGACGCGGCCAAAGAGATCCATTCCCCAGTTGCCGTAGTTGAATTTATACCCGGTATTGAGTCCGACAACCGTATAAGACGGCGCTTTGGCCGTGTTTTCGTCGTCGGCCATAATGTCGCTCATGTAGCGCACGTCTGTCCCTGCATACCAGCCTTCTTCTGGCTGCCAGCCAAAGGATGCAAAGCCCATGTTGCGGGCAATACCCGGCATACGGTTGCCGTTGCAGTTATCATCCCCGCATACGTTGGTACGGTAGGTGGCATCAAGGTAGGTCCACGCCATTTTAAGCTTCCAGTTTTCCGCAAACTGCTGGTCGAGAGAGACTTCCACTCCCTGACGACGGGTTTTACCGGCGTTTTTATAGCTGGTGCGGCCTCCTGAGCTGGAATCCACCACAATCTCGTCATCCGTATCGGTGCGGAACAGCGCTGCCGTCAGCAGGCCATTGCCGATACGGGTTTTGCTGCCCACTTCATAGGTGTTGTTGGTGGACGGCTTCAGGCCAATGTTCAGCCCACCCTGGTTATCAGGACGATAGGAGAGTTCATTGATGGTCGGCGTTTCAAATCCACGTCCTGCCGCGGCATAGAGATTCCACGCGTCGGTCACGGCATATTTCACAGAGCCTGCCGGGAGCCATTTATGGTAGCTCGCCTCGCCGCTGTCATCGCCGTTGGCGGACGTAACGTAATGGTCGTTGGAATCAAACCAGACGGAGCTGTAACGCACACCCGCATCGACAGAGAGTTTTTGCGTTAACTGCCAGCTGGTTTGCAGGTAAGGATCAAGGTTCCACATCAGGTTACGTTCGTCACGACGCTTATCGCCTTTTACACCGTAATCCGGCACGCCGTTGTTCATGACAAAGTTCTCGTACCCGCGACGATCTTCACTCAGATTTTCGTAGTTCAGCCCGGTAGTAAAGGTGACAGGAACCAGCAGCTCGCCCCGGTGCGTCCAGCGGGTATCGACGCCCTGATAGTGACGCTGCATATCAATCACGCCGCCGGAATGGGTTGGTCTCAGCTGCGGCTGATACGGAATGGACTGATACTGCGTCATTTCACGCTCACCGGCGTACATCATCACGCTGAGATCGTCCTGCTCGCTCAGCTGACGGTCATAGCGCAGCCCGGCCTGGGTCTGCTTGATGGTTTTGCGGGTGTTGTACTGATCGCCGCGCGGTGACTGACGCGGGTTATCACGCCATTCCTGATAGTCAAGACCGCCCGGATCGTTGGCTTTCATGTCCACGCTGTTGAAAATCAGCGTCAGCTTGCTGACGTCATCGATGCGCACGCCCAGCTTCGCGTTGGCGAGGTTCTTTCGCGCGCCGCTGTGGTCGCGGTAGCCATGGGTGGTGAAGCGGGTGGTCGAAACGGTGTAATCCACATCGCCCGCATGCGTACCGTCGCCCATCGCGCCGGTGGCTTTCATGCCGTAACGCCAGGTGCCGTAACTGCCGTAATAGCTGCTGGCCTCAATGGTCGGCGGCTGCTGGCCGGTCTGCGTATTCATGTTAATCACGCCGCCAGAGGCGTTGCCATAAAGGGCAGAGAAGGGGCCGCGCAGCACTTCCACGCTCTCCACGCTGGTGAGATCGATGTTCGAGGTCTGGCCCTGTCCGTCCGGCATGGTGGCGGGGATACCGTCCACGTACATACGGATACCGCGCACGCCAAAGGTAGAGCGGGCGCCAAAGCCACGCATCGAAATCTGCAGATCCTGCGCATAGTTCTGGCGATTCTGAATCTGCAGCCCCGGCACGCTGCCGAGAGATTCAGACAAGTTAATCCGCGGCGCTGCCTGACGCATATCGTCGCCATTGACCACGCTGACCGCCGCAGGCGTATCCAGTTCAGAGACGGTCTGCGGCGTGGCGCTGACGATCATGGTCTGCTCGTCCGAGCCTATCGCCTCAAGGGGCGCCAGGATAACAGGAACCAGCAGCAGCGGGAGAGTTGCCTTACGGGCAGTAATGATTTTCATGAAGTAAACCAGTTAAGGAGAAGAAACGAACCAAATGGAACATGTGCATACATGTTAAATCTTTTGTAAATGTTTTGAAAACTATAACCGCACATTGCGTTAATGAAAGGAGAGGAGGGAAGAAAAACTCCACATTTAGAGAATTAATGATTACTATTCTCATTATCATAAAGGCGGCGCGATGACGCTGCCGGTTGGAAGCGATGTCAGCAGTACACTTATTCTTCAAAAAAGGAATTGTTATGTCTTTACGTCATCTGTGCTCGCCGCGCCTGCGTAGTTCTCTGCTGTTAGGCTCATTATTGTTCGCCGGTACGTTCCAGGTTCATGCTGCAGAAGAGATGCTGCGTAAAGCGGTCGGCAAAGGGGCTTATGAGATGGCGTTGAGCCAGCAGGAGAACGCGCTGTGGGTGGCGACATCACAAAGCCGTAAGACCGATAAAGGCGGCGTCGTTTATCGCCTTGACCCGGTCACGCTGGACGTGACGCAAGCGATCCATAGCGATCTCAAACCGTTCGGCGCAACCTTCGATAACGCCACCCAGACGCTGTGGTTGGGTAACACCATCAACGGTGCGGTGACGGCCATTGATGCCAAAACGGGGGACGTGAAAGGGCGTCTGGTGCTCGACGATCGTAAACGCAGCGAGACGGTCAAACCGCTGCAGCCGCGCCAGCTGGTGGCGGATGACGCGAGCAACACCGTTTACATCACCGGGGTAGGCAAAGAGAGCGTGATTTGGGTCGTGGATGGCGCAACGCTGAAGCTGAAGGACACCATCGCTAATACCGGTACCTACAGCACCGGCCTGGCGCTGGATGCGCAGGCGAAACGTCTCTACACCACGAATGCGGAAGGTGAACTGCTGACGATTGACACGGCCACCCATAAAATCATCAGCCGTAAAAAAGTGCAGGACGACGGTAAAGAGCATTTCTACCTTAACCTGAGCCTGGACACCGCCGGTCAGCGTGCGTTCCTGACCGATTCAAAACAGCCGGAAGTGCTGGTGGTGAGCCTGAAAGACGGTAGCGTGATGGAGAAGATCGCCGCGCCTGAGTCACTGGCCGTCCTGTTTAACCCAACGCGCAATGAAGTTTACGTGACGCACCGCGAAGCGGGCAAGGTGAGCGTGATTGACGCGAAAACCTACAAGGTGAGCAAAACGTTCGATACGCCGGTTTACCCGAACAGCCTGGCACTCTCTGCCGATGGTAAAACGCTGTATGTCACGGTGAAACAGAAGTCGACCCGTCAGCAGGAAGCAACCCAGCCTGACGACGTGATTCGTATTGCACTCTGATGGGGAAATTGCCCGGTGGCGCTGCGCTTACCGGGCCTACAAAACCTTGATATGCAGGCCGGGTAAGGCGAAGCCGCCACCCGGCTTTTTTATTAACGCGAGGTTTCTTCTACCAGCGGTGCGTCGTGCTTTTCATCGTCGTGATGAACCGGCGCGGTGCTGTGGATCTCGTGAACGCGCTTACGCACGCCGAACCAGCCGGCAATCAGCAGTACCGCCAGCAGCGGAATCGTCGCGATGGTGTAAGTACCGTTCGGGTAGTCAAACGCCATCAGCACCAGCACGCTGAACAGGAACAGCAGGGTGAGCCAGGAGGTCACCGGTGCGCCCGGCATCTTGAAGCTCACATCAGCCGCTTTGCCTTCTTTGATCGCTTTGCGCAGACGCATCTGGCAGACCACAATAAAGGCCCAGGAGGCGATAATTCCCAGTGCAGCCACGTTCAGAACGATCTCAAATACGCGGGACGGCACCAGATAGTTCAGGAATACGCCAAAGACGTAAACCACCAGCGTTGCCAGAATCCCCGCATAGGGAACCTGCTGCTTGCTCATCTTCGACATGAACTTCGGCGCAGAACCGCCCATCGACATGGAGCGCAGAATACGGCCAGTAGAGTACAGGCCAGAGTTCAGGCTGGAGAGCGCGGCGGTCAGTACCACGATGTTCATGATGCTGCCCACATAAGGGACGCCCAGCTTAGAGAAGAAGGTCACGAATGGACTCTGACCGGCCTGATAGGCGTTCCACGGCAGCAGCAGAACCAGCAGCACCACGGAGCCGACGTAGAACAGGCCGATACGCCAGATCACGCTGTTGATGGCTTTTGGCACCATCGTCTGTGGGTCTTTACATTCACCCGCGGCGGTACCGACGAGCTCAATGGAAGCAAAAGCAAACACCACGCCCTGCACCAGCACCAGCGCAGGCAGCAGGCCATGCGGGAAGAAGCCGCCGTTATCGGTTATCAGGTGGAAGCCGGTGGCATTGCCGTCCAGCGGTTTACCGCTGCCGAGGAACACCGTACCGACCACCAGGAACACCACGATGGCCAGCACTTTTACCAGCGCAAACCAGAACTCCATTTCGGCGAACCACTTCACGCCGATCATGTTCATGGTGCCGACAATCGCCAGCGCGCCAAGGGCAAAGACCCACTGCGGCACATCGCCAAACGCGCCCCAGTAGTGCATGTACAGCGCAACGGCGGTGATGTCGACGATACCGGTCATCGCCCAGTTGACGAAGTACATCCAGCCTGCCACGTAGGCGGCTTTTTCACCGAGGAACTCGCGAGCGTAGGAGACAAAACTGCCGCTGGACGGGCGGTGCAGTACCAGTTCGCCCAGGGCTCGAAGGATGAAGAAGGAGAAGATCCCGCACACCAGATAGACCAGTGCAAGTGCGGGGCCCGCCATTTGCAGACGTGCGCCAGCACCTAAAAACAGACCTGTACCGATAGCGCCGCCGATGGCGATCATTTGAACCTGACGGTTGCCCATCGCTTTGTGGTAGCCCTCTTCGTGGGAGTTCAACCAGCGACGTTTCGCAGCGTGATGATCGGCTGCGCTTTTATTGCTTGTTTTCATTGAGTTACCTGTTTGCCTGTCTGAACCATTATCGTGATAGTCCTGCCTGGCAGAACGCAATACAAACGATTGCTTCTGCGCAAACACATGCTGCCTTTCCAGTCATTCTGTGTATGGATAAGGCGAAACATGGCGTGGCATCCTACCCGCAATTGATAAGCGACGCAAAATATAACCGTGCCGAAAGTGATGCACGTCGAAGGAAATCGTGTGGTCAGAGCAGACGGGGATCACAACGCGCTGAAACGTGGCGAGTTTTTAGACAAAACGCGCGTTGACGCGGTGCTTTAATCATCAGATTTGCTTAATAATTACTAAGGGGTAAAGCGTCTGTCTGCATCACGTCACTAACGTTTCAATAACAATCCTAAAACGCTAAGATGCGATCCGTTTTCTTCAGCATGTCCAGGCGGAACGGTGAAAATCAATATTATCGGCACCAGCGGGAGTGGAAAGAGCACGCTTGCCCGGCGTATCGCAGCGGATCTGGCACTCCCATATATAGAGATGGACAGGCTTTACTGGCGTCCTGACTGGCAGGGAACGCCCGACGAGGTGCTGCTGAAAACGCTGGCGGAGACGCTGTCCGCCACGCCCGGCTGGGTGCTCGACGGTAACTACAATCGCACTCGTCCCGTGAAGTGGCGCGAGGTAGATCTGGTGGTGTGGGTGGACTGCGGGTTCCTCCGCACACTCTGGCAGGCAGTAACGCGCGCCTTCAGGCGCGCATGGCACCAGCAGGAACTGTGGCCCGGCACCGGAAACCGTGAAAGCTTCCGCCGCTCCTTTTTCAGCCGTGAGTCCATCATCATCTGGACTATCAAAACCTGGCGCAGCAATCGCGAACGCTACGAAGCCGATATGCAAAATCCGCACTATGCCCACATTCGCTTTGTCCGCATTACCCGTCGGCAGGAGGCGGAGGCGCTGATTTCATCGCTTAAATCACACCGTTAGCAGGGTTTACATATCTGATTTCCGGCAAACTAAATGTAAATTAATTGTTTCTCAGGGGTTAATCGCGCCTTTAATAATGACGACATGTTAAGTCAAACGAGAACGCAACATGTCATGGCGAATCAGCATTCTGGATAAAAGCCCCGTCGCAGAACACGAAACCGCCGCCGATGCGCTGGCACGTACCTTAACACTGGCGCAGCTGGCGGAAACGCTGGGTTATCACCGCTTCTGGATTGCCGAACACCACAACACCCCTCAGCTCGCCAGCCCCTCGCCGGAACTGCTGATGGCCTGGATCCTCGGGCAAACAACGCGCATTCGCGTGGGGTCGGGCGGCGTCATGCTTCAGCACTACAGCCCCTATAAGATCGCAGAAAACTTCAATCTTCTGGCCGCGCTGGCCCCGGGCCGCGTGGATCTGGGCGTCGGGAAAGCCCCCGGCGGTCTCCCGCTCTCTACCCGCGCACTGCAGCTCGGTTTACATCCGCAGGAAAAAGGCAGCTTTGCTGAACAGCTGACGCAGCTGGACGGCTGGATCCGCCCTGAAAATCAGTCGGCGGAGGAGGCAGTTCGCGCCACGCCGCTGCCGCCGGTGCCTGCGCAGGGGTTCCTGCTGGGCGCCAGTACCGAAAGCGCGCTGCTCGCCGCATCACTTGACTGGCACTTTGTCTTTGCCGCCCATCTGAACGGCGATCCGGAACTGCTGCGAGAGGTGGTGTCAACCTGGCGTCAGAACAGCACCCGCGATGTGATTGTTGCAGTGCAGGCTATTGTGGCGGAGTCGCAGGAGCAGGCCGACGCGCTGGCGCAGAAGGTCGAAGTATGGGGCGTTGAGCTGGCAAACGGCCAGCGCGTGACCGTCGCCAGCGAAGAGCAGGCCTACGCCTTTGCGCGGCAGGCAGGCAGCGAGCCGGTACGTATTGCCCGCCGGGCTCAGTCTCTGCTGGCGGGCACCGCCGACTCGGTGCTTGAACAACTGAACGCCCTGCACGAGCAGTGGGGAATTGACGAATTTATCATCGACACGCCGGTCGCGGAGGGGGCAACGCGCGTCGCGTCGCTGCGTCTGCTGGCCGAAGCGCGTCTCAACAAGGAGGTCACCGTATGAGTTTTGGCGAGCAATTGATTGCCTGGCGTCGTGAGCTGCACCAGAACCCGGAACTCTCCGGACAGGAGGTCGAAACGACTGCACGCCTGCGCCAGTGGCTGACGAATGCTGGCATTACGCCGCTGCCGTATGACCTGACAACCGGGCTGGTGGCGGAAATCGGGACGGGTAATAAGCTGATTGCGCTGCGCGCAGACATTGATGCGTTGCCGATAGAGGAGCGCAGCGGCGTGCCGTTTAGCTCGCAGCGTGCGGGGGTGATGCATGCCTGCGGACACGACATCCACACCAGCGTGATCCTCGGCGCGGCGCTGAAGCTGAAAGAGCGTGAAGCGGCGCTCGACGGGCGGGTGCGGATCCTGTTCCAGCCTGCGGAAGAGAACTTTGGCGGCGCAAAAAGCATGGTGCGGGCCGGTGCCCTGCGTGACGTTAGCGCCATCTTCGGTATGCATAACGAGCCGGGGCTGCCGGTGGGCGAGTTTGCCACTCGCGGCGGTCCGTTTTATGCCAACGTTGACCGCTTCGTGATCCGCATTACCGGCAAGGGGGCCCACGCCGCACGTCCACATGAAGGCAACGACGCCATTGTGCTGGCGAGCCAGCTGGTGACGGCGCTGCAAAGCGTTGCCAGCCGCAATGTCAACACGCTGGATTCGGTGGTGTTGAGCGTAACGCGCATTGCCGGAGGCAACACCTGGAACGTCCTGCCGGAGAGCGTGGAGCTGGAAGGCACGCTGCGCACCCATCGCACGGAAGTGCAGCAAAACGTGAAGGCCCGCGTCGGGGAAATCGCCGCCGGGTTTGCCAGCGCCTTTAGCGCGCAGATCGACATCACCTGGTATGCCGGACCGACCGCGCTGGTGAACGACGAACGCTGGGCAGATTTCGCCACCTCCGTTGCCAGAGAGTCAGGGTACGAAACCCAGCACGCGGAGCTGCACATGGGCGGGGAGGATTTTGCGGTCTATCTGCAGTCTATTCCTGGCGCGTTTGTCAGCATTGGCAGCAACAGCCCGTTCGGTTTACACCACCCGTCCTTTAATCCGGATGAGGCCCTTATTGAACCCGCTGCCCGCTATTTTGCACAGCTTGCGGAAAAAGCCCTGCAACACGTTTAATTTATTTGAGGTGAATATGTCTGCACATCGTCAACTGCGGCTGGGGACCATTTTGCATGGTGCATCCGGAAATATGTCAGCCTGGCGTCATCCTGCGGCAATCGCGGATGCCAGCATTAATTTTGATTTTGTTAAAGAGACGGCGCTAAAAGCGGAGGCGGGCAAACTCGATTTCTTGTTCGTGGCCGACGGTCTCTATATTAACGAGAAATCGATCCCGCATTTTTTAAATCGCTTTGAACCGCTAACGGTATTATCCGCGCTGGCGAGTATTACCTCCCGTCTTGGCCTGGTGGGAACCTTATCCACCTCCTACAGCGAGCCTTTTACCGTGGCTCGTCAGTTTGCCAGCCTCGATCACCTGAGCAACGGACGCGCGGGCTGGAACGTGGTGACCTCGCCGCTGGAAGGCTCAGCGAAGAATTTTTCCCGTGAAAAGCACCCCGAGCATGCGCTGCGCTATCGCATTGCGGACGAGTATCTCGACGTGGTGAAGGGGCTGTGGGATTCCTGGGAGGGCGACGCCTTTGTGCGTGATAAAGAGAGTGGCCAATTCTTTGATTCGGCAAAATTGCATACCCTGGATCACCACGGTGATTTCTTCCAGGTCGCCGGTCCGCTGAATATTGGTCGCACGCCACAAGGGCGACCGATTGTCTTTCAGGCGGGCGCGTCGGATGACGGAAAAAAGCTGGCGGCGAAACATGCCGACGCCATTTTTACCCATCACGAAACGCTCGATGAGGCAAAAGCCTTTTACCGCGACGTGAAGCAGCAGTTGGAAATTAACGGACGCCGCGCGTCTGATTTACATATTTTCCAGGGCGTCAGCGTCATTGTGGGTAAAGACGCCGATGACGTGGAAAATCAGTATCAAACCACGGCGGCGCTGGTTTCGATCAACGATGCCCTCAACTACCTCGGACGTTATTTTGAGCATCACGATTTCAGCCAGTATCCGCTCGACGAGCCGTTCCCGGATATCGGCGACTTAGGCAAAAACAGCTTCCGCAGCACCACCGATGAAATTAAGCGTAATGCCGCAGAGCGCAACTTAACCCTGCGTCAGGTGGCGCTTGAGGCCGCATCACCGCGCCCGCGCTTTTCCGGCACGCCGGAAGAGGTGGCTGACGGCCTGCAGGCCTGGTTTGAAGCCCATGCGGCGGACGGTTTCATCATTCAGGGCGGTACGCCTGACACCTTCCCGCGCTTTGTTGACCAGGTGGTACCTGTTCTGCAGGCCCGCGGACTGTTTCGGACCGACTATCCCGGCACCACGCTGCGCGAAAGTCTGGGCTTAGACGAACCTAAAAACCAATACACACAACAATAAAAGAGAACCCCGCTATGCAGAAAACATCGCTTATTCTGGCGCTTGCGCTGGCCTTTACTCCTGCCGTCTGGGCAGAGAATGTGAATATTAACGGCACCGGCGTGAGCATCGAGGCCAATAAAACGCCGGTTAATACCGTCAAAAACAATGATGCGGTGGCACAGCTGCCGAAAGATTATCGCTTCGCCGTGCCGGGAAAATTTACCGTGGCGGTGGCGGGCCTCAATCAACCGCCGCTGACGGTGTTTTCCGATGACAACAAAACGCTGCTGGGAAGTGAGGTGGACGTCGCCCGTCTGGTCGCTGACAGCCTGGGACTGGAGCTGAACGTGGTGCCGACCTCCTGGGAAGACTGGCCGCTGGGCGTGGCATCCGGGAAATACGATGCGGCCATCAGCAACATCACCGTGACCAAAGAGCGCAAAGAGAAATTTGATTTTGCCACCTATCGAAAAGATTCCCTCGGGTTCTACGTGAAATCAACCAGCCCGATTAAGTCGCTGCAGAAGGCTGAGGACATCGCCGGGCTGCGGATTATCGTCGGCTCCGGCACCAACCAGGAGGCCATTCTGCTGGCATGGAATGCCGAAAACCTGAAGAAGGGACTCAAACCCTTTACCCCGATCTACACCAAAGATGACGCGGCACAAACGCTGGCACTGCAGTCCGGACGCGCGGATGCGTACTTTGGTCCGAACGTGATCGGCGCGTGGAAAGCGGCGCTGAACGGAAAAACCAAACTGGTGGGTAGCGTCGACGGCGGCTGGCCGAAGGCGGCGCACATCGCCGTGACGCTGAAAAAAGGCAGCGGGCTGGTTGAGCCGGTGCAAACCGCGCTGAACGGCGTCATCAAAAACGGCGATTACGATAAAGTGCTGAACCGCTGGGGGGAAGGGGTTGAGCGTATTCCTCAGTCCGAAGTGAACCCGGCTGGCCTGGGCGATTAAGGAGGCGTGATGAGCGAACGATTTCGTGACGTTTCACCGGAAGATGCCGAGCTTCAGCCCATCATTGAGGGGCTTTTCGGTGAATACGCCGCCCGCTACGGGGATTACTTCTCCAAAGACGCGGAAGTGGAACTTACCGAGTGGTATTTAGCGCCGCAGGGGCTGTTTATCGTGCTGGAGCGCGACGGGAAGATTATCGCCACTGGCGCGTACAAACCTTTCGACGAACGCACTGCGGAGATCAAACGCATCTGGACGGACAAAACCCTGCGTCAGCAGGGGCTTGCCGGGCGCGTGGTGCAGGAGCTTGAGCGCAGAGCGGTGCTGGCAGGCTACAGTCAAACCTACCTGACAACCGGTTTTCGCCAGCCGGAAGCGGTACGGCTCTATCTCAGCCAGGGCTATCAGGCGCAGTTCGATCTCAGCCGCGACCCTGAAGAGTACAGCCAGCCGCCGTTTGACGGTCGGCTGCGCTTCACCAAAACGCTGGTACGCGAAGCGTTCAGTAAAACCGCATGAGGAACGACGATGAGCAACGTTGAAACCATTAAGGTGGTCCCGGCGCGTTATCCGCTGCGGGCCGTTGGCGCCGCGGTGGCGCTGTTTGTCCTGGCCGTCGTGATTCAGTCCGTGGCCTTTAACCCGCGCTGGGAGTGGGCGGTGTTCGCCCGCTGGTTCTTTGACCCGGTGATCCTCGAAGGCGTAGGGCAGACCCTGCTGCTGACCCTGATCGGCACCGCGCTGAGCGTGGTGTTGGGCGGCCTGCTGGCGCTGGCGAGACTGTCCTCGTCATGGCTGCTGAATAGCCTGGCGTGGGGCTATATCTGGTTGTTTCGGTCGCTGCCGCTGATTGTGGTGCTGATCATTCTTTACAACTTCTCCTATCTCTACGACACGCTCTCGCTCGGCGTGCCGTTCACCGGCATCACCTGGGGCAGCTTTGAAACCATCAACGTGCTGGGGCAGTTCTCAACCGCCGTGGTGGGGCTGACGCTGGTGCAGAGCGCCTATACCGCAGAAATTATTCGCGGAGGGTTCCTCGGGGTCGATCACGGCCAGTATGAAGCGGCCGCCGCGCTGGGTCTCCCGGCCTGGCGTCGTACGGTGCGGATCATTCTGCCTCAGGCGCTGCGCACCATCCTGCCGTCGGGATTCAATGAAATCATCAGCCTCGCCAAAGGTACGGCGATGGTGTACGTCCTGGCGATGCCGGAACTGTTCTATACCATTCAGATGATCTACAACCGCACGCAGGAGGTGATCCCTCTGCTGATGGTCGGTGCTGCCTGGTACCTGACGATCACTACCGTCCTGTCCGCTATCCAGTATGGCGTCGAACGCGCGCTTGCCCGCAGCGAACGCCGCTCTGCCGTTAACCAGAACCGCGCCACCCGTCGTACCCGTTCCGTCACCACCACGCCAGCACAGGAGCCCGTCCATGCAAGCCTCTCCTGAAGGACATATTTCGATCACCGGCGTCAGCAAGTTTTTTGGCCGCCATAAGGCGCTCGACAACGTTTCGCTTGAGATCCCGCCTGGGTCCGTAACGGTGATCCTCGGGCCGTCCGGCTCCGGCAAATCAACCCTGCTGCGCACCATTAACCACCTGGAACGCGTTGACGAAGGCTTTATCCAGATTGACGGGGATTACATCGGCTATCGCCGTCAGGGCGATAAGCTCTACGAACTGAAGGAGAAGGAGATCCTCAAACAGCGCGTCAACGTGGGCTATGTGTTCCAGAACTTCAATCTCTTCCCGCATCTGACGGTGCTGGAAAACCTGATTGAAGCGCCCATCGCGCACAAAAAGCTCAGCAAAAAAGAGGCGGTGGAAAGGGCGTACAGCCTGCTGGACGTGGTTGGGCTGCGGGATAAAGCCGATGCCTGGTCGCGCCATCTTTCCGGCGGACAGCAGCAGCGCATCGCCATTGCCCGCGCGCTGGCGCTGCGCCCCCGCGTGATGCTGTTTGATGAGCCCACCTCGGCGCTCGACCCCGAGCTGGTTGGCGAAGTGCTGGACGTGATCAAAAAACTCGCCCGGTCCGGCACCACGCTGGTGGTCGTCACCCATGAGATCGGCTTTGCCCGTGAAGTGGCGGATCAGGTGGTGTTTATGGTCGACGGGAAAATCGTTGAGCAGGGCAGTAGCGACGAGGTGTTGAACCGTCCGTCGCATGCGCGAACGCGCCAGTTTCTCTCTAAAGTGCTGTAAGGAGCGCAGATGAAATATGGACTTCTGGCTGGGCTGATCTTCACGACGGTAAGCCACGCCAGCATTGATGTGAAAGCCAACGAGCAGCCGCTGCCGGTCACGCGCGATCCGCAGGCGGTGGCGAAGATCCCCGCGAATTACAAATTCGTTGAGCCGGGTACGCTGACGGTGGCCATTTCGGCTCTCAATTCGCCGCCGCTGGCGCTGCTGGCCAGCGATAACCGCACGCGCATCGGCAGCGATCCGGATATCGCTCGTCTGCTGGCGGGCAGTCTGGGACTAAAGCTGAAGCTGGTGCCGACGGCGTGGGAAGACTGGCCGCTCGGGATCAGCTCCGGGCGCTACGACGTGGCGCTGGTGAACATTGCGGTGACCGAACAGCGTAAGGAGAAGTTTGATTTCGCCACCTATCGCGTCGATTCGCTGGCGTTTTCGGTGAAATCCACCAGCGAGATCCAGTCAATCAAAAGCGCGGAAGATCTGGCAGGGAAAAAGGTGATTGTCGGCTCGGGTACCAATCAGGAGCGCATTCTGCTTGGCTGGAACGAGGAGAACAAAAAGGCCGGGCGGACGCCTGCGCTGCCGGTCTATCTGACCGACGATGCCTCCGGCAATTTGTATATCCAGTCCGGCAGGGCCGATGTGTTCTTTGGTCCTCAGTCGGTTTCAGCCTACAAAGCGGCGCTCACCGGCAAAACCCGCGTTGTCGGTTTAGGGCCGAAGAAGGCGTTTGTTGCCACGACCACGAAAAAGGGTAATGAGCTGGTATACGCGCTTCAGGCCGCGCTGGACGGTGCGATTAAGCGGGGAGAGTACCAGAAGGTGCTGGCGCGCTGGGGTGAGCAGGGCGAAGCCGTGGCGCAGTCGGAGGTCAACCCGCCTGGGATAACCTACTAATGGTGCTCTACACTTAGGGTTTTCATCCCGCAGGGGGCAACATGATTAAACTCTATGGCGTACCCGGCTGGGGCTCGGCGATCGGTGAAGTGATGCTAACCCTGGCTGATATCCCTTATCAATTTATCAACGTGGACGGGTTTGACCAGCCCGGTCCGCAGCGTGAGCTGCTGCAAAAGCTCAACCCGCTGTGTCAGGTGCCCACGCTGGCGCTGGAAAATGGGGCCATCATGACCGAAACGGCGGCGATTGCCCTGATGGTGCTTGACCGTTGCCCGGATCTTGCCCCGCCCGTCGGCAAGGCCGAGCGCCAGCAGTTTCAGCGTTTGCTCATCTGGTTTGTGGCCAACGTCTATCCCACCTTTACCTATGCCGATTATCCGGAACGCTGGGTGCCCGACGCGCCGGAGCAGCTGAAGAAAAACTGCATTGAGTACCGGAAATCACTCTATCTGTGGTTCGATAGCCAACTTACCGCGTCTCCTTTTGCGCTGGGGGAGCAGCTGACTCTGCTCGACGTCTATATTACGGTCGCGCGCACATGGGGGCCGCGACACGACTGGTTTGCGGCCAACACGCCAAAGATCACCGCGATCGCAGATTCGGTGTGTGCGCTACCTGAACTGCACAAGGTGTTAAAGGCTAACGACATTATCTGATAACGTTGGAAGGCGATTACATATAAGGAAACCTGCAAATGCCACACGTAGATATCAAATGTTTTCCCCGCGATCTGAATGACGAACAAAAATCCGCCCTGGCGGCGGATATCGCCGAGGTGATTATTCGTCATTTCGACAGCAAAGACAGTTCCGTATCGGTTGCGTTGAATCAGGTGCAGCCGGAAGAGTGGAAAGACCAGGTCTGGGATGTTGAGATAGGCCCTAAGCTGGACGAGCTGATCAAGAAGCCTGGGTATTCGATGTAAGCCTTGTTGCCGGGTAAGCGCAGCGCCACCCGGCGATTAACCCGCACAACGCCGGACATTCCCGGCGTTTTAACCATACCACTCGGGATGCTCTTTCAGCAGCGTCAACATCGTGTCTCTGATCTCATCCTGCGCCTCGTGCATCCACACCGCCTCCAGCGGCATTCCCGTGGCTTCCGGCCCCGTTAGCTGCACAAACTTCACGCCCGCGACCTGAAAACGGCTGCTCCACGCAGGCACAATCGCCAGACCAATTCCGGCGGCGACCAGGTTGATAATGGTCTGTTTCTCGTCCGCCATCTGTGACACTGTCACCTGAACGCCCGCATTGTGAAACAGGTTCATGGTCAAATCATGGCTGTGCGGGCGAGAGCGTCGCTCTGGCAGGATCATCGGCATACCTTCCAGCTCACGAATCTCAACCGCGTCGCGATCGGCGAACGGGTGACTCGACGGAAGGGCGAGAATACCCGGCTCATGACACAAAAACAGGCGCTTAAACTGTGGGTCGAGCTGGGAAGGCGGGCGGATAAACACCAAATCGAGCCTGCCGCTCTTGAGTTTCGGCAGAAGATGCACGGTTTTATCTTCGTACAGCTGGATCTCTACTTCAGGATAACGCTGGCGAAAGAGTTGCAGTAGGCCTGGCAGCAGGCCAATCGCGGCGCTGTCGATGGTTCCCACGCGTAAAAGCGGCTGTGCGCGACGTGGATTTTGACGAAATTGCAACATAATCGCATCGGCATGGGCGAGGAGCTTTCGCGCCTCTTCGCGCAGCAATATCCCATTTTCCGTCAACGCCACGCGGCGGGTGGAGCGGGTAAAAAGCCGTGTGCCAAGTGCCTCTTCTAAAAGGCGAATATTCCTGCCAAGCGCTGACGGCAGCATATCCAGACGATGCGCCGCCTCGCCAAAATGCAGTGTCTCTGCGACCGCCAGAAAACAGCGTAAGTGCTGAAGTTCCATTTTTACCCACCCTCGATTATTGCATTTTTTTGTATAAACCCTAGCGCATGATCCTGCAAGAAAAATCAGCATACTCATTCAAAGCAGCTCGACTGCGACCCTACATAAAAAATTATAAGGAACACACCTCATGACCTGCACAATCGAACAACGGGTCATGCGCAAGATCACCTTGCGCATCGTACCCTTTATCATGCTGTTGTATTTCATCGCCTTTCTCGACCGCGTAAATATCGGCTTCGCGGCGCTCACGATGAACGAAGAGCTGGGTTTCTCGCCCGCCGTATTTGGCTTCGGCGCGGGGATATTCTTTCTCGGCTATTTCCTCTTTGAAGTGCCCTCAAACCTGATCCTGCATAAGGTCGGCGCGCGTATCTGGATAGCCAGGGTGATGATCACCTGGGGTCTGGTCTCCGGTGCAATGGCCTTTGTTCAGGGGACGACCAGCTTCTACACGCTGCGCTTTTTACTCGGCGTGGCGGAAGCCGGATTTTTCCCCGGCATCATTCTCTATCTCAGCTACTGGTTTCCGGCGCAGAAACGCGCACAGGTTACGGCGATCTTTATGGCGGCGGCCCCCATCTCCACCGCGCTTGGTTCGCCGGTGTCCGCTGCGCTACTCGAAATGCACGGGCTGATGGGCTTTGCGGGCTGGCAGTGGATGTTTGTTCTCGAAGCCGTTCCGGCGGTCATTCTGGGCGTCGTGGTGCTGTTCTGGCTGACCGATCGCCCGGAAAAGGCCAAATGGCTCAACGATGAGGAGCGCGGCTGGTTAATTGCGACGCTTGCGCGGGAAAACGCCGCGAAGCAGGCCACCGCGCAGCACAGCGTCTGGAAAGGGCTGCTTGATAAGCGTGTGCTTGCCCTGTCGCTGGTCTATTTCGGTACGTCTGCCGGGCTGTATACGCTGGGGATTTGGTCGCCGCAAATCATCAAAACCCTGGGGATTTCATCGATGTCGGTCGGCCTGCTGAATGTTATTCCCGCCGTGATTGCCGTCTGCGCGATGGTGCTGTGGGCGCGGCACTCGGATAAAACCGGCGAACGTCCGTGGCACGTTATCGGTGCCTGCCTGCTGGCGGCGGTGGGGCTGTTTATGGCCGGAAATGCGGCAACCATTGTCGGGGTTATCTTCGCTCTCACCATCGTGAACTGCGGGATTAGCGCCTCTAAACCACCGCTGTGGAGTATGCCCACGCTGTTCTTATCAGGCTCAGCGGCGGCGGCGGGGATCGCCACCATTAATTCGCTGGGCAACCTGGGCGGTTTCGTCGGACCGTTCATGATTGGTCTCATAAAACAGCAGACCGGCAGTTACACCTGGGGCCTGTGGTTTGTGGCAGGGCTGCTCATTCTCTCTTCGCTTGTTGTCCTGTGGCTATCGGCGTCCGCCCGTAAAGCCCAGGCCAGCGGCACGCTGATTCAACCAAAACACTAATAAGGAACATAAATATGAAAGAGTATTCTATTGCCGCTATTCCCGCAGACGGTATCGGCCCTGAAGTGATTTCCGCAGGGGTGGATGTGCTTCACGCGCTGGCCGAGCGCCAGGGAAATATCCGTTTTTCGGTTCACACTTTTGAGTGGGGCTCTGATTACTACAAAACGCACGGCGTGATGATGCCGGAAGACGGGCTGGAGCAGTTGAAAGCATTCGATGCCATCTATTTTGGTGCAGTGGGCGCGCCGGATGTGCCGGACCACATCACGCTGTGGGGCCTGCGCCTGCCGATTTGTCAGGGGTTTGACCAGTACGCTAACGTGCGTCCAACCAAAATCCTGCCGGGCATTCAGTCGCCGCTGCGTAAGGCCGTGCCGGGCATCCTGGACTGGGTGATTGTGCGTGAGAATTCCGAAGGCGAGTATTCCGGTCACGGCGGGCGGGCGCACCGCGGGCTGCCGGAGGAGGTGGGCACCGAGGTGGCTATTTTTACCCGTACCGGCGTCACGCGCATTATGCGCTACGCGTTCCGTCTGGCGCAGTCTCGCCCGCGCAAGCTGTTAACCGTAGTGACCAAATCTAATGCCCAGCGCCACGGCATGGTGATGTGGGATGAAATCGCCGCTGAGGTGGCGCGTGAATTCCCGGATGTCACCTGGGATAAGATGCTGGTGGACGCTATGACGGTGCGGATGACGCTGCACCCGGAATCGCTGGATACCATTGTGGCAACCAACCTTCATGCGGATATTCTCTCCGATCTGGCAGGGGCGCTGGCCGGCAGTCTGGGTGTTGCACCGACGGCGAATATCGATCCGGAGCGTCGTTTCCCGTCGATGTTTGAGCCGATCCACGGTTCTGCGTTTGATATCACCGGTAAAGGCATTGCTAACCCGGTCGCCAGCTTCTGGACGGCGGCGCAAATGCTGGAGCACCTCGGGGAAACGGACGCGGCAACCCGCCTGATGGCGGCGGTTGAGGTCGTTTGTGCCGAGGGGATCATGACGCCTGACGTGGGCGGCACGGCCAATACCCGAGAGGTCACCCAGGCGGTGATCCGCGCGATCCGTGAAGGTTAAGCCTATGGATCAGACAAACGACAGCGCCCTGAGAGGGGCGCTTACTGAAATCTTCATGGCCGCCGTAAAAAGTGCCGACCCGCACGAAGCGCTGATCGGCGCGCTGCCGGAAAAACCGCGCGGACGGTGCGTGGTGGTGGGGGCAGGGAAGGCCAGCGGCGCAATGGCCGCCGCGCTGGAAGCCGCCTGGCCTGACGTGGATATGCAGGGCGTGGTGGTTACCCGCTATGGACATGCGGTGCTCACGCAGAAGATCCGCATCGTTGAAGCCGCACATCCGGTGTCGGATGCCATGAGCGAGGTGGCGTCGATGCTGATGATGGAACAGGTTAAGGGCTTGCGCGAGGAGGATTGCGTCATTGCGCTGATCTCCGGCGGAGGATCGTCGCTGCTGGCTTTACCAAGACAAGGGATCACCCTGGCCGATAAGCAGGCGGTGAACAAAGCTCTGTTGAAAAGCGGCGCCACCATCCATGAGATGAATACCGTTCGTAAGCAGTTATCCGATATCAAAGGCGGGCGGCTGGCGCTGGCCGCGCGTCCTGCGCGAGTGGTGACCTTAATCATCAGCGATGTGCCAGGGGACGACCCGCAGAGTATTGCCTCTGGCCCGACGGTTGCGGACAGCTCAACGCCTGCCCAGGCGCTGGAGATCGTGCGGCACTACGGCATTACCCTGCCTGAGCACATCATAAAGGTGCTTGAAACGCCGCGTTTGCCCGTCACGGCTTCTGATATTGAACAGGATATCCGCACCATTGCCACGCCGTCGGGCGCGCTTGTGGCAGCGGCATCGGTGGCGAGCAAAATGGGTTTCACACCGCTGATTCTGGGCGATGCGATTGAAGGCGAGAGCGCCCAGCTTGGAATTGTGATGGCCGGGATAGCGAAATCTGTAAAACAGCACGGCGTGCCGGTTAAAGGCCCGGCGGTGCTGTTGAGTGGCGGAGAAACGACGGTGACGATTGGCGCAAGCGGAGCCGGGCGCGGCGGACGTAATACCGAGTTTTTGCTCTCGCTGGCGTGCGCGCTCAAGGGTGAACCGGGGATTTACGCCATCGCGGGGGACACCGACGGTATTGACGGAACAGAGGATGCGGCGGGGGCGATCGTTACGCCGGACACGCTCACCCGAACGGAACACCCTGCCAGAGAGATGCTCGCGGCGCATGACAGCTACAGCTATTTTGCCGCGAGCGGGGACCTGGTACTCACCGGCCCGACGCTCACCAACGTCAACGATATTCGGGCAATTATCGTGCTGTAAGGCCTTACCCGGCCCATTGTTTCACAGGCCGGGTAAGCACAGCCCCACCCGTCAAAGCGCATGATAAGCCTGTGAATTTGCGCAGCACGCTCCTCTTTCTAAAAATCCTTTCGCTGGCTAGAATGAGCACATCCACCGTGAAGGGATGTAACGATGACCGCCCGAGTCGATTACCAGATTGAGAAGTTTCTCCTCACCGAAGCCGCCGAGCCGGAGCGTCTGACGCGCCAGTGGGCAGAGGTGCTGGAAGAGTGTCGTGAGCAAAAATCCGGTGCCGAGGAGCGGCTGCGCCTCGCGCTGCTCAATGTGGATTACGTGACCAGCTTCGAGCTTCCCTTCCGGCTGCTCCTCACCCGTGCGCCACAGCTGATAGACGGCGTCAGAAACGAGCTTCAGCTTAGTCAGAAAAATGTTCTGTTCAACGGCAAGCGCTTTGGCTGCGTCTATAGCCTTAAAAAGGATCTCAACGGAATACCTGACGAGTTTACCTATCAGTTGAAAACGCGGATCCAGCGCAGTGACGCGACAGGATGTAATGAAGTCCCTTACCGACAAATCGCCCAGCAGGTGAAAGCCCCCCGCGAACGACTCAAGCTGGCGCTGGAAAACGGACTGTCCGTGACGGCGCTCGACGGCCTTTTCTGGTTTGGCATTCAGCGTATTGCGGCGGATGTGCAACGGTTACGCAAAACGGGGATCAGGATAGTGACATCTGAGACCGAGGTGTTTGATACGCTCACCGGAACAGCCCGACGGATCCCCGTTTATCGTCTTGAAGGGGCAGGAACTATTTGACCTGCAGCAGTATCTTCATCAGCCCCGGAAAGCGGGCATCCAGATCGTCTCTTCGCAATGAAATCATATTCTCCCGCCCCTGCGGGCGCTGCCAGATCACGCCGCTGTCGCGCAGTACGCGCCAGTGGTGTGTCATTGTCGATTTCACCACGTCTTCCGGGCGCAGGGCGTTACAGCTGAGTTCGCCGCCATCTGCCAGCCTGCGGATTATGGACAGGCGCAACGGGTTACCGAGGGCAAAAAGCACGTTTTCCAGCAGTATTTGTTCAGGTTCGGGGTGGTTTGGGATCATGGTTTTCCTGCGTGAAATGTCAGATTGAGCTATATCAACAATAGGTCAATCGTTAAAAAATAGTTCGATAATACTCGTACAATAGGACTATTATAGCAAACGAACGAACACGCGACCATCCCGGTCGTCACACTACAGTCTTGAAGACTTAAGGAAATATCATGCCCCGACCCATCCCCCTCGAACGTTATCGCAACATCGGTATCTCCGCGCATATCGATGCCGGTAAAACAACCACCACTGAGCGCATCCTGTTTTATACCGGGATGAGCCACAAGCTGGGTGAAGTACACGATGGCGCGGCAACCACCGACTGGATGGCGCAGGAGCAAGAACGCGGGATCACCATTACCTCCGCGGCGGTCAGCTGCTTCTGGCCGGGTATGGACCGGGGGTTTGAGCCGCACCGGATCAACATCATCGACACGCCGGGGCACGTGGATTTCACCATAGAGGTGGAACGTTCCATGCGCGTACTCGACGGTGCCGTGATGGTGTATGACTCCGTGGGTGGCGTGCAGCCCCAGTCGGAAACCGTCTGGCGTCAGGCGAACAAATACAAGGTTCCGCGCATTGCGTTCGTCAACAAAATGGACCGTCCGGGTGCCGATTTCTTCCGCGTCGTGCGGATGATGCAGGAACGCCTGAAGGCCCATCCGGTTCCGATTGTGATCCCGGTGGGCGCAGAAGAGCATTTCACCGGGGTGGTGGATCTCATCAAGATGCGCACCATTTTGTGGGACGATGCCACCCAGGGCATGGCGTTTAGCTATGCGCCAGTACCTGACGATCTGCTCGGTACCGCGCAAGAGTGGCGCGAAAAAATGGTCTCTGCGGCGGCGGAAGCGAGCGATGAGCTGATGGATAAGTACCTGGAAACGGGCAACCTTGATGAAGCTGAAATCATCAGGGGGTTGCGTATTCGCACCATTGCCGGGGAAATCCAGCCGATGCTGTGCGGCAGCGCCTTCAAAAACAAAGGCGTGCAGCGCATGCTGGATGCGGTTATCGAACTGATGCCTTCGCCGCTGGACGTGCCCGCTATTGATGGCGTGGATGAAAAAGGGCAGCACGCGGAGCGTCATCCGAGTGATGATGAGCCGTTCTCGGCGCTGGCGTTCAAGCTGATGAGCGACCCGTACGTCGGGCAGTTGACCTTTATCCGCGTGTACTCCGGCGTGCTGCGCAAAGGCGACGCGGTGTATAACCCGGTAAAAGGGAAGAAAGAGCGCATCGGGCGTATCGTGCTAATGCATGCCAACGATCGCCACGAGGTGGACGAACTGCGCGCCGGGGATATCGCGGCCTGCGTGGGGCTGAAAGATGTGACCACCGGCGACACGCTCACCGATCCGAACGCCGTCATCACGCTTGAACGCATGGAGTTCCCGGATCCGGTGATTTCTCTGGCGATCGAGCCGAAAACCAAGGCCGACCAGGAGAAAATGGGTATTGCGCTGCAGCGTCTGGCGGCGGAAGACCCGTCGTTCCGACTCCATACTGACGAGGAGTCCGGCCAGACGATTATCTCCGGGATGGGCGAGCTTCATCTGGAAATTATCGTTGACCGCATGAAGCGTGAGTTTGGCGTGGAGGCAAATATTGGTCGTCCACAGGTAACGTACCGTGAAACCCTGCGCAAAGCGGTTAAGGACATCGAAGGCAAGTTTGTCCGTCAGTCCGGCGGTAAAGGGCAGTACGGCCATGTGGTGCTCAGCCTTGAGCCGTTAGAGCCGGGCAGCGGCTTCAAGTTTGAAGATGCCACCAAGGGCGGCGTGGTGCCGCGCGAGTATATTCCTTCCGTTGAGAAAGGGCTGCGTGAGGCCATGAACTCCGGGGTGCTGGCGGGATATCCGGTTGTGGATGTGAAAGCCACCCTGACGTTTGGTTCGTATCACGACGTCGACTCCTCGGAGATGGCCTTCCGCATGGCGGCGATCCTTGGCTTCAAGGAGGGCGCGCGTAAAGCGGATCCGGTCATCCTGGAGCCCGTGATGCACGTTGAGGTGGAAACGCCGGAAGAGTACGCAGGTAACATTATGGGCGATCTCTCTTCCCGCCGCGGCATGGTGCAGGGGATGGCAGAGCAGTACGGCAGCCAGATTATCCGTGCCGACGTGCCGCTGGCAGAGATGTTTGGCTATGCCACCACGCTGCGTTCGATGTCCCAGGGTCGCGCGACCTATACGATGGAGTTCCATCATTTCGCAGAAGCACCGCGGAATGTTGCGGATGAGATTATTTCGCGGCGTGCGAAGTAGTTAATTAACTGCACATGGTAGTCGTTGGGCTACCATGTGCTTTTTTGTTACTCTTCAGCCTTCTTCTGGCGAGGTGGTGATCAGTCCTCTGAGGTGAAATCATTAAGAATGTTCATGCCACAATATTATCCCTGCCTGGCACAAAAAAAGACAGACAGAAGTATAAAAGTTCATACGATGTTTTGATATGTTCCCTCAATTAATGATGACTGGCAAGTTATGGACGACAAGAGACTCAGGCCTGTAAAAATGAATTGGAAACTGGTTTCCATTTCTTAAGAGAATGGAAGATGAGAATAGTTGCAGGATGATGCTATAGCTTTTTGATTTGCATAACGGAACATTTTAATGGGTTAGGTGGAAATAGTCAGAAGCCGATTTAGAGTAATCTGTGAACTGCCATTCTGATTCCATCAACACTTTGTTCATTCTGTATTCCGTAAAAATGAACTCTCTCTAAAATTCCAGCAGCCCATCGGCGATGTGTTGCGGGTTCGCACATTGCCCCCTGTGACTTAAATACAGCTTGGGTAGAGTTCAAAATCCGCAGAGCGTCAGAGTGCTCACCGTGCGAGACCATTAGTGCATTTTGAATAACCTCTATTTGACGCGGGTGAATAGCCGTTTTACCAACGAGCCCATGCGCCATATCAAGAGCCAGTTCTCTGGCCATGACTGCATGATCGTCAATATGCTCACATACGGGCGCGGTCAGGGCAAAATCACGCGGCCCGAAGATCGAAACGAGCATTTTGATGACGTAGCCCATCGGGCTGTCATACAACGTAAGATCCTGATTACGGCGAAGCGACACAACGTTCATAAGATCGTTGCCGCCGATTCGAAGCGCAATAATGCGTTCGTGGCAGGGATGTTCCACCAGGCGGGTGGCCAGCTCGCGCATCTGAACCACGTCAAAGACGTCTTCTGTTTCCAGTGTTGGCATCATGCACAGGTGAGTTTCGCCCATGATATCCCACCATTCAGCTAACGAACTGAGGGTAAATTTCGGTAATACAAACCCGTCGACAGCGGAAAGATCATAATGCTCTTTTAACCATTTGCCCATTTCGGCATGCCGGGGGCGAATGAACACCAGAGGCCAGTCATTTTTTCCCAGGCTAAGCATGCTGTCACTGAGTTCGTGTAGCAGCTGCTCAAGATTTTTGAGGGCTACAGGGATCTCTGCTTCACTGACAGCATCTTCCAGGCAAATCACCATAGAGCGCAAACCAGGTATTTTTCCGTTCAGGACGGCATCAGCAATATCTTCCCGTGTTGCAGGCATGTATAGCGTGGCTCCCAAATTCCAGGGAGAAAGACGATTTTTCATCAGAGCACCTTCTTGATAATGGTTACAGCCCGATACTGGCCCAGGGTTCCCCCCATTTCTGTAACAACTATTCCCTTTTCACGAGCAAGCCCTACAAGCAGTGCAACGTCCGGGTCGTCAATCGAACGCACAAATACATGGTCCGGTACCCGCCGTAATACAGCCCGGGTTGCTTCAGCAATACCGGGTTTAATACGATTGATGTTGTCCACTTTAAATTCATCGGTCAGGAACGCGATAACGTCGCGACTTGTCTGCCATAAGACCCGGGCTGACTCCGTATTCCAGCTCAGAGGAGCGAGGGATGTCGGTGTTAACTTCTTACGGAAATGAGCGACGGTTTCGACAAGCATCGTGCTGCATTCGAATTCACTGAGATGCTCGCAAACCATGCACCCATGTAACCCTTCAGAGGACCATACTGACCGGGAGATCAGGCCTGACACCGGCGCACCTATGATGCCAAAAGGAATTAGCCAGTCATCATCACTGGCAGCAAGCCAGGAACAGCCACAGGGATCGGCCAGTACAACCAGTCGCGGCTGCTCAGGATAGCCCGGGCGATCTTTCAGTGCGCGTACAAGCTCTCCGGTAATTGCGCCTTTACCTGTCCATCCGTCAACAAAGACAATACCGCTGGTACCATGCCGCTCTTCAATGACGTCGAGTGCTGCACCGTCAATTCCACGATCCCGGATGATGCTGATGCCGTAATGCCATGAGGTTTTCCCCGTGTCACGCAGGGCCTGGTGCAGCATAACGCCGAGCGGTACGCCAGCTCTGACAAGACTCGCCAGTACAATGGGTTCATCACCGAAGCGTTCGGCCAAAGAAATAGCGAGCTGTGTGACTTCTTTTGCAAGCCTCTCTGCGCCTCGATCCAGCGCCCGGTGAAACACATCAAGATGCCATTGTGTTGGCGCTGGCTCCTGGCTGAGCATGTCCGAATAATGTTTCTTCCCGGACTGAATCAGCTCTTCTTTTTGATCAACCGGCGTCATCTCAATGACAACCGGCTTTAGCAGAAATTCCACGTCACCGGGCTGGTATGAGCCGGAAAATGTTTCATGTGGCTGCATTTTAATTTTCTCCAAAAATTCGCTGTGAAATGGCATCTGCAAACTGACTCTGACGCGGGATGCCAAACCAGCTGCACAGTTTCATAAAACGATGATCGCTCAGGCTGTCGCCCAGACCAATTACGGGGAAAACTCCGCGTTCAGCCCGAAGTTTTTCAAGCAGCCAGCTGACGGCCAGCCCTTTCTCAACCGGGGTGGGAAGCCAGGCCACGTTATTACTGTTGCGGTGGATGTAGAAGCCCTCGGTCGGAAACACCGTTTCTATCTCATCTGCAATGGCATTGAGTTCGTCAAGGCGGGTGCTGTCGCGGTGTTTCATCACCATATAAACCGCCGTTTCACCGTATTCGAAGTTCAGTCTTGCCCAGGCATGGATCCCTTTTGCGTCCATCATTTCAGTGATCAGACGCTGCATCGATGTCAGCTTTTCCTGGTAGGGAGCCAGCTGGCCGAGCATATGGGCCTTCCACTCCTCGTCGGGGTTGCCTTCAGGCGTGAGAATGACGGCCCCGTGTGTCGTGATTGCCCAGGAGTGGAAAGGGATCCGTACGCGGCTGATTTCTTCAGTTCCCCGTGCGGTAACGGGAATGAGTTCAGCCTGCTCCAGAAGCCAGTCCACTAACATGGACTGTTCTTCCGTCATAAAGCTTCGTGGATTCAGGGTACGATCAACGGCACCGGTACGGAATGGCTCCAGGGCCAGCTCGTCCACCATTTTACGACGGGTCTGAAAGAGCGTGTCGTCAAGGTCGCTCAGAACAACGGGTTTATTCATAGGTAACAATCTCAACGACGGGCGCAACCTCAGCCAGCGCTTTAAGAAGCTGCGCGTCAATACTTTCTGCGGGTGTCTCAGTACACACAAGAATGCGGTCAAACTGCTGGTGGGCGACGTTATAGACAAAATTGGGGATGCCCAGCCCGTAGTTATCCGTAAAGGAAATTGCGGACTCAATGGCATAACCAACGGCGATAGGGGAGCGGGTGGTCGAACCGTAAAATGCCTTTGCCCCAGCAGCTTCGAGCCGTTCAGCAAGCAGGAACGGCTCCCAGACGAATTCCCCTGTCCCGAGAACCAGAATTCGCTCCCCCTTGCGGACGGAGACCTCATGGCCGAGATCGGCCGTAGGTGCGAGCATCCCCAGTCGACCCCATGACTGTTTTCCCTGGATGTCCCATTCTCCGCGTGAAGAGACGTTGACCTTCGGCATGTCCGGGACAGGTGCATCAGGTAATGGGGTCCATCCCCACTGACCGCTTACTAGAGAAACCGAAGTGACGGGTAAGGGGCTGCGCTCTGACAGGGCATTGCCGCTCCAGTCGGTAAGCGTAACGGCGATAACCTGTTCAATATGTTGAAGCTTCCCAGTATTACGCAGGGCAGAAAGCAGGTTAATAAAGGTATTACCTGTGGTTGCCTCGTCATCAATCAAAACCAGCGTTCGTGCGTTAATGACACGACGTCTTTTCTCTTCATCATCTGGCAGATAGATCAGATGATCGGTGGCATGGCTGTGTTCTTCCTTGAACTCGCAAAGCAAGGTGCCATCAACCGGGTGACGGGTAGAGGTCAGATAGACAGATTCACGATGCTGGTGGCGCACTTCATCAAACACACCGGCCCCAAGCCCAACGGCGGTTTCAGCCATACCGATAAACAGTACGGGCCCTGTCAGCGTTGAGGGGAACTGGCTGGCAAGCTGTCTGTAGGCCTGCCGCATGACTGAGGGTGGCACGGGAATGTGCCTGCCGAGTACTTTGCTGACAAACAGAAAGGCGCGTTTCGGGTTACGTCTTTCAGCGATATCAAACAGGTCATCGAGCGAAACTTCACCCTGGTCGCGGGTTACCTGAATCGTACCGCATGAGAGGGTACGGCGATAAATCATATCTTCGAGGATATCAGACATAAAAACGCCTTAATTCAGAAGGTTAGAGAGTGATTTCGGGTATACAATTACATCCGTAATGGATCTCACCGCAACCGGAGAAAAGGTGTTTTTAGCGCTCTGACGCACCATATCTTCAGACATCAGACCGAGCTTAAAGGCAGCAAATAACCCAGGAAGGTTCACCCCGCAGTGAAGGGTATAACCCACCCCGCCTGACGGACGCATGTTGGTTTCAAGCAGCACCGGGTTGCCATTCACATCGTTTCGCGTCTGAACATTCACCAGCCCGTCGGCCTTCATAACCCGGGCGCAGTCACACGCCAGTTCCCAGGCGTTTCCTTCGTTTACCAGATACTGGATAGCCCCTTCCTTACGACGTCCCACGGCTGCGAGTATTTCGCCATTATCCGCGAGTATATCGACGGAAAATTCCGGGCCTGGCAGGTACGGCATCAAAACAAGGGGTTTAAACGACTCAGAAGCCGATGCTGCTGCAATATACTGTTGCGGACTGACCAGACGATGTTCGGGATGATTAAAGACGGCCATAGGCGAAGCACTGTCATCAAAGCGCCAGAATCCCATACCATAGATACCCGTCACCGGCTTCACGCATACCGGGCTGTCAGTGAACGGCGGGGCCTCGAGGTGTGTCTTTAATTCTGCCAGCGTATTCACCCGCCAGGATGGTACGACCGGGAGCCCCTTTTGCTCCATAAACTGAGCGAAAGTAATTTTTTCGTCAGCCAGAGTTAACCAGTCGATGCCCGTTGCACCGGTAGTAAGGGTGGCACCGGTCGATTCAATGGCTGAACGGTGTTCTTCAAACCACTGGCTGTTAAGGCCAGTATGAATATGGTGGATGCCGTAGGTCTGAATGGTTTCCTGAATAAACTGAAGACGTTTTTGAGGATCTTCAGGTTCAGTCAAAGAATAATCGGCAACGGAAAGGATTTCATTTCTTTCGTTACGGTGGGAGGCGAAAATTATAATGCCAAAGTTATATTTCTTTGAAAATTCTTTGATCCCATGAATAATATCTCGCTGTGAAGATAGGCCTTCCGTAAGCCAAATTTTTCTATTCATCCCTTTTTATTGTCCAGCATTTTGAGTTTTTTAAGTGAGGTAATTGAGTCTATGGGTGTCGTTTTAACATGTCAATTAAAGTATTATTAATTGCCATTTATTGATTGGGGTTGGTAATATTTTAAGGAGGCACGAGCAACTCATTGATAACAGTTATGTAAAGTTTGAATGTATCAATTTTCATGATGCGAGAATCGAGGTGTAAAATAAAATGTGCTTAAATCATACTTGAATGGAAATTTCATCGTGATATTCTCTTTCGCGATTTTTGAATATACAATTTGATGTCGTTGTCATTGCCATTAAAGGAATAAAGCATGGTTTCATTAAGTAAAAATCAGACGGTTTCACTCAGTAAAGAATGTTCTTCATTAAACCAGATTCAAATCGGTCTCGGTTGGGATCCGATTAAGAAAAAGGGTTTTCTTAGCGGATTATTAGGTGGCAACGACTCAATCGATCTCGATGCTGGTTGCATATTAATGGACAGCATCGGAAATAAAGTGGACACAATCTGGTTCCGCAAACTGAAATCCACCTGCGGCGCTGTTGTTCACAGTGGCGATAATCTGACCGGTGAAGGTGACGGCGACGATGAAGTGATCAATGTCAGCCTGTCTCGTTTGCCTGCAAACGTTGAATATCTGGCATTTACGGTTAACAGTTTCCGTGGTCAGTCATTCAATGATGTCGAGAATGCTTTCTGCCGCGTAGTTGATCAAACAGGCAGAGAGCTCGCTCGTTACAAGTTGGCTGAGCAAGGGGCACATACCGGGGTCGTAATTGCTTCGCTGCGCCGTAATAACGGCAACTGGGACTTTACTGCCCATGGACATGCTTGTCGCGGGCGCACAATTGACGATATGAACTCCGATATCGTTTCAACGGTTATCCGCTAATGAACCTGACGGCGGGTGGTAATGCCCCTGTCCCAGCCCAGGAGTTATGGGTCCGGATCACCTCAGCTGGACAGGTGGCTGCCTCTGCGTTTCGGCTGTACGGAGACGGAAAAGTGCAGGGGGATGCGGATATGGTGTTTTATGGCCAGCCACGTAACGATGACAATACCGTCAGCCTGGTCAGCGAAAGCCCATATTCAACCTTTACTGTCGCGCTCAATCAGCTGAAACCTGATGTTCAGAAAATTGCGTTGACTGTGACCTGTGACGGCGGGCAGACGGTATCTGGACTACGTAATCTTTCCATAGACGTGGAGCAGGGGGCTAACAGCCTGGTTAGCTGCATTGTCGAACTGAGCGGCCGTCAGGAAGCGGCCTTAATTCTGGGTGAATTTTACCGTCGTAATAATGACTGGAAATTCCGTTTCGTTGCTCAAGGTTTCAACGGTGGACTTAAACCACTGGCAGAACATTTCGGCGTAAGTATTGCCGACGAGCCAGCTCCCGCAGCACCAGCTCCTCCGGTAGTAACCCCTCCGCCAGCTGTGACAAAAATCACCTTGAGTAAGGTATCGCTGACAAAAGAGAAACCCGCAATCAGCCTGACTAAACGGGATCACTTCGGTGAAATCCGGATTAACCTGAACTGGCACCGTGGGAGCAGCAAATCAGGCTTTGCAGGCATGTTCGGCTCCAAAGGTATTGACCTGGACCTGGGGGCCTTTGTTGAGCTTCAGGACGGTTATAAGTCGGTCATTCAGGCGCTGGGTAATGCTTTCGGTGATTATCGTGATGAGCCTTACGTTCAGCTCAAGGGCGATGACCGGACGGGTGATGTGTCAGACGGCGAGTGGCTGCATATCAATGGCCGTGAATGGAAGAATATCCGCGAAGTGCTGATATATGCCTTTATTTATGAAGGGGTTCCCAGTTGGGACAAGACTGACGGTGTGGTCACCATTTATGTGCCGGATCAACCCCCGATTGAGACCCGCCTGACTGAAGGTGATAACCGTCGCATATTGTGCGCCATTGCCAGACTCGTCAACGAAAATGGCGCGATTAAAGTCGAGCGTATCAACGAATACTTCAGAGGGCAGGACGAAATGGACCGTGCTTTTAGTTGGGGATTTCGCTGGAGCGCCGGTTCCAAATAACGCAGTAACAAAGGAAACAGGTATGAGCTATTTCGACAAAGTAAAAGGTGCCATTAATATCGGTCGAGACGAACTGACGCGCCAGGTTGGCCGTTTCAAAAACAAAAAATTTATGCAGAGCACCGTTGCTGTCTGCGCTCGTATTGCTGTATCGAGTGACGGCGTGAGCACAGAAGAAAAACAGAAAATGATGGGCTTTTTGCGATCTTCGGAAGAGCTAAAGGTATTCGATACCAACGAGGTGATTGAGTTCTTCAATAAACTGATTTCAAGCTTTGATTTCGATGTGGAAATCGGCAAGGGCGAAACCATGAAATACATCCTGGCGCTGAAAGATCAGCCTGAGGCTGCTCAGTTGGCCTTACGTGTTGGTATTGCCGTAGCTAAGAGTGACGGTAACTTCGATCAAGATGAGAAGCTGGCCTCCCGTGAGATTGCTATCGCGTTAGGCTTCGATCCGGCTGAATTTAGCCTCTGATCCACATCCTTAAGGATAAAACATGGATTCGACACACATTGGCTTCCCAACTGAAACAGTAATTGTTTTCATTGCGCTTTCAGTCGGTGCCATCTTTATTGACCTGTTTATGCACCGTGATGATATGCCAGTCTCTCTGAAAAGTGCGGTGCTCTGGTCCGTATTCTGGGTCGTGGATGCGATGGTATTTGCCGTTTTTCTCTACATTCACCACGGTGCAGAAGTTGCCAGTCTATTTGTGACAGGTTATGCACTGGAGAAAGTTCTGTCAGTTGACAACCTGTTTGTCATGATGGCCATCTTCTCCTGGTTCGCCGTACCGGATCGTTATCGTCATCGCGTTCTCTACTGGGGGATCATTGGTGCGATTGTCTTCAGGGGCATCTTTGTCGCCATCGGTACGAGTATGCTGAGCCTGGGGCCGTATGTTGAAGTCATCTTCGCTATCATCGTTGCGTGGACGGCGGTCATGATGCTTAAAAGCGGTGATGATGATGACATTGAGGATTATTCCCAGCATCTGGCTTACCGCATGGTTAAACATTTCTTCCCCATTTGGCCAAAGCTCAAAGGTCATGCTTTTCTGCTTAACCAGAAGGAAGTAGATGCCGAACTGGCGAAGCCGGAAAACAGCAATGTGTGCATCGGGCGTGGAAAAAAGGCAGTGCTGTATGCCACTCCGCTGTTCCTATGTGTGGCCGTTGTTGAACTTTCGGATGTTATGTTTGCATTTGACTCGGTGCCGGCAATCATTGCCGTCAGCCGTGAACCGCTTATCGTCTATAGCGCCATGATGTTTGCCATCCTGGGTCTACGGACTTTGTACTTTGTCCTTGAGGCACTGAAACAGTATCTGGTTCATCTGGAGAAGGCCGTTATCGTGCTGCTGTTCTTCATTGCGGCAAAACTGGGCCTGAATGCGACCGAACACATCTTGCATCATGGCTACAGCATCGCGGCGACAACCAGCCTGTATGTTGTACTGGGTGTCCTGGCGATGGGGATCATTGCAAGCGTCATGTTCCCGGTCAAACCTGAATCTGAGGAAAAGGGGAGTTCATCCCCTGAAGCGTGAGCCTGAACAATTACCAATCGAAGAGGTTATTTTATGAGTGTTTCTCTTTCTAAAGGCGGAAACGTCTCCCTCAGCAAAGCAGCACCGTCAATGAAAAACGTCCTGGTGGGCCTTGGTTGGGATGCGCGTTCAACTGACGGTCAGGACTTTGACCTGGATGCTTCAGCATTCATGCTAGCTGCTAGCGGTAAAGTACGCGGGGATGAAGATTTTATCTTCTATAACCACCTGACGTCATCCGACGGTTCCGTAACGCATACCGGTGATAACCGTACTGGTGAAGGTGATGGTGATGATGAATCACTGAAAATTAAACTGGGCGCCGTCCCGTCTGATGTTGACAAGATCATTTTCGTCGTGACGATTCATGATGCTCTGACTCGTCGGCAGAGCTTTGGTCAGGTATCCGGTGCGTTTATTCGCCTGGTTAATGACGATAACCAAACTGAAGTCGCGCGCTACGATCTGACCGAAGATGCGTCCACTGAGACTGCTATGCTGTTCGGCGAGCTCTATCGCCACAATGGTGAGTGGAAATTCCGCGCAGTGGGCCAAGGTTATGCTGGTGGCCTGGCATCTGTATGCGCTCAATACGGGATTAACGCGTCCTGAGCGATCAAGTAATTTTCATGTCCGGGGCTGTTGATTCAGCCCTCATTCAACTATTTGCAGGAGCTAAAATGGCAGTTTCTCTCGTGAAAGGCGGCAACGTATCTCTGACCAAAGAAGCACCAACAATGAATGTCTCTATGGTTGGTTTGGGCTGGGATGCCCGTGTAACTGATGGTCAGGCTTTTGACTTGGACGCTTCCGTGTTTGCAGTAGACGAAGACGGTAAAGTGTTGTCAGATGCCCATTTCATTTTTTTCAATAACAAAATCAGCCCTGATGGTTCGGTAGAACACCAGGGCGACAGCCTTACCGGTGAAGGGGATGGCGACGATGAGCAGGTCAAAATTGATCTGACCAAAGTTTCAGCAGACATAAAAAAACTAGTGTTTGCCGTTACCATCTATGATGCAGAAGCGCGTAAACAAAATTTCGGCATGGTGAGCAACAGCTTCATGCGCGTTTACAATAACGACAACGGCGTGGAAATTGCTCGTTTCGATCTGTCCGAAGACGCCTCAACCGAAACCGCTATGGTCTTCGGTGAACTGTATCGCCATGGCGTTGAGTGGAAGTTTAAAGCTGTTGGTCAGGGTTTTGCTGGCGGCCTGTCAGCGCTTGCTTCCCAACATGGGGTTAATGTCTAAACACGCTGAATTTGTCCCCGGTACAATGCCGGGGATATTATGTACAGTCAGTAAGCGTGGACCGGCATATATGGTTTTCGTCATTAATTTGGCGCCCTGAGATAAATTCCATTTGCAGTAATAAGTGACTAAATAATAGAAGATAAATTATAGACATGGGGGGTTGTTCGTTCTCTCACTTTATGATTTTTTTAATCTTCAATACAAAATCCGGTATAAATACACCATTCTAAGAAATTTTTTATTCAGGAGAGTCATTGTGATTCTACAATCTGGGCAAAATATTCCACTTCAACAATCGATTATCAATATGAGTATTAAGTACTCTGCAAAATCAGGATTTAAGGGAGAACCTGATATCTGTCTATTTTTGCTAAATGCCCAGGGGAAAGTCATGGATGACTCAGATTTTATCTTTTATAATAATCTATCTTCTCCGGAAGGTGCGGTAAAGCTTGCTACCAATTCACAACAGTCCATTATTGATATAGCACTACAATACGTTCCATCACATGTCAGCAAAATTGCAATCGCCATTGTTATTGACGGTGATGAGACCATTAGCGGCCTGAATTGGTTAAGCATCCAGGCTTCGGGAATCGCTGAGTTTCGAACTGAGACACAGGGCCGCAGCGAGAAAGCTATCATTCTTGCAGAAGTGTACCGTCACAATGGAGTCTGGAAGCTTCGTGCACTGGGTCAGGGATTTAACGGTGGTCTAGAACCTTTAGCCATAAACTTTGGCGTTGATGTCGCTCAGTCCGCTCAACAAACTACTCGTATTAGTTTGGAAAAAAAACTTGAAACGAAATCTCCACGACTTGTGAGTCTCGCCAAAAAGGCCACTGTCAGCCTAACAAAGAATAAGTTAGACACGCTGGAAGCAACCGTAACATTTGTTCTCGATGCATCCGGATCTATGAGTGGGCAGTTCAATAAGGGCAATGTTCAATCAGTGCTGGATCGTATCACTGTTCTTGCCGCTCAATTCGACGACGATGGTGATATGGATGTTTGGGGCTTTGGTGAGAAGCATAAAAAATATCCAAATGTGACTCTTGATAACCTTGACAACTATATACAAACCATTCGTGATTCAGGTAAGCGCTCAGCTTGGGAGAACCTGCCAGGGCTTGGTGGGCGAAACAATGAGCCCCCAGTAATGGAAGAAATAGTTGACTATTTCAAAGATTCAAAAATACCGGTTTATATTGTTTTCATTACTGATGGCGGGATCAGCAAGACCAGAGCAATTAAGGATGCAATCAGGCGCTCTGCCAACTATCCTATTTTCTGGAAATTTGTCGGTCTGGGTGGTTCCAACTACGGTATTTTGAAAAAACTGGATGATTTCAAAGACCGCCGTGTTGATAATACGCACTTTTTTGCAATGGATGATTTCGGTTCTCTTACCGACGAAAAATTATATGACAATTTACTGGAGGGGTTCAGGTCTTGGATTGATGAAACGAAAAGGTTAGGTATCCTTTAGTTTTCCTCAGGAAATAGCTCTGCGGTAATAAAAATCTGTAGAGCTTGTATAACAAGTCAAAAATAGTGGTACGAATCAATCGTACCGAAACAAAGGCAAAAATTATATAAAATTCTAATCATAACTACATAAAATAAAAAACCTAGAAATACTATATAATTCAGTTTGTTATGTTTAACCAAATCAATCCAGCGCCTTCACCATCTTCCCACTCGCCACAAACGTCCCGGCACCAAGATGATGCAGGGTGTTCAGCTTATCCCCGTCAAACTGCCAGCGGCCAGCGACAAACGCGCGTTCGTCTGCTGCTGCTGAAACCACTTCACCAAACAGGGTGTCATATTTTTCTGCCGCAGAAGTTACAGGTAATAACCGGCACTCCATCCACGCCAGACATTTCTCTTCAATAACCGGCAGGCCAAGTTCAGGACCGTTCACAACCGGGATCCCATAACAGTTGAATTTGTCTTCATCGCGCCCGCTGACGCTACCGACCGCGTAAGTCCAGTTGGCCGCAGCCACGCCGGGGATGACGATGCCAAATTTCCCGCTGCGTTCAATCAGCTCACGTGACCAGGTACTTTTATCCACCACGATCGCGATACGCGGCGGTTCAAACTCAACGGGCATTGACCATGCGGCGGCCATCACGTTGCGTCTGTCTAGGCTTTCATCCCGACTGGTGATAAGCACGGTCGGGCCGTGGTTCAGCAGACGGCTGGCATGACGTAATTCAACAGGGCGAAAGTGATTCATAGAGGCGCTCCTTATTTGCTTTGATGAGTATGACGAAAAAGCACGTAAATCAAAGTGGGCGCATAAAATTAGTTTATAAACAGAACATCACAATCAAAGGAAACTGATTAATGTCCCCATTTCTGACTGCCTATTTCGCTCGCATCGGCTGGACGCAACCGACCGCTGTTGATATCGACACGCTGCGCGTGCTGCATTTACATCACAACTGTGCGATCCCTTTTGAGAATATTGATGTTGTTCTGCCGCGCGAAATCCAGCTTGAGGATCAGAATCTGGTCGACAAACTGGTCTCCGCGCGCCGCGGAGGCTATTGCTTTGAACAAAACGGCCTGTTCGAACGCGTATTGCGCGAAGTTGGCTTTACGGTACGCAGCGTGCTGGGGCGCGTCGTTCTGGCGAATGCGCCGCAAATGCCGCCGCGCACGCACCGCCTGCTATTGGTCGAGCTTAACGGTGAGCGGTGGATTGCCGACGTAGGGTTTGGCGGCCAGACGCTGACGTCGCCGATGCGTTTGATTGCCAATGAAGAACAAGAGACGCCGCACGGGCTGTATCGTCTGCTGAGTGAGGGTAACAACTGGGTGCTGCAGTTCCGTCACCACGAGCACTGGCAGTCGATGTATCAGTTTGACCTCACAACGCAATATTTCAGCGATTACGTGATGGGGAATTTCTGGTCGGCGCACTGGCCGCAGTCCCATTTTCGTCACCATCTGCTGATGTGCCGTCACTTGCCTGACGGCGGCAAGCTGACGCTAACTAACTTCAATTTTACCCATTGGCAAAATGGCCATGTGGAGGAGCAGATCCATTTGCCGGACGCTGGCGCGCTTTACCAACTGATGCAGGCGCGCTTTGGACTGGGCGTTGACGATGCAAAACACGGATTTTCACTGGCTGAGCTCACGGCCGTGATGGCGGGTTTTGCGACGCAGGGAAAATAACGCACTTCGCTACCGGCCGCGAAACTCGCGTCGATAGCGTGAAGGTGAGGTATTGAGCAGATTGTGAAAGTGACGGCGTAAAGAGGTCGTCGAGGGAAAACCGACGCGCTCGGCAATGTCATCCACCGGCTGGTCGGTTTTTTCGAGATAGCGCTGTGCGACGATGATGCGCTGGTTGAGCAGCCAGCGCGAAAAACTTTCCCCCGTGGTTTGCTGGAACCGCCGGGTAAAACTGCGTCGGCTCATGCAGGCTTTCTCCGCCACGCAGTCCAGCGTGAGTGCGAACTGTAGATTTTCCGTCGCCCAGGCCAGCGCATCGGTGAAATAATCTCCGCGACGCGTATTCTGAACCGGCAGCTCGACATACTGTCATCTCTCTGAATTTTTCCGCACTTCATAAAACCAGTCACGTTTCAGGTCCATAGAGTTTGTGGCATTCCGTGGTGGAATTTTCTTCTGCAAAACGGCATGCTTCAGTCTTAATCGCCCGGTGGCGGCTACGCCTTACCGGGCCTACAGCCCACGCGTCGGCATTACTTGAAGGCATGTTGATATGGAAATCGTATTACGAAATAAATTCAGTTCATTGGGAATGTTTTTGGGGGGAATTGCACTCATTCTCTCAATCGTTCAGTTTTCATTCGGACCGTTTTCTCCAAAGCCACCAGCGCTTGAGGTTATTGTTGCTGAGAAAGTTTCGGCTGTAAAACAAGGGGTAATTGCGGGGTTAAAGGGAGAGCGTCCTGCTGCCCGAACCGAAAAAACGACGGTTGATATCGACAAGATTATTCTTAACGCCGGGATTATACTCGCTGTTGTGGCACTCGGACTTTCGTTCATCGGAGGAATGTGCAAGGAGAGCCGTTGGGGTATTTCTGGGGCACTTCTATTCTCAGGGCTAACGCTGACCTTTCATGCTGTGCTGCTTGCGTTCGGGCTGATCGTCGCAGTGTTGTTGCTGTTATTTATTCTCTCTCTGGTAACCGGAGGTTCCGTAGGTTGATTATAGCCCGGTGGCGGCTACGCCTTACCGGGCCTACAGGTGCTTGAACGTAGGTCGGGTAAGGCGCAGCCGCCACCCGACAACATCAGCGGCGCGATCTCACCACCTGATACCGACGGGTAAAATACTCGAACGGCGCGCTCCACACGTGCACCAGACGGGTGAACGGGAAGATAAGGAAGATTGTCATCCCCAGCACCAGATGGATGCGGAAGATCGGTGCTACGCCGCTCAGCATTTCTGATGAGCCTCCCTTAAACGTCACGATCCCCTGCGCCCAGCCGACCAGCTTCATCATCTCACTCCCGTCAGGATACTGTGCGGAGAAGGGGATGGTGGTCAGCCCCAGGATGCACTGGATCAGCAAAATGCTCATGATGATGATATCCGGCGTGGTGGACGTGGCGCGGACGCGCTGATTGAACAGGCGGCGGTAAAGCAGCATAGAGCCGCCAATCAGCGTCAATACGCCACAAACCCCACCCGCCATCATGGCCAACTGCTGCTTAACGGCAACGGGTAAAAACCAGGCGTACATCCAGTGCGGGGTTAACATGCCGAATAGGTGTCCGAAGAATATCCCCAGGATCCCGATATGAAACAGGTTCGAGCCCCAGTTCATGCCGCGTTTGCTGAGCATCTGGCTCGACGAGGCGCGCCAGGTGTACTGCCCGTAGTCGTAGCGCAACCAGCTGCCGAGGAAAAAGACGGTGGCGCAGATGTAGGGGTAAATGTCATAGAAAAACACGTTCAGGTAATGTGTCATTTTGGGCCTCCGGCGCTGACGTCCACATACTGCGGCGCGACGTCCTGGCTAAAGCGTCGTTGATAGTGCTGCATCGGCGAGCTGTCGCACGATGTGGCGTTGTCTTCGATAAACTTCACCTGTTCCTCTTCCCAGACGGCGTCCAGCGCCTGGCGGGAATCATCCCGTTTTTCACCGGACACCTGTTTCGCCACGCTGTCGCTGGAAAGCCGCGTACCCGCCAGCGTCAGCAGGGCATCAAACAGCTGGTAATGGGCCACGCCGCGCTGCTTCAGGCGTCCCCCAATCAGCGCCAGGATCGGCGCGACGTTTTGCAATCCTTCGCGCGCTTCATCGTCGGTGACGATGCTGAGGTATTCCAGGTAGAGCGGCAGATAGTCCGGCAGCTCGCGGCAGTCCAGCTGTAGCCCGGCTTTCTCGTACTGGCTCATCAGGTCGACCATCGCCTGACCGCGATCGCGGGACTCGGCGTGAACGTGCTCGAACAGCAGCAGCGACGTTGCGCGACCGCGCTCAAAAACCTCGCACCACTCGGCCTGTTTATCCAGCAGCGGGGCGTTCAGGTGCTGCTGCGCAAACGGCAGCAGCATGGGCGCATCCTGAACAATCAGGGAAAGCGCTTCGTCCCGGCTTTCCCAAAGCAGCTCATCGGGATACTCAATGAGCAGCGCGATGATTTTGAGGATCTGCATTATTCTCCCTCCCCGTGTTCGCGCACCTCGGTGATGTTGATCGCGTCGATGCGGCTGCTGTTAAAGAGGTTGAATTTGGTGTCGGAGCCGTGGCAGCCGTCGCCAAAGGTGAAGCCGCAGCCGTTTTTCTCCGGGAAGGCGTCGCGCGCCATTTCACGGTGGCTGGTTGGGATCACGAAGCGATCTTCGTAATTGGCAATGGCCAGATAACGATACATCTCTTCAACCTGCGCTTCGGTCAGGCCCACTTCTTCAATGGCGCGGGTATCGGTCACGCCTTCCACGGTCTGGGAACGTTTGTAGTGGCGCATTGCCATCATGCGTTTCAGGGCGCGCAGCACCGGGCCGGTATCGCCCGCGCTGAGCATGTTTGCCAGGTACTGTACCGGAATGCGCAGGCTTTCCACGGCAGGCAGGACGCCGTCACTCTGCGGCAGGCCGCCCGCATCCGCGTAGGACTGAATCGGTGACAGCGGCGGCACGTACCAGACCATCGGCAGGGTGCGGTATTCCGGGTGCAGCGGCAGGGCCAGTTTCCAGTCCATCGCCATTTTGTAGACCGGTGAACGCTGGGCGGCGTCAATCACGTTCTGCGGAATACCCTGTTTCAGCGCTTCTTCAATCACCGCCGGATCGTTCGGGTTCAGGAACACGTCGCACTGGCGCTCGTACAGATCGGTTTCATGCTCGGTGCTGGCCGCCTCTTCAATGCGGTCCGCGTCATACAGCAGCACGCCGAGGTAGCGGATGCGTCCGACGCAGGTTTCCGAGCAGACGGTCGGCTGGCCGGATTCAATGCGCGGATAGCAGAAGATGCATTTTTCTGATTTGCCGCTTTTCCAGTTGAAGTAGATTTTTTTGTATGGACAGCCGCTGATGCACAGACGCCAGCCGCGGCATTTGTCCTGGTCGATGAGTACAATGCCGTCCTCTTCGCGCTTGTAGATGGCCCCGCTCGGGCAGGTGGCGACGCAGCTGGGGTTCAGACAGTGCTCGCACAGGCGCGGCAGGTACATCATGAAGGTGTTTTCGAACTGGCCGTACATCTCTTTCTGGATCTTCTGGAAGTTGCGGTCGCGGGCGCGCTTTTCGAACTCGCCGCCCAGCAGCTCCTCCCAGTTGGGGCCCCAGACGATTTTGTCCATCCGTTTGCCGTCGATGAGCGAGCGCGGGCGGGCGGTAGGGAGGTGATCGCCCTCCGGGGCGCGGTGCAGATCCTGATAGTCAAAGGTAAAGGGCTCGTAATAATCGTCAATCTGCGGGAGGACAGGGTTAGCGAAAATTTTCGACAACACGCCCATTTTGCCGCCGAGGCGCGGCGTCAGCTTGCCGTGAATGCCGCGGATCCAGCCGCCTTGCCACTCCTCCTGATCTTCCCAGTTTTTCGGGTAGCCGATCCCCGGTTTGGTTTCGACGTTGTTAAACCACGCATATTCCATGCCTTCACGCCCGGTCCAGACGTTCTTACAGGTGACCGAGCAGGTGTGGCAGCCGATGCATTTATCGAGGTTCAGAACCATGCCAACCTGTGAGCGTATTTTCATTTTTTCGCCTCCTGTACCTGATCCCGACCTTCGCCATCCAGCCAGTTAATGTTTTTCATTTTGCGGATCATGATGAACTCGTCGCGGTTGGAGCCGACGGTGCCGTAATAGTTGAAGCTGTAGGCCAGCTGCGCGTAACCGCCGATCATGTGCGTCGGTTTCGGGCAAACGCGCGTCACCGAGTTGTGGATCCCGCCGCGCCGTCCGGTCACTTCTGAACCCGGAATGTTCAGGATGCGCTCCTGGGCGTGGTACATCATGGTCATGCCCGGCGGCACGCGCTGGCTAACCACCGCACGGGCGGTGAGGGCACCGTTGGCGTTGAAGGCTTCGATCCAGTCGTTGTCCTCAATGCCCAGCTCGCGGGCGTCGGTTTCGCTGATCCAGACGATCGGCCCGCCGCGCGACAGGGTCTGCATCAGCAGGTTTTCGCTGTAGGTGGAGTGGATGCCCCATTTCTGGTGCGGCGTCAGGAAGTTGAGCGCTTTTTCCGGGAAGCCGTTGGGGGGGATCTCGCGCATATGGCTGACGCTGCGGGTGTCAATCGGCGGACGGTAGGCCACCAGACTCTCCCCGAAGGCGCGCATCCACGGATGATCCTGATACAGCTGCTGGCGGCCCGAAAGGGTACGCCAGGGGATCAGCTCATGGACGTTGGTATAGCCCGCGTTGTAGGAGACGTGCTCGCTCTCAAGACCGGACCAGGTCGGGCTGGAGATGATTTTGCGCGGCTGCGCCTGGATATCGCGGAACCGGATCTTCTCGTCTTCTTTGTTCAGCGCCAGATGGGTGTGATCGCGTCCGGTGAGTTCGCCGAGCGCTTCCCAGGCTTTCACCGCCACCTGACCGTTGGTTTCCGGCGCGAGGGCGAGGATAACCTCAGAGGCGTCAATAGCGGTTTCAATGCGCGGGCGGCCTTTCGCCGGGCCGTCGAGCTTGACGTAGTTCAGCTTGCCGAGGAAATCGACCTCATTCTGCGTATTCCATGAAATGCCTTTGCCGCCGTTGCCGAGCTTGTCCATCAGCGGACCGAGAGAGGTGAAGCGCTCGTAGGTTTCCGGGTAGTTACGCTCGACGACCGCAATGTTCGGCGCGGTTTTGCCGGGGATCAGGTCGCATTCGCCTTTGCGCCAGTCCTGAATATCAAACGGCTGGGAGAGCTCCGCCGGAGAGTCGTGCTGCAGCGGCTGCAGCACCACGTCGGTTTCGGTGCCCAGATGGCCGACACAGACCTCGGAGAAGACTTTGGCGATGCCTTTGTAGATCTCCCAGTCGCTGCGCGATTCCCACGCCGGGTCAACGGCGGCGGAGAGCGGATGAATAAACGGATGCATGTCCGAGGTATTCATATCGTCTTTTTCATACCAGGTGGCGGTGGGCAGGACGATATCCGAGAACAGGCAGGTGCTGGACATGCGGAAGTCGAGCGTCACCAGCAGGTCGAGCTTGCCCTCGATGGCGGCGGTCTGCCACTCCACCTCTTCAGGCTTCACGTCATCCGTAGAGCCGAGATCCTCGCCCTGAATGCCGCTTTCGGTGCCGAGGAGGTATTTCAGCATGTACTCGTGGCCTTTCCCGGACGAACCGAGCAGGTTAGAGCGCCAGACGAACAGGTTGCGCGGATGGTTCTTACCGTTGTCGGGCTGCTCGCAGGCGAAACGCACGTCACCGGATTTTAGCCCCTGAACGGTGTACTCCTGCGGCGTCATGCCCGCCGCCTCCGCGCGTGCTTTAATGTGAAGCGGGTTAAGGTTGAGCTGCGGGGCCGACGGCAGCCAGCCCATACGCTCCGCGCGGACGTTGAAGTCTATCAGGTGGCCGGTGAATTTCGAGGCGTCCGCCAGCGGGGAGAGCAGCTCCTGCGCGGTCAGCTTCTCATAGCGCCACTGGCTGGCGTGGTTGTAAAAGAATGAGGTGCTGTTCATCTGGCGCGGCGGACGGTTCCAGTCCAGCGCGAAGGCCAGCGGCAGCCAGCCGGTTTGCGGGCGCAACTTCTCCTGGCCCACGTAGTGGGACCAGCCGCCGCCGCTCTGCCCGACGCAGCCGCAGAAGACCAGCATGTTGATCATCCCACGGTAGTTCATGTCCATGTGGTACCAGTGGTTCACCCCCGCTCCCAGAATGATCATTGAGCGACCGTGCGTTTTGTGGGCCGTGTCGGCAAACTCGCGGGCGATTTTTTCTATCAGATAAGCGGGCACGCCGGTAATCTGCTCGCCCCAGGCCGGGGTGTAGGCTTTGATTTCACCGTAGTGTGCTGCTGCGTTGTTGTCTTCCAGACCGCGATCGAGTCCGTAGTTAGCCAGCACCAGATCGTAAACGCTGACTACCTGTTTCTGGCTGCCGTCGGCGAGCGTCAGGGTTTTGACCGGCACGCGACGCGTCAGCACCGGCTCCTGCTTCACGCTGCGGAAATGCGGGTTTTCGTTGCCGCCAAAGTAGGGGAAGGCGACGTCCGCCACGCTGTCGTGGGTAATCAGCAGGGAGAGGGTCAGCTCGGTTTCGTGGCCTGCGGCAAGCGACTCCAGGTTCCATTTGCCTTTCTCTCCCCAGCGGAAGCCAATCGATCCGTTTGGCACCACAAGGTTCCCGGAAATATCAAAAGCGACGGTCTTCCACTCTGGGTTATTGGCTTCCCCCAGCCCGTCGACAAGGTCCGAGGCGCGCAGCATGCGGCCCGGCACCACGCGACCGTCCTCCTGCTCGTCGAGCATCACCAGCATCGGCATGTCGGTATAGCGGCGACAGTAGTTGAGGAAGTAATCGCTCGGGTTATCGAGGTGGAACTCTTTGAGGATCACGTGGCCCATCGCCATGGCGAGGGCGCTGTCGGTGCCCTGTTTGGGGGCCAGCCACTGGTCGCTCAGCTTCGCGACCTCGGAGAAGTCCGGCGTGATGGCGACGGTTTTGGTGCCTTTGTAGCGCACCTCGGTGAAGAAGTGGGCGTCCGGGGTGCGGGTCTGCGGCACGTTCGAGCCCCAGGCAATGATATAGCTGGAGTTGTACCAGTCGGCGGACTCCGGCACGTCGGTCTGTTCACCCCAGGTCATCGGCGAAGCCGGGGGCAGGTCGCAGTACCAGTCGTAGAAGCTCAGGCAGGTGCCGCCCAGCAGGGAAAGATAGCGCGTGCCGGCGGCGTAGGAGACCATCGACATCGCCGGAATAGGGGAAAAACCGGCCACGCGGTCCGGGCCATAATTTTTGATGGTCCAGACGTTGGCGGCGGCGATCAGCTGGTTTAGCTCTTTCCAGTTCGAGCGGATAAATCCGCCGTGTCCGCGCGCCTGCCGGTAGCTCCGGGCCTTTTGCGGATCGCTCTGGATGGCGTCCCAGGCCAGCACCGGATCGGTATGCTGCGCCAGCGCCTCGCGCCAGAGCTCAATTAACGTGCGGCGCACCAGCGGGTACTTGAGACGGTTGGCGCTGTAGAGATACCAGGAGTAGCTCGCCCCGCGCGGGCAGCCGCGCGGTTCGTGGTTGGGCAGGTCAGGGCGGGTTCGCGGATAGTCGGTCTGCTGGGTTTCCCAGGTCACCAGGCCGTTTTTGACGTAAATCTTCCAACTGCAGGAGCCGGTACAGTTCACGCCGTGGGTGGAGCGCACAATCTTGTCGAACTGCCAGCGCTGACGGTAGCTGTCCTCCCAGTCGCGGTTGGTGTGGTATACCTGCCCGTGCCCGTTGGCGAAGCTGTCCCCCTTTGTTTTGAAATAACGAAAGCGATCCAACAGTTTGCTCATGACATTTCTCCTGCTTCGGACGTGTAGTTATTCTTTTTTTGCGGATTTGCGGCCATACACCAGCCAGGTAACAAGCACGCAGACGATGTAAAACACGAGGAACACCTTCATGGCTCCGACCGGCGATCCGGTCATCGCCAGCGAGGTGCCAAAGGCTTTGGGAATGAAGAACCCGCCAACGGCGCCGATAGCGGAGATAAAGCCCAGCGCGGCGGCGGTCTCCGTCACCGCTTCGTGCTGCGCCTGCTCATCGGTGCCGCCCTGCTTTTTGACGCGGTCGAGCGTAATTTGGCGGAAAATAATCGCGATCATCTGGAAGGTGGATCCGCTGCCCAGCCCGGCGGTGAGGAACAGTCCCATAAAGACCAGATAAAACGCGACAAAGCTGCCGGAGCCAGAGCCGGGCAGCGTCAGGAAGATCAGGGCGCTAAAGACGGCCATAAAGACGAAGTTAATCAGCGTGACCCGCACGCCGCCCAGTTTGTCAGAGATCATCCCGCCCGCTGAACGCGCCAGCGCGCCAATCAGGCGCAGCGATACCGCGAAGTAATCGATGTAGTCGTCATTCTGACGATGACGCCAGGCAAACCAGCATCCGC
>ENA-OWLM01000009-OWLM01000009.1-metagenome-genome-assembly--contig:-NODE-9-length-73586-cov-4.120058_pt1 | contig 73586 bp, 77 predicted proteins | sample MGYA00245349_ERZ651102 | MGnify/ENA primary metagenome ERZ651102 (study PRJEB26857, sample SAMEA4031759) | metagenome | biome: human; feature: oral; material: saliva | place: Philippines | collected 2014 | study... | reverse complement strand
CGTGACGGTGCCATCATGGGCATCATGCTCTCCGCCGCCACCCTGATGGTGCTGTTCTGCAAGCTGGACGCCGCCCAGATCACCAACATGCCGACCTTCAAGTCCGGTATGTCCGCCTGTATCTGCGTACTGGGCGTGGCCTGGCTGGGCAACGTCTTCGTGAAGGGCAACATGGTCGAGATCCAGGCCTTCGCCGGCGATCTGCTGAGCCAGTACAGCTGGCTGCTGGCCGTGGTGCTGTTCTTCTCCTCCATGCTGCTCTACTCCCAGGGTGCCACCACCAAGGCCCTGATGCCGGCTGCACTGGCACTCGGCGTCAGCCCGCTGGCCGCCATCGCCTCCTTCGCCGCCGTCAGCGCCCTGTTCGTGCTGCCGACCTACCCGACCCTGCTGGCTGCAGTCGAAATGGATGACACCGGCTCCACCCGCATCGGCAAGGCGGTGTTCAACCACCCCTTCTTCATCCCAGGTGTGACCACCATCGCTATGGCAGTGGCCCTGGGCTTCTTCTTCGGGGGCCTCATCCTCTGACGGGAAACCGCCCCATGCAAAACGGCCCTTCGGGGCCGTTTTTTGTGTCCGCTCGTCACAGACAGTCCATAAAAAAGCCGCCCGGGGTGGGCGGCTCTCATCGCAGAGGCATGCATCAGCCGGGCTGACGGGTACCGAAATAGTCCGCCAGGAAGTCGTCGAACGACAGGCTGTCGCTGCGCTCGCGCTCCCGCTGCTTGGCCAGGGAGTCCCGCGCCTCGCCGGCGAAGTAAGCCTCGTCCCAGTACTGCAGCTCCCCTGCCAGCATCTCCTCCCGGTAGCGGCTCGCCAGCTCGTCGCCGAAGCAGCCGTTGTCCCGGCCGCTTTCCAGCAGCTGTCTGAGCAGGCGGGCGGAGTAGGTCAGCTCGGGGTCGAGCAGCTTCTCGCGGTGCATGGCCAGCGTCTCGCGGTAGCGGTTGCGACCACAGCAGCGATCCAGCAGCTCCGCCACCAGATCCAGCTCGTCGAACAGCTTGAGACCGTACTCCTTGAGGCCGATGGGGTTGCCTTGCTCATCCTCCAGCTCGAGGCCGGGGCAACGCCCCTCCAGCACCACCTTGTTCTGGTTGCGGCGGTTGCGGGCCACCTCCTCGTCGGTGAGGACGGGGGACGGGCGCAGCAGGCACCAGACCAGGAAAAGGTCGAAGAAGCGGATCTGGTCCACCTCGATGCCGAACGGGGTGAAGGGGTTCACGTCCACGGTGCGCAGCTCGATGTACTCGATGCCACGCTGCTCCAGCGCGTCGGACGGCTTCTCGCCGCTGCGCGGGGTGCGCTTGGGCCGGATGGGGGCGTAGAGCTCGTTCTCCAGCTGCAGCACGTTGTCGTTGAGCTGGCGATACTCGCCGTTCACCTTGACCCCGATCTTGGCGAACTCGGGATCATGGGTGTTGATGGCGCGGCGCAGGCTGCTGACATAGGCCGGCAGGCTGTCGTGGCTGATCTTGAGCCCCGCCTGGGCGCTGTTGGTGTAGCCGAGATCCGACAGGCGCAGCGCCGTGGCATAAGGCAGGTAGAGGGTCCCCTTGCCGGTCTTCTGGAACGGCAGGCTGCTCTTGCGCCCCTTGAGGAAGGAGTCGCAGATGGCCGGCGAGGCACCGAACAGGTAGGGCACCAGCCAGCCGAAGCGGTAGACGTTGCGAATAAGCCCCATGTACTTGTCGGAGATGAAGCGCTGGCTGCAGCACCCCTCGCCCACCAGATCCTGCCACTCGCACCAGAAGCTGTCCGGCATGGAGAAGTTGAAGTGCACCCCGGCGATCACCTGCATCAGGCTGCCGTAGCGATTCTTCAACCCCTGGCGGTAGAGTGTCTTCATCCGCCCGATGTTGGAGCTGCCGTACTGGGCAAGGCGAATGCTCTCCTCGTCACCGACAAAGCAGGGCATGGAGAGGGGCCAGATCCGCTCCTCCCCCAGGTGGTGGATGGTGTGGCGGTGGATGTCGCCGAGCTGCTCGATCAGGCTCTCGATGGAGTCGGTCGCCGGGGTGATGAACTCCAGCAGACTCTCCGAGTAGTCGGTGGTGATGTTGGCATGGGTCAGGGTCGACCCCAGGCTTCTGGGGTGATCGGTCTGGGCCAGGGTCCCTTGCGGGGTGATGCGCAGACATTCGCGTTCGATCCCGCGCCGGATCCCCTTGAGGGCGGTCACCCGCTCCGGGGTGCCCAGCGCAGCCAGCAACTCGGTGAACGACAAGCTAGTAGTGGTCATATTCACGGCTCATGTATGGCCGCCCCACCTGGGGCGGCACTCATTTTTTGCGACGCCCCTCAGGGCAGTTGCAGTGGATAGATGGGAAGATGAAGCTCGCTCAGGGGTTTTTCAAGCTTTTGCTTGTCCCCCACCACCACAATCACCATGTCGGACGGATCCAGCCAGCGGGCCGCACTGGCCTTTAGCGTCTCGAGTGACACCGTCTTGATCAGGTTGTTCTGGGCCTGCACATAGTCCGGCTTCAGGTCATACATGATCATCTGCAGCAGGAAACCTGCCTTCTGGCCGAGCGTCTCGTAGGAAAGCGCATCCTGCTGGGAGACGGCACTGCGCATGTAGGCCAGCTCTACCGGGGTCGGCCCGCTCGCACGATAACCGTCCATCTCCTTGAGGAACTGGCGGATGGCATCCACGGTCGCATCAGCCCGCACGTTGGCACCGGTGGCGAACACGCCCGCCTCGCGGTTGGCCTGGAAGCCCGAGCTCGCCCCATAGGTGTAGCCCTTGTCTTCCCGCAGGTTCAGGTTGATGCGGCTGTTGAAGTTGCCCCCCAGGTTGAAGTTCATCAGGTTCGCGATGAAGTAGTCACCCGTAGTGTCGAACGCCATGGCCCGGCGGCCGATGCGGATCACCGACTGGGGTGCCCCCGGCTTGTCCACCAGATAGATGCCCGGTTTGGCCTGATCGCCCCTGGGCTTGAGATCCCCCAGAGTCGGCACTGCCCCCTGCCACTGGGTCAGGAAGGCGAGACCGGACTCTACCTGCTGAGCCGTCACGTCACCGGTCACCACCACCTTGGCGTTGGTCGGATTGTAATAGTGCTGATAGAAGCGCTTCACGTCCGCCAGGGTCAGCTTCTCCACGTCGGCCAGCACCCCGTCGGTGGGCTGACCGAGGCGGTTCTGCTTGCCATACACCAGTTGACGGAACGCCTGGCCCGCCAGCCACTCCGGCTGCTGCTCGCTCTGCTTCATGCCTTGCAGCGTCTGCGCCTTGAGGCGCTCGAAGTCCGCCTCCCGCAGGCCGGGCTGCAACAGCACCTCGCGCACCAGGTCCAGGGTCTGGGGCAGCTTGTCCACCAGACTGCTGATGGTGATGAGGTTGTTGTACTGGGCGCTGGAGACGGAGATGCTGGCCCCGAGCTTTTGCAGCTCGTCGCTGAGCTCGGCCTCGGAGAGGCGCTTCGTGCCCTGCTCCAACATGGCGGCGGTGAGGCTGGCAAGCCCCAGCTCCCCCTTGCCTTCAGCCCGGATGCCCCCCGGCAGAGCGATCATGATGGAGACTGCGGGAATTTCGTCGCTGTGGGTGCCGATGATCTCGATGTTCTTGTCGAGCTTGCCGTGCCAGATGGCGGGTACCTTGACGCTCACCGCATCAGCCGCCTTGGGCTGCACGCTGCGGTCGAAGCTGTCTTTCACCGGTCGCTCGGCCAGCGCCTCCCCATGTTTGCTGTAGTCAGGCAGCTCGCGCTTGGCGGGCGTGAAGTTGGGTTTGGCGACCTGCCAATCCGTCTTGCCCTTGGGCACCACGCTCAGCACCACCGCCGGCTTGTTCGCGATGAACTTGTCGTAGGCGGCCTGGACGTCCTCCGCTTTGACCCGGGCGATGGCGTCCAGGTTCTTGAACACATAGTCGGGATCCCGGGCCAGCACCTGGCCCATGGCCAGCTGGCTCACCTTGCCCTCGATGCTGTCGAGCCCCCAGATGGCGGAGGCGCGATAGCTGCTGATGGCCTTCTCCAGATCCGCCGGCTTGATGCCACGTCGGGCAAATTCGCCGATCACCTTGTCCACCTCCCCCTTGAGGGTCTTGAGGCTGCCATCCACCGCAGGGTTCGGATAGGCGTAGACCGCCAGGGTGCAGGCCAGCTCCTCGCAGGAGTGGGAGGCCCCCACTTCGATGGCCTTGCCGGTTTTGACCAGGGACTGGTAGAGCATGGAACTGGCGGAGCCGCCGAGTACGTCGGCGAAGATGTCCAGCGCCGGCTCCTGCGGGTCACCCAGCGACACGGTCGGGTAGCTGACATAGAGCAGCGGCAGGTGCACCTTGTCTTCCAGCGTCACGTAGCGGGTCTCTGGCAGAGTCGCGGGCTGGGGCGTCGGCTTGGCCACCTCGGGCCCACGGGGAATGGGGCCGAAATACTGCTCGATCCAGGCCAGGGCCTGCTTGCTGTCGAAGTCGCCCCCCAGGGTCAGAGTGGCGTTGTTCGGACCATACCAGCGCAGGAAGAACTGCTTGAGGTCGTTCACGTCGACCCGGTCGAGATCTTCCACATAGCCGATGGGCTGCCAGGAGTAGGGATGGGTGCGCGGATAGAGCGCCTCCCCCACCCTCTCGCCCACCAGGCCATAGGGCTGGTTGTCGATGCGCTGGGCCCGTTCGTTCTTGACGGTGGCACGCTGGATCTCGAACTTCTTCTGGCTCACCGCGTCGAGCAGGAAGCCCATGCGATCCGCCTCCAGCCAGAGCACCTTCTCCAGCTGGTTGGCCGGCACTGTCTCGTAGTAGTTGGTGCGATCCCGGTTGGTGGTGCCGTTCATGTCGCCACCGGCCTCGTTGATGATCCGCATGTGCTCCTGATCCCCCACGTGCTTGGAGCCCTGGAACATCATGTGCTCGAAGAAGTGGGCGAACCCGGACTTGCCCACCGTCTCGCGGGACGAACCGACGTGATAGGTGACGTCGAGGTGCACCAGGGGATCGGACTTGTCAGGCGCCAGGATCACGGTCAGGCCGTTGTCGAGCCGGTACATCTGGTAGGGAATGCCGAGCTTGCCTTCCTGCTTGACCTGCTCCGACACCAGGGTCGGGGCCGCCAGAGCCGGCAGTGTGAAGCCCATCAGCAGGCTTAATGGAATGAGTTTGTTCACGGTTACCTCGTGAGTGACAAAAAGGGCTAGAGGATCTGACTGGCCAGTAGAAACACCAGGGCATAACGAAGCAATTTGCCGAGCCCGATCAAGATGAGGGAGCGCCAGAAGGAGAGGCGCAGCCAGCCGGCCAGCAGACAGAGACCATCGCCGACCACGGGTGTCCAGGCGAGCAGCAGACACCAGTGGCCATGACGTTTGAGCCAGGAGAGTGCCTTTTGTTCCCCACGGCCTTGAAAATCTTCCGGTTTTTTCTTGTAGGTGGCGAGCCAGCCGAGCCACCAGGTGGTCATGGAGCCCAGGGTATTGCCCAGCGTCGCCCAGAGCAACAGGTTGGCCATGCTCCACTCCCCCCGGGTCGCCATGGCCCCCAGCAGCACTTCGGAGCTGCCGGGCAGCAGGGTGGCCGAGGTGAAGGCGCTCAGAAACAGCCAGCCGAGCCCCATTTCGCTGAGCTCGCTCATCCCGGCTGGCCGTCGGCGGCGGGCATGCGCAGCAGCAGCTTGCCGCGCACATGGCCATCCTCGATGGCATGGTGGGCCAGCGCCCCTTCCGCCAGGGGGAATTCGCCGGAGACGGTGATCTGCACCTCCCCCTGACGCAGCAACATCAGCATCTGGGTCAGCTGCTTCTGATCTGGATGGACCAGCATGCCGAGCACCTCGATGCCGCTGCCGGCCGCGGCATCCTTGATCTGCTGGGCCGTGATGGTCGGCACCGTCACCAGCCGGCCACCCGACCTGACGCAGGCGAGCGCCGCCTTGCCGCTCTCGCCTCCCACCAGGTCCAGCACCAGATCCACGGGCCCCTCGGCCACCACCTGGGCGGGCCAGTCGGCGTCGTGGTAGTCCATCATCTGGCTGGCCCCCAGACCGTGCAGGAAGCTGTGGTTGTCACGGCTGGCCGTGACCAGCACCTCGGCGCCATAGGCGCTGGCAAACTGCACCGCCAGGTGACCGACGCCGCCAGCACCGGCCAGGATCAGCACCTTCTGCCCGGCCTTGAGGACGCCGTGCTCGAACAGACCCTGCCAGGCGGTCAGGCCCGCCAGCGGTAGCGCCGCCCCCTGCCTGAGACTGACCCCGTCCAGCTTGACCAGCTCCTCTTCTCGCACCACCACGGACTCGCCATAGCCACCGGCCGAGAGCGGGAACCCCACCATGCCGCACACCCGATCCCCTTCGGCCAGCACGGTGACACCGGGCCCCACCTTCTCCACCAGGCCGGAGACGTCGTAGCCCGGCGTCCAGGGCAGGTTGTCCTTGTTCTGGGCTGCCGCCCAGCCGAGGCCGGCCCGGGTCTTCGCATCGATGGGGTTGACCCCCGCAAAGCAGATGCGTACCCGGACCTCGCCCTCGGCGGGCACCTTGTCCAGGGAAGGGTTGAGCCTGAGTACCGAGGGGTCGCCGAATGCGGTAATCTGAAGCTGCGTCATTGCACAATCCATCCTGTTGATTGATCAAGGGTCAACAGAATAACAGCGAGGACACCATGGCTCGAATGTTTCTTATCCCTCTGTTGCTGGCGCTGGGGTGGTGGGCGTTTCTGCTCTACTTCCGCATCCCGCTCAAGCAGGGGGCAAAGGGGTTTTACTGGATCATCGCCATCGGTGGCGGGCTTGCCGCCTTCCTCAGCCTGATGATGGTGCTCACCCACTGACGCCGTGCCCACGGGTCAATAAGAAGGCCACCCGAGGGTGGCCCATGCTCAACCCGCTTGCTGGTTGAGATGATAGTGACGGTTGCTGCCCTGCCCCAGCACCCCCAGTGCCAGCAGGTGCTGGAATACCCTGTCGACCTCTTCCAGAGACAGCGACAGGGCCTCGGCCACCTTGCGCTTGCTGCACTTGAGCTCGCCGCTCTCCAGCGCATCCCGCACCTGGGCCACCACCGCCGGCTCGGGTTCCGGTCGGCTTGCCACCACCGGCATGGCCGGCATCGGCGCCGACTCCGCGCGTCTGGCCTCCGCCTGTTCCCGCTCTCGCTGCCAGAGCCAGCTGCGGCGAAAGCGGTTCTCCTCGCCGATCAGACTGACGAAGAAGGCACCAAACGCATCGAGCAACACGGAGAGGAAACAGACCAGCAGGAACTGCACCTGACTGATGCTCATGCCCACCCCGTCCGCCAGGCTGCTCATCAGCCCCAGCATGGAGGATTGCTCCCCCAGCGGCTTGGCGTCCCGCTCCTGGCGCAGCTCGTCCTGACGCAGCCTGAGCTTGGTATTGGCCTGCTGCAAGCCGTTGACACCGCTGGAGATCCGCGCCATCTCGATGTACTTGCGAGCCGCCTCCTCGTTGAGCTGGATCTGCCGCTCTATGCTGGCGATCTGTTCATCGAAGCGGGCGATCTCCCGCTCATGGCGCGCCTGCTGGTTCAGGATGGTGTTGGTGGCGCTGTTGATGCCACCGATGCTGCCGCCGATGGAGATGGCGGCCAGCACGCAGTAGAAGAGCAGCGACCAGAAGGCGCCCCCCAGATCCCGCCGCGCCTTGCACTCACCGTATTCGTACCAGACATAGAACTTGCCCAGCTCGAAGATGATGGCCAGGCCGCCGAACAGCCACTTCATCAGCGGGTTGTCATCGATGGAGAGAAACAGCAACAGGGAGAAGACGATGGAGGCCAGAATGGCCAGCCCGGTAAAACTGTACACTGTGGTGAGGGCAAACCACCCCTTGGGATAGCGCAGTACGGCAGAAACCTGTGTGGTCATGATAAAAAGGGTGCAACGTGCAGGAAAAGTTGGCTGCCGATTATAGTCAGCGAGCCCCCGGAGAGAAGGGCAAATCCCCGAATTCCCGCATATGGACGATCAGCTGCCCAGAGTGCGACCAAAACGGACAAATCGACAACAAAAAGCCGGTACACTTTCTTGCCGAACTGAATAATATGATGAGATGGGGCACGGTTCCGTCCGGATTCAGCCCGGCTGGAATAGACTGACCCGCAATGACAATCAACCGAGGCCATCATGAACAGAACGACTACCTTGTTACTCTCCCTTCTTCTGGTTACCGGCGCGGCCAAGGCCATGTCACAGTATGAAGAAGAGGGCGGTTCAACGTTCTCCGTCGATGCGCTTACCTTCAACCTGGACTGGGATGACAAGCAATATCACTGGTCACAAGCCGATTGCCTCGATCTGGGCATGAACGATGTGATCCCTTCTGAATGCCGGGGAATGAAGGTCGATCTCGATGACACAGAGCAGCGCAATCAGCCTCCCAGCACCAACCAGATCCCAGTCGACACGGGCAACGACCAGTAACCAAGGAGAATTCTCGCCATGACTCACAAATTCCTGCTCAACAAACCCGCCCTGCTGCTCTCCCTGCTGCTGGTCAATGGCGCCGCATTTGCTGCTCCCCCTCACTCCAAAGATGGCGATGGCATCCGTATCTCCACCGACAACGTGAAGCTGAACGTCGACTGGGATGACAAGGAGTACGACTGGTGGCAGCACAACTGCCTGGATCTCGGCATAGGTGACAGCAGACTCAAGCTCAATTGCGACAAGATCGATGGCAAATACCGGGATCACTACAACCGCAGCATCCACAGCGGCAACAACCCGGGCCAGGGTCACAACAAGTCCAAGGACAAAGGCAACAAGAAACACTGATCGGGCAATCGGTCAGCGTGAAACAGGGGCCATTGGCCCCTGTTCGCATTCTGCCTACCAGTAATTTTCCACGCTGATGTTGCCGGGGGAACGTCGCAGGTTCTTGGCCAACCCCATCCCAATCAGGGTCTGCTGGGTCTCCTTCACCATGGCGGGATTGCCGCAGATCAGCACCTGACTCTGTTCTGGGGAAAACGTGAGACCCACTCGTTCCTGCAGTTGGCCGCTGGTGATGGCGGCCGGGATCCGGCCGGCCATGGCCCCAGGCCAGAACTCGCGGCTGACAAAGGGCACATAGGAGAAACGGGCGCCGTAGCGCTCGGAAAAACTGGCGATAAGAGACTGATAAGTGAGCTCTTCTCCCGTACGTACCCCGTGAACCAGCACCAGATGCTCGAAGCGCTCGAAGGCCTCCCCTTGTGCCAGCATGGCGAGGAAGGGACCGATGGCGGTACCGGTGGAGAGCAGCCAGAGATCCCGCCCGGCCGGTACCTCGTCCAGCGTCAGAAAGCCGGTCGCCTGGGACTGCACCAGCACGGAATCCCCCACCTGCAGGGCACCCAGGGAGGGGCTCAGCTCGCCATTCGGGATCTCGATCAGATAAAACTCGTGGTAGGGCATGTCGGGGGGATTGACGAAGGAATAGGCCCGCTGGATCCGCTGTTCGCCCCGTTGCAGGGCCAGCTTGGTGAATTGTCCTGCCTTGTAGGGGGCAAGTTCTGCCTCTACCCGCAGGGAGAACAGAGTGGGGGTCCACTCGATGCGATCGATGACCCGACCTTCAACCCAGGCAGCCATAAGGTTCTCCTTCAGAGGAACGGAACCTTCACTCTACCCTTTGATCCCCGCTTGATTCAAAAAGAAAAAAACCCGCGCAAGTGCGCGGGTTTTTCTGCAAAGCGAGACGCTATTACAGAGCAACAACCTGGATTTGTACGGTTGCCTTGACGTCAGCGTGCAGCTGAACGGCAACTTCGTACTCACCGGTGTTACGCAGAACGTTGCCCATGCGGACTTCGCTCTTGGCAACGGCTACGCCGGCAGCAGTGATGGCTTCAGCCACGTCACGGGTACCGATGGAACCGAACAGCTTGCCTTCGTCGCCAGACTTGGAGGCGATAACCACGGTAGCCAGTTCGGCCAGCTTGGCAGCGCGCTCTTCGGCAGCAGCCTTGTTGGCAGCCAGTTTGGCTTCCAGCTCAGCGCGGCGAGCACCGAAGGCTTCGATGTTGGCCTTGGTGGCCATAACAGCTTTGCCTTGCGGGATCAGGTAGTTACGGGCATAACCAGCTTTAACAGAAACTTGGTCACCCAGACCGCCCAGTTTGGCGATCTTATCGAGCAGGATAACTTGCATTACCTTTCCTCTATAAATTTCGTTGAGTTAGGCGTAAGCGCCGGACCGATTCTTACTTGTTGTGCAGATCGGTGTACGGCAGCAGAGCCAGGTAACGAGCACGCTTGATGGCGCGTGCCAGCTGACGCTGATACTTGGCGCGGGTACCGGTGATACGGCTCGGTACGATCTTGCCAGATTCAGTGACGTAGTTTTTCAGAGTAACGATATCTTTGTAGTCGATCTCGGTAACGTTCTCGGCGGTGAAGCGGCAGAACTTACGACGACGGAAATAACGTGCCATGGCCTTTATCCTCTAATGCGGTGATCTAAGAATTACTCTTCGGAAGATGCTTCAACAGCATCTTCACGACGCTCGTCGTCACGACGGGTGAAGCGCTCTTCCTTGGCCTTGGCCATCGGAGAAACTTCAGTCACGGCGTGCTTGGTGCGCATGATCATGTTGCGGATAACGGCATCGTTGAAGCGGAAGTTGGTTTCCAGCTCATCGATAACGGCCTGCTCGGCTTCTACGTTCATCAGAACATAGTGAGCCTTGTGCAGCTTGTCGATCGGGTAAGCCAGTTGACGACGGCCCCAATCTTCCAGGCGATGAATGGTGCCACCAGCGGTGGTGATAGCGCCGGTGTAACGCTCGATCATGCCAGGTACTTGCTCGCTCTGGTCCGGATGAACCATGAAGACGATTTCGTAATGACGCATTTTAGCTCCTTACGGATTAATTCAGCCTCCGCCCAGGTGCAGCCAGACCTCGGAGGCAAGGAACATAGTGGTGTTTAGACGCTGCTTTCTAGGGCGGCGTATTGTACGAAATCACCTCAGCCACTGCAACTGGCGTCAACAGATGTTTTTCTCTATCACCTTGATGCAAAACTTCAATTGATAATAATTATCACTTAGATCTATGCTCTCCTCATATCCCCATGGAGGATGACAGCATGCAACCCGCAGTGACCACGGCCATTCCGGCCCGAAAATTCAAGCTGACCCTGCTCGGGCCCGCCTTCATCGCCGCCATCGGCTACATAGATCCGGGCAACTTCGCCACCAATATCCAGGCAGGCTCCACCTTCGGCTACCAGCTCCTCTGGGTGGTGGTGTGGGCCAACCTGATGGCCATGCTGGTACAGACGCTGTCCGCCAAGCTCGGCATCGTCACCGGCAAGAATCTGGCGGAACATATCCGCGACAGGCTGCCCAGACCGGCCGTCTGGGCCTACTGGGTGCAGGCGGAGATCATCGCCATGGCCACGGACCTCGCAGAATTTATCGGGGCTGCGGTCGGCTTCAAGCTGCTCTTCGGCGTCACCCTGCTGGAGGGTGCCTGCATCACCGCCGTGGTCACCTGGGGCATCCTGATGCTGCAGTCCCGCGGTCAGAAGCCGCTGGAGTTCGTGGTGGGCGGGTTGCTGCTGTTCGTCGCTGCCGCCTACATCGTCGAGCTCGTCTTCTCCCGCCCCCACCTGCCCAGCCTGCTGGAGGGCGCCCTCTTCCCCGGTCTGCCCAACGGGGATGCCGTCTATCTGGCTGCCGGCGTGCTGGGGGCGACCGTGATGCCCCACGTCATCTACCTGCACTCGGCACTGACCCAGCACACCCATGACAAGGGATCAGTCCACCAGCGACTGCACAGCACCAGGGTCGACGTGGCCATCGCCATGACCATCGCCGGTTTCGTCAACCTGGCCATGATGGCCATGGCCGCAGCAGCCTTCCACGCCTCGGGTAACCAGCAGGTGGCGGCGCTGGAAACCGCCTACCAGACCCTCACCCCCTTGCTGGGACCGGCCGCCGCCACCCTGTTCGGCCTATCCCTGGTCGCCTCCGGCATCTCCTCCACCGTGGTGGGCACCCTGGCCGGCCAGGTCGTGATGCAGGGGTTCGTGCACTTCACCATCCCGCTCTGGTTGCGCCGGGCCATCACCATGGCCCCCGCCTTCGTGGTGATCGCCATGGGGCTCAACACCACGGAGATCCTGGTGCTGAGCCAGGTAATCCTGAGCTTTGGCATCGCGCTCGCGCTCATTCCCCTGCTGATCCTGACCGGCGATCGCGTCCTGATGGGGGATCATCGCAATCACCCGCTGACCCAGGCCATGGGGCGCCTCATCGTCACCCTGGTGATAGGCCTCAACGCCTACCTGCTGGTCACCATGATCTAGCGCCTTGCCCTGCCCCTGCTGGAGGCTCGTTATCACCGGTTAATGAGCCTCTTCGCACTTTCGCGTATGCTGCCGCTTTTCCTTCCTATTAATCGTTGCGGGAGCCCTGCCATGGAACATACCCGGGTCAGCTTCGTGCTGGGTCATCATCAGGAACAGGCCAGCGTCATCTATTGCGAGCAGGGGGAACCCACCCTGCTCGTCACCGATCTCACCCCCTTTCATCCCCAGAGCCACCTCTGGCCCGATCAACCCGGGGACCAGGGTACGGTGCACTGGGAGGGGGGCGAGGCGAGCGTCGGCCCCTGCCGCATGGGGGCCATCAGCCCGGCAGGCGAGCTGTTCGTGGATCAAGCCATCCCGGTCAAGCGGGGCGCCGAGGGCTGGGCTTTCGTGGTGGTGCATCCCCTCGCCGGTTCCCACCAGCTTGCTATCGGCACGCAAGTAGCACTGAAGGTGGATGCCGAGGCACGCCATGCCCTGAGCCTGGGTCACAGCGCCTGCCATCTGGTTGCCCTCGCCCTCAACCGGGTGCTCACCCCCTACTGGCGCAAGGAGGTGAGCGAGCGGGACGCCCTGGATCAGCCCGACTTCGCTCGCCTCGCCATCCAGAGCTCCCGGGTCGAGCCTCTCGGCTCCCGCGAGCAGTACCGTATCGGCAAGAGCCTGCGCAAGAAGGGGGTCAACGGTGAGGCCCTGCTGGCGGAGCTGGCGCAGGTGGAAGAGCAGGTCAACCGGCAACTCGCCGACTGGCTGGCCGCGGGGGGCGAGATCCGCCGCAGCCGGGCCGGCGAGGCCATCATCGACTCGCGCTACTGGCATGGTGTGCTGGAAGAACGAGAGCTGACCATTCCCTGCGGCGGCACCCATGTGGGCAGCCTGGCCGAACTGGGGCAGGTACAGGTGCAACTGGCCCCCTGTGAAGAGGGGTTCATCCTCACCACCCGGGTCACCCCCTGAGGCAGGCGCCGGGCCTGGCTTATTACGGTCTGGCGTCGCTCTTCATCAGCCAAGCCGGATCAGCAGGATCCCGCCGAGGATCACCAGGGCCGCCATCAACCGGGCGCGCCCCAACCGCTCCCCCAGCCAGCCCCAGGAGAGCAGCACGGCGAACAGCACGCTGCTCTCGCGCAGGGCCGCCACCAGACCGATGGGGGCTCGGGTCATAGCCCAGATGACGATGCCATAAGCCAGAAGCGAGAGGGCACCACCCAGCGCCCCCGAGTACCAGTCGGCCCGGGTCAGGGTGCGCAGGGAGGTGCGACCCTGCCATCGCATCAGCAGCGGCATCATCAGGGCGGTCAGGGTAAAGAGCCAGAGGGTGTAGCGTACCGGAGCATCGGCCGAGCGGGCCCCCATGCCGTCAGACAGGGTATAGGCGGCGGTAAAGAGCGAGGTGATCAGTACCGCCTGCAGGGCGGCCGGAGCGAGCCGAAGACCACCTCGCCATGCCATCAACAGCACCCCGCCCACCAGCACCAGGGCCCCCGACACCGCCACCGTCCCGGGCACCTCGCCAAGCAGCAGAGCACCGAACAACAGGGTCATCAGGGGAGCACAGCCCCGGGCCAGCGGATAGACCTGGCCAAACTCGCCCAGCCGGTAGGCACGTCCCAGAAACAGGCAATAACCGCAGTGCAGCAGGATGGAGAGCGCCAGCCAGGGGTATTCCACTGTGGCAGGCAGCCCTACCAGGGGCAGGAAAGGCAGGGAAAACAGCCCGGAGCAGAGGGAGACCAGGAGTACGCTGACCCGCCCCGCGGCCTGGCGCTTGGCCAGCGCGTTCCACAGGGCGTGCAGCAGGGCGGCCAGCAGAATGGCCGAGAAGATGGAGAGTGTCACGACGGGGTTCCGAACGACAGGGGAGCGCCATCATACTCGTTTGCATCACCACAATGTGAGAGCCGGCTCATGGCCGTCCACTTTCCCGGCCATGTGGCTGATCAGGCAGGTTGCATGCGCATGCCCACGTGGGGAATCTCGTCCTCGAGATACCCCTCCCCTTCGGCCACAAAGCCGTGCCGGCCATAGAAGCCCTGCAGGTGGGCCTGGGCTCCCAGCCAGATGCTGTGGGCGGGCCAACGTCCCAGGCACGCCGCCACTGCCTCGTCGAGCAGCTTGTGGCCAAGGCCATTCCCCCTCGCCCTGGGCGAGGTCACCACACGACCGATGGCAGAGCCCGTCTCATCGCCCACGCCTGGGGCCATGATCCTGGCATAGGCGGCCAGCAGATCCCCCTGATGGCCAAGCAGATGCCAGACCCCCTCGCGGCGATCCAGCCCGTCCAGATCCTGGAAGGGGCAGGTCTGTTCCACCACGAACACCTCGGCCCGCAGGGCCAGCAACTCGTACAACTCGTCCGTGGTCAGTTCCGACCAGGATTTCAGGGTCCAGTTCATGGATAGCTCCTTGTGAATGCGGCCCGCCAGCATAGTCCCGCGCCCGGGGGACGTCATTAACCTTGGTTAAGCGCTTTCAACCGCCTGCGAATGCGGCTCAGACTGATGGGGGTAATGCCGAGATAGGCGGCAATCAGGTGATCCGGCACCCTGGCATCCAGTGCGGGGAAACTCGCGAGAAAATGCTGATAGCGGGCCTGGGGGCTCCCGGTCAGCAGCAACAGCTCCTTCTCCTCCTTGATGCGCAGCTGCACGGCCAGCAGATGCTGATACCAGGTGGGCCAGCAGGACAGCGTGCGCAGATCCGCCAGTGCGAAGATCTGCAGCCGGCAGGGCTCCAGCGCCTCCACACTGTAACGGGCGGGGTCGCCGCTGAGCAGGTGGTGGAAATCGAGAAACTCGTCCCCCTCCCAGTAGAACTCCTTGATGTACTCTCGGCCATCCGCCAGCACCACCTTGGCCCGCAGCAGCCCTTCCTCCACCCTGACCAGGAGTGCCGGGCTGTCTCCGGCATGCCAGAGGCAAGATTTGGGGGAAAGGGTCAACGGCCGGGCAAAAGAGAGGAGGCGCGCGGCCTCCTGCTCATCTGCGACCCGATCCCAGTCGAAGGGGGGTCTGTCGGTCATCGCCCGATCAGCCGCGACGTTGACGCACGGCTTCGAACAGGCAGACACCGCTCGCCACCGAGACGTTGAGGCTGGAGACAGCCCCCGCCATGGGGATGCTCACCAGCTCGTCGCAGTGCTCGCGGGTCAGTCGGCGCATGCCCTTGCCTTCGGCGCCCATCACCAGCGCCATGGGGCCGGTGAGTTTCGCCTGGTAGAGGTCGTGATCCGCCTCGCCGGCGGTACCGACGATCCAGACACCGCGCTCCTGCAGCTCGCGCAGACTGCGCGCCAGGTTGGTGACCTGGATGAGCGGCACCACCTCGGCGGCGCCGCAAGCCACCTTGCGCACGATGGGCGTCAGGCCGGTGGCCTTGTCCCGCGGCACGATCACCGCATGCACCCCGGCCGCATCGGCACTGCGCAGGCAGGCGCCGAGGTTGTGCGGATCGGTCACGCCGTCCAGCACCAGCAGGAAGGGCGCAGTCTCTTGCGCCGCCAGACCATCCAGCAGGCTGGCCAGGTCGTGCTCGGCCAGCTTCGGCGCTTCAATGACCTTGGCCATGATGCCCTGGTGATTGTTGCCTTCCGCCTTGTCATCCAGCGTCTTGCGGTTCACGCTCTGCACCCTGATGCCGAGGGACTCCAGCTCCGCCAGCAGAGGGTGCAGCCGCTCGTCATCGCGGCCCTTGAGGGCCCACACCTCGATGAAGCGCTCGGGGGTACGCTCCAGCAGCGCGGAGACGGCGTGAATGCCGTAGATCAATTCAGTACTCATTTCGTGCTCTTGGCCTTGTCGCGAGCCTTCTTGCTCGGTCGTCTGTTGCTGGGTTTGGCACGGCCACCCTTGTCGGATTTGCCGCTCTCCTTGCCCTCTTTGCGTTTCTCGTGGCGCTGGGCGCTCTTGGCCTTCTCTTTCTTGATCTCGGCCTGCTTGCGCGCCATCTCCTTGGCGTTCTTGCCGGTGGCCTTGAGCGGCTCTTCCACCATCACGAAGTCGATCTTGCGATCGTCCAGGTTCACGCCCATCACCTTGACCCGCACCTTGTCACCCAGACGGTAGCGACGGCGGAAGTTCTCGCCGATCAGCTGCTGGTGCAGGGGGTCGAACTGGTAGTAGTCGTTGGTGAGGGTGCTGACGTGCACCAGACCGTCGATGTGGATCTCCGCCAGGCGCACGAAGAAGCCAAAGCCGGTGACGCTGGCGATGACGCCGTCAAACTCGTCACCCACGTGATCCAGCATGTACTCGCATTTGAGCCAGTCGGCCACGTCGCGGGTGGCGTCGTCGGCCCGGCGCTCGGTCATGGAGCAATGCTCGCCCATCGGGTCCACTTCTTCCAGCTGGTAGTGGTAGCCACCGCTCGGGGTCCACTTGTGGCGCAGGTTGCCCTGCTGCTCCTTGGCGGTCTGGTACTTGATCGCCCGGTGCAGGATGAGGTCGGGGTAGCGACGGATCGGCGAGGTGAAGTGAGCGTAGGACTTCAGGGCCAGACCGAAGTGGCCGATGTTGTCGGCCTGATAGATGGCCTGGCGCATGGAGCGCAGCAGCATGGTGGAGAGCAGCTCTGCATCCGGGCGCCCTTCAAACTTGGCGGCCAGCTCGGCAAAGTCTTTCGGCTCGGGCTCCAGGCCCCCCTTGAGTTCCAGGCCGAGCTCGGCCAGGAAATCGCGGAAACCGGTGAGGCGCTCCTCGCCCGGGCGGTCGTGCACCCGGAACAGGGCGGAGGCCTCGTTCTTCTCGATGTAGCGGGCGGCGGCCACGTTCGCCTGGATCATACACTCTTCGATGATCTTGTGGGCGTCGTTGCGCACCAGCGGCACGATGCGGTCGATCTTGCGCTGGGCGTTGAAGATGAAGCGGGTCTCCTCGCTCTCGAACTCCACCGCACCGCGCTGGTGACGGGCATGCTTGAGCGCCTTGTAGAGGTTGTTCAGCTCTTCAATGTGGCCCACCAGGGGATCATATTGCTGACGCAGCTTGGGATCCCCGTCCAGGATCGCCGCCACCTTGGTGTAGGTCAGACGAGCGTGGGAGTTCATCACGGCTTCGTAGAACTTGTAACCGGACATGCGGCCGGCGGCGGAGATGGTCATCTCGCACACCATGCAGAGGCGGTCCACCTGGGGGTTCAGGGAGCAGAGGCCGTTGGAGAGCACCTCGGGCAGCATGGGCACCACGAACTCCGGGAAGTAGACGGAGTTGCCGCGCTGGTAGGCTTCGGTGTCGAGGGCCGTGCCCGGCTTCACATAGGCAGAGACGTCGGCAATGGCAACCCAGAGGCGCCAGCCGCCGCCGCGCTTGGCTTCACAGAAGACGGCGTCATCGAAGTCGCGGGCATCTTCCCCGTCGATGGTGACCAGCGGCAGGGCACGCAGGTCGATGCGGCCTTCTTTGGCTTTCTCCGGCACCTGTTCGCCCAGACCGGCAACCTCCTTGGTCACCTCCTCGGGCCAGGTGTGCGGGATGCCGTGGGTACGCAGGGCGATCTCGATCTCCATGCCCGGCGCCATGTTCTCACCCAGCACCTCCAGCACGGAACCGACCGCATTGAAGCGGGCGGTGGCACGCTGGTTGATGCGCACGACCACGACCTGGCTCTGGCGAGCGCCCTTGTTCTCCCCTTCTGGGATGATGATGTCCTGGCCGATGCGGCTGTCGTCGGGTACCACGAAGCCCACACCGTTCTCGACGAAGTAGCGACCGACGATGTCCGCCTCGCGGGCCTTGAGCAGGCGCACCAGACGCGCCTCCTGGCGCCCCTTGCGATCGATTTCGGTCGGCTGCACCAGGGCATAGTCGCCGTGCATCAGACGCTGCATCTCGCGGTTGTTCAGGAAGAGATCCGCTCCACCACCTTCGGGACGCAGAAAACCGAATCCATCTTTGTGGCCAAGCACATAGCCTTTGACCAGATTCAGACGATCCGGCAGGGCGTAACATTGGTTGCGCGTGAATACCAGTTGCCCATCGCGCTCCATGGCGCGCAGACGACGGCGAAGGGCTTCCAACGGCTCTTCCTCGGTCAGCTTGAGGACCTTGGCCAGCTCTTCACGGGACATGGGTTTTTCATGGCCCTTGATGAGCTCCAGCAGCATCTCGCGGCTGGCGATGGGATTTTCGTATTTTTCGGCCTCGCGTTGGAGGAAAGGATCTTTTTGAGACATAAGCAGGCCTTAGGGTAGGTAGTTACGCAGACATTATATCGAAGGGGGGAGCTAATGGCATCCATCGACTGCCTTTTGGCCATTCTCTCTGTCATACTGGCCGCAGTTTGCAGGTATGTGAGACTCGGAACTCATGAGCAAGGACTCGTTCGCCCAATCTGCCGCCTATTTGAAACAGGCGGTACCCCTGATGATCAAGTATCAAATCCCCACCACGCCGCACAATTACCACCTCTGGTACAACTATGTCTCCGGCGACATGCCCGAGCTGAACCAGGCCATCGATCAGGCCATCAAGCTGCAGGGCACCTTCTCCCTTTCCACCTGTGAGCGTCTCTATCACCAGCATCTCGCCAGCCAGGACGAGCGACAGCTCGAGGAGATGAAGCTCAGTCTGGCGGCCATGGCCAACGAGCTCGGTAGCTCCATGCATGACGCCCTGGTAGATACCGGCCAGTTCCAGGCCATGCTCGACAAGAGCTTCGACAAGTTGAGTCTCATCGACGACGAGGGGCTGAGCCTGGACGACACCATGGCCATCTTGCGGGAGCTGGTACGCGAGTCGCGGGACGTGCGCATGTCCACCCTGCACTTTCGCAGTCAGCTCAGCAATGCCGAGAAGGAGATCAAGGAACTGCGCGAGGCACTCAACGAGACCCGCAAGCTGGCCAACGAGGATGCCCTCACCAACCTGCTCAACCGCCGTGCCTTCGATCTGGAGCTGGACAGCCTGATCCGCAGCAAGCGGCCCTTCTCGCTGATCATGGCCGACATCGATCGCTTCAAGAGCTTCAACGACGAATATGGCCACCTGCTCGGTGACCAGGTGCTGCGCATCGTCGGCAAGCGGCTTCGAGAGGCCAGCAAGGAGGGGATCACGGCCTATCGCCTTGGCGGTGAAGAGTTTGCAATACTGGTGCCGAACCGAGCCCTTGCGCTGACCCGCCAGATGGCCGAAAGCCTGCGTCGCATCATAGAGCGGATGTCGATCCTGGATCGCAAGTCTGGCCGGCGCATCGACCACATCACCGCCTCTTTCGGCGTGGGAGAATATAGCGGCCAGGAGACGGGCGACAGCCTGGTCGAGCGCACCGACAAGCTGCTCTACAAGGCCAAGGAGCTGGGCCGCAACCGGGTGATGCCATTGCCCTCCTGAACCTCCATACGAAAAAGGCCGGTCAATGACCGGCCTTTTTCATGCTCACCACACCAGGATCAGAGGCTTTTCAGCTTCTCTTCCGGCAGGGCCAGCTCGTCGTTGCGGTTGACGCCGATGCCGCGCTCCAGCACGTGGCGGGCGATGGCGTGCGCCTCTTCCAGGGAGTGCATGCTGTAGGTGCCGCACTGATATTCGTTGAGCTCGGGGATCTTGCCCTGCTCCTGCACGGTCAGCACGTCGCTCATGGCGGCCTGCCAGGCGGCGCCGACACGGGCCTCATCCGGTGCGCCAATCAGGCTCATGTAGAAGCCGGTGCGGCATCCCATGGGAGAGATGTCGATGATCTCGACCCCATTCCCATTGAGATGGTCACGCATAAAGCCGGCAAACAGGTGCTCGAGGGTATGGATGCCGCGCTCGGAGAGGATCTCCTGGTTCGGCACGCAGAAACGCAGGTCGAACACTGTGATGGTGTCCTTGTTCGGGGTCTGCATGGTCTTGGCCACCCGCACTGCAGGGGCTGCCATGCGGGTGTGGTCGACGGTAAAACTGTCCAATAACGGCATTTCTGACTCCTGATGTGGTTACGAGAACCAGCCCCCGCTGGGCAGCTGATCCTTGCATTGTCGATACTGGGCGCCGTAGCGTTGGGCTCGGGCCTCCACCTTGCGGGAGACTTTCATCAGCCACCCCTTGCTGCGGTAACTGCCACGTCGGTAGCCACCCCAGCCTTCGTGATAATTCAGATACTGGCCATAGGCATCCCACTTGGAGGTGCCATTGAGCCGTTGTGCCTTGCTAGTGTACCAGCCCATGAAATCGATGGCGTCGGCAAAGTCGTCCCGATCACCCCAACCGTTCCCGGTTTCCCGCTGGTAATCATCCCAGGTCTCGTCCTTCACCTGGGCGTAGCCGTAGGCGGAACTCGCCCGCCCGGTCGGGATGAAGAGGAAGTACTGCATCGGCGGTTGGGCATCGTGTACGAAGGAGGACTCCTGATACATCATGGCCATCACCACCTGCACCGGCGTTCCCCACCGCTCGTTCATCCTGAGTGCCGCCTTGTGCCAATCAGGCTTCTCGCGAAATATCTGGCACAGGTTTTCCGGCTGGGCCGGCGGGCGGGTACTGCAGGCGGTCAGACCAAACACCAGGCCAGCCACCACGGCGAGACGCATCCACATCAGATGGCGTCTTCGTTCTCTTCGCCAGTACGGATGCGAATGACGCGCTCCACCTCGCAGACGAAGATCTTGCCATCACCAATCTTGCCGGTGCGGGCGGTATTCTGGATCGCTTCCAGGCAGGCATCGAGATCCTCGTCCTGGACCACCAGCTCCACCTTCACCTTGGGCAGGAAGTCGACCATGTACTCGGCACCGCGATAGAGTTCGGTGTGGCCTTTCTGGCGACCGAAGCCTTTCACTTCGGAGACGGTCATGCCGTTGATGCCGATCTCGGCCAGGGCTTCGCGCACATCGTCCAGCTTGAACGGTTTGATGATGGCTTCAATCTTCTTCATGGTGACTCCTTACCAGTTCTGTTTGCCGAATCCGGACGTGATGGGATAACGGCGATCCTTACCAAAGTTGCGGGCCGTGATGCGGGGCCCGACCGCGGCCTGACGGCGCTTGTATTCGTTGAGGTCCACGAGACGGATCACCTTGCGCACCACCGCCTCCTCGAAGCCCTCCGCCACCATGTCGGCCACGGAGGCATCTTCTTCCACATAGCGCTTGAGGATGGCATCCAGGATGTCGTAGGGAGGCAGGCTGTCCTGATCCACCTGATCCGGTGCGAGTTCTGCCGAAGGGGGACGATCGATGACCCGCTGCGGGATCACATACTCCACGCTGTTGCGGTATTCGCACAGCTTGAAGACCAGGGTCTTGGGAACATCCTTGAGCACGTCAAAACCGCCGGCCATGTCGCCATACAGCGTGGCGTAACCGACCGCCATCTCGCTCTTGTTGCCGGTGGTCAGCACGATGCGACGACGCTTGTTGGAGAGCGCCATCAAGAGCACGCCGCGGCAACGGGCCTGCAGGTTCTCTTCGGTGGTGTCGCGAGCCGTCCCTTCGAACAGCGGAGCAAGCTGGGCCATGAAACCTTCGAACATGGGCTCGATGGAGATGATGTTGAATTCCACCCCCATCCGCTCGGCCTGCTCCTTGGCATCTTCGACGCTCATCTGGGCGGTATAGCGGAATGGCATCATGACCGCCTGCACCTTGTCGACCCCGATGGCATCGGCTGCGATGGCGAGCGTCAGTGCCGAGTCGATCCCCCCGGAGAGACCGAGTACGGCCCCCTGAAAACCGTTCTTGGTGACATAGTCGCGCACCGCCAGAACCAGTGCCTGATAAGTCTCGGCCAGCGGCTCGAGCGGCGCGGCAGGCTCCCGCTCCTTCACCGGCTCACCGTCAGCAAAGCGCACCAGCGCCAGCTCTTCGGCGAAGGGGGCCAGCTTGTGAGTCAGCTCGCCCTGGCTGTTGAACACCTTGGAGCAACCGTCGAAGATCAGCTCATCCTGGCCACACACCTGGTTGAGGTAGACCAGCGGCAAGCCAGCCTGCTCACAACGCTCCACTATCAGCTCGCGGCGGATCCAGGGTTTCTCCTGATCGTAGGGGGAGGCGTTGATGGTGAGCAGCACGTCGGCACCAGCGGCCTTGACGGCCAGCGCCGGCCCTGGTTGCCAGAGATCTTCGCAGATGAGCAGTCCCAGTCGATGGCCACGGAATGGCACCACGCAGCTCTCGGTTCCTGCGGCAAAGTAACGCTTCTCGTCGAAGACACCGTAGTTGGGCAGATCCTGCTTGAAGTAGCGCGCCACCAGCTTGCCCTGCTCATAGAGAGAAGCCGCGTTGTAGAGCTTCTCCCCTTCACGCCAGGGGTGCCCCACCAGAATGGCGCAGTTGCCCTGCCATGCGGCGACGCGGGCCAGCGCAGCTTCTGCCCGGATCATCAGGTCGGCGCGCAGCAGCAGATCTTCCGGCGGATAGCCGGTCAGGGCCAGCTCGGAACACACCAGCAGATCGGCACCTTGCAGATCGGCCTCGGCGGCGGCAGCCAGCACCTTGTCACAGTTATCTTCGATAGCGCCTACCGTCAGATTTAACTGGGCAAGCATCAGAGAGAGGGCGTTTGCCATGGCGATGCATCTTGAATTCGAAAATGATGGGGAATGATAAAGAAAAGGCGCTGGCTGTGCCAGCGCCCGAAGGCAACGGATAATAAATCACCCAAGTATCAGCATATCAAGGTGGAATACTGCAACTAGTCGGGAGGGGGTCACTGGGGGCTGGGTTCGCATTTTTCAAATCATCCGACACCATCAACACACAGTCGCCAGCACTGGTTCCGCTGCTCGGCAACGTAAATGACAGTAGGCTAGGCGTAAAACTAAACTTGTTCTTACTCGGTGCGAGGGTGAAGAAGCTGCCCGCCGGACCGGAACAGGAATAACTGGCCTCAGCTGGTGAACCGATATCCTGTACCGTACACGTCACATTGCTATTACTGATAGTTGCATTCAGATTTTTAGAGGTTTCTGTACAGGCCACTGCGGTATTAACATCCGGGTTCTGACCCTTACCTTTTTCCGTATGAAGGTCTAGACATTTGATCACCCCAGTGATACTGGTTGTCGGTACCGTCGATGGGATCGGGATCGTCACCTGCAGGGTAGAGGTCATAATGGCACTGGAGCTAGCATCCTCCGGCAGCACAGCAGCCCCGACAACCCCTGAATTCCCCTGATAACTTGTGGCGGTGATCGTGATAGGGGTATTGGCCACCGGCGTACCACTGTAGGTGGTGCTATTAGCCGTCAACCGTCCCCGGCTATAGGTGCCATAGTAGTTATTAGCCGTATTCACCACGGTCGCTATCGGTTGGCTCGTCACGCTCCCTTTGGATGCATTACTGCTGCTCCACGAACTCAACAGCGTCATGTTCACATCTTGGAACGGTATTTTGGCCAGAATCGGCTCGCTTACTCCGTCCTTAAAAACCTCATCGTCCAGATAGCTGGGCGGCATTATATCCACATAGATACCTCGGCTTATCAACTGCACCGTGCCAACGGGCGTTGTCAGTGCCGTCGTATTGCCCGAAGGCTTATTCGCCGCTAGCCAAATATTGAATGATTGAATGGCGGGGGCAGAACTGGGTGCTGACCAACTGCTGTCGGTATTCCCAGAGAAGGCCGTTTTCTGCCATTTAGCGTGGGTCGTCACCACATAGGCGACATAGGCCTGATAGTTGGCAAGGTTGGTCGCATCATTGAGAAAACTGGCCGAGAAACTGGTCAAGCTCGCGAGACGCCAATCCGGAGCAGGACGATAGAAACCATCGATGCGGATAAACCGGCAGGCATCGAGGTAATCCCCACTACTCGCCGCCACCAAAGTGCCACCGCTGTCCCTGTACCTGCTCCTGCTTGTGTTCAGGGGAGAGAAATAACCTGCAAACCCCTGGCTATTCACATCATAATGTTCTCTGCAACAGGTTGAACAAAGCGTCCCTTGTTGATTGGCCTTTCCGTCCAACACACCGATGGATTTATTCAGCTGGCTGCCGACCTGCCAATACTGCACCTTGCTCGATTCGATATAGGTAGGGCTTGCTGGCAGGTAGGCGCTGCCCGAGTTGCCGGAGAAGGTGCAACTGCAGTAGACGGTGGCGGTATCTTGCATCGCCTTTCTCGTACTGATGCCATTCGTGGTCAAGTAGGTGGCCGTATCAAATTGGATGGTGCGGCTGGAGCCCGAACCTGTTGAGATCTTGGGCAGCGGCTTGCTGGTCTCCTTGTTATTACCATCACCCAGTTCAATCGCGACCACGTCGGGCACGCTCCCCTTGATGTAGTCGACCTTGGGCCCGTCCCGCGGTTTGACCAAACCGTCGCCAGTTTCTTCTTTGGTAAAGGAGCCGGTAGGGGAAATAGCGCCCGCCAGTTGCAGCGAGCGTTGATCGCCACTGTTATCATCCCAGCTGACCGTGACCACGATCAGTTTGCGCTGCGGATAGTCGTAGAGATAGGCGACAGGCTTGGTGGTTGTCCAAGCTCCGCCATCTATATACTGGTCGCTGACAGTCCAGCTCACCCCATAGCTGTCATTCGAGAGTGACTGGCTGCTGCCGCTCCCAGCGGTAATACCTTTAAAGGCGGTGAGTGGCGGGGTCGCGGTGCGCACTGCGTTGAAGTTTCGAAACTCGTCTAGCCTAGACTCGGCGAGCCGCATGGCGATCTCGTAGCGCCCGCCTTCCCGTGCCGTGCCCAGCATCCCCTTCGCCAGAGAGACGAGCCCTGCCACCCCCACCCCTAGCAGCACCAGGGTAATCAGGATCTCCAGCAGGCCAAATCCTTTCTGCTTTTCCATATGCTTTCCTCGCCCTACTAATCCCAATCCCGCCAGCTGCCAGGTACCATCTTGGTGGACTGGAACATGGTCCCACTCTGAATACTGCTCATCACCGTCTGATCATATATGAGGTCAAAGGTACCATTAAGGTTCTTGGGAGGGGTATTGAGGATCAGGGCACCATTGATGGTTGCATTACCCGTGGCCATGACATCGTAAGGGGAAGGCTTCGTGGATGAATAGACAAATATAATACCGTTAAAATCCTTACCTCCGTTCAGAGTCAGATTCCCATCCTTTACTATCAGCACCACGGGAGAGTTTGCACTCCCCGTGACATCGGGCAAATCGCAGTTGCCCTCAACGATATAGATTCCCGTAGAAGTCGGCCCCAGGGAGCCACAGCTAGAGTCAGGAGGGGCCGCCACCGCCTTGTCATTCATATTGGCCCAGCCCTCAACCGTATCCGGCTCCCCGAACAGATACCAGAGAAGATCGGGGGGAAACGTAGAGTCATTTGCCTTAATATCGGGCCCGATATTATCGCTATCGCTGAGAGCAGCGCCACAACCACCGTTAAAGTCCCCAAGATGACAGGTCTTCCAAGCGCCATTGCCAGTCACAGGCTCTTTCGACCAGACCGACAGAGGGACCCCGGGCCCGCCGCCGTTCGGGTTGGCCACAACATTGAAGGCCCCACCAATTGCGATCCCGAGCCCCATCAGCGGCACGGCCTTGGAATCAGCCATCAAGCTGTAGCCTGCCACCAGCACCCGCACGGTGGCGGTTCCCAGATTGCTGGGCAAGGTGGCTGTGGATACCAACTCAACCGGTGTCACCTCCAGTGTATTGGGTGAAGTGCCTACTTCGACGAGTTCATCGGGTACGTCTTTCACCGACAGGAGATATGTGCCCTGCGCTGTACTGACCGAGATACCGGAACTGCTTCGCCAAGCAGGGTCAATGCTTACGCGCCCCATCCCGTCGGCGATGCCCAACTCTGCCAGCGCCAAGGCCTGGCGATATTGCACCTCGTTGACGCTGACCTTGCGGTCGGCCACCATCAGTTTCCCCACCAAGAGGGAAATGCCAACCAAGATAAGGATCAGCAGCAGGGTGACCGTAAAGGTGGTGAAACCGGCGTGACGTTTCATGGCATCAAAATCCGTCGTTGCGCAGCTTGATATCCCGCTGCAGGGTGAGCCCCAGAGCCGGGGATTTAATGTCGTTGCCCGAAATTGTCAGCCTGATGGTTCTGGCTCCAGAAGAGACAGAGCTAGGCAGCAGGGTAAAGGTCAGGTCGGTGATTTTGATAGTATCATCCGTACTAATTCGCTCTCCCCCAGTGCCACAGGCAGCACTCAGTGTCGCCAAACTTGCTGAAGCGGATAGATCATCCAGCCATATGGAGCTATCTGTGCTCGTAGAACGATAACTGTATACAACAGCCTCATTAGCCCCTGGCAAGCCAGGGCTTGGAGCATTGGCATCACGCTCATCGTATTTCACGGCTATACAGCGGAATTTATCTGGCGAAGATGAATACTTATTTAGCAAATGCTGGGTCGAATCGAAATAGAAGAGCGATGGCGTACCTGAAACCCCAGAATCCAGAGTATGTTCTGCCGCACTGGCGTCGTAACCTGCACGCTGGATATCACGAGCTATCATGTCGGTAATCGATTGAAGTTCCTGATTGAGGCGACTGACCTGCATCGCTGTCTTGTTGGCCTTGAGTATGCTAGCAAATAGCGCCGAAGCGGCGGCGACCAGTAGCAAACCCGCCACCATGGCCACCATCAGCTCTACCAGATTGAAGCCCCGGTTGTGTCTCAAGAGCATGAGGGAACGCCTCCCACTTTGCTGCCTGTAGGCGCACAGGTAGATACCCGCCCCACATTGTTGGAGACAACCCGCAGGTTATAGGTATCAGAGCTCAGCTCAATATTACCCGCAGCTAAAGTCCCCCTGCGTGGTGAAAAGGTGAGTTTGCCTCCGGTATAGCTAGCGGTCAGGGTGAGCCCCGGATATTCACTGGCATCGCCACCTTTCCTCCCTTCCACGCTGGAGCAACTGTCGGCGCAGCTGTTACAGGTACCCGCCCCATCTACCGCCACCCGATAGCACCAGCCGCTCAGTCCGCTGTTGAAAATGATGAGGGTGAGATTGCTGTTACGTTTGACCGCCTCGGACTTGAGCAGCATGACATCGGTGTAGATGGCTTGAGTGGCGGCCCTGACCATCTGCTCCTGGCGCAGAGAACGATAGCTGGGGAGCGCGACGGCGACCAGGATCGCCACCAATGTCAAGGCGAGTATCAGTTCTATCAGGGTAAAGCCGGATTCCGGCCTGATCCGCATTTCCATGTTTGCCTAGACTCCTGTCTATAGCCCGTTCTCGGGCTGGCGAGTACTATCCTATGATAGTCCCAACTCACTTATGGAACCATGCCGATGCCGCTACGCTTCGCAAGAGGAATAACGCTGATTGAATTGATGGTCGTGGTCGCCATCGTGGCCATCATTGCCGCCATTGCCTATCCCTCTTTCCAGAATGGATTGCTACACTCCCGACGCGCCGATGCATTCAAGACTCTGATGACCATGCAACTCAAACAGGAGGAGTATCGGATCACCAGCAGCGCTTACAGCACGAACCTGGCGGATCTTGGCAACCCCAGCAGCAACTATTACAGTTTTTCCGTGGTTGCGGCCTCGACCAGTGCCGCCACCTACAAGCTGCAGGCTCAGGCCAGCGGAGCTCAGAGCAATGATACCGGTTGTACCCTGCTCACCATCACCAAGGCCGATGTGAAGGAGCCTGCCGACTGCTGGAAGTGAGCCTTTATAACCATCAGCACCCGGTTGAAGATACCTGAGAGGAATACCTCTCATGCATAGGTCATGGATAGGGAAAACACAGGAATAAGAAGAAAGTGAAGCCTGTACCAATCATGACCCTTTCCCCGGAAGCGCCTTTGGCCTCGATGCTGGAGTAGCTCGCTCTGCCTACAAAAATGCCGGCTCTTGGCCGGCATTTTCATCAGAGGATACGAAGTTCGGGGGGGACTTCGAATACCACGTTTTCCTCGCGGCCCGGATGCTCCGTCACTATCTTGCCCCCCAGCTCGCGCAGACGGGCGATAACGTTTTGTACCAGCACATCGGGTGCAGAGGCACCCGCAGTGACCCCGATACGATCGACACCGTCCAGCCAGTGAGGGTCAATCATGGACGCATCGTCGATGAGGTAGGCCTGGGTCCCCACCTTCTCGGCCAGCTCCCGCAACCGGTTGGAGTTGGAGGAGTTGCGCGATCCCACCACCAGCATGGCATCCACCAGCCCCGCCATCTCCCGCACCGCATCCTGGCGGTTCTGGGTGGCATAGCAGATGTCATCCTTGCGTGGTCCCTGGATCTTGGGGAAGTGCGCCCGCAGCGCATCGATCACGTCCGAGGTCTCGTCCACGCTGAGGGTGGTCTGGGTGACGAAGCAGAGGTCATCCGGGTTCTTCACCTTGAGCCTGGCCACGTCTTCCGTCGTCTCCACCAGATACATACCCCCCTCGCGATTCTCGTACTGCCCCATGGTGCCGATCACCTCGGGGTGGCCGGCATGGCCGATGAGCACAGCTTCGGAGCCCTTGCGACTGGCGCGATGGACCTCCATGTGCACCTTGGTCACCAGCGGACAGGTGGCATCGAACACCTTGAGAGCGCGGGACTTGGCCATCTCGCGCACCGCCTTGGAGACGCCGTGGGCGGAGAAGATGACGATGCTGTCGTCCGGCACCTCATCCAGCTCCTCGACGAAGACGGCGCCCGCCTCCTTGAGCTTGTTCACCACGTAGCGGTTGTGCACCACTTCATGACGGACATAGATGGGGGCACCGAACTTCTCCAGTGCGCTCTCGACGATGCTGATGGCGCGGTCGACACCGGCACAGAAGCCACGGGGATTTGCGAGCAGGATATCCATCAGTTCACCTTCTCCTCGTCATCAACCCCCAGGATCTCCACCTCGAAGGTGACGGTGTGGCCGGCCAGGGGGTGGTTGAAATCGACCGTCACCGACATCCCTTCCACCGCCCGGATGATGCCCGGCAGCTCGCTGCCGTTGGGCTGGTCGAACAGTATGATGGTACCGACCTTGGGCTCCACCTCGGCGCCGAACTTGGCGCGGTCCAGATGGTAGATGTTGTCGGGGTTGGAGAGGCCGAACGCCTGTTCCGGTGCCAGGGTAAAACTCTTGCTCTCCCCCTCGCACAGCCCTAGCAGACACTGCTCGAAGCTTGGCGTCAGGCTGCCATCCCCCATCCGCAGACGGGCTGGCTTGCCGTGCAGCGCAGTGCTGTCGGCCACAGAGCCATCTTCCAGCTTGATGGAGAAGTGGAACAGTACGCTGCTGTCTGCCGCTATCTGCCGACTCATGAGGTCACTTCCTTCTTCTTCTCGCTGCGAAAACCGTCCAGCACGATCATGGCGGCACCGATGAAGATGAAGCTGTCCGCCAGGTTGAATGCCGGCCAGTGGGCACGTCCCCAGTAGAAATCGAGGAAGTCGACAACGTGGCCCAGCACCAGCCGATCAAACACGTTACCGAGCGCCCCACCAATGATCAGCGAGTAGGCGATGCCGCTCCAGCGCTGGGTGACGGATTGCTTGCGCAGCCAGTGGATCAGCAGGCCGCAGATGGCGAACGCCAGCACGGCGAAGAACCAGCGCTGCCAGCCCCCCTGATCGGCCAGGAAGCTGAAGGCTGCCCCCTTGTTGTAGACGTGGACCAGGTTGAAGAAGGGGGTGATCTCCACCCCCGGGTAGCCAAACGGCAGCAACTTGACCACGGCGAGCTTGCTCGCCTGGTCCAGTACGAAGGCCAGTACCGCCAGCCACAGCCAACGCAGGCCGGTTTTGTTGTTCATCTCGTTTTGAGTCATGTTCATCAGGCAAATTGACGAGTTTCGCCGTCACCCTCGACGTTGGTGACACAGCGGCCACAGATCTCTTCGTGGCCTGCGATGGTACCCACGTCTTCCACATGGTGCCAGCAGCGGTCGCACTTGGCAGCGACAGACTGGGTCACGCTCAGCCACAGGTCATCGCGCTCAGTCGCTACTGCGTCTGCCGGAGCGGCATCGACGCTGACCACCTTGGCCTTGGAGGTGAGAAGCACGAAGCGCAGCTCATCGGCCAGGGCGTTCAGACGTGCAGCCAGCTCAGGCTTGGCGAACAGGGTCAGTTCGGCTTGCAGGGAGCCACCGATGAGTTTCTCGCCACGGGCCACTTCCAGCGCCTTGTTCACTTCACCGCGCACGGTGAGGATCTCGGCCCAGAACTCGTCGTTCAGCACTTCGCCGGCTTCCAGCCCGAACAGGCCGTCGTACCACTCCTCGGTGAACACAAACTCGCCGCGCTCGCCCGGCAGAAGGGCCCAGATCTCGTCGGCGGTGAAGCTCATGATGGGCGCCATCCAGCGCACCATGGCCTCAGCGATGTGATAGAGGGCGGTCTGGCAGGAGCGACGGGCCAGGCTGTCAGCCTTGGCGGTGTATTGACGATCCTTGATGACGTCCAGATAGAAGGAGCCCATCTCGATGGAGCAGAACTGCATCAGCTTCTGGGTCACGCCGTGGAAGTTGTACTCGTCGAACGCGGCCACGATCTCGGCCTGTACCGCTTTGGCACGACCCACGGCCCAGCGATCCACCACCACCATGTCGGCCGGTGCCACCATGTCGGTCGCCGGATTGAAGCCGTTCAGGTTGGCCAGCAGGAAGCGGGCGGTGTTGCGGATACGGCGATAGGCATCGGCGGAGCGCTTGAGGATCTCGTCGGAGACGGTCATCTCGCCGGTGTAGTCGGTGCTGGCGACCCACAGACGCAGAATGTCGGCACCCAGCTTGTTCATCACGTCCTGCGGGCTCACCACGTTGCCGATGGACTTGGACATCTTGCGACCCTGGCCATCCACGGTGAAGCCGTGAGTCAGCACCTGGTTGTAGGGCGCCTTGTCCTTCATGGCGACGCCGATCATCAGGGAGGACATGAACCAGCCGCGGTGCTGGTCAGAGCCTTCCAGATACATGTCGGCCGGCTTGCCGTTGAACTCGGGACGAGCGTCGACCACGGAGGCGTGGGTAGAGCCGGAGTCAAACCAGACGTCCAGGGTATCGGGCACTTTCTCGTAGTTGTCGGCGTCCGCGCCCAGCAGCTCGGCCTTGTCCAGATCCCACCAGGCCTGGATGCCGGACTGCTCGACCCGCTTGGCCACCTCTTCCATCAGGCGCACGGAATCCGGGTGCAGCGCCTGGGTATCCTTGTGGACAAACAGGGAGATGGGCACACCCCAGGTACGCTGACGGGAGATACACCAGTCAGGACGGTTCTCGACCATCGCCTGGATGCGGTTCTTGCCCCAGGCCGGCACCCAGCCGCTCTGGCCGTGCTGGGCGATGCCCTCTTTCTCGATACGCTCGATCTCTTCCAGGGCGCGCTGCCGAAGACCCTTCTGCTCCATGCTGATGAACCACTGGGGGGTGGCGCGGAAGATGATCGGGGTCTTGTGACGCCAGCAGTGCGGGTAGGAGTGGTTGAACACCTTGTGGTGCAGCAGGGCGCCACGCTCGGTCAGCACTTCGACCACGGCCGCATTGGCCTTGAACACGTGCTGGCCGGCAAACAGTTCGGTATCCGGCAGGTAGACGCCGTTGCTGCCAACCGGGTTGGCCACTTCCAGACCGTACTTCTGACCGACCACGAAGTCTTCCTGACCGTGGCCAGGGGCGGTGTGCACGGCGCCGGTACCGGCGTCCAGGGTCACGTGATCACCCAGCACCACGGGCACGTCGAAGCTGTAGAAGGGGTGGTTGAAGCGCAGCAGCTCGAGCGCCGCGCCCTTGGCGTAGCCCAGGTTGTGGAAGTGCTCGATGCCGGCGCGATCCATCACGTCCTTGACCAGCTCGGCGGCCAGGATCAGACGCTCGGGGTTCTCCCCTTCCACCTGCACCAGCGCATAGTCGAGATCGGCGTGCATGGCGATGGCGCGGTTGGCCGGCAGGGTCCACGGGGTGGTGGTCCAGATCACGGCAGAGATCGGGCCCTTGCCGGTGTGGCCTTCGGCGCAGTCAAACTTGGCGGCAACGGCAGCCTCGTCGACGGCCTTGAAGCGCACGTCGATGGAGGGGGAGTTCTTGTCGTAGTACTCCACTTCCGCTTCAGCCAGGGCGGAGCCGCAATCGGTACACCAGTGAACCGGCTTGGAGCCTTTGTGCAGGTGGCCGTTGGCCACGATCTTGGCCATGGAACGGATGATGTTGGCTTCGGTGCCAAAGTCCATGGTCAGGTAGGGGTGTTCCCAGTCACCCAGCACGCCCAGACGGATGAAGTCGGTCTTCTGTGCTTCGATCTGGGTCTTGGCGTATTTGCGGCACTCTGCGCGGAACTCGGCGGCGGAAACCTTCTCGCCCGGCTTGCCGACCATGCCTTCCACTTTCAGCTCGATGGGCAGACCGTGGCAGTCCCAGCCCGGCACGTAGGGAGAGTCGAAGCCGGAGAGGCCCTTGGACTTGATGATGATGTCTTTGAGGATCTTGTTGACCGAGTGACCGATGTGAATGCTGCCGTTCGCATAGGGGGGGCCATCGTGCAGAATGAAAGAAGGCTTGCCCGCTTTGGCGCGGCGAATGGCGCCGTAAAGATCCTGATCGTACCAACGTTTCAGCATGTTGGGTTCGCGCTTGGCCAGATCGCCGCGCATCGGAAACTCGGTTTCCGGCAGATTCAGGGTATGTTTATAGTCGCTCATCAGTCCTGGGTTCCCTTCTTTTCTAAAAGAGTGCTGGGTAAATGAAATTGTGGCAGCCCGAACCAGGCTCGGGCCGCCAGGGCATCTCGTTCGATCTGCTCTTTCAAGGCGGTGAAAGAGTCAAATTTCTGCTCTTCGCGCAGCTTGTGGCGAAGCAGCACCTTGACCTGCTGACCGTATAGATCACCAGAAAAATCAAATAAATGTACTTCCAATCTGGCTTGTGTACCGCTCAAGGTCGGCCGTACACCCACATTGGCGACACCGGGGAAGATCTTGCCGGAACATACCACTTCCACCGCGAACACGCCACCGACCGGGATCACCTGGCGCTTGAGGGCCAGGTTGGCGGTGGGAAAACCTATGGTGCGCCCCAGCTTGTCACCGTGGGCCACCCGACCGCTGATCGCATAGGGGCGGCCGAGCATCAACTCCACCTCCGCCATACGGCCCGCCTTGAGGGCCTCGCGCACCAGGGTGCTGCTGACCCGCTGGCGGGAAAGCTGGAAGCTCTGGGTGCTGATCACCTCGAAGCCGAAGCGCCGTCCCGCCTCTTCCAGCAGGTGGAAGTCCCCTTCCCGCCCCTTGCCAAAGCGAAAATCGTCGCCCACCACCAGATAGTGCACGCCGAGTTTCTCCACCAGCAGTTGCTCGATGAAGGTACTGGCCGCCTGCTCGGCAAAGCGGTGGGTGAAGCGCACGCAGAGCATGCGATCGATCTGCATGGCCTTGAGGGCTTCGTATTTCTCTCGCCAGCGGCTGAGGCGGGCGGGTGCCGCAGCACCGGCAAACAGCTCCAGCGGCTGGGGTTCGAACAGCATGACACAGGCTGGCAAGCCCAGCTGGGCCGCTTTTTCCTGCAAGCGGGTCAACACCGCATGGTGCCCCTGATGAACCCCATCGAAGTTGCCTATGGTCAATACACAGCCCCGGTGACGGGCCTGGATATTGTGAATGCCGCGAATAAGCTCCATCAGTGCCTTGTGCGTTGCTGCCATGGAAATCGGCGGATTATATATCAGGCAGCAGGCAGGGTCAGCCCTGCATTACCCCGATTTCAGCCATCCCGCCCGGTTCCCCGGGCTCGGTCAGGGCCATTCTCCCCCGCCGGTCGCCCGGCCCCCCTCTCCTGCTCTGCTATCCCGACCTGCCCGCAGCGCCTTGCTTCCAAGCCGTTATTACGGCTGCTGATCGGCTCTCAGGTGTCGTGGCCGTATGCCCAGCGCCACCAGCACAATCCCGTACACAGCCCCGCCGAGGCAGAGCAGCAAGGTCAGCTCAAGACTGGCTTTGCCCATGCTCCAGGCGCCCCACTGGGCGAGATCCGGTGACAGGTAGGCGAGCAGCCCCCCCATCAGCACAGTGGCAACCAGCAGTTTGAGGCAGAACACCCCGGTGTTGCGGGAGGGGCGGTAGACATTCTGTTGATAGAGCCCCTTGAACAGCAAGGCGGCGTTCAGGGTGCCAGAACAGGCGGTAGCGAGCGCCAGCCCCACGTAACCGAGCGGGTAAATGAAGATGAGGTTGCAGACCATGTTGGCCACCATGGCCATGATGCCTATCCGCACCGGGGTCTTGGTGTCCTGGCGGGCATAGTAGCCCGGCGCCAGCACCTTGATGAGCATCAGGGAGAGCAAACCTGTGGTGGAGGCCAGCAAGCTGGCGCTGGACATGCTCACCTCGTGCAGGCCGAACTCGCCGCGCATGAACAGCACCCGCAGGATGGGCTCACGCAGCACGGCGATGCCCACCATGGCGGGCATGCCGAGCAGCATCACCATTCGCATACCCCAGTCCATGGTACGGGAGAAATCCGCCGGATCCGCGTCCACATGCTTGCGGGCCAGGGCTGGCAGGATGACGGTGCTGATGGCCACCGCGAACAGGCCGAGAGGAAACTCCAGCAGGCGATCAGAGTAATACAGATAGCTGATGGCGCCGGTGGCCAGGAAGGAGGCCAGCATAGTGTTGATAAGCAGATTGATCTGGCTGACCGAGACACCAAACAGGGCCGGGATCATCAGGGTACGGATCTTCACCACCCCGGGGTGATGCCAACCCCACTTGGGCCAGACCAGCATGTTGAGCTGGCGCAGGAAGGGATACTGGAACAGGAACTGTACTAGTCCCCCGAGGAAGACACCGATAGCAAGCGACAGCTCGGGGCGATCCAGCAAGGGGGCAATCCACCAGGCAGCCCCTATCATGGTGATGTTGAGAAACACCGGCGTGAACGACGAGACCGCGAAACGGCCGAAGGTGTTGAGGATAGCCCCCGCCATGGCGGTAAAGGTGATGAACCAGAGATAGGGGAAGGTGATCTTGAGCATCAGGCTCGCCAGCTCGAACTTCTCGGCCGCAGGCCCGCCGTGCAGCCAGTCCCAGAACCAGCCCCACCCGAAGATGGCGGTCAGCACCCCTGACCCCAGCACCCCCAGCAGGGTCACTATGGTGACGATGCCACCGAGTGTCCCCGCCACCGCGGCCAGCAGCTCACGCAGCGCCTGCTCGTCACCGTTTTTCTTGTACTCCGTCATCACGGGCACGAACGCCTGGTTGAACGCCCCTTCTGCAAACAGGCGGCGCAAGAAGTTGGGGATGCGATTGGCGAAGAAGAAGACGTCTGCGGCCACCCCGGCACCGAGCAGATTGGCGATGACCACATCGCGCACCAAGCCCATCACACGGGATGCCAGCGTCATTCCGGACACTATCATGCCGGATTTGATCAATTTCTTACTCAAGACGAGGCCTCTGGAACTGTCGGAAAGAAAAGAATGCTGTTAGAATCGGCCGACAGTTTAACCGTCTCCCATCTGACACACCACCGGGGGGCGGTGTTTATTTGCACAAATCATTTGACAATATGTGGTTGGGAAGGCATATTTCCGGGCCTTTTCAATACACTCGCTAAGACAGTTTTAGGAGTTTTACCTTGGCTAACATCAAATCTGCTAAGAAGCGTGCTCTTCAGTCAGAGAAACGTCGTCAGCACAACGCCAGCCGTCGTTCCATGACCCGTACCTACCTGAAGAAAGTGATCGCTGCCATCGCCTCTGGCGACAAGGCTGCTGCCACTGCCGCTTTCGCTGTTGCTCAGCCGATCATGGATCGTATGGCGACCAAAGGCCTGATCCACAAGAACAAAGCTGCTCGTCACAAGAGCCGCCTGTCTGCCCAGATCAAAGCCATGGCTTAATCAGCATCCGCTGATGAAAGCTGAAAAAACCGGCCTTAGTGCCGGTTTTTTATTTGGGGTCGCTGCAGTACAGTCTGTGCAACAATCCTATCATCTCGCGTACCTCAACGCTGCGCAGGGAATAGTAGACCGTCTGGGCCTCTTTTCTTGTCGCAACCAGCTCATCACGGCGTAATACCGCCAGGTGCTGTGATAGAGCCGATTGACTCAACCCAAGCACTTCGTTCAACTCGCCGACCGACAGCTCCCGCTCCAGCAACTGACACAGAATGAACAGTCGCCGCTCATTGGCCAACGCCTTGAGCAGGGCCACCGCACGTCCGGCATTCGCCTCCATCTCTTCCAACTGCATCTCGTACCTCTTCCTGCGAGGCGGGGATCATAGCCCCGGCCTCGACGATTTAAAATGACAGGCTTGCCGGCTGAATGGTGGCGAAGTCCTCCTGTCCGGCAAACAGGAAGGAAAAGTCACTCTCGCACACCCGTTTTACCGCCGGGTGCTGGATCATTCGCTCGGCGAAGATGACATAGTACTCCTCCATCAAATCCTGGGTCTCCCCCAGCAGCATCACCTCTTCCCCCTCCAGGATCTCCTCCCGATAGATGGTCGGCGCCATGAAGATGCCCTGGTTGAAGAAGCCGAACGCCTTCATCAGCGCCGCGTCGTCGAACTCTCCCAGGATGCTGGGGGAGATGCCCTGCTGCTCGAACCACTGGGTCAACTGACGCCCCATGGCGGTGCGCCGTCCGGGAATGAGCAGTTTGCGTTCCTCCAGGCAGGCCGGGAATGGCAACGATGGCAGGGGAGCCTTGCAGAAGAAGCTGACGCCACAGCCCCCCAGTCGCTTGGAGAGCAGACCGGCATGTTGGCTGGAGTCCACCGGACAGTCGGAGAGGATCATGTCCAGCTTGTGTTCGCTGAGCTGCTCCAGCAAGAGTTCGTGGGTCGATTCGAAGCAGCGCAAGTGGATGGATCCATCATTCGGGATGACGGAGAGCAGCACCCGGCTGGCCAGACGCTTGGAGAGGGCATCGGCAATGCCGACATCGAACAGGACCTGGCTCTCCTTGCGGTAGTTGACGATATCCAGCATCTCGTAGGAGAGGCTGAACATCTTGTCGGCATATCGAAATACCAACTGGCCAAGTTCGGTGGCTTCGAGGGAACGGCCTTTCCTGATCAGCAACTTGCCACCAAGACGCTGCTCGAGCAGCTTGATCTGACCGGTGACGGTCTGCGGAGTCAAAAAGAGGGCTTCCGCCGCTTGCGTGACGGAGCCCTTCTTCTGAGTCATCCAAAAATAGTAGAGGTGGTTGTAGTTAAGGTGTGACATCCGATGGGGTTCCCGCGCCAGGCGGGCTCCGGTAGCAGCTGAGTTCAACCGCCAGAATGTCATACATGTCGCTGATCGAGTCAACCTTGTTCGCGCCGAACTGCTGTTGCAGATGCGCCTTGAGACGGGCCGCATCCGGCATCCGCTCGTTGCAGTAGCGCTTGTTGGACTGCTTGACCCGCTCGCCGGCACGGCTGCTCAGGGCCCGTTCGGCAAAGGTCTCGCCGAACCTAGCCTTGGCCTGCTGATCTCCCAGCATCAGGGCGCTGTCGACCACCCCGTTGAGGTAGGCCGAGCAATTGGCCGATGCCGCATCCTGCTGACAATCGGCCAGGCTATTCGCCCAGATTGCAGGGCTCGCCAGCAGAACTAACCATCCAAGTCTTTTCATAACCCCTCCGTGCTTTGATTAGCCTCCCCCCTCGGCAGCGATATCCGCAGGGCGATGTAACCGGCCACGGCCGCCAGGGTGGACCCTGCCAGGATCCCGAGGCGGGAATAGCTGCCGTAATCCACTCCGCCATGCTCGAACGCCAGCGACGCGATGAACATCGACATGGTGAAGCCGATGCCACACAGGATGCTGACGGCAAAGATCTGTTTGAAGTTCACTCCCTTCGGCAGCTGGGCAACCCCGAGCTTCACCGCCAGCCAGCTGATGGTGAAGATCCCGAGCGGCTTGCCGACGAACAGCCCCAGAATGATGCCCATGGGCAGCGGGCTGAGCAGGGCGGACAGAGAGATCCCCTCAAGCGACACCCCTGCGTTGGCAAAGGCGAACAGCGGCAGGATGAGGAAGGCGCTCCAGGGATGCAGCACATGCTCCAGATGCTTGAGCGGCGACGCATAACGCTTGCCGTTGAGCGGGATCATGAAGCCCACGATGACACCAGCCAGGGTCGCATGGACACCGGATTTGAGTACGGCCACCCAGAGCACCAGCCCTACCAGCATGTAGAGGCCGATCCTGTCTTCACCGCGACGGTTCATCCACAGCAGGGTCAACGTAGCCGCTACCCCTATTGCCAGTGCGCTCAGCGACAGCTGCTGGGTGTAGAACAGGGCGATGATGACGATGACACCCAGGTCATCCATGATGGCCAGCGCCAGCAGGAATACCTTGAGACTGGTCGGTACCCGCTTGCCCAGCAACGCCATCACTCCGAGGGCGAAGGCGATGTCGGTCGCGGCCGGGATGGCCCAGCCAGCCCGGGTCGCCTCGTCCCCGTAGTTGAAGAAGCTGTAGATGAGGGCGGGGGCCAGCATGCCCCCCACGGCGGCAATGGCCGGGAAGGTGGCCTGTACCCGGGATGAGAGCGCCCCTTCCAGCATCTCCCGTTTGACTTCAAGCCCGACCAGCAGGAAGAAGATCGCCATGAAGCCGTCGTTGATCCAGAGCAGCAGCGGCTTGTTGATGTCGAGCGCCGCGATGCGAACCTGCACCTCGGTGTTGAGGAAGCTCTGATAGTGCTGCGCCAGGGCGGAGTTGGCCAGACCGATGGCCACGAGGGCGGCCAGGATCAGAATTATTCCGGAAGCCGACTCCAGTTTGAGAAATCTCTTGAACACGTCACTCATAAGCTAACTACCCATAAAATTGCATTTTTGCAGTCTAGAGTCCGAGGTAGTTAATGAAAAATCGTTTCTAACAGCCAATAACAACGAAAAAACCGAAGGCAAAATGTTGCATGCCTGCTATAAGCACTGGATATCCTGCCTTTTCAGCAGACACTCTCATTCTATTTTTTGAATATAAATTCATTTAAGACATAAAAAAGGCGCCCGCAGGCGCCTTTAAAACGTGAGTGTCGAGTTGTCGTCATACAGAGCCTCACGGGAGATATCTCCCCCACACCGTATGCGAGATCAGATGGCGACGGGCGCCTTGATCCCCGGGTGGGGATCATAGCCCTGGATTTCGAAATCTTCGAACTGGTAGTCGAAGATGGAGTCAGGCTTGCGCTTGATCACCAGTCGCGGCAGCGGTCGTGGCTCGCGAGAAAGCTGCAGCGCCGTCTGCTCCATGTGGTTGGAGTAGAGGTGTACGTCACCACCGGTCCAGACGAAGTCACCCACTTCGAGATCGCACTGCTGGGCCATCATGTGGGTCAGCAAAGCGTAGCTGGCGATGTTAAACGGCAGGCCGAGGAAGACGTCGCAACTGCGCTGGTAGAGCTGGCAGGAGAGCTTGCCGTCTGCCACATAGAACTGGAAGAAGGCGTGACAGGGGGCAAGCGCCATCTTGTCCAGCTCACCCACGTTCCAGGCGGAGACGATGATGCGGCGAGAATCCGGATTGTGCTTGATGTCGTCCACCGCCTTCTGGATCTGGTCGATGACAGCCCCGTCGGCGGTCGGCCAGGAGCGCCACTGGGCGCCGTAGACGGGCCCCAGATCGCCGTTCTCGTCGGCCCACTCGTCCCAGATGCTGACGCCGTTCTCTTTGAGGTAGGCGATGTTGGTATCGCCGTCGAGGAACCAGAGCAGCTCGTGAATGATGGAGCGCAGGTGACACTTCTTGGTGGTCACCAGCGGAAATCCTTCTGCCAGATTGAAGCGCATCTGATGACCGAACAGGGAGACGGTCCCGGTCCCGGTACGATCGGATTTGACTGTCCCCTCGTCCAGGATCTTCTGCATCAGGTCGAGATAGGCACGCATTACTTGGCCTCCTTGGTGGCATTGCCGAACAGACGCGGCTGCTTGTAGGCGGCCCAGATCATGAGTGCCCCGGCCACTATCATCGGGGTGGAGAGGATCTGGCCCATGCTGATCTCGTTGAAATAGAGGCCCAGCTGGCTGTCAGGCTGACGAACAAACTCCACCAGGAAGCGGAACAGGCCGTAGAACAGCAGGAACATGCCGGAGATGGCACCGCGGGGCGGGTGCTTGCGCCAGAACAGGTTCAGGATGATGAAGAGCACCACCCCTTCCAGGGCGAACTGGTAGAGCTGGGAGGGGTGACGCGGCTCCGGGCCCGCCTCCGGGAAGATGATGGCCCAGGGCACATCGGTGATCCGGCCCCACAGCTCGCCGTTCATGAAGTTGCCGATACGGCCGACGCCAAGACCAAACGGAATAAGCGGGGCCACGAAGTCGGCCACGGTGAAGAAGTGGCGCTGGGTCTTGTGAGCGAACCAGATCATGGCGGTGATGACCCCGATCAGGCCACCGTGGAACGACATGCCCCCGGTCCAGATCTTGAACAGGTAGGTCGGGTCGGCGAGGAAGAGATCGAAGTTATAGAACAGCACGTAGCCGATACGGCCACCCAGGATCACCCCGAGGAAGCCATAGAACAGCAGATCCGACACCTCGTTGCGGGTCCAGCCGCTGTTCGGCGCATCGGCGCGGCGCCCCGCCAGCCACATGGCGAAGGCGAAGCCAAACAGGTACATGAGACCATACCAGCGTACCGATAGTGGTCCCAAACTGAATGCTACGGGATCAATCTGCGAGAAAACCCAATATCCGTCGTGCTGCATAAGCGGCCCCAATCATAAGAAAAGCCGCATTCTCCGATCATTCTTACGCAGTAACAAGACGGAATATCAATCTGGCAACTTCACCTTGTGGCCCGCCCGCAGCAATCCCCCCAGTCCGTGTTCTTCCAGATAACGGGCGAACAGGCCGCGCAGCACGTGGGGATTGTCGTGCTTGAGGCCATCAGCCAGCAGCGCCTTCAACTCGTCGAGGTGGGACTGTCGCAGCACGTACTTGATGCGAGAGATGTTGTGGGTGTTCATGCTGAAGCGGCGATAGCCCATGGCCAGCAGCAGCAGTACGCCCACCGGATCGCCAGCCAGCTCGCCGCACACGGACACCGGCTTGTGATAGTGCCGGGAGGTGTCGACCAGGAGTTGCAAGGCACGGATAACGGCGGGATGGAAGGCGTCATAGATGCTGGCGACCCGGGCATTGTTGCGATCCACCGCCAGCAGATACTGGGTCAGGTCGTTGCTGCCCACCGACCAGAAGTCGATGAGGGGCGCCATCTCAGGCAGGATATAGAGCGCGGAGGGCACTTCTATCATCACCCCGAGGCTGGGGTAGCGGATCACGGCCCCGCGGCTGGCCGCCTCCTCCGACACCTCGCGCCAGGCCTGATCCAGCAGGCGACGGGAGGCCTTGATCTCGCTGACGCTGCTGATCATCGGCAGCATGATGGCCAGGTTGTCCAGCCCTTCGCTGGCCCGCAGCATGGCCTTGAGCTGCACCAGGAACAGTTCGGGGTGATCCAGGGTGAGCCGGATCCCCCGCCAGCCAAGGAAGGGATTTTCCTCCACGATGGGGAAATAGGGCAGCTGCTTGTCCCCCCCCACGTCCAGGGTACGCATGCAGACCGGGCGATCCCGATAGGTCTCCAGGATCCCGCGATAACGGGCGGTCTGCTCCCATTCCGAGGGAAAGCTGTCCTGCAGCATGAAAGGGATCTCGGTACGATAGAGCCCGACACCGTCCGCCAGATGATTGAGGGAGATCTCGGTATCGGCGCTGAGCCCGGCGTTGAGCAGCAGGGAGACAGGGGTACCGTCGGCGGTTTCCGAGGGCAGGTTGTCGACGCTGCGCACCAGGGTATCCAGGGCCCTTTCCTCGCTCAGCAGCTGCCGGTACTCGGTCAGGATCACCTGGTTGGGTTCGATGAAGAGATCGCCGCTGTAGCCATCGATGACCAGGGTGCGCCCGCCGATATCGCCGAGGGGCAGATCCACCCCCATGATGGCCGCCACCCCCATGGCTCGGGCCAGGATGGCGGCATGGGAGTTGGTGCCCCCCTTGAGCGACACCACGCCGCTCAGGAATTCCCGCGGGATCTCGGCGAGTATGGTGGCGGTCACCTCGTCGGCGACCAGCACCACGGGCTCGCCTATGGTGAGCTGCTCGGGCTCGTCCTGCACCAGGCGGCTGATGAGCCGCTGGGCGATGTCTTTCACATCGGTGGAACGCTCCCTCAGGTAGGGATCCTTCATCCCCTTGAACTGCTCGATCAGGCGATCGCTGACGAGCTTGACCGCGGAGATCGCGGTCCAGTGCTCCTTGCTGACCTTGTTGCGGATGGGCTTGATGTAGCCGGGATCGTTCAGCAGGTGCAGATAGATGTCGAAGATGGCGACAGAGTCCTGGCTGTAACTCTCGCGAAAGCGCAGGGCCAGGCTCTCAAGATCGTGGCGCACCTCCTCCACCGCCAGCTCGAGACGGGCCAGCTGCTTGGCATGATCCTCGTCCTTGCGCGGGGTGATGGTGTTGAGCGCCTTGCGCGGACGCCACACCCAGGCCTTGGCGATGGCGATGCCGCTGGCCCCGGCGATGCCGCGCAGCGGCTTGCTCCAGTCCGTCTTCTGCAACCACCCCTTGGCCTGGGCATGGGCGATACGGGCAGCGAGCTGCGCCGCCAGCGTGACCATGAAGGACTCTTCCCCCTCATCGAAGAAGCGGCTCTCCTTCTGCTGTACCACCAGAATGCCCACCACCTGGCGCTGGTGCATGATGGGCGCGCCGAGGAAGGAGCGGAACGCCTCCTCGGCCACATCGGGCAGGAACTTGAAACTGGGATGTGCGGGCGCATCGGCCAGGTTGATCAGCTCTTCACGCTGACCCACCAGACCGACGATGCCCTGCTCGAATGGCAGGGTGGCCTTGCCCACGGCCGACTCGGCAAGACCATCGGTGGCCGCCAGCCGGTAGCGACGCATCTCGGGCTCGGCAACATAGACGGAGCAGCAGTCCACCGTCATGGCGAGCCTGGTCTGGCTTACCAATGCTTGCAGGGCCTGTTCGAGGGTATTGGCCTCGGCCATGCTCTCCACGATGCGTCTGAGTTCCGTCAGCAACTAGTCATGCTCCTTAGCGCGAGCGGTTGCGCCGCCCATCCTTTCGATTAGCCTGCACCACGGGGACTGGCATCGCCAGCGGGGCAAACTCCTTCATCACCCGGCGGTAAACTTCCCGCTTGAAGGAGACGACCTGACGAACCGGGTACCAGAAGCTGACCCAACGCCAATCATCAAATTCCGGGTGACCATGACAGCCAAACTGGATCCTGGACTCTTTGCCGGGATCGAGCTGCAACAAAAACCATTTCTGCTTCTGGCCAATACAGACCGGTGAACTGTCCCAACGGACAAGACGCTTGGGTAAACGATACTTCAGCCAGTTGCGACTGGTCGCCAGTATGGTCACATCGTCCGGCTTGAGGCCTATCTCCTCATACAGCTCACGATACATGGCCTGTTCCGGCGATTCACCATCATCAACCCCCCCCTGCGGAAACTGCCAGGAGTGCTGCCCATAGCGCTTAGCCCACAATACTTGTCCGTCACGGTTACAGATCACGATGCCGACATTGGGACGAAATCCGTCACCATCTATCACGTGATCACCTTATAAAGGCTGAATCTATAAAGGGATTGTTCCACATTCACTCCGTGGCGGCAAACAGGGACTGTCATCTTCCATTCATGAATAACTTGCTATTTCAAGCAAAGTTATAAACAAACCAGAGGCACAAGCCGGGCAAGTTGCCCACCCAGACTGTGCATAAACCTGTGATCAAGCAGGTATATACAGTAGTTTGATACTGCACCCTCTCACGGAGTCATATCATAACCGATTCATAAAATAACAGAATATGCATTTAAATACATAAACTTAGACTTTGATTACTGGATCTGGATCCATGCGTTTCGCCCCCAAGGATCCTCCATGTCAATTGTGAACAAGTTCGACTGCTCAAAGATCCACCAAGGCTGATTTATCCACAGATATGGCGCACTATCTGCACCGAAATGGCGAGAAAAATTGGCGTGCTCTCACATTTATTTCTGATGACGAGCTCCGTATCACCACTTTCTCCCAGTTATCCAAGATTTCTGTGGATAACTATGTGAAACAGCCGACCCAAACCCTTGGACAACTCAGTCGGGCGGAGATCTCCCCCTTTACCAGGCTGGAGAAAAAAGCCAAATTCCTTTAAAATCATTGTGATATACATAAATCAACGATCTCCCCCCCTCTGTGCATAGCTGGATAGGGATCGGTTACAAAATCGACGATCCTTGGCAAGGATCCACCTTGCCAGGGCCGTTCTCACTCACAGGAGCCCTCATGCCCGCCAATCCCCAGTCAGAACAGGAGCTGCTGGCCCGCGCCTACGCCATGGCGGGCCTCACCCTGGCCCAGCTCGCCGCGACGGCAGGGATCCCGGTTCCGCAGGATCTCAGGCGTGACAAGGGCTGGACGGGGCAGCTGATCGAGTGGCAGCTGGGAGCCAGCGCAGGCAGCCGGCCCGAGCAGGACTTCCCGGAACTCGGCATCGAGCTCAAGACGATCCCCGTCGATCCTCAAGGGCGACCGCTCGAGACCACCTTTGTCTGCGTGGCCCCCCTCATCGGGATCAGCGGCCAGCGCTGGGAGGAGTCGAACGTGCGCAACAAGCTGTCACGGGTCCTCTGGATCCCGGTGGAAGGGAGCCGCGAGATCCCGGTCGGTGAGCGCCGCGTCGGCATGCCCCTGCTGTGGAGTCCGAGCGAGGAGGAAGAACAGCTGCTGCGCCAGGACTGGGAAGAGCTGATGGACATGATAGTGCTGGGGGAAGTGGAGCAGATCAGTGCCCGCCACGGCCAGGTCATGCAGCTTCGCCCCAAGGCGGCCAACAGCAAGGCCCTGACCCGGGCCATCGGCCGCAACGGCCAGCCGATCCAGACGCTGCCGCGCGGCTTCTATCTGAAGATCGACTTCACCTACCAGCTGCTGCAGCGCCATTTTGCCCTCCCCGGTTGATCTTGCTTATCAACATCCTTGTCATAAGGTGGTATAAAAATAACCAGCGCTACTTTCTTCGCAGCCAGTGACAAGGAGTCAACATGCCGATCAACAAGCAATTTCTGAAATCGCGTCCCGAGGTCAAGGTGACCTTCGCCGTGGAAAAGGAGGCCGCTGGCGAGGCCGAACAGGTACTGCTGCTGGGTGAATTCAGCCAGTGGCAGCCCATAGAACTGAAAAGAATGAAGAGCGGAGAGTTCAAGGCGACACTCAACCTGCCCACCGATGGTCCCAGCCATTTCGAATACTGCTATCAGCTGGTGCAACCGAACGGGGAGACCCGCTACGACAACGATTGGGAAGCGGATGACTATGTACCCGGCCCCTTCGGACGGGACAACTCTGTGGTACGGGTCAGCCAGCCCGGCTGAGCTCGACGCTTGCAGACTCTGGAAACAAAAAAGGCTCGCCATTGGCGAGCCTTTTCACTACCTGTCGAGCTTTTCGCCGACATATCGACACCAATTCGAATCGAATTAGTTGAGCTTCTCTTTGATACGAGCAGCTTTACCGGACAGGTTGCGCAGGTAGTACAGTTTGGCGCGGCGAACATCACCACGACGCTTCAGTTCTACACTGTGGATCAGCGGAGAGTGAGTCTGGAATACACGCTCAACACCTTCGCCGTTGGAGATCTTGCGAACGGTGAAAGCAGAGTGCAGACCGCGGTTACGCTTGGCAATCACGATGCCTTCGAAAGCCTGCAGACGCTCTTTACCACCTTCTTTAACACGAACTTGAACACGTACGGTGTCGCCCTGGGCAAAAGCCGGGATGTCGGTACGCAGTTGCTCTTGTTCAAGCTGCTGAATAATCTTGCTCATTGTCTTTCCTTACCTAGGATAAACTGAAAACTCTACTAAACGTTGTCACGCAGTTCGCGGACATACTCGGCAAGAAGTGATTCTTGCTCGTCAGTCAGAGCTAGGTTGTTAATAAGTTCCGGCCTTCTTTGCCAGGTTCGTCCGAGCGATTGCTTGAGTCGCCAGCGCCGAATCACTTCGTGATTGCCGCTTGTCAGCGCCTCGGGCACCGTCAGCCCATCCAACACCTCCGGCCGAGTATAGTGGGGATGATCCAGCAGGCCATCCGTGAAGGAGTCCTGCTCGGCACTGGCCTGATCGCCCAAGACCCCCGGGACCAGACGCGAAACCGCATCGATCAGGGTCATGGCAGGCAGCTCGCCACCACTTAACACGTAATCTCCGATAGACCACTCTTCGTCGACTTCGGTTTGTATCACGCGTTCATCGATACCTTCGTATCGACCGGCTACCAGAATCAGTTTCTGATTCGTCGCCAACTCGGTTACGCCCGCTTGAGTCAGCTTGCGTCCCTGAGGAGAGAGATAGATGACTTTCGCCCCGTCTCCCGCCGCTTGCTTGGCTGCATGAATGGCATCACGCAGCGGCTGAACCATCATCAGCATGCCGGGCCCACCACCATAAGGACGATCATCGACCGTACGGTGTTTGTCGTGGGTAAAGTCCCGGGGGTTCCAGCACTCAATCTGCAGCAGGCCACTCTTGACGGCCCGACCCGTTACCCCGTGCTCGGTAATGGCTCGGAACATTTCAGGGAAGAGGCTAATGACCCCAATCCACATAAGAAACCTCCGGCACCCGTATTAGCGCGGGAAACTAGAAACCAGGATCCCAATCAACTTCGATTGTTCGAGCAGTCAGATCAATGTTCTTGATCACCTGCTCTTCCAGGAACGGAATCAACCGCTCCTTTGCACCAAAGGCATCTTTTACATTGGCCTCAACCACCAACACATCGTTGGAGCCGGTTTCCATCAATTCGGTCACCTTGCCCAGGTCGTATCCCTTGGTGGTTACCACGGTGCAACCAATCAGGTCACGCCAGTAGAACTCCCCTTCGGGCAACGCAGGCAACAGATCGGCGGGGACGCCAATCTCGACGTTGGTCAATGCCAGGGCTTCCTCGCGCACGTCGATACCATCGAGTTTGCAGATCAGACCCTTGTTGTGACGCTTCCAGGACGAAACCCGAATCTCACGCCACGCCCCGTTCTGATTGATCAGCCAGGGGTTGTAATCGAAAATCGCTTCGGCAACATCGGTGAAGGAGTTCACTTTAAGCCAGCCCTTGATCCCGTAAACGGTCCCCAGGGTGCCCAGAACTACAGGTTTTTCCACCTTAACTCCCTACCGTTTGGCTGATTAAGCAGCTTTGGCAGCGTCTTTGATCAGCTTGGCAACGCGGTCAGAAACAGCGGCACCAGTAGCAACCCAATGCTCGATACGAGCCAGGTCCAGGTTCAGCTTTTCAGCGTTACCAGCAGCAACCGGGTTGAAGAAACCAACGCGCTCGATGAAACGACCATCACGGGCGTTACGGCTGTCAGCAACTACTACCTGGTAGAACGGACGCTTTTTCGCGCCACCACGTTGTAAACGAATGGTTACCATATCGTCCTCATTAACATCTAATGAACAAGGCCCGCAAACACGCGGACCCTAGCTTAAAATAAGCCGCATAATTCTACTTGGATTCGTAATAATTGCAACCAAGCCAGCCATTTTTTGCGCAGAGCCGTAATGAAAAGGGCCTGCCGATGGCAGACCCTCTCTCAATACGGCAGGGATGATCAGAACGGGCCGCGGCCGCCGCCGAAGCCGGGGGGGAGCATATTCTTCATCTGGCTCATCATCTTGCGCATCCCGCCCTTGCCGGACATCTTCTTCATCATGCGCTGCATCTCGGTGAACTGCTTGAGCAACTTGTTCACGTCCTGCACCTGCATGCCGGAGCCCGCGGCGATGCGGCGCTTGCGGGAGCCCTTGATGAGATCGGGATGGGCACGTTCCTTCGGGGTCATGGAGCTGATGATGGCCTCCATCCGCACGGTGAGCTTGTCATCCATCTGATCCTTGACGTTGTCCGGCAGACCGGACATGCCGGGCAGCTTGTCGAGCATGCCCATCATGCCGCCCATATTGCGCATCTGGGCCAGTTGCTCGCGGAAGTCTTCCAGGTCGAAGCCCTTTCCGCTCTTGACCTTGCTGGCCAGCTTGGCCGCTTTTTCCTTGTCGACGTTGCGCTCCACCTCCTCGATGAGAGACAGCACGTCCCCCATGCCGAGGATACGGGAGGCGAGGCGGTCCGGGTGGAAAGGCTCGAGCGCGTCGGTCTTCTCGCCCATACCGATGAACTTGACCGGCTTGCCGGTGATGTGACGCACCGACAGGGCAGCACCACCGCGGGCGTCGCCGTCCGCCTTGGTGAGGATCACACCGGTGAGCGGCAGCGCCTCGTTGAACGCCTTGGCGGTGTTGGCTGCATCCTGACCCGTCATGGCGTCGACCACGAACAGGGTCTCCACCGGCTTGATGGTGGCGTGAAGGTGCTTGATCTCCTCCATCATCTCGCCGTCGACGTGCAGACGACCTGCGGTATCGACGATCACCACGTCATAGAATTTCTTGCGTGCGTGGTCGATGGCTGCGGTGGCGATGGCGACCGGCTTCTGGGTGGCATCGCTCGGGAAGAAGTCGACGCCGATGTCGCCGGCCAGGGTCTCCAGCTGCTTGATCGCTGCGGGGCGATAGACGTCGGCACTGACCACCAGTACCTTCTTCTTGTTGCGCTCCTTGAGCAGCTTGGCCAGTTTGCCGACGGTCGTGGTCTTACCGGCGCCCTGCAGACCCGCCATCAGGATGATGGCCGGCGGCTGGGCTGCCAGGTTGAGCTGCTCGTTGGCTTCCCCCATCACGGTGACCAGCTCGCCGTGCACTATCTTGATGAAGGCCTGGCCCGGGCTCAGGGACTTGGCCACTTCCTGGCCTACCGCCCGCTCCTTGACGCGAGCGACAAAGTCACGCACCACCGGCAGGGCGACGTCCGCCTCGAGCAGCGCCATGCGGACTTCGCGCAGGGTATCCTTGATGTTCTCTTCCGTCAGGCGACCACGGCCGCTGACGTTGCGCAGGGTGCGCGAGAGTCGTTCAGTCAAATTCTCAAACATGACGCTTTCCGGTTCTTGGCGTGACGATGGGGGCATTATACCCCGATCCGCACTGTGGGGACGATGACTCGCCGCTTGTGGCGGCAACCCGCCATCGGGCGGGCAAATTAACCAATGAGGGCATTATACCCTCACTAACACTGCAGGGATGATTCCGTGCCGCTCTTGTGGCGGCCCCCATCGGCGAGCAGGGTAACAAATGGGGGGCATTATACCCCAGTCAGCGCCCGAGGACGATTATTCACCGCAAGGGGCAATCAGCGACTACTTATATGTGGGCAGTTAGCCCCTGGCACAACTGGCGAGCATATCTTGTGCAAGGTATACTGCCCCTCTTATTCCCTAAAGCTTGTTTGACAACGACCTGGTTATGATCGTGATCTCTGTTCTGGCCCTGGCGTTTTACCTGCTGGCCATCATCGCCTCACTGCACCTGCTGCTCAGCGCCAAGCCTGTCGGGCAAGTTCCGCTGTTTGCCTGTATCGGCCTGGCCCTGACCGCCCATGGCGTGGCGGTCGGCAGCGAAGTACTGGCCACCCATTCCGGCCAGAACCTCAGCATGCTGAATGTGGCCTCTCTGGTCAGCCTCATCATCAGCTGCTTCATGACCTGCGTCACCCGTCGCTTCAACGGCTGGATCCTGCTGCCCGTGGTCTACAGTTTCTCTGCGTTGCTGCTGGCAGCCAGCGCCCTGATCCCCGGCCGCTATATCACCCATCTGGAGGCACATCCCCAGCTGTTGCTGCACATCGGTCTCGCGCTGATGGCCTACTCGGTGCTGATGATCGCCTGCCTGTTTGCACTCCAGCTTGCCTGCCTCGACCGGCAGCTCAAATCCAGGAAGATCAGCCACCTGCCGGCCATGCCGCCCCTGATGACGGTAGAGAGGCGCCTGTTCCAGCTCATCTCGGCGGGGTTGCTGCTGCTGACACTTTCCATCGCCTCCGGCCTGTTCTTCCTGGAAGACATGTTCGCCCAGGGCAAGTCCCACAAGGCCATCCTCTCCATCCTGGCCTGGTGCGTCTACGCCCTGCTGCTGTGGGGCCACCACACCCGCGGCTGGCGGGGCCGCAAAGTCATCATGCTGAGCCTCGTCGGCAGCGTCATTCTGACCCTGGCCTATTTTGGCAGCCGCTTCGTCAAGGAAGTCCTGCTCAGCTGACCACCCGCTTATCCCTCAACCACCCATACAGGAGCCCTGCTTGGACAGTATCTCAACGAGTACATTGCTGATTGTTCTCGTTATCTTGATCCTTTTGTCAGCCTTCTTCTCCAGTTCCGAAACCGGTCTGATGTCCCTCAACCGCTACAAGTTGCGGCACCTGGCCCAGACCAAGCACAAGGCCGCCCGCCGGGTCGAAAAGCTGCTCGCCAGGCCTGACAGGCTGCTCGGCCTCATCCTCATCGGCAACAACCTGGTCAACATCCTGGCCTCCGCCATTGCCACCATCGTCTGCATTCGCCTGTTCGGGGATCTGGGCGTCGCCATCGCCACCTTCGGCCTGACCCTGGTGGTGCTGGTCTTCGGGGAAGTGACCCCCAAGACCCTGGCCGCCATGTTCCCGGAGAAGATTGCCTATCCCGCCTCCTGGGTACTCAAGGGGCTGATGGTGCCCCTCTCCCCCTTCGTCTGGCTGATCAATGGCATCACCAGCGGCCTGCTCAAGATGCTGAGGATCAACCCGAACACGGACGACTCCCTCAATACGGAGGAACTGCGCACCATCGTCAACGAGGCGGGCAGCCTCATCCCCCAGCACCACCAGGAGATGCTGATCAGCATCCTGGACCTGGACAAGATGACGGTGGAAAACATCATGGTGCCCCGCAGCGAGATCTCCGCCATCGACATCAACGATGACTGGAAGGTCATACTGCGCCAGCTGGCCCACTGCGCCCACACCAAGACCCTGCTCTATCGCGACAACATCGACGACGTGGTCGGCTTCCTGCACGCGCGCGACGCCCTGAGGCTGGTCGCGCGGGATCAGTTCAGCAAGTCCAGCCTGCTGCGAGAGGTAGACCCCATCTACTTCATTCCGCAGGGCACCCCTCTCAACGTGCAGCTGGCCAAGTTCCAGCGCAACAAGGAGCGGATAGGGCTGATTGTCGACGAATATGGTGACATCCAGGGGCTGATCACCCTGGACGACATCCTCGAGGAGATAGTGGGCGACTTCACGACCTCCATGGCGCCGGCACCCAGCGACGAGATCCATCCCCAGCCGGACGGCACCTTCCTGGTCGAGGGCTCGGCCAACATCCGCGAGCTGAACAAGGAGATGAACTGGCACCTCCCCACCGACGGCCCGCGCACCCTCAATGGTGTGATCCTGGAGTACCTGGAAGAGATCCCCCAGCCCAACATCAGCGTCAGGCTGGCGGGCTATCCCATCGAAATCGTCGAAGTGGAGAACAACATGGTGAAGATGGCGAAGATCATGCCGCACCTGTACCGTGATGACTCGGATTACGAGGATTGAAAAAAAGGCTGCCGATGGCAGCCTTTTTCGTCTCACTCGTTCTCGTCATCCGGCTCCAGCACCAGGGTCGGGATCAACTCGCCAAACACCTGCTGTAGCTCGTCACGGTTGGCCAGCAGATCTTTCAGCGTGTAGCCGTCCATCACGGCGAGGAAGGCGTTCATCGCCTCCTTCAGGGCGCTCTTGAGCAGGCAGACGGAGACGATATGGCAGACCGGTGAACCGCAATCGATGCCGTCCAGATTGCCTTCCAGCGCCCGGATCACCTGGCCGATGTTCACCTCTTCCGGCGCGCAGGCCATGCGGATGCCGCCGTTCTTGCCACGCTGGGACTGCAGGTAACCCAGCTTCACCAGCTGGTTCACCACCTTCACCATATGGTTGCGGGACACGTCGTACAAGGCGGACACCTTGGCCACGCTAGACAGTTCACCCTCCGGCAGGGTGGCCAGATAGAGCAGGGCTCTCAATCCAAAATCGGTATAGCTAGTCAGTCTCATAGTGCCTGCGGCGCATAGCGCAAAGAATTGATGATTGATCCAGATCAATTAAACATTTAGGATGCAACTTAGTAAGTGACATTCCAGATGCTCAATTAAAAGGGACCTCCTATGTTAGACCAAGCCACCATCGCCGTCATCAAGAGCACCATTCCTTTGCTCGAATCGGCGGGTCCTGCCCTCACCCAGCACTTCTACCAGCGCATGTTCAGCCACAATCCGGAGCTGAAGGATGTGTTCAACTTGGCGCATCAGCGCAGTGGCGGACAGCCACTGGCGCTGTTCAGTGCAGTGGCAGCCTATGCCAAAAATATCGACAACCTGGGGGCCCTGGCCGGTGCCGTGGAGCGCATCGCTCACAAGCACACGGGCTTCCTGATCCAGCCGGAACAATATCACATTGTGGGTAGCCATCTCTTGGCCACGCTCAAAGAAATGGGCGGTAGCGCGGTCACCGACGAGGTGCTGGCGGCCTGGGGCAAGGCGTATGGGGTGCTGGCCGACATCTTTATCGGCCGGGAGGGTGAACTCTACCGGGAGAAGGCAAGCCAGGAAGGTGGCTGGCAGGGGACCCGCCCCTTCCTCATCAAAGAGAAACGCCAGGAGAGCGAGCTCATCACCTCCTTCGTGCTGGCACCCGTCGATGGCAAGCCCGTGCTGCACTTCAAACCGGGGCAGTACATCAGCATCAAGCTGGTCCATCCCGATCTCGAGCATCAGGAGATCCGCCAATACTCCCTCTCCGATGCCCCCAACGGACGCGACTACCGCATCAGCGTCAAGCGCGAGCCACAGGGACAGGCCTCCAACCTCTTGCACGACAAGCTTCACGTCGGTGACGAGGTGGCACTGATGCCTCCATCAGGTGACTTCTTCCTGCAAGAGGAAGCCACCACCCCGGTGGTGCTGCTCTCTGCCGGGGTGGGGATCACCCCCATGCTGAGCATGCTCAACCACCTGCTGGCCGGTCAGCATCAGGCCGAGATCCGCTGGCTGCACGCCTGCGAACAGGGTGCCCTGCATGGGTTTGGAGAAGATATCCGGGAAAAGAGCCGGCAGCACGCGCACCTGCAGAGTCGCACCTGGTACCGGATCCCCGGCGAGCGGGACGTGCAGGGGGTGGACTACGACTTCAGCGGCACCATGCAGCTGGAGCAGGTCACCGACCTCATCCCGGCCAACGCCCACTACTATTTCTGCGGCCCTGTCCCGTTCATGAAGTCGGTGAAGGAGCAGCTGGGCAACCTGGGCGTACCTGCCGGGCGGATGCACTACGAGGTCTTCGGTCCCCACCAGGAGATCTGATCCCGCCTCACCGCCACGCACAGATGACAAGGCCCGGACACCTAGGTGTCCGGGCCTTCTTTATGATGCCTAGCCGCCTGGGATCAGCGCATCGCCTTGGCACGGGCGATGGCATTGGCGGGCATGCGATTGCCGAGCCGGCTGAGCAGGCTCGCCGCCTTCTGGTGGGTGGCCTTGTCACCGATGACGGCGCCGTGCAGCCAGTGATAGGCCTCCTCGTAATCCAGCGGGCTCCCCATGCCCTGCAGCAGCATCTCGACCCACTCCATCTGTGCCCGCAAGAAACCGAGGCTGGCGGCTTCCCGCATCAGGGTCTCGGCCCGCACCAGATCCTTCTGGACCAGAATGCCCTTCCAGTAATAGCGGCCGAGCTGTTCCAGCGCAGGTGCCAGCCCCTGGTTGGCAGCCTCCCACATGTACTGCACGCCTATCTGGGCGTCTGGCTTGATGCAGACCCCCCAGGCGAGCATGTCCCCCCACAGGAACTGATAGGCGGGGATCTTCATCACCGAAGCCCTCGCCTCGATGTCCTGGGTCAGCTGGCATCTGTCCTGCTTCACCCTGGCCAGATGGCGCCCTTGCTCTATCCAGTTGAGTAGCTCGTCCTGCCGGTAGAGCGGCACCGCCTGCAGATCACCGGTGGCGGGTGACACGGGCGCCGCCTTGGGCAAGGGGGCCGCAGCTGGCGCAGTCGCTTCAGGGACTGCGGTTACCGGCGTAGGCGCCGGTGCCGTCGACTCCGGCACTGGAGCCGGGGCCGCAGCCGAGGGCAATGGTGCCGGCGAGGGCGTTGTCGAGGCGGGGGCGAGTGCCGTGGCAGCCGAGGGGGCCTGAACAGACGCAGCCGTTCCCCCCTGAGTGGGCGCGGCAGCCGACACCGGCTCGGCCCCCTGTACGGGGAGGCTGCACAAACCGACGAGGGCGATGAGGGTACTGGGTTTCATCATAGGGATCTCCTGCTGCCCTCTGTTATCGGCAGCCGGGCCCATCTCCTTAGCCCGCCACACGCCGCCAAAAACGACAAAGGGGAGCCGAGGCTCCCCTTATGAACGGCGCTGCGTCTTATTTGACGAAGTCGACGCCCAGCTGGATGTCTGCCTTCAGAGTGGCCAGCATGCTGTCCATCGCTTCCTGCTCGAAGGCGCTCAGCTTGCCGTAGTCCAGCACTGTCTCGACACCGTTCTTGCCGAGCAGCACCGGCTGCGCGAAGAAGGTGGCGTGCTCGCCGTTGCCTTCCACGTAGGCGCACTCGATGACGTTGGCTTCGCCCTGCAGACCCTTGATGAGCGACAGACCGAAGCGGCAGGCCGCCTGACCCATGGAGAGGGTGGCAGAGCCGCCACCGGCCTTGGCTTCCACCACCTCGGTACCGGCGTTCTGGATGCGCTTGGTCATGGCAGCGACCTCTTCAGCGGTGAAGCTGGCACCTTCGACCTGGGAGAGCAGCGGCAGGATGGTCACGCCACTGTGGCCACCGATAACGTTGACGCGCACCTTGTCGACGTTCAGGCCCTTGGCGGCAGCCACGAAGGTCTCGCCACGGATCACGTCCAGGGTGGTGACGCCGAACAGGCGACGCTTGTCATAGACACCGGCCTTCTTCAGCACTTCGGCGGCGATGGCGACGGTGGTATTGACCGGGTTGGTGATGATGCCGATCAGGGCCTTCGGGCAGGAGGCGGCGCACTTTTCCACCAGATTCTTGACGATACCGGCGTTGATATTGAAGAGATCGGAACGATCCATACCGGGCTTGCGCGCCACGCCGGCGGAGATCAGCACGACATCGGCGCCGACCAGAGCCGGGCTCGGATCTTCACCGCAGAAACCTGTTACTTTCACGTCAGTCGGGATATGGCTCAGATCTGCCGCCACGCCCGGGGTGACCGGTGCGATGTCATACAGGCTCAGTTCGGAACCGGCAGGAAGGCGATTTTTCAACAGCAGAGCGAGGGCTTGGCCGATGCCACCGGCGGCACCCAGAACGGCAACTTTCATGATCAACTCCATGTCTAAGCGTAGGTTTAAGGTTGTTTCTAGTTGGGGTAAGGCTGTCTTTTATTGTGCGCCTCACCTTAAAGGATCCCCTCCTAAAAAACAATCTGATAACAGTTGTAATCACAGGTTCTGTGAGCCAGGGAACAAGCGGCGACGAAAGCGGAGAGGAATATGCGATAAATGGGAGGAAAGACACAGATTTCCTGTGCCACCCTCACCATTAAGAGGTAAATACGACTGCTTCAGGACTGGAATGCCAGTGCCCTGCGCTCACACCAGCGGAAACCTATTGTTAACAATCCATTCATGGTCAGGTAGAGGGCGCCGGCCACGGTGAACACCGCCAGGGTGTCATAGGTCTGGGCGTTGAGGCGCTGAGCCAGCCCCATGATGTCCATGATGGTGATGGTACTGGCGAGCGAACTGCCCTTGAGCACCAGGATCACCTCGTTGGAGTAGGCGGGCACCAGTCGCCGGGCGGCGTGACGCACCTTCATCCACAGGGTCTGCCCGGCGGAGAAACCCAGTGCGCGGCAGGCCTCTACCTCACCGGCCGGAATCGCATCGAGCGCCCCCTTGAACAAGCGGGTGGAGTAGGCGGCGGTGTTGAAGCCAAGCGCCAGCACGGCGCAGAACCAGGGCTGCTTGAGCAGCGGCCAGAGCGCGCTCTGTTTAAGCCACTCGAACTGGCCCGGCCCGTAGTAGATAAGGAAGATCTGGATGAGCAGCGGCGTGCCGGTGAAGACCAGTACCCAGAGCTGCACCAGCTGGGTCGCCACCGGAATACGACGTTCCAGCACCCAGGTCATGCCGGCCGCCAGCAGTACCCCGAGCAGCAGGCTGAACGCAGTGAGCTGCAAGGTGATGGCCAATCCCCCCAGCAGGGTCATCAGGTAATCCTGCATGATCAGCCTCCGTAGCGTCGGGTATAACGGGCCGCCAGCTTGAGGCCGAACTCGCTCACCAGGCTGATGGCCAGATAGATGAGGGCGGCGGCGGCGTACCAGGTAAAGGGTTGATAGGTACTGGCAGAGGCCATCTGGGCCTGGCGCATCATCTCGTTCACCCCGATGAGGGAGACCAGGGCGGTGTCCTTGAGCAGCACCAGCCACTGGTTGCCCAGCCCCGGCAGGGCATGACGCCAGGCCTGGGGCAGCACGATGCGAAAGAAGGTGTGCCCCTTGCCAAGGCCGAGCGCCAGCGCGGCCAGCCGCTGCCCGGCGGGCACCGCATTGAGGGCGGCCCGCAGGGTCTGGGTGGCATAGCTCGCGAACAGCAGGGAGAGCGCCAGCACGCCGCAGGCGAACGGGCTGAACTCCACGTACTCGCCGGTGATGAGGAAGAGCACCTGGGTCGAGCCGAAGTAGATGAAGAGCACCACCAGGAGTTCGGGCAGGCCGCGGATCAGGGTGGTCAAGGTGGCCACCGGCCACACCAGGGCAGGCCGCTTGCTGAGCTCGGCGGCGCTGAACGCCAGCGCCAGTACCATGCCCCCGACCAGGGATGCCAGGGCCAGCCCGAGGGTCATCCAGGCTGCATCCAACAACAGGCTCAACATGGCTTACTGCGCGAAGTACTTGTCATAGATCTTCTGATAGGTGCCGTTGGCCTTGATCTCGGCCAGCCCCTTGTTCAGCTGGGTCAGCAGCTCCAGGTTCCCCTTGGCCACCGCGATGCCGAAGCCGGTGCCGAAGTACTTGGCGTCGGTCACGGGGGAGCCGATCACGCTGTATTCCTTGTGCTGCTTGAGCCAGTCGGCGGCGACTGCGGTATCGGCAAACACACCGTCGGTACGGCCGTTCATCATGTCGAGGAAGGCGCTCTGGTAGCTGGCGTACGGCACGGTCAGCAGACCCTTGCCTACCCAGTTGTCCACCAGATAGGACTGGTGGGAGGTGCCGTTCTGCACGCCGACTGTCTTGTCCACCATCTCTTCCGGCCCCTTGAAGGCGCCCTTCTTGGCGACGAACACGGCGGAGTTCTCGTAATAGATGTCGGAGAAGTCGACCTGGGCAGCCCGCTCCGGGGTCACGTCCATGGCGGCGATGGCGGCGTCATAGCGACGGAACTTGAGGCTCGGGATCAGACTGTCGAAGGCCTGGTTGTGGAAGCTGCACTCCAGCTTGGCCTGGGCACAGATGGCGCGGGCCAGATCGATGTCAAACCCCTGGAACTCGTTCTTGTCGTCCAGGTATTCGAACGGCGCGTAGGTAGCCTCGGTGGCGAACTTGATCTCTTTCGCCAGCACCTGGGTGCTCAGCAGGCCCATGGCGGCGACCAGCAACAGACTCTTTTTCATGACAGCTTCCTTATCGATTCAATATCAATGCATCAAGAATTCGGCAAACCGGCTGGTTTGCGGGGCCTGGAAGATGGCGGCGGTGCCGGATTCGATGATCCGCCCCTTCTCCAGATAGATCACCTGACTGGCCACCTTGCGGGCGAACTCCACCTCGTGGGTCACCACTACCTGGGTAATGCCGGTCTGGCTCAGGGTGCGGATGATTTCCGCCACCTCTTTGGTAATTTCAGGGTCGAGGGCCGCGGTAGGCTCGTCAAACAGCAGCACCTGGGGATCCATCATCAGGGTACGGGCGATGGCCACCCGCTGCTGCTGGCCACCGGAGAGGCGAGCCGGCCAGGCATCGCGCTTGTCGGCCAGTTGCAGCTGGGCCAGCAGGTAGGCGCCCTTCTCGATGGCGGCCTCACGGCTCATCCCGAGCACCTTGACCGGGGCTTCAATCAGGTTCTCCATCACGGTGAGGTGGGGCCACAGATTGTACTGCTGGAACACCATGCCCACCTTGCGACGCAGCGCCTGAGCCTGACGGTTGAACTCGGCGGCGGGAAGGGTCGACGGGAAAGAAAATTCACTGCCTGCGATGCGCAACACACCGGCATCCGGGGTGTCCAGCAAGTTCATCATGCGCAGCAGCGAGCTCTTGCCCGCCCCGCTCGGTCCCAGCAATACCAAGGTCTCGCCGGGGGCAGTCCGAAAACTCACCTGTTGCAGCACCGGCACCTTGTGCCAGGATTTTTCGACGCCGATTAATTCGATACCCATACAGCCCAACTGAATAAGTTTTCAAAATTTCGTCCTGATTCTAGCGTCAGCATACGTTGATGCAAGCTATATTTGAATCAATATGCAGAACAAGCGCCGCTTCCTTGCCAAAACAGGCATATGAATGCAAAATAGCAGCGCTGTTCGTATCTGCCGCCTGAGCGTGACAGGCGGTCACCACCCTCACTCGTGAGTCCAAGATGAAACATAACGACAAGCAAGAAAAACTGGCCAAGGCCTTTAAAGCCTTGCTGAAAGAGGAGCGATTCGGCTCCCAGGCAGAGATAGTGACTGCCCTGCAAGAGATGGGCTTCGAGAACATCAACCAGTCCAAGGTCTCGCGCATGCTGAGCCGCTTCGGCGCCGTTCGCACCCGCAATGCCAAGATGGAGATGGTGTACTGCCTGCCGGTGGAACTGGGCGTCCCCACTACCTCCAGCCCCCTCAAGAATCTGGTACTGGACGTCGACCACAATGGCGCCCTGGTGGTGATCCACACCAGCCCGGGTGCGGCCCAGCTCATCGCCCGCCTGCTCGACTCCCTCGGCAAGGCCGAAGGGATCCTCGGCACCATCGCCGGTGACGACACCATCTTCATTACCCCGACCAGCGACACCGACATCGAGGAGCTCTACCTCTCCGCCCTCGAGCTGTTCGAGCAGACCCCCTGATCCGGTAGCCTCGCGCGACCCGCACAAAAAATCCCGGCCAAGGCCGGGATTTTTGCTATCTGCAGACCGGGCTTATTTGCCCTGGGCCACCAGGAAGTCGACTGACGGCGCGAAGAAGGCCGCCCCGGTCACCGCCCGGGTGAAGCGCAGCAGGTGATCGAAGTGGCTGCCCTCCCCCTTGTACATGCTGGCCAGCATGGCGTTGAAGTGCAGCGGCGTGCGGCAGCAGGAGATGAAGTAGAGCCCCTGCTCGCTCATGGTGCCCCAGGGCATGCTCTGGCGCAGGATCTCCATGGACTCCCCCTTGGGGGTCTTGAGGTTGACCCGCTTGATGTGGGAGGTGAGCGGTTTGTCGGCAGACTCGTATTCGATGTTGTCGGCCTTGGTGCGACCTATGATGTCTTCCTGCTCCTTCAGGGCCAGCTTCTCCCAGTCGCTCATGGCGTGGACCCAGCGCTGGACATGGATGTAGGAGCCACCGGCGAATTCGCCCCCTTCGAGCAGCGCCACCTCGGCCCTGTGATCCTCCTGCGGGTTCTCGGTGCCGTCGACGAAACCGGTCAGATCGCGACAATCCAGATTGCGGAAACCACGCACCTCTTCGGCCAATTCCACCAGGCCGGCCAGCAGGGCCATGACGCGCTGACCGGCATGATGCAGCACATCGACCCGATCAGCACGCAGTTGCACGAACAGATCGAAGGGAGTATTCGGCGCCGTCTGGCCATTGGCGGACTGCGCCATGAAGCCGCGGAACTGGGGCGGGCGGGCAGCGGGGTAGAGGCCATCCCAGGCATCGGCGCCCACGGCGATCAGACCGCTGAAGCCGGCATCGGGGAAATCGGCGCTCACCGACTCCCACAAGGTCGGCAGCCTGGCCAGACGGGCCGTCAGTTCGGCGGCATCACCGGTGCGGTTGAACATCAGATAGAGGGCGTGCAGATTCGGCTCTGCGCAGATCCCGGCTTGGGCTTTCATGTCTCTCTCCAAAGGCGTTGGCTATGGGCGTGGCGCGATTATAAACCAGTGCCATTTCAGTTCATTGATTTCGCGACGATATCGCGCGCTCAGGGCAAGGGGTCAAACAACACCAGGGAATGGGGGGCCACGGCCACCCGCGCCCTCTCTCCCTCCAGGGGTTCCCCTATGCTGGCCTCCAGCTGCTGCCCCGCGCACTCCACCAGCACGCGGCAGTGATGGCCCAGGAACTGCTGCTCCCGCACCGTCAGCTCGCCGTCAGCCGCCGTTGTCAGCGCCAGCTGCTGGGGCCTGAGCATGAGCTGCAGCCGCTCCCCGACCGCACGGCCATGAGGCTCGTGACCACAGATGGTCCCGAGTATGGTCTGCACACAGTGGCTGTCCACCACCTCGGCGTCCAGGTAGTTGACCCCGCCGAGAAACTCCGCCACGAAGCGGTTCTCGGGGCGGCGATAGAGTTGCTCCGGCTGACCCGCCTGCTCGATGTGGCCGGCCCGGAACAGTGCCAGCCGATCGGCGAAAGCGAAGGCCTCCTCCTTGCTGTGGCTGACGAAGATGGCCCCTATGCCCTGTTGCTTGAGCAGGGTGCGGATCTCGAGGATGAGCTTCATCCGCACCTGGGTGTCGATATTGGAGAAGGGTTCATCCAGCAGCATCAACCGTGGCTTACACACCAGGGCACGGGCAATGGCGACCCGTTGCTGCTGGCCGCCGGAGAGCTGATGGGGATAGCGCTCCCCCAGCCCCTGCAGATTGACCAGCGTCAGCGCCTCCTCCACCTGCTGCTGGCGCACGGAACGCTCGAGCCGCGTCAGGCCGAAGCCGATGTTGTCCGCCACCGTCAGATGGGGAAAGAGGGCGTAATCCTGGAAGATCATGCCGATGTTGCGCGCCTCGGGAGGCACATTCTCCCCCGGCCCTTCCAGCAGTGTCTCGCCGAGGCGAATCGCCCCCCCGGCCAGCGGCAACAGCCCGGCAATCGCCTTGAGCAAGGTGGTCTTGCCACAGCCACTCGCCCCCAGCAGGCAGACAATCTCGTTGTCGGCCACCGTCAGGGACAGCTGCTCCAGCACATTGCGACCGTTGTAGCGGCAGCTGACATTCTCAACCTGCAGGCAAGACACGACTGACATCCTCATATTTCTGTTGTTCCAAAGCGGCGGCAACCGCTCGACACCCTGCACGCCAAGGCGCGATGGCGCCGTTTATATCACGTTTTCGGGCTCAATGGCCCGGGCCATCCAGGCTGCGGTTGATCCAGACCAGGGGGATGAGCCCCACCAGCACGATGACGATGGCGCCGAGCGCTCCCCGCTCCAGCATCTCGTCCGAGACGAACTGGTAGACGTGGGTCGCCAGGGTCTCGAAGTTGAACGGTCGCAGCAGCAGGGCGGCGGGCAGCTCCTTCATGGATTCGATGAATACCAGCATGGCGCCGGCAAAGAGGCCGCGCCGCACCAGCGGCAAATGGATGCGACGCAGCATGCCGCCTGCCCCCTGCCCCAAGGATCGGGCCGCCATGTCGAGGCTGGGGGAAATCTTGTTCATGCTGCTCTCCACCGAGCCGATGGCGATGGCCACGAAGCGCACCAGGTAGCCGAACACGATGGCGGTGAGGGTGCCGGTCAGGAGCAGACCCGGCCCCTGCATCCCCAGCCACTCGGCCAGATCGTTGATGCCAAAGTCCAGCGCCGTCAGCGGCACCAGCACACCGATGGCCAGCACAGTGCCCGGCATGGCATAGCCCATGGCGGCGATGCGCAGGGGCAGCAGACTGCGCGTGCTTCCGTCGAGGCGGCGGAAGAAGCCGAGCAGCAGGGCGATCCCCATGGCAAGCAGGGCAGCCAGGGTCGAGACCGCCAGGCTGTTGCCGGCGAAGCGGACGAACTCCGGCGTCCACGACAGCGCGAAATAGCGCACCCCGTAGTCCAGCAGGATGGCGAACGGCAGGGCGAACCCCGCCAGCACCAGCCCCCAGCACCAGAGGCCGGCCAGCACGGGCCGCATCCCCGTGAGGGGGTAGCACAACGGCTGCTCGAACCCCATGGACTTCTGGAACACCTGCTGGCGCTGGCGTGAGCGGCGCTCCACGGCGATAAGCAGCACCACCGCCAGCAGCATCAGGCAGGAGAGCTTGGCGGCGGTGGCCAAGCTGCCATAGCCGAGCCAGGTGTCGTAGATGGCGGTGGTCAGGGTATTGATGGCAAAGAAGTGGACGGTGGCGAAGTCCGCCAGGGTCTCCATCGCCACCAGGGACACCCCCACCATGATGGCGGGACGGGCAAGGGGCAGGCTCAGGCGGCGAAAACTCTGCCAGGGTGTGCAGCCGAGCAGGCGACTGGAGTGAATGAGACTGACCGACTGCTCCAGGAAGGAGGCTCGCGCCAGCAAGTAGACATAGGGGAAGAGCACCAGGGCCAGCACCCAGGCGGCGCCGCCAAGGGAGCGAATGGCCGGAAACCAGTAATCGGCCGGACTGTTCCAGCCAAAGAGTGCTCGCAGCCCCGCCTGCAGCGGGCCCGAATAGTCGAGCAGGTCGGTGTAGACGTAGGCGACGATATAGGAGGGCATGGCCATGGGCAGCATCAGCGCCCACTGCAGGGCGCGTCGTCCCGGCACCTGGCACATGGCCACCAGCCAGGCGGTGGGCACCCCGAACAGCAGACTGAGCAGCACGACCCCCAGCACCAGACCCGAGGTGTTGCGAAGGTAATCGATCAGTACCGTATCGGCGAGGTGGGCAAACAGATCCCCGTCAGCCGAGAGGGCCGAAAAGACGAGGGCAAGCACCGGCAAACCCAGCAGCAGGGCGGTGGCCCAGCTGCCGGCAATCCATCCAAAATTTTTCATGAGTCCACAGAGGTTGATGGGGCCCTTGGCCCCATCTGATTACAAGTCGAATTTCACTTCATCCAGCAGCTGCAAGGCGTCCTTGCGGTGCTTGGCGTAGTCGCTGACCGGCAGGGCGTCAGCCTTGAAACTGCCCCAGGACTTGACCATGGCGGAAGGCTCGACACCGGCCTTGACCGGGTACTCGGCATTCACATCCGCATACATGTGCTGGGCAGTGTCGCCGGAGAGGAACTCCATCAGCTTCCGGGCGGCGTCCTTGTTCTTGGCATACTTGGTCATGGCCACGCCGCTCACGTTGACGTGGGCACCGCGATCACCCTGGTTCGGGAAGTTGATCTCAACTGCATCAGCCCAGGACTTCTGCGCCGGATCCTTCAGCATGGCGCCCAGGTAGTAGCTGTTGCCCAGGGAGATATCGCAGATGCCGTCCTTGATTGCCTTGACCTGATCCCGATCGTTGCCCTGTGGCTTGCGTGCCAGGTTGGCCTTGACCCCTTCCAGCCAGGTCTTGGCATCCGCCATGCCGTGATGGGCGATCATGGAGGAGACCAGCGCCACATTGTACTCGTGCTTGCCGCTGCGAGTACAAATTTTTCCTTTGAATTCAGGCTTGGCCAGATCTTCGTAGCTGATGGTGGCCAGCTTGCCGAGGCGTTCCTTGCTGGAGTAGATGGCGCGCACCCGGGTAGTCAGGGCGAACCAGCGGTTCTCCGGATCCCGATAGATGGAGGGAATGTTCTCCTGCAGGGTCTTGCTGTCCACCGGCTGCACCAGGTCCTTGTCCACCAGGTCGGTCAGACGGCTGATGTCGACGGTCAGCATCAGATCCGCCGGGGAGAGCTTGCCTTCCCGCTCCAGACGCTCGTTCAGCCCCTCTTTGGCGAACACCACGTTGACCTTGATCCCGGTCTCCTTCTCGAACTGCTGGATGATGGGCTTGATCAGCTCATCCTGGCGGGTGGAGTAGACGTTCACTTCAGCGGCGAATGCCGACTGGGCGGCCAGGGTGGAGAGAGCCAGCGCCAGCATCTTCATTTTCATTGTCCGTTCCTTGTGTGCGTATCGATTGATAACCATTTTCGTTTGCATTCTGCACGAGGCGCGGCCACCGGATCAAGGCGGTTCAGGGAGGTAGGATCACATATTTAACCATTGACCAAAGGAAAAGGGCCGGATGGTGTTCCATCCAGCCCCTTGAAGGCCAGTTTTTCATGCTACAAGCATCGCACTCCGGCCATCCCTGCCGCCCCCCGCGGCAGCGACATGACCGGTCGCGGCATCAGAGCGCCTCGTCGTCGCTCTCGCCGGTCCGGATGCGCACCGCCTGCAGCAGGTCGTAGACGAAGATCTTGCCGTCACCGATCTTGCCGGTATAGGCCGCCTTGCAGATGGCCTCGATCACCCCTTCCACGTTTTCGTCGGCGGTGGCGATCTCCAGCTTCACCTTCGGCAGGAAGTCGACCTGGTACTCGGCCCCCCGATATAATTCGGTATGCCCCTTCTGGCGACCAAAGCCCTTGACCTCCGAGACAGTCAGGCCTTCCACCCCCAGGTTGGCGATGGCCTCGCGCACGTCGTCCAACTTGAAGGGTTTGATAATCGCAGTAATCAGCTTCATCTGGTTGCTCCCAATCCATGGTATGTCACGAATGGGTCATCAATTCTTGTGCCAATTATTTTTATTGTTTACTTTCATAAAGATAGCCATTAAACCTCGAGCCTTTGCGGCTCCGGATCACCAAGGAAGCGCATCTCGCCCCATTATGAGGCACCAAGCTGCACCAGACTTCCTTGATGCACCAAATGAGAGCATCACCCCATGTTAGTCATCTCCAACAGCGTGATCATCCCCTGGCACGAGCTGCAGTTTCAAACCATGCGCGCCCAGGGAGCCGGGGGCCAACACGTCAACAAGACCGACTCCGCCGTCTGGCTGCGCTTCGATTACCGCGACTCCCCCAGCCTGCCGGATCTCTATAAGGAGGGGCTAGAGAAACTCAGTGACAGCCGGGTCCACGACGGCTTCATCCAGATCAGGGTCGAGACCCACCGCAGCCAGGACATGAATCGCAAGGAGGCCATGAGCCGCCTGACCGAGCTGCTGAAAAAAGCCGCCTGGCGCCCCAAGGCCCGCCACGCCACCAAGCCGACCCGCAGCTCCCAGCGCAAGCGGGTCGACGCCAAGAAGCGCAAGGGGGAGATCAAATCCACCCGTGGCAAACCCGTGCTGGATTAGCTCGCCCATCCTTCGGAGGAGACACCGTGAAGTACAGTTTTTGTGAGTGCCGCCAGGGGCCCCTGCTCGTCGCCATCGATCATGGCGGCCTGCGTCACGTGGAGTTCATGCAGGGGGAGCGCCCCATCCTGCCGCAGCCGGACTGGCAGCGGGATGACCAGGCCCTGGCCCCCTTCGTCGAGCAGTTTGACGCCTACTTCGCCGGCCGGCTGCGCCACTTCGATCTGCCCATGGCCGCCTGGGGCACCCCGTTCCAGCAGTCGGTGTGGCGCGCCCTGTGCGACATTCCTTACGGCCAGACCGTCAGCTACCTCGAGATAGCCCAGGCCATCGGCAACCCCAGGGCAGTGCGGGCGGTGGGCGCCGCCAACGGGCGCAACCCCTTGAGCATCATAGTGCCCTGCCACCGGGTGATCGGTCGCAGCGGCGAACTGACCGGCTATGCGGGCGGCATCCCCATCAAACGCTGGCTACTGGCGCTGGAGCAGCAGGCTGCCGACGACTTCGTACTGCGCCCTTGAAAATGACATCCCCCTCATCAAGTGCTGACTGCTGGCGCGGGCTTCACAGCAAGCCGGGGCCGGGAGTCGGCCCCTTGCCAGCGGATAAAACACTGATCATTTAAATGAATGCAGCATGAGCCCTGCACCTCACAGGCATCAGCCAGTGTTTCCAAAATGAACGGAATATGAAGCATCACCTCAGAAGGGCTTCAGACACCCTCAGGCATCATGGCTTCACACTTGGATGACATGGCTCATCCCTCATTCAAGTGGCACCCATGTGACGCTTCCAATCTGTCTTTTTCCCCGCGCCTCCTCTGAGGCGTTTTTTTTTGCCGACGAGCAGCCACAAAAAAGCCCGCCGAAGCGGGCTCTGACCGGTGGTGCCGGTTGAGTGGATCAATCAGAGGGCGAGGAAGAGCCCGGCCAGCGAGGCGCTCATCAGGTTTGCCAGCACCCCCGCCATGATGGCACGCATGCCGTAGCGGGCAATGAAAGACTTGCGCTCCGGCACCATGGCCCCCAGGCCGCCGATCAGGATCGCCATGGAGGAGATGTTCGCGAAACCGCACAGGGCGAAGGTGACGATGGCCTTGCTTGAGGCATCCAGCGTCTGATCCTGCACCAGGGCGATGAAGGCGACGAACTCGTTGATGACAATCTTGGTGCCAATCAGGGCGCCTGCGGCCTGGGCCTGCTCCCAGGGCACACCGATCAGCCAGGAGACGGGGGCGAACAACCAGCCTAGGAGGATCTGGAAGCTCAGCTCCAGCCCCACCAGGTCACCGGCCCAGCCCAGCAGGCCGTTGAGCAGGGCGATCACCCCGACGAAGGCCAGCAGGGTGGCTCCCACGGCGACGGCGATGTTGAGACCGGACATGGCGCCATCGGCAGCCGCCTCAATCACGTTGGTGGCGCGGGGGATCACCACGTCCTCGTGATGATCCACCTCTTCGGCAGCGGGCGGCACCAGGATCTTGGCCATGGCAAGCCCCGCTGGCGCCGACATGAAGGCCGCCGCGATCAGGTATTTCAGCTCGACACCTATGCTGGCATACCCCACCAGGGTGCCGCCAGCGACCGAGGCGAGGCCACAGCTCATCACCGCGAAGAACTGGGAATCGGACATCTTGGAGAGATAGGGTTTGACCACCAGGGGCGCCTCCACCATGCCGACGAAGATGTTGGCAGTGGCGGAGAGGCTCTCGGCCCGGCCGGTGCCCAGCAACTTCTGCAGGCCGCCACCTAGAAGGGCAATCACTTTCGGCATCAGGCCGATGTGGTAGAGGATGGCGATCACCGCGGAGAAGAAGATGATCACCGGCAGCACGTTGAAGGCGAAGATGAAGCCGAGCTTGAACTTGGCCAGATCGCCGAACAGGAAGGCGATCCCCTCCTGACCGTAACCGATCACGCTGCTGACGCTCTCGCTGACGCCGTTGAGCACCTGCTGACCGGCGGGCAGCCAGAGTACCAGGGCGGCAAAGAGCACTTGCAGGCAGAGGGCCAGGCCCACTGTTCGCAACGGGATACGACGACGATTATCAGAGCAGAGCGTGGCCAGGGCCAGGATGCTCAGGATGCCGAGCAGGGCAATCATAGGGACTCCATCAGATGGGGCAAAAGATGGGCGCGGATTCTGCGCCCCCAGCCCCGCCACTGCAAGCCCAGTTGGTTACAGCCCTGTTAGCAAAAACGTTTGCACGATACCGGTTGCGGCAACTGACTGATTTGGCTCGATTTTGGTATCAAGCGAAAACCAGTGTTCTTATATGGAAACGATCATTCCTCCAGGCCGGACAATTTTCCTCCGAGCCAGGGGGCGAGATGCTGCTCCCAATAGGGATGGGGGCCGAAGCTCTCCTTGAGGAAGTCGATGAAGAGACGGATCTTGGGGTCCAGGTGCTCCCTTCTGGCGTAGACGGCGTGCACCGCCATCTTCTGGTTCGGCTGCCACTGGGGCAGCAGGGGAATGAGCTGGCCTGACTGCAGCTCCTTGTCCAGCAGGTAGTTCGCCACATAGGCGATGCCGAGCCCGGCCAGGGCGGCGTCGCGCACCGCCTCCGCCAGATCCACCCGGTAGTTGCCCGCCACCTGCACCGTCTGGCGCTCCTTGCCCTGACGAAACGACCACTCGTGGTAGCGCCGCTCCCGGCTCTGGTAGGTGATGCAGTTGTGCTGGGCCAGATCCCTGGGGTGCAGCGGCGTGCCGTGGCTCAGCAGATAGTCCGGCGAGGCCACCAGCACGAAGCCGATATCCGCCAGCCGCTGCCCCACCAGCCCCTGGGGCTTGTCCTCAAAAGTGGTGATCCAGAGATCCAGCCCCTCATCCACCAGATTGGTACGGCGATCGAACAGGAAGACTTCCAGCTCCAGATCGGGGTAACGGGTCTGGAAGGCCTTGAGCAGCGGGATCACGTGCAGCCGGCCGAAGGACTGGCCGACCCCCAGATGCAGCACGCCGCTCACCTTGCCGCGACGCTCCGCCACCATGGACTCCGCCTCCTGGGCCACCGCCACCAGGGCGCGGCAGTGACGGGCATACTCCTGGCCGAGCTCGGTCAGGGCGAAGCGGCGGGTGGTGCGCTGTACCAGCTGGGCCCCGAGTCCGGTCTCCAGCAGGGCGAGCTGCTTGCTGATGTGGGACTTGGAGACCCCGAGCCGGCGCGCGGCCGCCGAGATGCCCTGCTCGCGAACCAGGGCATCGAAGATCACCATTTGGGGAAGACGTTGCAGCACGGGATAACCAGAGTGAGGGGCGGGCCCCCATTATTCCAGAGCGGCCCGCCAGGGGGTAGGGTCAGCGTGCCAGCGCCTCGATGATCTGCCCCTTGAGCGGATCGCTGGCCGGATTCTGGTTGGCGCCATAGCTCGCAATCAGTTTGCCATCGCGGCCCACCAGGTATTTGTGGAAGTTCCAGTTGGGCGCGTCACCGTCGGCGGCGGCCGCCAGCCCCTTGAAGAGCGGCACAGCATCGGATCCCCGTACCGCCACCCGGTTGAACATGGGGAAAGTCACCCCGTAATCGCGCCGGCACACCTCCGCGGTCTTGTTCTCGTTGCCCGCCTCCTGCCAGAAGTCGTTGGAGGGAAAGCCCAGCACCATCAGCCCCTGCTCCTTGTAACCCTGATAGAGCGCCTCCAGATTCCGGAACTGGCCGCTGTACCCGCAGTAGGAGGCGGTGTTGACCACCAGTACCACCTTGCCCTCGGTCAGCTGGCAGAGGTTGTGGCGCCGGGTGCTGTTGAGCTCCCGCATCTCCACGTTGAAGTAGTCGGGGCAGGCGGCAGACGCCGCGCCCGAGCCGAGCAACAACAGCAGGGTGAACCATTTCATCGACGTGACTCCTCGCGTTTTCTCCATCATACGCAAGATCCACGCACAAGGTTCAGGGATCAGTGCAGCGGGATCCCGGTCAACCAGCCGTGGCCCCAAAAGATGAGCAAGGCCGTGATCGCCAGACCGGCGCCCAGGCTGATCCCTGTCCCCTGCCAGCTCGCTTCGGGCCGCGGCTTCTGCTGCCAGTCCCGCACCGAAATCCAGACGATGCTCACCAGCGCCCAGAGGCCGATACCACCGAACAGCACCAGGGAGCGGGCCTCGCTGTTGACCGTCAGGTGGGCGCCGGCCCAGAGCAGGGTACCGAGCAGCTGGGGATGTACCAGCCAGCGGCGCAGGTGATTCTGGCCCTGCCCGCTGCACAGCAGGATCAGGGATACCGGCATGGCCGCCATGGTCAGGGTCGGGCCCCAGGCGGGCAGCGGGTAGAGCGGCAATGGGCTGGCGCTACGCCAGCCGGCAAGGATGCAGGCAATGGCGACGAACACCAGCAGCGAGAAGAGCCCCTTGTAGCGGTTCTCCCCCAGCCGTTCGCGCAGGCGGGCCCGGTGGGCCGCGGCGAAGCAGGGATAGAGGTGGGTCAGGGTAAACAGCACTACCCCCAGGGTCAGCAGGATCATGGGTGGCTCCTCGCACATTGCCCCTCGCAATTGAGGAGATCACTATGCCGCAAAGCCTCTCGTCAGAATACAAAAACCATATAAAAGACAGCAGGATAATAAAAAAGCCGATCCGGGGATCGGCAAGTGCGTCGAAGGCGCGGCAGGCAAGCTGCCACCTCGGTTGCACGGGGCAGGGTGAGGCCGGTGCCAGGCACCGGCCAGAAGAGCATCAGTTGCGCAGCAGATAGAGGGCGGCCACGTTGCGGGCCGTGAGCTGCAGGTTGGTGGTCGCGGTGGCGAGCGCCTCCGGCAGGGACATGGCCCGGTTGACCACGGCGAAGACCGCGTCCAGCCCGTGCTCGTGCACCACGCCGCAGTCATCGGTGAGACAGCCCGCGATGCCGATCACCGGCTTGCCAAACTGCTTGGCGCAGCGGGCCACGCCGATGGGCGTCTTGCCGTGGATGGTCTGGCTGTCGATCCGCCCCTCCCCCGTGATCACGAGATCCGCATCGGCCACCGCGTCCGCCAGTTTCAGCGCCTCGATGACGATCTGGATGCCGGGCTTGAGCTCGGCGCCGAGCAGGCCGATCAGGGCGGCCCCCATGCCACCGGCGGCGCCAGTGCCCGGGATCTCCTTCACCTGGTGGCCCAGCGCCTGTTCGATGCAGTCCGCATAGCGGGCCAGGTTGGCATCCAGCTCGGCCACCATCGCCGGTGTGGCCCCCTTCTGCGGACCAAACACGGCAGATGCCCCCTTGGGCCCGCACAGCGGATTGTTCACGTCGCAGGCCACCTCGATGTGGAGCCCACTCAGGCGCGAGTCCAGCATGCTCAGGTCGATGCTGGCCAGCTCACTCAGGCCACCGCCCCCCAGGGCGATGGGCGAACCATCCGCCTTCAAGAGCTTGCCGCCGAGGGCCTGGATCATGCCGGCACCGCCGTCGTTGGTGGCACTGCCACCGATGCCGAGGATGAGGTGGGTCACCCCCAGATCGAGGGCCGCCAGGATCAGCTCGCCAGTGCCAAAGCTCGAGGTGAGCAGCGGATTGCGCAGCTCCGGCTCCACCAGATGCAGGCCGGAGGCTGCCGCCATCTCGATGACGGCACGCTTGCCATCCCCCAGCAAGCCGAGGAAGCCCAGCACCCGGTTGCCAAGGGGCGCGGTCACCTCGACCGGCAGGATGCGGCCTCCGGTGGCATCCACCAGGGACTGCACCGTCCCCTCGCCACCATCGGCCATGGGCAGCTTGACGTAGGTGGCATCCGGCAGCACCTGCTTGAAACCGGCCTCGATGGCATCAGCCACCGCCATGGCGCTCAGGCTCTCCTTGAATGAATCCGGGGCGATCACAATTTTCATATCAGTTCCTTAGGCGAGGCCAAACACGCCAAACATCAGGGTGGAGACGGCGGCAATGGTCAGGCCGACGGCGGTTTCGTAGGGGATGAGCTTGAGCCGCTCGCTTACCCCCATGTGGACGCTGCCCCCGGTAGCGTGGAAGAAGGAGCCATGGGGCATGTGGTCAAACACGGTGGCACCGGCGTGGATCATGGCGGCCCCCGCCAGGCTGGTGACGCCGAGCTCGATCAGGGTGGCGCTGAACACGTTTGAAGCAACCACGGTACCGGCCGTGGTCGAGGCGGTCGCCAGCGACATCAGGGCGCCCGAGATGGGGGCCAGCAGGTAGGAGGGCAGGCCGGAGGCGGTCAGGCCGCTGATCAGCACATCCTTCAGGCCGGAGTTGGCGATGATGCCCGCCAGAGTCCCTGTCCCCAGCAGCATGATGGCGACCGGCGCCATGCGGGCGAGGCCCGAGACCGCAAACTGGTTCACTTTGGAGAACTTGCCCATCATCAGGGCGCCGACCAGACCGCCCAAGGGCAGTGCGATGAGCGGATCCACCACTATGCCGGCGACGGGGCGCAGGGCCAGCAGCAGGATGGCCACCAGGGGCGCACTGATGGCGGCGGCAAAGCCCGGCAGCTTGACGCCGTCGAAGCTCACCACCTCGTCGGCAGCCACCTTGCTGCCCCGGTTGTTGAGGCGCTTGGCAAGCCAGTAGGCCATCACCAGGCCGAACAGGCCCGGGATGATGCCGGCCGCCATCACCGAGGTGAGGGGCAGGTGGAAGGCATCGGAAGCGGCAATGGCATTGGGGTTCGGGGACATGACGTTGCCCGCCTTGCCGCCGCCTATCATCGCCAGCAGGATGGCCGCCTTGGAGAGATCGGCACGGCGCGCGATGGCGAGCGCGATGGGGGCGACCGTGATGACCGCCACGTCCACGAAGACGCCGACCGCAGTCAGGATCAGGGTGGCCAGGGCCAATGCCAGCAGGGCACGGGTCTCACCGAGTTTGCGGACTATGGTCTCGGCGATGGTGGTGGCGGCGCCCGACTCGATGAGCACGCCGGCCAGCACGCCGGCCGCCAGGATCCGCATCACGGCGGTGGTGATCCCCTGGGCGCCGCCGATCATCAGGGCGACGGTCTGGGTCAGATCGGCCCCGCCGATCAGGCCGCCGGCCAGGGCGCCGACGATCATGCCGTAGGCGGGCGGCACCTTCTTCAGGATGAGGAAGATGGCGATGGAGAGCGCGGCGAGAGCGCCGAGCGCGGATACAGGGATCATGACGGGCACCTTTTGTTGTAATGAGTGGCGCCATTATGGAGATCCCCGCCCGGAATGCTTTGGCAAAAAAGCCAAAAATCACCGTTTTAAAATCAACATTTATGTTCAAAAAAACAAATCAACTGTCGAGACTGAGCCCGAGATAGAGCAGAAACTTGTCGTCTAACTTGTTGAAATTCAACCCGGTTATCTGCTCTATCCGGGTCAGCCGATAACGCAGGGTATTGGGATGAATGAAGAGGGCATCGGCACAGGGATGCAGATCACAATCCTGCAAGAAATATTGGCGCAGCGTCTTTTGCAGCACCCCCTTGGTGTCCTCTTTCGCGAGCGCCAGCAGGGGCGCCCGCAGCTGATCCGCCTGCCAGGAGTCCGCCAGGCTGCCGAGCAGCACGGGCAGCCGGTAATCCTCGAAGAAGTAGACCTGCTTGCGCGGCGCCTGGCGCATGCCACGGTGCAATGTGTCCCGCGCCGTCTGGTAGGAGAGCGCCAGCCCCTCTATCCCGGCGAAGTAATCACCCACCCCGATGCGCACCCGGAAGTGCGGGATGCGGGCGAGCAGCTGCCTGATGCGGCTGCGCTCCTGGGCCGACTGCCACACCCCGTCGCTCAGTTGGGCCGGCTTGAGCACCACTATCTCGTCCAGGCCGTTGATGGCCACCAGGTTGTCCCGCTCCGGGTGCTCCAGCAGATGCACCAGCTCCCGCAGGCGGGCGGGCTCTGCCTCCTCCAGGGCCAGCACCGCCACCACGCGAGGCTGGGTCAGGTCCAGTTCTAGGAAGCGGGCAGCCTGCTGCAGCTGGTCTACCCGCCCCTCGCCACGGATGAGTTGCAACACCAGCTCCTCCTTGTGGCGCTTGTCCCACTGCAGCTGCTCGGTGAGCGCGGCCTGCTCCAGGATGAGCTCGGCAGTCATGCGCACCAACTCGGCGTAAGCACGAACGATGTCCGGATCCCCCGAGATGCCGATGACCCCGAGCAGCTCCCCCTGGTAGGCGATGGGCAGGTTGATGCCGGGCCTCACCCCTTTGAGCTGCTGGGCCGTCGCCTCGCTGATCTCCACCACCCGGTTCTCGGTCAGGGCCAGCACCGCCCCCTCGTGGCGCTGATGCAGCCTCTCCGGATTGCCGGATGCGATGATCAGGCCATGCTCGTCCATGACGTTGACCGAGAAGGACAATATCTTCATGGCCCGGCTGACGATCTGCCGCGCGAGAATGGCATCAAGCTGCATGAGGACTCCGCTCTAGGAAGGGGGAACAGGATATGAAGGACATGGAAACTCCGTATAAAAGCCTGGGTAGCAGCCCAAAGA
>ENA-OWLM01000007-OWLM01000007.1-metagenome-genome-assembly--contig:-NODE-7-length-75357-cov-4.584062_pt1 | contig 75357 bp, 70 predicted proteins | sample MGYA00245349_ERZ651102 | MGnify/ENA primary metagenome ERZ651102 (study PRJEB26857, sample SAMEA4031759) | metagenome | biome: human; feature: oral; material: saliva | place: Philippines | collected 2014 | study... | reverse complement strand
CGCAGGACCGCAACAAAGTGTTCCCATTCCGCGGCGTAAGCGGATTTGTAGCGCTCCCCCTTCACGATGACCGGCCCTTCAATAATATTTTCCAGCACCGTACGGTGCGGGAAAAGGTTGAAGTTCTGGAAAACAAAGCCGACATGCTGACGTAGACGACGAATTAAGCCTTTCTGCTGGCTAATGGATTTCCCGGTATCAATCGTGATATCCCCTACGCGGATCGTTCCGCCTTCAGGCTGTTCAAGGAGATTAATACTGCGCAGCAGCGTGGTTTTCCCCGAGCCACTCGGCCCGATGATCGCCACCACTTCGCCCTGCTCCACTTCCAGATCGATACCGTGGAGCACCGTTTGTCCGTGGAATTTTTTCACCAGGTTTTTAACGTCGATTGCACTCATTTCGGATCACGCTCCTGGCGGTTAAGCTGGTTTTCAAAATAGTTCTGCAGGGCGGAAAGCACCGTCGCCATCACCCAGTAAATCAGCGAGGCCGCCAGATACATCGTGAACACTTCCAACGTCCGCGAGGTGATCAGCTGCGCCTGACGGAACAGCTCCGGCACCTGAATGGTGGCCGCCAGCGACGTATCTTTTACGAGGCTGATAAAGCTGTTGCTCAACGGCGGTAACGCTACGCGTGCCGCCTGCGGCAGAATGGCTCGACGCAGCGTCTGCCACGGGGTCATCCCGATACTGGCCGCCGCTTCCCACTGCCCTTTGTCAATGGAGGAGATGGCCGCACGCAGGGTTTCTGAGGTGTACGCCGCGGTATTGAGCGACAAACCAATCATCGCTGCGGGGATCGGATCCAGCTCGATGCCAAACTGCGGTAAGCCGTAGTAGATCATAAAGAGCTGGGCGATAAGCGGCGTACCGCGAAACACGGAGATATAAAAACGCGCCAGCCAGCGTACCGGCAGGATGGGTGACATGCGCATCAAGGCCAGCACAAATCCCAGCACCAGCCCGAAGAACATCCCGCCGATACTGAGCTGTAACGTAAACACCGCACCTTTCAGCAGAAACGGCAGTGAATCAATAACCAGTTGAATACTTTCTTGCATTATTATTTTTCGACCTGATTTTTAGACATGAGGATGGTAGGCAAACAGCGCAGGTGCCCCGCCAGTGTGAACAAACAAAATCGGTCCTTCATCCTTAAAGCGCTTCTGTGCAATGCCGTCTATCAGCCCCGCCATCGCCTTACCGGTATAGACCGGATCGAGCAGAATGCCTTCGAGGCGTGCCAGCAGTTTCACCGCCTCCATCCCCTCTTCATTTGGCGTGCCGTAGCCCGGCGCAAAATAGTCATCCCAGAGCAGAATGTCAGCCTTAGCTTTCAGCTCCAGTTGTTCTGCCACCGCCTGCTGTAACGTAACCACTTTCGGCTTCTGATCCGCAACGCTGCGGGAGACCGTCACGCCAATCAGCTCGACATCCGGCAGCAGCTGTTCCAGCCCCACCGCCAGCCCGGCATGGGTTCCGGCGCTACCGGAGGCGACGACGACAGAAGAGAGATTCACCGCGCCCTCGCATTGCTGCGCAATTTCCAGCGCGCTTTCTACATAGCCCAGTGCGCCCAGGGCGTTTGACCCGCCGACGGGAATAACGTACGGACGAAAGCCCTGTGCTTCCAGACGCGTGGCCAGTTCGTCGAGCTGCGCGGTCGGGTCGGTCAGAGCGTCGACCATCTCGACCTGCACGTTAAACAGATCCAGCAGGAGACGGTTACCGTTAGTGAGATAGTTTTCTGCGTGCGTTCCGATCGGGTTCTCCAGCAGCGCAACGCAGTGCAGGCCAAGTTTTGCCGCCACCGCCGCCGTCTGGCGCACGTGGTTAGACTGAATTGCCCCTGCGGTGATCAGCGTGTCCGCCCCTTCGCGCAGCGCGTCTGCCGCCAGAAACTCCAGCTTACGCAGCTTATTGCCGCCCATCGCCATCGGCGTCACGTCATCGCGCTTGATAAAAATGTCGCGCCCTAAATAATCAGAAAATCGGGGTAAATACTCCAGCGGCGTGGGCGCGCCGATAAACTCCAGGCGGGGAAAGCGCGTTAAATTCTGCAGTGACATGGTTCCTCCGGTAACGCTAATTCACATGATATTTTTCATTATGCACGCAGACGCGTAAGAAATAAAAAAGGCGCTTTTAAAAGCGCCTTTTTTTATGGGTCAAAGACTTATTTGGTGACGTCAGCGCCGAACCATTTTTCAGAAAGCGCTTTCAGGCTACCGTCTTTCTGCATGTCAGCAATCGCGGAATCGATCGCTTTCACCAGGTCTTCGTTACCTTTACGGATGGCGATACCGGCTTCCTGACGAGAGAACGCATCACCCGCAACGGCCAGGGTATTGTTGGTTTTCTTCACCAGATCCAGCGCGGCCAGGCGGTCAACCAGAATGGCGTCGATACGGCCCACGCGCAGATCCTGGTATTTGGTCGGGTCATCATCATAGGTGCGAATATCCACACCCTGCACGTTCTGGCGCAGCCACTCTTCGTAGTTGGTTCCCAGACCGACACCGACTTTTTTGCCTTTCAGGTCGGCAGCGGTTTTGATGGAACCTTCGTTACCTTTCTTCACCAGCGCCTGAATACCGGACACGGTGTACGGCGTGGAGAAGTCATACTTCTTCTTACGCTCGTCAGAAATGGTCACCTGGTTGATCACCACATCAATACGTTTTGAATCCAGCGACGCCAGCATACCGTCCCACTTGGTCGGTTTCAGGGACGCTTTCACGCCAAGGTGTTTCGCCAGTTCTTCCGCAAATTCCACTTCGAAACCGGTCAGCTTACCGTCGTCGCCCTGGTAGCTGAACGGAGGATAGGTTCCTTCCAGCCCCACCAGCAGCGTGCCACGCTCTTTTACTTTATTCAGCAGGTTTTCCGCAGCGAACGTTTTCACGCTCATGCCCGCAACCAGCGCAACGGCCATAACACCCATCAGCGCCTGACGACCCAGAAGTGCAAATTTCATAAATACCCCGATATAGTGGAATTTTTACGTAGTGTAGAGAAATCGCCTGCAACGTCAAAGGCGACTGCGCTACATCTTATTCTTTTTTAATATATATCAGAAGTTGTTCCGGCGAGGGCTTTCTGCTTCACAACACCCGGCATCTGTACCTTGTATTGGGCATACTTGCGCAGCGCAATCCGGTAGTTGTTGGTGCTGGTCGCAGGCAGCCACGGCTCCAGATTTTCATCCAGATAACCGGTTTTCAGCAGATCGCGAGAAATATTGTTGACGGTCAGATGTTGCCCAAGGCGACGCAGGCGAACCACATATTCGCGAACGGTGCCGTGGCTCATCTCCGTTTGTTCAAACAGGAATTGCTTGAAGCCGATAATATCGAAGAAGTCGCTTTGCTCTTTGCAGTGGAGATCGCCACAGAAACGGCAAAGCGCCACCCACTCTTTTTGCTCTTCGAGCCAGGCGGCCTCATCCATCAACGTGTCGAGGCGGGATATCGCGATTTTGTTCACGATTTCGCCACGACGAACCAGCGTGATACGGTCGAGTAATTTATTACAGTGGGCGCAATGCGTCTGGCTGTGTTTAAAGTCTTTCAGGTAGCGGCTTAAAGGCCGTCTTTTAGATTGCTGCACCGTCATGATAACTCCTGGTTGTCAATACGTTGTGCGGCATTTCTCAGGTGAATCAATCACCTATAACTTGCCCAGTTTCGTGCGTAAGCGCTTGATGGCCTGGCTGTGCAGCTGGCTAACCCGAGACTCCCCCACCTCCAGTACCGCGCCAATCTCCTTGAGATTGAGCTCTTCCTGGTAATAGAGGGTCAACACCAGCTGTTCGCGCTCTGGTAAAGCTTCAATCGCTTCCATCACGCGCTGGCGTAAATTCCCTTCCATTAAATGGTGTAACGGGTTTTCTTGCTGATGCTCATCCGTCACCAGCTCGATGCTATCGCCATGCTCTTCGCGCCACTCATCGTAAGAGAAGAGTTGGCTATTATTGGTATCGAGCAACATCTGACGATACTCTTCAACAGCGATCCCAAGACGCTCAGCCACTTCGGTTTCCGTCGCGTTGCGCCCCAGTTCCTGTTCCAGCTGCCCCATCGCATGCGCCACTTCGCGCGCGTTGCGGCGAACACTGCGCGGCACCCAGTCTCGGCTGCGCAGCTCGTCCAGCATCGCCCCACGAATACGCTGAACTGCGTAAGTCGTAAATGCCGTTCCTTGCAGAGCGTCGTATCGGTCAACTGCATTCAATAACCCGATACCGCCCGCCTGTAGCAGATCGTCCAGTTCCACGCTCGCCGGCAAACGCACCTGGAGGCGCAATGCTTCGTGACGCACCAGCGGAACATAACGCTGCCACAGCGAGTGTTTATCCATTACACCATCAGCGGTATAGAGTGAATTCACGATAAACAGCCCTGCGTTAATTGAGTTATCGGCATGATTATCCGATTCTGCAGGGGTTTCAATTGGGTGAATAGTGGGTGAAATGAGGGGTTATTTGGGGGGTTATGCAAATAGCGCTAAAGAAAAACCCCGCCGAAGCGGGGTTTAAGCATTATCAGGCGATTAGCCCTGCAGCAGAGACAGAACCTGCTGAGGAACCTGGTTAGCTTTGGACAGCACGGAGTTACCGGCCTGCTGGATGATCTGCGCTTTAGACATGTTAGACACTTCGGTCGCATAGTCGGCGTCCTGAATACGGGACTGCGCTTCAGACAGGTTGGTGGTGGTGTTGTTCAGGTTGGTTACAGCAGAGCTCAGACGGTTCTGTACCGCACCCAGTGAAGAACGGAATTTGTCTACGGACGCGATAGCTTTGTCCAGCAGAGCCAGTGGATCTGCAGTAGACACGCCTTTGAACTCGCCAGCTGCGTTCAGGGTAACAGTCTGCGCGTTGTTCAGCGTACCGCCCGCGCCGCCATCAGCGATAGCAGCAGCAGTCAGGGAGTAGTTTTTACCCTGAACTTCAGCGTAACCTGCAGCAGCGCCAGCAGCGTCTGCGCCAACTTTAACTGCAACACCAGTCAGAGTACCGGTACCACCGTTAGCATCGGTATAGGTGATGTCAGCGGTGTTCACTTTCACGCTGCCAGTTGCATCGTCAACAGACACAGCGTAGTTGTCAGAACCAGAAGAAACCACGTAGGTCGCAGTAGATGCGCCAGCTGGAGTCTGCACGTTGTGCAGAGTCAGGCTCTTCGCGTCCACGCCCAGAGTGGTCGCTACCGCGCTCAGGTCAACATCTTTCAGAGCACCGCTCGCGCCAACCTGAGTGATAGAATCGCTCAGTTTCAGTGCGTTGTTAGAAACGGAGAAGCCGTTCAGACCCAGAGTAGAAGAGTCGATCTGCTGCAGGTCGATGGAGATGGTCTGGCCGTCGTTTGCACCAACCTGAATCGCCATAGAACCGTTTTTAGCCAGTACGTTCACGCCGTTGAACTGAGTCTGGCCAGATACGCGGTCGATTTCAGACAGACGGGATTTGATTTCGTCCTGGATTGACGTCAGGTCAGAATCAGAGTTAGTACCGGTCGTTGCCTGAACGGTCAGTTCACGAACACGCTGCAGGTTGTTGTTGATTTCAGACAGCGCGCCTTCAGTGGTCTGTGCCAGAGAGATACCGTCGTTAGCGTTACGTGCAGCCTGAGTCAGACCTTTGATGTTAGACGTGAAGCGGTTAGCGATAGCCTGGCCCGCAGCATCATCTTTAGCGCTGTTGATACGCAGACCGGAAGACAGACGCTCAATAGAAGAAGACAGAGCAGACTGGTTCTTGTTGATGTTGTTCTGAGTGATCAGCGAGAGGCTGTTGGTATTAATGACTTGTGCCATGATTTCGATTCCTGTTGTTCATCAAATCTGTTTGGTTAGATTTGGGTTTCCACCCTTCGGCTTCATCGCCGTCAAAGGTGTTATCGTCTGGTCCAAAACAACCTTTAGATTTTTTTTCAGGATCTCGATAATTTTTTTAGCCACGGAAATACTCTTCTCTATTACCGTTATTCCCGCCATTAAAAAAAAGAAATTAACCGTAAACTTTCACGCATAAAGGCCGATAACCCCACTATTCGTTCTACGTGTCGATAGATTAAGGAATAAATATGGCAAGTATTTCATCATTGGGGATTGGTTCGGGTCTTAAGTTAGCAGACATTCTGGATAGTCTGACCACGGCCGAAAAAGCGCAGCTGACGCCGATTTCCAAACAACAGACATCCTATACCGCCAAGCTTAGCGCTTACGGCACGTTGAAGAGTTCACTGGAAGCGTTTCAAACCGCCAACACCGCGCTGAATAAAGCTGACCTGTTTACGGCCACCAGCACGGCGAGCAGCACCACGGCATTCAGCGCGACCACGACGGGCAGCGCCATTGCGGGTAAATACACCATTAGCGTCTCTCAGCTGGCGCAGGCGCAGACGCTGACCACTAAAAATACCCAGGCGGATACCAAAACCGCCATTGCCACCGCGGACAGCAAAATTACCTTTACCGCGGGCAACGGTAAAGATCCGGTGACGGTTGATATCAGCGCGGCAAACTCCTCGCTGACCGGCATTCGTGATGCCATCAACAAAGCGGATGCGGGCGTGACCGCCAGTATTATTAACGTCGGTAATGGCCAGTATCGTCTGTCTATTACCTCTACCGAAACCGGTGCAGATAACGCGGTCAGCATCAGCGTGAGCGGCGACAGCGCCCTGCAATCCTTTATGGGTTACAACGGCACCAGCACCGACGCCAGCAACGGCATGACGGAAAGCGTCACCGCGCAGAACGCCAAGCTGAAGGTTAACAACGTTGATATCGAAAACAGCAGCAATACCATTAGCGATGCGCTGGAAGATATCACCCTGAACCTGAATGACGTCACCACCGGTAACCAGACGCTGACGATCACCAAAGATACGTCTAAAGCCGAAACGGCGATGAAAGCCTGGGTTGATGCCTACAACACGCTGCAGGACAGCTTTGCAACCTTAACCAAATATACGGCGGTGGATGCAGGCACAGATGCACAGGACTCCAGCAACGGCGCCCTGCTCGGTGACAGCACGCTGCGTACGATCCAGACCCAGCTGAAAACCATGCTGAGCAACACCGTGGGCGGTACCACGTATAAAACGCTGTCGTCACTGGGCATTACCACTGACCCAAGCTCAGGAAAACTGGAGCTGGACAGCGATAAGATGAAAAAAGCGCTGACGGACAACCCGACTGCCGTTAAAGATCTGGTTGTGGGTGACGGTAAAACCACCGGCATCACCACCACCATGGCCACCCAACTGACTGACTGGCTCTCCAGCAAAGGGATTATCCAGGCAGCCAAAGATGGCGTCAGTAAAACGCTGAACAAGCTTACCGATCAGTACAACGCCGTGAGCGAGCGTATTGACGCGCGCGTGGCACAGTACAAAGCCCAGTTTACCCAGCTGGACGTACTGATGACCTCGCTGAATAACACCAGCAGCTACCTGACGCAGCAGTTTGAAAATACGTCCAGCAGCAAGTAGTAAACGCTAAACGAACCCGAGGGGGATAACATGTACGGCGCAAAAGGCACGCAAGCCTACGCAAAAATAGAGGTTGAAAGCGCGGTGATGAGCGCCAGCCAGCAACAGCTGGTTATCATGCTATTTGATGGAGCCCTCAGCGCGCTGGTTCGCGCGCGTCTGTTCCTGCAAGACGGTAATATTCCGGCAAAGGGGTTGGCACTCTCGAAAGCCATCAACATTATTGAAAACGGGCTGAAGGTTGGCCTGGTGGACAATAACGGTGATGAGCTTACGCAAAACCTGATTGCCCTTTATGCCTATATGGTACGTCGCCTCCTGCACGCCAACGTGAATAACGACGCCAGCGCCATCGAAGAGGTGGAAACATTGCTGCGCAATATCGCTGACGGGTGGAAGGAGGTTGCGGGTACGCCACAACTGATGCAGGACGCCGTCTAATGAGTAATGCACCGCAACTCTATACCCTTTATCAGCAACTCCTTGAGCAGAGCCAGTTGATGTTGCGACTGGCTCGCCAGGGTTTATGGGATGATCTCATTACTTGTGAAACCGATTATGTCAACGCGGTGCACTCGCTGGCTCGTCTTACGCAGGAAGCGGAACCCTCTGCACAAATGCAGGAGCAACTTCGACCGACTCTGCGCGTGATCCTCGACAATGAAAGCCAGGTGAAAACATTGCTGCAGTCCAGAATGAATGAACTGGCCAAAATGGTGGGGCAATCCTCCATTCAGAAAACCGTTCTTTCCACTTACAGCAACCAGGGCGGTCATGTCCTGGTCCCGCAAAGTAATAGCGATCTCAATTAGCCATGTAGCTGGCGAACGAACGTTTCCCGCTTCGTTCGCCAGGCATTTCTGCAAAACGTACTCCATACTTGAGTTTCGCGACCTCATGGAGACGGTGCATGCGCAATCCAACCTTACTGCAATGCTTTCACTGGTATTACCCCGCTGGCGGTGAATTGTGGCGAGAAGTTACGGCTTTAGCCCCCAACCTCAACGAAATCGGCATCAATATGGTCTGGCTACCTCCGGCGTACAAAGGCGCATCGGGGGGATATTCGGTGGGCTACGACTCTTACGATCTGTTTGATCTCGGCGAATTCGATCAAAAAGGCAGCGTCGCCACCAAATACGGCGATAAAGCACAGCTGCTGGAGGCCATCGACGCGCTCAAAAGCAACCAGATCGCCGTGCTGCTGGATGTGGTGGTCAACCACAAAATGGGGGCGGACGAGAAAGAGTCGATCCGCGTGCAGCGCGTGAATGAACAAGACCGTACCCAAATCGACGATGAGATCATCGAGTGTGAGGCCTGGACGCGCTATACCTTCCCTGCCCGCGCGGGGAAATATTCGCAGTTTATCTGGGATTACAAATGCTTCAGCGGCATCGACCACATCGAAAACCCCAATGAAGACAATATCTTCAAAATCGTTAACGACTACACCGGCGAAGGCTGGAACGATCAGGTCGACGACGAGATGGGCAATTTTGACTACCTGATGGGCGAGAACATCGATTTTCGCAATCATGCCGTGACCGAGGAGATCAAATACTGGGCGCGCTGGGTGATGGAGCAAACGCAGTGCGACGGTTTTCGTCTGGATGCCGTAAAACATATTCCGGCCTGGTTTTATAAGGAGTGGATTGAGCACGTGCAGGAGGTTGCGCCGCAGCCGCTGTTTGTTGTCGCGGAATACTGGTCGCACGAGGTGGATAAGCTGCAGAACTACATCAATCAGGTAGACGGCAAAACCATGCTATTCGATGCGCCGCTGCAGATGAAGTTCCACGAGGCGTCGCGTCAGGGGCGCGACTACGACATGAGCCAGATCTTCACCGGCACGCTGGTGGAAGCCGATCCGTTCCATGCGGTCACGCTGGTTGCCAATCACGACACCCAACCCCTGCAGGCGCTGGAAGCGCCGGTGGAAGCCTGGTTTAAACCGCTCGCCTATGCGTTAATCCTTCTCCGCGAAAACGGCGTGCCGAGCGTGTTCTATCCGGACCTCTTCGGTGCCAGCTACGACGATACGGGCGGCGACGGTAATACGTACCATATTGATATGCCCGTGATTGAACAACTGCATGAGCTGATCCTCGCCCGCCAGCGTTTTGCCCACGGCATTCAGACGCTATTTTTTGATCATCCTAACTGTATCGCGTTCAGCCGCAGCGGGACCGACGACGCGCCGGGTTGCGTGGTGGTCCTTTCCAATGGCGATGACGGGGAAAAAGTGATTTGTCTGGGCGAGAATTACGGCAATAAAACCTGGCGTGATTTTCTGGGCAATCGCGAGGAAACCGTGACCACCGCGGCGGATGGTGAAGGGACGTTCTTCTGTAACGGGGGAAGCGTCAGCGTGTGGGTCATAGAGGATGCGCTGTAGAAACAATGCCGGGTAAGCGTTAGCGCCACCCGGCAAAAAAATGGCTACGGTAGTTTACTCTCCAGCGGATTTTTGCTCAGGTAATTCGCACACTCTACCGTTGGACGATCCACTTTTTGCAGCTCCATACCATCATACTCAAGCGTTGCGCCATCACGCTCCAGCGGATAGATATCCAGCTTGCGGGTCACGTTATAGTAATCATCCGAGCGCAGCATGATCTTGCCCGGCACCGCCACCACGCGCTGCCACTGACGGCAATCCAGCGTATCGCCCTCTTCCGTCACCACCAGCGTGGCAATCGCCTCCGGGCTCACCATCTTGCTTTGCGGCCCTTTTGACTGCCAGTACCCTGCCAGATTCGACGGCACAGGGTGCTTGATCACTTCCTGATAATTATCAACCTGAACACAGCCGGTTAACGCCAGAAGCGCACCCACAATTGCTATTTTTTTCATCATCTTTCCTGCGTGGGAAGAAAAAAATATTGTGGCATTAAAGCGGTATGGGTGCCAGCGTAAGATCGGCAGGTTCTAAACCTGCATCGACATCACGTCCTGATAGGCCGATACCAGCTTATTACGCACCTGGAGGCCCATCTGCAGAGACACCGACGCTTTTTGCAGATCGGCCATCACATCATTAAGCGCCACGCCCGGCTCACCGAGCGTAAATTTTTCCGCCTGCGTCCGCGCGGCGTTCTGCTTGTCGCTGATACGGTCAAGCGCGGCGTGCAGTTGCCCCGCAAAGCTGATGGTTGAAGGTTCGTCCATCACGTTCTGATTACGTGCCGTCATTGCCGTTGCCTGCAGCTGACTGATAACCCCTTCAATGCCCTGTATAGCCATGACTTTCCCCTGGATGGATTTTTACGCGGTCAAGACTAACAGCTTGTCAATCAGATAATGGCGGTAAATAGCGTTAAAAAACCAGGTTATTTGACGCATAGAAAATCACGAATCATCAAATAATGGCAGGGCCATCAATATGGAACTTTTGTCGTGTTTGCCGACCCGGGAGTCAGTTTTGTTTCTCTACACGAATAACGTAAACCACCAGGATTTAAGAGGTGCGCAATGAGTGCAACAGCATCGACAGCGCCACAGAATAAATCACTCGAGTGGATGAACCGCCTTCGCGCGAACCCTAAAATCCCGTTGATCGTGGCAGGCGCTGCCGCCATTGCGATCCTTGTTGCGATGGTCCTGTGGGCGAAAAGCCCTGATTACCGCACGCTTTACAGTAACCTTTCCGATCAGGATGGCGGTGCCATCGTCACCCAGCTTACCCAGATGAACATCCCTTATCGCTTTGCCGATAACGGCGGCGCGCTTGAAGTCCCCGCGGACAAGGTGCATGAGCTTCGCCTGCGCCTGGCGCAGCAGGGCCTGCCGAAAGGCGGCGCGGTCGGCTTCGAGCTGCTGGATCAGGAAAAATTCGGTATCAGCCAGTTCAGCGAGCAGGTGAACTACCAGCGCGCGCTGGAAGGTGAACTGGCCCGTACGATTGAAACCTTAGGCCCGGTGAAGAGTGCGCGTGTGCACCTTGCCATGCCTAAACCCTCTTTATTTGTTCGTGAACAGAAATCCCCTTCTGCCTCCGTGACCGTCAACCTTGAGCCTGGCCGCGCGCTGGACGAAGGGCAAATCAGCGCGGTCACGCATCTGGTCTCCAGCGCGGTTGCAGGCCTACCGCCGGGTAACGTAACGCTGGTGGATCAGGGCGGTCATCTGCTGACGCAGAACAACAGCGCCGGGCGCGATCTGAACGACGCGCAGCTGAAATACGCGGCCGATGTGGAAGGTCGTCTTCAGCGCCGTATCGAAGCGATCCTGGGCCCGGTCGTCGGTAACAGCAACGTGCATGCTCAGGTTACCGCGCAGATCGATTTTGCGAATAAAGAACAAACGGAAGAGCAGTACAGTCCGAACGGCGATCCGTCTCAGGCGGTAATGCGTTCTCGTCAGATTAACTCCAACGAGCAGGTGGGCGGCCCCTACCCTGGCGGCGTGCCGGGCGCGCTGTCTAACCAGCCTGCCCCGGCTAACGCGGCACCGATTTCAACGCCTCCGGCCAACCAGCAGAATGCACAGCAGACCACCTCAACGGCCAATAACGCAGGACCGCGTACCAGCAGCCGTAATGAAACCACGAACTACGAAGTGGACCGTACTATCCGCCACACCAAACTGAACGTGGGGGATATTCAGCGTCTGTCCGTTGCCGTGGTGGTGAACTACAAAACCCTGCCGGACGGTAAGCCTCTGCCGCTGACGGCCGAGCAGATGAAGCAGATTGAAGATCTGACCCGTGAAGCGATGGGCTACTCCGAAAAACGTGGCGATACGCTGAACGTGGTGAACTCACCGTTCAACTCGGTTGATGAAAGCGGTGGCGAACTGCCGTTCTGGCAACAGCAGTCGTTTATCGATCAGCTGATGTCCGCAGGCCGCTGGTTGCTGGTGCTGATTGTTGCCTGGCTGCTGTGGCGTAAGGGCGTACGTCCTCAGCTCCAGCGCCGTGCTGAAGCCGAGAAAGCCGCACTGGAGCAGATGAATAATCGCCAGGAAGTGGAAGAAGCGGTTGAAGTGCGCCTCAGCAAAGACGAGCAGGTGCAGCAGCGCCGCGCTAACCAGCGCATGGGCGCTGAGGTCATGAGCCAGCGCATTCGCGAAATGTCAGACAACGATCCGCGCGTCGTCGCGCTGGTCATCCGCAGCTGGATGGGTAACGAACATGAGTAATACGCTTACAGGTACCGATAAAAGCGTCATCCTGCTGATGACCATTGGCGAAGACCGCGCGGCAGAGGTGTTTAAACACCTCTCGCAAAGAGAGGTGCAAATCCTCTCTGCGGCCATGGCCAACGTGCGGCAGATCTCCAACAAGCAGCTGACCGAAGTGCTGGCGGAATTTGAGCAGGAAGCCGAACAGTTTGCCGCGCTCAACGTCAACGCCAACGAATACCTGCGCTCCGTGCTGGTCAAGGCGCTGGGCGAAGAGCGTGCCGCCAGCCTGCTGGAAGATATTCTGGAAACCCGCGACACCGCCAGCGGTATCGAAACGCTCAACTTTATGGAGCCGCAGAGCGCCGCCGATCTTATTCGCGACGAGCACCCGCAGATTATCGCGACCATTCTGGTTCACCTCAAACGGGGCCAGGCAGCCGATATTCTGGCGCTGTTCGAAGAGCGCCTGCGTCACGATGTGATGCTGCGTATCGCCACCTTTGGCGGTGTCCAGCCAGCCGCGCTGGCGGAACTGACCGAAGTGTTGAACAACCTGCTCGACGGCCAGAACCTCAAGCGCAGCAAAATGGGCGGCGTGAGAACGGCGGCCGAGATCATCAACCTGATGAAAACGCAGCAGGAAGAAGCGGTCATCACGGCGGTGCGCGAGTTCGACGGCGAGCTGGCGCAGAAAATTATCGACGAGATGTTCCTGTTCGAAAATCTGGTCGAAGTGGACGATCGCAGCATCCAGCGCCTGCTCCAGGAAGTGGACTCCGAATCGCTGCTTATCGCCCTCAAAGGTGCCGAGCAGCCGCTGCGCGAGAAGTTCCTGCGCAACATGTCCCAGCGTGCAGCCGATATCCTGCGCGACGATCTGGCCAACCGTGGTCCGGTGCGTCTGTCTCAGGTGGAAAACGAACAAAAAGCGATCCTGCTTATCGTTCGTCGACTGGCCGAAACCGGCGAGATGGTGATTGGCAGCGGAGACGACACCTATGTCTAATGAGCTGCCGTGGACGCGCTGGACGCCCGACGATCTGGCGCCTCCCCTCGCCGAATTTACCCCGGCAGCGATCCCGTCCGATGAGGGCGATATCGATGCCGCGGTGCCCGAGCTGAGCGAAGAAGAGCAGCGTGCGCAGATGCTGGCACAGATGCAAATGCAGGCGCACGAACAGGGCTTCAACGCCGGTCTGCACGAAGGACGGCAGAAAGGCCAGGAGCAGGGTTATCAGGAAGGGCTGGCAAAAGGGCTGGAGCAAGGCATCGAACAGGCGCGCCAGCAGCAGGCCCCCCTCAATGCCCGTATGCAGCAGCTGGTGAGCGAGTTCCAGCATACGCTGGACGCGCTCGACAGCGTGATTGCGTCGCGCCTGATGCAGATGGCGTTGGAAGCCGCGCGTCAGGTGATCGGCCAGACGCCAACCGTCGATAACTCGGCGCTGATTAAACAGATTCAGGGTCTGCTCCAGCAGGAGCCGCTGTTCAGCGGAAAACCGCAGCTGCGGGTACATCCGGACGATCTCCAGCGCGTGGAAGAGAGTCTTGGCGCGACGCTCAGCCTGCACGGCTGGCGGCTGCGGGGCGATCCCTCGTTACACCACGGCGGGTGCAAAGTCTCTGCGGATGAGGGCGATCTGGATGCCAGCGTCGCCACCCGCTGGCAAGAACTGTGCCGCCTGGCTGCACCGGGAGTCGTCTGATGACCGCACGCCTTACCCGCTGGCTCAACACGCTCGATAACTTTGAAACGAAGATGGCGCAGCTGCCCTCTGTTCGTCGTTATGGACGTCTGACCCGCGCCACCGGCCTGGTGCTGGAAGCGACGGGCCTGCAGCTTCCGCTGGGTGCCACCTGCGTTATTGAGCGCCAGGACGGGCTGGAAATGCGTGAAGTCGAAAGTGAGGTGGTCGGATTTAACGGCCAGCGCCTGTTCCTGATGCCGCTCGAAGAAGTTGAAGGCATTCTGCCCGGCGCGCGCGTCTATGCGAAAAACAGTTCAGGCGACGGTCTGCAAAGCGGCAAGCAGTTACCGCTTGGGCCAGCGCTCCTTGGGCGCGTGCTGGACGGCAGCGGCAAGCCGCTCGACGGCCTGCCCTCGCCGGACACCACCGAAACCGGGGCGCTGATCACCCAGCCGTTCAACCCGCTGCAGCGTACCCCCATCGAGCACGTGCTGGATACCGGCGTGCGCCCGATTAACGCCCTGCTGACCGTGGGGCGTGGACAACGTATGGGCCTGTTCGCCGGGTCCGGCGTGGGGAAATCCGTCCTGCTCGGCATGATGGCGCGCTATACCCAGGCCGACGTGATCGTCGTGGGGCTGATTGGCGAGCGTGGACGCGAAGTTAAAGACTTCATCGAAAATATTCTGGGTGCGGAAGGCCGCGCCCGCTCGGTGGTTATTGCCGCCCCGGCGGATGTATCACCCTTACTGCGTATGCAGGGTGCCGCCTACGCGACCCGCATCGCCGAAGATTTTCGCGACCGCGGCCAGCACGTCCTGCTGATCATGGACTCCCTGACCCGTTACGCGATGGCGCAGCGTGAAATCGCGCTCGCTATCGGTGAGCCACCGGCCACCAAAGGGTATCCGCCTTCGGTATTCGCCAAGCTCCCGGCGCTGGTCGAACGCGCGGGGAACGGCATCAGCGGCGGCGGTTCCATCACCGCATTCTATACGGTGCTGACCGAGGGCGATGACCAGCAGGATCCGATTGCCGACTCCGCGCGTGCGATCCTCGACGGTCACATTGTGCTGTCGCGCCGTCTGGCCGAAGCGGGGCATTATCCGGCGATTGATATTGAAGCATCCATCAGCCGCGCAATGACGGCGCTGATAACCGAGAAGCACTACGCCCGCGTGCGTAACTTCAAACAACTGCTTTCCAGCTTCCAGCGCAACCGCGATCTGGTGAGCGTTGGGGCGTACGCCAAAGGCAGCGACCCGATGCTCGACAAAGCGATTGCACTCTGGCCGCAGCTGGAGGCGTTTTTGCAACAAGGCATTTTTGAACGCGCCGACTGGGAAGACTCAATCCAGGCTCTGGATCTGATTTTCCCGCAGGTGTAACACGGGTGGAGGGCGAAGGTCATGGCGCAAAACAGCGCGTTATCAACGCTAAAAGATCTGGCTGAAAAAGAAGTTGATGATGCCGCACTGCAGCTCGGCGCAATGCGACGCGGGTGCCAGCAGGCTGAAGAGCAGTTGAAGATGTTAATCGACTATCAGCATGAATATCGCACCAACCTGAATACCGATATGACGCAGGGCATTGGCAGCCAGCGCTGGATCAACTATCAGCAGTTTATCCAGACGCTGGAAAAGGCGATTGAGCAACACCGCGTGCAGCTTAACCAGTGGACCGAAAAAGTGGATACCGCGCTCAACTTCTGGCGCGAGAAAAAACAGCGGCTGCAGGCCTGGCAAACGCTACAGGACCGACAGGTCGCGGCGTCAACCCTGGCGGAAAACCGCCTGGATCAGAAAAAAATGGATGAGTTTGCCCAGCGCGCATCAATGAGGAAACCGGAATGATCACACTGCAACAACTGCTGATGACCGACAGCGACCTGTCAGGCGGCACGCAAACGGGGAAAGGCGCCGAGGGTGCGCAAGACTTTCTTTCTCTGCTGGCGGGCGCGTTGACCGATGCGGCCGGTCAGGGCAAAGATGCGCCGCTGACCCTGGCTGATTTGAAAGCCGCCGGCAGCAAGCTGTCCAGCGTGGCGCGACAGGACGCAGGCGAGACCACCCTGCAGGCGAAAATTGCCGACCTGCTCTCACGCCAGGAGACGCTGACCGCCGACGATAACGCGGCGAAAACCCCTGCGCTGCAAACCCTGGTGTCCGGTCTGGTGCCGACAACCCACGGTGATGCGTTAAAGACGCTGACGCACGCGTCCGCAGAAGATGACGGCAAAACCGATCTCAGCGAAGACGAACTCGCGGGGCTTAGCGCGCTGATGGCGATGCTGCCGCACCAGCAGACGGCAACACCGGTGACGACGCAGGCAACCCACGTCGACGGCGTTACCGCTCAGACATCCCTTACCTCCGCACTTCCGCAAACGCTGAAAAACGCGCTGCCGGGAAAAGAGAATAGCCAGCCTCAGGCAGCGTCTCAGCCTGTGGCACAAACGGCTGACGCTGCCCTTCCTGCCAGCGTACCCGTGACGCCTGCGGTCGCGGCGGCGGCTGAGAAACAGGACATTGCGAGCAGCGCGTCGTCAACCTCGCCCACCGCAACCCTGGCACCGATCCTCAGCAGCCACGCGACCTCACAGCCGGCCGCCACCGTTGCCACCGCGCCGGTATTGAGCCAGCCGCTCGGCACCAGCGAATGGCAGCAGACGCTGAGCCAGCACATCACGCTGTTCACGAAGCAAGGCCAGCAGACCGCTGAGCTGCGCCTGCACCCGGAAGGCCTGGGCCAGGTGCAAATCTCGCTTAAACTGGATGATAACCAGGCACAGCTGCAGATGGTGTCTCCGCACAGCCACGTGCGCGCGGCGCTGGAAGCTGCTCTGCCGGTGTTACGCACCTCCCTGGCGGAAAGCGGCATTCAGCTTTCGCAGAGCAGCGTCAGCAGCGAGAGCTTCGCCGGACAGCAGCAATCTTCATCACAGCAGCAACAGCAGGCTTCCCGCTCGGGCCAGCACGGCGCGTTCAATGAAGAGAGTGATGAGCTATTGCCGACCCCTGCCGCCCTGCAATCCGCCGCGCGTGGAAATGGCGCAGTGGATATCTTCGCCTAAACGCCAGAGGTAGCGTGATTATTCCCGTCTTTTCCACGCTTTGAGATAAGGCGGACACGGGATAATCACCCTATTAAGCTGTACCGAAACAGGAAGCTCGTATCAGATGACTGACTCCGCTATCACCAAAAAAAGTAAGCGCTCCATCTGGATCCCGCTGCTGGTGTTGATCACGCTCGCCGCCTGCGCTACCGCGGGCTATAGTTACTGGCGTATGCAGCAGGAACCGACTGCCGCTGCTGCCAAAGCTGAAGCGCCACCGCCTCCGGCTCCCGTGTTCTTCCCGCTGGACACCTTCACCGTCAACCTGGGTGATGCGGATCGTGTGCTTTATGTTGGCATTACGCTGCGCCTGAAAGACGAAGCTACCCGTTCTCGTCTGAACGATTATCTTCCTGAAGTGCGTAGCCGTCTGCTGCTGCTGTTCTCTCGTCAGGACGCTTCGACGCTCGCTACCGATGACGGTAAGCAAAAACTGGTCGACGCCATTAAACAGACGCTGTCGACCCCGCTGGTAAACGGCCAACCTAAGCAGGAAGTCACCGACGTTCTGTATACAGCCTTCATTCTGCGGTAACGACATGGGCGACAGTATTCTATCTCAGGCAGAAATCGATGCGCTGCTCAACGGCGACAGCGATAAGAGTGATGATCCGCAACCGGGACTGAGCGGCGACGACAATATTCGCCCCTATGACCCGAATACCCAGCGTCGCGTGGTACGTGAACGTCTGCAGGCGCTGGAGATCATCAACGAACGTTTTGCGCGTCAGTTCCGTATGGGACTGTTTAACCTGCTGCGTCGTAGCCCGGATATCACCGTCGGCGCGATCCGCATTCAGCCGTATCACGAGTTTGCCCGCAACCTGCCGGTGCCAACCAACCTTAACCTGATCCATCTGAAGCCGCTGCGCGGCACCGGTCTGGTGGTGTTTTCACCAAGCCTGGTGTTCATTGCGGTGGATAACCTGTTCGGCGGCGACGGGCGTTTCCCGACAAAAGTGGAAGGCCGCGAGTTTACCCATACCGAGCAGCGCGTCATTAACCGCATGCTGAAGCTGGCGCTGGAGTCCTATAGCGACGCGTGGAAAGCGATTAACCCGCTGGAAGTGGAGTACGTCCGTTCCGAGATGCAGGTGAAGTTCACCAATATCACCACCTCGCCGAACGATATTGTCGTTAACACCCCGTTCCACGTTGAAATCGGCAACCTGACCGGTGAGTTCAACATCTGCCTGCCGTTCAGCATGATTGAACCGCTGCGCGAGCTGCTGGTGAACCCGCCGCTGGAGAACTCGCGCCACGAAGATCAGAACTGGCGTGAAAACCTGGTCCGCCAGGTTCAGCATTCGCAGCTGGAGCTGGTGGCGAGCTTTGCCGATATTCCGCTGCGGTTATCTCAGATCCTGAAATTACAACCCGGCGACGTTTTGCCGATAGAAAAACCCGACCGCATTATTGCCCATGTGGATGGTGTCCCCGTGCTGACCAGTCAGTACGGCACAATTAACGGCCAGTATGCGTTACGCGTTGAGCACTTGATCAACCCGATATTGAATTCGCTGAATGAGGAACAGCCCAAATGAGTGACATGAACAATCCGTCCGATGAGAACAGCGGAGCACTGGACGATCTGTGGGCTGACGCGTTAAACGAGCAAAAGACGACCCCGACGAAAAGCGCGGCGGACGCGGTATTCCAGCAGCTGGGCGGCGGCGACGTCAGCGGCACGCTGCAGGACATCGACCTGATCATGGATATCCCGGTTAAGCTGACGGTTGAGCTGGGCCGCACCCGCATGACCATTAAAGAGCTGCTGCGCCTGACGCAGGGCTCCGTGGTCGCCCTTGACGGCCTGGCCGGCGAGCCGCTGGATATTCTGATCAACGGTTATCTGATTGCCCAGGGTGAAGTGGTGGTGGTTGCTGATAAGTACGGCGTGCGCATCACCGACATCATTACGCCATCCGAACGTATGCGTCGTCTGAGCCGTTAAGCATGAAAACCCAGGCAACAATGGCCCAACCCTCCGCGGTACCTGGCTCCCCGCTGCTCCAGGTGAGCGGTGCCCTGTTCGGTATTATTGCCTTCATTCTTATTGCGGCCTGGCTGGCAAAGCGCTTTGGTCTGGCGGGTAAAACCGCCGGAACGCGCGGCCTGAAGGTCAGCGCCAGTACCACGCTGGGGCCACGCGAGCGCGTGGTCATCGTCGATGTGGAAGATGCGCGTCTGGTGCTGGGAGTTACCGCGTCAAACATCAATCTATTACATAAACTGCCGCCCGCCCCTGTCACGGGTGACGAGCGCGCAGAAGCCCCAGCGGATTTCCAGTCCGTTATGAAGAGTTTGCTTAAGCGTTCCGGGAGATCCTGATGCGCCGTTTGTTATCCCTTACGCTTGCGGGTGTTGGCCTGTTTGCTCCCGCGGTCTATGCGCAGCTGCCCGGTCTGGTCTCGACGCCGCTCGCCGGAGGCGGTCAAAGCTGGTCGCTCTCGGTTCAGACGCTGGTGTTCATCACCTCGCTGACCTTTATTCCGGCCATTCTGCTGATGATGACCAGCTTCACCCGCATCATCATTGTTTTTGGCCTGCTGCGAAACGCCCTGGGAACCCCTTCCGCACCGCCCAACCAGGTGCTGCTGGGTCTGGCCCTGTTTTTGACCTTTTTCATTATGTCGCCGGTGATCGACAAGATTTACACCGACGCCTACCAGCCGTTTAGCGAAGATAAAATCTCGATGGAAGTTGCGCTGGAGAAAGGCGCGCAGCCGCTGCGTGAATTTATGCTGCGCCAGACGCGTGAAGCGGATTTAGCGCTCTTTGCCCGCCTCTCCAACACCGGCGAGCTTCAGGGACCGGAAGCGGTGCCGATGCGCATTTTGCTGCCAGCCTATGTGACCAGCGAGCTAAAAACCGCGTTCCAGATTGGCTTCACTATTTTCATTCCGTTCCTGATTATCGACCTGGTGATCGCCAGCGTCCTGATGGCGCTCGGGATGATGATGGTACCGCCTGCGACCATCGCTCTACCCTTCAAGATCATGCTCTTTGTGCTGGTCGATGGCTGGCAGCTGCTGGTCAGTTCGCTGGCGCAGAGTTTCTACAGTTGAGGAGCGCGCAATGACGCCAGAATCGGTCATGATGATGGGCACGGAAGCGATGAAAGTCGCGATTGCCGTTGCCGCCCCGCTGCTGCTTGTCGCCCTCGTGACCGGTCTGATCATCAGTATCCTGCAGGCCGCCACGCAGATTAACGAAATGACGCTGTCGTTTATCCCGAAAATCATTGCCGTGTTCGTGGCGATTATCGTCGCCGGGCCGTGGATGCTGAACCTGCTGCTGGACTATATGCGCAACCTGTTCACCAATCTGCCGTACATCATCGGCTGATATCACGATGCTGCACTTCACCAGCGATCAATATGTCCAGTGGCTGGGCGTCTACTTCTGGCCGATGCTGCGCATTATGGCGCTCATCTCGACCGCCCCTATTCTCAGCGAGAAATCGATACCCAAGCGCATCAAAGTGGGGCTGGGGATCGTCATCACGATTATTGTCGCCCCGTCCCTGCCGCCGGTTGATATCCCTGTTTTTTCCGCTAACGCCGTATGGGTGGCGCTTCAGCAGGTGATGATCGGCGTCGCCGTTGGGTTTACCATGCAGCTCGCCTTTGCAGCAGTGCGTACTGCGGGTGAGCTGATCGGCCTGCAAATGGGGTTATCCTTCGCCACCTTCGTCGACCCCGGCAGCCACCTCAACATGCCGGTGCTGGCGCGTATCATCGATCTGCTGGCGATGCTGTTGTTCCTGTCGTTTAACGGCCACTTATGGCTCATCTCAATGCTGGTGGACACCTTCCACACGCTGCCGATTGGCGAAAATCCGGTTAACAGCAACGCGTTTCTGGCGCTGGTGCGTGCCGCCGGGCTGATTTTTCTCAACGGGCTGATGCTGGCGCTGCCGATCATCACCCTGCTGCTGACCGTTAACCTGGCATTAGGCTTGCTGAACAGAATGGCACCGCAGCTTTCCGTGTTTGTCATTGGTTTTCCCGTGACGTTGACGGTCGGTCTTTTATTAATGTCATTGCTAATGCCACTTATCGCCCCCTTCTGTGAACATTTATTCAGCGAGATATTCAACCTGTTAGCGGATATTGTCAGCGAACTGCCCCGCAAATAATAGTCCTCACACTCTATATTGTCTTTCTGAGGATATTCCTAAAATAAAACACGAAAAACATCTTCCAGGATATATCTGACGCGGTTTAAATGTTTCTAACCATCTCACAATACTTAATATTTACTTTACTTTAAGAAGATTCCTGGCAAATTATAAGTAACTTTACGGGATAGTGAGTTCGCCTGAAAGTCTTTGTCATGCTCACAGGTTTTATTTGGTTTTTTCCATCCCGTATGGCTGTTTATGAGCTCTCAGGCAGATGGTGAATTATCGTTACGCATTGAGTGAGGGTATGCCATGTCAACGATCATTATGGATTTATGCAGCTACACCCGGCTAGGGTTAACCGGGTATCTGGCAAGCAGAGGGGTAAGAAAGAGAGACATCAACGATGCACACACCGTTGACGAACTCGAAGCCGCTTGTGAAGCTCACAAGCCTGGCGTGGTGTTTATTAATGAGGACTGTTTCATTCACGATCCAGCCAACAGTCAGCACATTAAGCAAATCATTAATCAGCATCCTAAAACGTTGTTTATTGTTTTTATGGCGATCGCCAATATTCATTTCGACGAATACTTGTTGGTCCGTAAAAATTTATTGATCAGTTCTAAATCGATTAAACCCGAGTCGCTGGATGACATTTTGGGTGATTATTTGAATAAAGAAGTTAAGAATGTAGGAGCGGTTAACTTACCCACCCTATCATTAAGCAGAACTGAATCAAGCATGCTCAGAATGTGGATGGCTGGACAAGGGACAATTCAGATCTCAGACCAGATGAATATCAAGGCAAAAACGGTTTCGTCACACAAAGGAAATATTAAAAGGAAAATTAAAACGCATAATAAGCAAGTGATCTACCACGTCGTTCGCCTGACCGATAATGTCACAAACGGAATTTTCGTTAATATGCGCTGATCTGCGCCAGACCTACTGTACCCTACCTGCGATCTCTGGCCTGGCCAGAGATTTTTGCATTTAGAGCCGCATGGGCCGGGGACGGGAACGCCGCCCGACGCCACGCTATTCTGCTGCTTCCACAAAAATACCGTCCTCATGTCCCAGTTCGTTAAAGAACCAGATACCGAGCGGGTAGTCTTCCAGTGACACCAGGTACATTACACCTTCGCTAAACTCTTCTATTGCCAGCACCACACCCGGGCGGCGCGGTCCACCGTCCGTTTTAACGGTTACCCGATCGTTGACCTTCATACATTCCTCCTGTGGTTTTGAGCCAGTGTAGAACAAAACGCATTAACTGGCACCGACCCCCGGCGCGAATGGTGTTTTTGTGTGCGGTCTATACTTAAAGATGGACACGGTTGCATGAGGACCCCGTAATGAAGACCGATAAAGAGTACAGCGACACCATCAAGCGTGAGGTGGAGGTGGATGTCGATGCCCTGCTGGCCGCTATCAATGAGATCAGTGAGTCCGAAGTTCGCCGCTCAGACGATGAGTCAGACAAAGTGATTGTGAACGGAAGGGACTATCACACTTACCGCGAGCTGGCCGAAGCCTTCGAGCTTGATATTCATGACTTCAGCGTATCTGAAGCGAATCGGTAAGATGAAAAAAATCCCGGTCATGGGGATGGCCGGGATCAAACTTGCTTATGCAAGAAGCACTTGAAAATTCGTTACACCAGGAAATCTGATGTAGAAACAACACTATCCCCAACGGATTTGTCTGACAAGCATATATTCTCTTGGTGAATATAATATTTTATACATGTGAATTTTAGTTATGAGCAGCAACATGCGCCGCGTATGGGTTACGCAGGAATGATTCCGTCAAACCACCCTCCCGGCACGATTATTTTTTAGGAATAATCTTAGATAAGCGCGCGTCAGCCATCAGGAGCCGTTATGCCTTCGCTTCAGAATCCACTGCTGATTTTCACCGATCTGGATGGGACACTGCTGGATATTCATACCTATGACTGGCAGCCTGCCGCCGCATGGCTGGAGCGGCTACAGGATAAACAGGTCCCCGTTATCCTTTGCAGTAGCAAGACGGCGGCTGAGATGCTCGACATCCAGCAGGAGTTAGGCCTGGAAGGTCTGCCGTTCATCGCGGAAAACGGGGCGGTGATTCAGCCTGATGTTCGCTGGGATCCCCCTGCCCGGCGCATCACGGGAATGACGCATCATACGATTCTTCAAATCATTGAGCAGGTCAGACTGCAAACGCACGTAAAATTCACCACCTTTGACGACGTGAATGAACGGGTCATCGGTGAATGGACGGGGCTGACGCCTTCCCGTTCGCTGCTTGCGCGCAGGCATGAAGCCTCCGTGACGTTGATCTGGCGCGACAGCGATGCGCAAATGACGCGCTTTGAAGAGGCGCTGGAACCGCATGGCTTGCAGTTTGTACAGGGGGCGAGATTCTGGCACGTCCTGGACGCGCGCTGCGGCAAGGATGTAGCGGTAAAATGGCTGACTGAACAGTATCGTCTGCAGGAGCGTGTTGCGTGGACATCCCTTGGGCTGGGCGATGGTCCCAACGACGCCCCGCTGTTAGACAGCGTCGACTTTGCGGTGGTGGTCAAAGGCATTAACCGCCAGGGCATTTCGCTGCAGAACGATAGCCCGGAACGGGTTTATCACACGCAGCTTTCCGGCCCCGCGGGCTGGCGCGAAGGGCTCGATCACTTCTTGTTGTGATCGCGCCAGACGACGCAGTTGCGTCCCCCCTGCTTTGCCTCATACAACCGCGCATCGGCAATGGACTGCAGCTGCTCAAAATTATAGTTCCCCGTCTCCTGTGCGCTGCTGACCCCCAGAGAGGCACTGATGCGCAGAGTGACGCTCTTCTTAACCAGAATCTCTTTGCTGTCGATACGTGCGCGGATCCGCTCAGCAACATTTGCCGCGTCCTCAAGCGCCAGGCCAGGGAGCACGACACAAAACTCCTCGCCCCCCACGCGGCCGCCCACGTCATTGGCGCGCAGCGCACTCGCAATCAACCCTCCGGCGTGCGACAACACTTTATCCCCTGCCTGATGCCCGAAGCGGTCATTGATACCCTTGAAATGGTCCAGATCGATCTGGATAACAGAAAACGGCAGGGACTGCTGCTGGCATTGCTTCGCAAGGGCATTCGCCCGTTCAAACAGCGCCCCGCGGTTATTCAGGCGGGTCAGCGGATCGTGCCAGGCCTGCCACTGAAGCGAGTGTTGAAGCGTATACATATTGCTGACCATGCGCCGAATCACGAGCCAGGAGATCAGCAGCATGGCGGTGAAGAGCGCCCAGAGTAGCGCCAGCACGATACTGATGCTGCCGAAATCCCCGCGAACCCCTTCATGTAGCGTATGCACGCGCAGGACTACGCCCTCAAAATGATCGAGCCGTTCCCAACTGATAAAGCGGCTGCCCAGACGAATCCCCCCCTCCGTGTCGGACTCGATAGCGTGAGCTATCTGCGCCAGCTCGCTTGCATCGAAGTGGTTAACCTCGCTTTCAGGTGATTCTGAGGTCGCAATCATATTGAGGCGCGTGTCGTAGAGCTGGTATTCGCCTTCTGAATGATTGTCCATGGCCTCCACCAGCAGCTGTTTCATCGTGTCAACGCTGATGTCCATCGCCACCACGCCATACCAGAAATGGTCGTAATAGATCGGCACGCTGGCGGTAATAAGCCGCTTGTTCCCGATAAATGACGAGGGAGGCGAAATAAACCAGCGAACGGCACGTGCGCGGTTTTCGCGCTCAGACTGCTGTGAAAACCAGGGCTGCGTGACCAGCTGATAATAGCGGGGTGCAATATCTCTCGGTTGTGCAGGCGTATCGGTCGCGATAAAGAACCCTGCGCGGGAAACATACAGCACCCGCTCCACGTTACTGCTGTGCGATGATGCCAGACGCAGGAGGTAACCCACTTCGAGGGCTGCAGAGAGTTCGTTTGCCAGGCGCTCGTTATCACGGTTGAGCAGCGTGGTTTTTTCAACAAACGCATCGGACACCCCGTTGATGGGTAACGTGCGATTTTCATCCACCGCGATTTGCCAGTTTGTGGTGCTCCGCAGGGTATTAAAGCGCGTCACCGCATTGTGCAGCACACCGAATGCCAGCGGCGTTTGCAGCGCATCGCGCATGCTGTGGCGGAAGAAAAGCATTTTATCGACGTTGTACTGCAACTGCCTGTCCAGGGCATTGGCGACCGTTTCCAGATGGTTACGCTGGCTGGAGATATAGGCATCTTCCAGTACTACCACTTCACGCCAGGTAAGGAGCGTGGAAAAGACCAGGACAATAATAAAACAGAGATTAACAATCAGGCCGGGATTGCTACGCTGATGCAGCCATTGCTGAAGAGATCGTTTTACAACATAGGTATCGCGCTGCACACACACTCCCTGAATGTCACATAAAAACGCCCGGCGAACCGGGCGTTAGAGTGATTAAGCCTTTTCGCGATGTTGCCGTCCGTCCCCCGGCTGAAGCTCGTCTTCACGAAACGCTTCCCGCTTGATGCCATAACCATCATGCCACCGGCACTCCACCATACCACTGGAATAACCTGTGACAATCATACGCGGACCACCGTTCTTCGGCTTAACTTCATCACTGACCAAAAAGACCATACGCGCCTCCTGTATCAGGGTGAAACTTTTTCAATTTAGACGAGGAATGGCCTTTTTGCATCCCTGTACGGGTAGCAATTAGTGCGAGGCTCCACGCATTTTTTCGACGGCTTTTACGGCAGCGACCACGATAGCGCCAATGATAAAGCCCAGCACCAGGTTTAATAGCGTCGGCAAAATAGCGGCGACAACCGCCCCCTGCGCCGAGGCAAAATGCTCAATCGCATGGTGCAGCGGCGCTATACCGTGCACGACAATCCCGCCGCCGACGAGGAACATGGCCAGCGTCCCCACGACCGACAAGCTTTTCATCAGCCAGGGGGCCAGCGTCAGCAGGCTCTTACCAATACCGCGTGCTACCGCGCTCGATTTCTCCTCCAGCCAGTAGCCGATATCATCCAGCTTGACGATAAGCCCCACCAGGCCGTAAACGCCCGCGGTCACCAGAATCGCAATGCCGGAAAGCACCATAACCTGATTGACCAGCGGCGCTTCTGACACAATCCCCAGCGTAATCGCCACGATTTCGGCCGAGAGGATAAAGTCGGTGCGGACGGCCCCCTTCACTTTATCACGTTCGAATGCCAAAGGATCCTGAGCGGCCAGGGCTTCCAGCCGCTGCTGGCGCACCTCTGGCGTGTCGCTCTCCTTACGTGAAGCAAAAGAGTGCAGGACTTTCTCGACCCCCTCGAAGCACAAAAACGCGCCGCCAATCATCAGCAGTGGCGTAATGGCCCAGGGGATAAAGGCGCTGATCAACAACGCGAGCGGAACGAGGATCACCTTATTGATAAAGGATCCCTTCGCCACGCTCCACACTACCGGCAACTCCCGGTTAGCCTTAACGCCGGTGACCTGCTGCGCGTTCAGCGATAAATCATCCCCCAACACGCCGGCGGTCTTTTTGGCCGCCAGTTTTCCCATGACCGAAATGTCGTCCAGCAAGGTGGCAATGTCGTCCAGTAATGTTAATAAGCTACTTCCTGCCAAAATCTCTATCCTTCTTTTTTTGCTAATTAAGTGAATAGTATGGAACAAAACCAGACACCCGGAAACAGGCACCTGACGTCAACAAAAAATTCACATCCAGACCACAATTAAAGCACTCGCCAGACCGATAGTTTTGACGTTTACTATGAGCGAACTTTTTATTTCGACGTGAGGGACTATGCGTTTCCGGCAACTATTACCGCTCATTGGAGCACTTTTTTCGCTGTATATCATCTGGGGATCCACCTATTTTGTCATTCGAATCGGTGTGGAAAGCTGGCCCCCGTTGATGATGGCAGGGATCCGCTTCTTCTCTGCGGGCGTATTGTTGACAACGTTTTTGCTGCTGCGCGGCCACAAGCTTCCCCCACTCCGCCCGCTGCTCAACGCGGCCCTGATTGGCTTTCTGTTGCTGGCCGTTGGGAATGGTGCCGTGACCGTGGCGGAGCACCAGAATGTACCGTCCGGGATCGCCGCCGTGGTGGTGGCCACCGTCCCGCTGTTTACCCTCTGCTTTAGCCGCCTGTTCGGCATCCGCACCCGCAAGCTGGAATGGCTGGGGATCGGCATCGGGCTTGCGGGGATCATCCTGCTCAACAGCGGTGGCAACCTGAGCGGAAACCCATGGGGTGCGCTGCTGATCATGGTCGGCTCCATGAGCTGGGCGTTTGGCTCCGTCTACGGCTCACGGATTGAACTGCCTTCCGGCATGATGGCAGGCGCGATTGAGATGCTCGCTGCGGGTATCGTGCTGCTGATTACCTCGACGCTGATGGGTGAGAAACTGACCACGATGCCGGACCTGTCTGGCTTCCTGGCCGTGGGATATCTGGCGCTCTTTGGCTCCATTATTGCCATTAATGCCTATATGTTCCTGATCCGCAATGTCTCCCCGGCCGTCGCCACCAGCTACGCCTACGTGAACCCGGTGGTCGCCGTGCTGCTCGGTACCGGTTTTGCGGGCGAGGTGCTATCGACGGTGGAATGGCTGGCGCTGGGGGTGATTGTTTTTGCGGTGGTGCTGGTAACGTTGGGCAAATATTTGCTGCCTGCGAAACCGGTCGTCACGCCGTGTGAGGTGGAGAAACCTTAATTCCCTGCGTATCGATCTGCGCGGCCTGCGCGCCGCCGCAGATCCACTCTTCCAGCCGCTCCGTCAGGTCCAGATCGCTTAGTTTTAGCCTGCCGCGCAGGGCGCACTCCCACACGACCAATACCCGCCAGCCCTGAGAAAGCAGCGTCGCAATATCGCGTTTATCCCGTTCGACATTCTTGCCTATCTTCTCCAGCCAGAAATCGGTTCGCGTTGCGGGAACCTTGAACAGGTAGCAGTTGTGATGGTGCCAGAAACAGCCGTGGGTAAAGATAATGCACTGCCAGGCGTCGAGGATGAAATCGGGACGCCCGGCGAGCGCGGCATCCTGAACGCGAAAATCAAAACCGGCCTGCGTCAGTAATTCCGCCAGCCGTTTTTCGATGGCGGTATCACGCGTGCCGATGGCACGCATGTTTTTACTGCGCGTCGCTTTATTGTGTACGTCCGTCATTGACGGCCTCGCTCTGACGCAGCGCCACGGCCTGTTTAATGCGTGAGGCCAGCAGTTTCGCCACCGCCGCAAACGCGGGCACCACCACCGAGTTACCGAACTGACGGTAAGCCTGGGTGTCTGACACCGGAATACGGAAACTGTAGCCCTGCGGCGACTCAAACCCCATCAGCCGCGCGCACTCACGCGGGGTTAAGCGACGTGGGCGATGGCGCTGGTTCTGCGGATCGTCAAAGTCTTTTTCGCCCAGCGCTTTATCCCAGCCTCTGTCGATGAGGATCTCTGCGCCATCTTTGTAATAGCGCGCCGACAAGGTGCGGGTCACGCTGCCTGGATTCGTTGGGTTTACCATGCCAAAACCGAACCCATTGCCTTTGGCCTGGTGCTTTTTGGCATAGCGGTAGAGGTACTTCCACAGTACCGGCGTCAGGATAAATTTGGCGTCAACGGCGGGCTCCAGCAGATCGGCCACGCTCGGTCGACGCGCCGGATACAGCGACGGAATATCCCGCAGGGTAAAATCCCCTTTCAGATTGAGGTCCCGGCGGAAGCCTACCAGCACGATACGTTCGCGATGCTGCGGCAGGAAATATTTACCGTCGATGATTTTCGGATCGTCTGCACCCATGTCCTGCGCATCGGCCACGTCGTAGCCCAGTTCATCCAGCGTTTGCATAATGATGCGGAACGTTTTCCCGCCATCATGGCTTTTTAAGTTTTTGACGTTTTCCAGCACAAATATGGCCGGTCGGCGGGCATCGATAATGCGTACCACGTCAAAAAACAGGGTGCCCTGCGTATCACAGGCAAACCCGTGGGCGCGTCCCAGGGCATTTTTTTTCGACACCCCGGCGAGCGAAAAAGGCTGGCACGGGAAGCCCGCCAGCAGCACGTCGTGCTCGGGAACGGTTTGCCGAATATGCTCTGCGGCCTCTTCGTCGCTGACGCCGCTTTTATGGCTCAGGGTCACATCGCGGATGTCAGCGTTGAAATGGTGTTCGTCAGGATCGCAATACCAGTTGGCCTTGTAGGTACGCACCGCGTGTTTATTCCACTCGCTGGTAAAGACGCACTGCCCGCCAATGGCTTCAAAACCGTGGCGGATGCCGCCAATACCGGCGAACAGATCGATAAAGCGGAACGCATAGCCTGGATGCGCGGCGGGAGGACGCGGCAGCAGATTTTGCAGATAACGGAACTCGCCGTCGCTCATGCGCTGCCCTGCCCTGTCGCTTATCAGCAGTCTTTTGAGTATTGCCGGGCTCCAGTGACTCTCGCCATGGGCCGCCAGCTGATTGGCAAGGGTCTTAACATCATAGATATCCAGCAGCTGCCGCAGTAATGCCTGCACGGCTGCCGTTGATTTCTCAGCCTGCGCTGGCGCGGGCTCAATCACTGATTGTATTTCCTGCATTCTCTTAACCGGGCAATAAAGACTGGAGACAGATTACCACAGTTTACTGGCTCACACTCCGACGGAAGCGGCTCAATACCTGGCCATCCAGCCCCAGGCAGTCGCCCTGCAGTTCAGCGCTCAGTTTCGCCATAAACTGGATCAGAAAATCGGCGTTATGTCGGGCAAGCTCACGCCCCACGTCGGTTTGCATCGTCTCGGGCAGGCGCAGCAGCTTCGTCTGGAAGTGATCGAGGGCGAAGGCTTTGTCGTCTACTTCACGGGAATCCGCAAACGGATCGCGCGCATCAAACAGTGCGACACCCAGCGCACCGGATACGGCAAAAACGCGCGCCAGACCGATAGCGCCTAAGGCTTCCAGCCGGTCGGCATCCTGGACTATTTTTGCCTCGGGACTTTGTGGCGCAATCCCGGCGCTGAAGCTGTGCGCTTCAATGGCGTGTTCCACAGCGGCATACCTCTCTGGCGGAAAATCCGGGAAATCGCGCTGCAAAATATCACGCGTTTTACGCGCCGCCAGCCGTGAGGACTGGCTGCGTTCGGGATGATTTTTCGGCAGGCTGACAATGTCGTGAAAGTAGCAGGCAGTCATTACCACCAGCGGGTCTGCGTGGTGATGGGGCATGATTTTCTGCGCCGTCATCCAGACGCGACGAAAGTGTGAAATATCATGCGCGGCGTCGTCGGAAGCGTGATGTTGATCAAGCCAGGATTCGAAGCGCTGTTGCCACTGAGTGAGTTCCATCTTTCTTTCCTGTTACCAAAATTGAAAGTGAATTATAACATAGCCAAATTTAATCAATTAAAAAATAGACACACGAAATACTTAATAATAATTACCCACTATAATTTCAATCAATTAATTCACTTGAAAAATAAAGAGATTGGTAGAAATATTTTGCAATATTTTTACTGATTTAATTACATTTATTTTTGAACCAAATTATCTGGCCATAGAATAGTATCAAACACGTAATTACGGAGGGTGATTACATATATTCATATAAATTATCTTTAAAGGGAATATATAATGAAAAGAAAAGTTCTGGCAATTCTTGTACCCGCATTATTAATGGCTGGCGCAGCAAATGCAGCTGAGATGTACAACAAAGACGGCAACAAAGTCGACCTGTACGGTAAAGTCGATGCACGTCATACCTTCTCAGATAACGCGGGCGACGACGGCGATGAAACCTATGTGCAGATTGGTTTCAAAGGTGAATCACAGATTACCAACGACCTGACGGGTTATGGCCAGTGGGAATATAAAACCTACGCTAACGATACCGAAGGCGCTGGTGATAAATCATTTAACCGTCTGGCGTACGCTGGCCTGAAATACGCTGAATTAGGTTCATTTGATTACGGCCGTAATTACGGCGTCGTGTATGACGTTGAAGCCTGGACCGATATGCTGCCAGTATTCGGTGGCGATTCTTACACCTGGACCGATAACTTTATGAATGGCCGTGCTAACGGTCTGGCAACCTACCGTAATTCAGGTTTCTTCGGCCTGGTTGATGGTCTGAATTTTGCGCTGCAGTATCAGGGTGCGAATGAAGGTTCAAATGCTAATGAAAATCAGGAAGGCACCAAAAACGGTCATGAAGATGTACGTTTCCAGAACGGCGACGGCTTCGGCATGTCAACCTCCTATGACTTCGACTTTGGTCTGAGCCTGGGTGCTGCATACTCTTCTTCTGACCGCACCAACGAACAAGAAGCTGCAGGCCAAAACAACGCTCACTTTGCTGGCGGCAAAACGGCTGAAGCCTGGACTCTTGGCGCGAAATACGATGCCAATAACGTTTATCTGGCAATGATGTACGCTGAAACCCGTAACATGACACCATACGGTAATTACGGCATCGCGGATCAGACTCAGAACTTCGAAGCGGTTGCACAATATCAGTTCGACTTCGGCCTGCGTCCATCCCTGGCATGGGTGTATTCCAAGGGCAAGGACATGACTTACCCGGGTAGCGCTGCAAACCGACAGGGTCAGCATGGCGACATGGATCTGGTTAACTACATCGACCTGGGCATGAGCTACGCCTTCAACAAGAATTTCTCCACCTATGTTGACTACAAAATCAACATGCTGGACAACGATGAACGCTTCTACGAAGCAAACGGTATTTCTACCGACGACATCGTTGGCGTAGGCATGACCTACCAGTTCTAATCCCCAGAAATACTCAAGCCCGCATTCGCGGGCTTTTTTTATGCAACGGTGAAATGTTATGGCGCTTCCTGCAACGCCACGCGAATAAACCCGTTATTCTGCGCCAGCAGTTCATGCGCCTTCCAGGCATCCAGCCCCGTCAGTACCATCAACACCGCCGTTTTGCAGTTGTGATTACAGCTCTCGAGCGCCACCTTCGCTTCAGCCCGGGTGCATCCGCCCGCTTCCATCACGATCGCGATCTGCCGTTCAGACCATTTGGTGCTGGTTGCCTCCAGATCCACACGCAGGTTGCTGTAAACTCGCCCGCTCCTCACCGCCAGCCCTGTGGTCACCATATTGAGGATCATTTTTTGCGCGATCCCCGCTTTGGCATTAGCGTATCCCGCCACCACATCAGGCCCCAGTTCAGGCGCAATCACCATACTTGCTAACTGTGCCGCCTCGCTTTGCGCATCACCCGTTATCACCGCGACCGGTGAACCCAGCGACCATGCATGCCGCATGGCCCCCCATACCCACGGCGTTTTTCCGCTGACGGTCACCGCCAGCATCATGTCGTGCTCGCCAAACTTAAGCCCCTGCAGGTCGGCAACGCCGCGCTCGTAGCTTGCCGCTTCAGCGTCCGTCGTAATGGCGATAACGGGATGTTTACCCGGCGCGTACTCATCAGCCGCCTGCCTTGCTATACGTCCTGAAGGCCCCGCACCGACGAGCACCAGCCGCCCGCCATGACTGAGCGTCGCCGCAGCGTTATCCACCACGCGCGCAATCGTTGTTAAGAAAGGGGTAATAGCAGAAGAGATTTGTGCATCATCCTGGTGAATGACGTTCAGCATATCCAGCGTGGACAATCTGTCGATATTCATCGTGCTGGCGTGCCGTCTTTCCTTGACCGAACCGGTAAGCATAATGCTCATAAACAGCCTCCTTATTATGAGTACCCCCACACTATAAAGTGTTTTATATGGGTCACATGAGAGGAGGGTCACGAAAAGAGGACCAAACGCATGCTTTTACATGGCTTTAAGAAAAGCGCGTCATCAGCGATAATTACCTCTTTATAATCATCGCGGAGTGTTGATGAGCGATTTGCAGCCCTTCCCCCTGACGCGCAAGCGCCCTATGAAACTGAACACCCTGGTCACGTTGATGGTGTGCGCGATTATCGGTTCCGTGCTGCTGCTGGTCTTTGCGCTCTATTCTGTGCAAATCACCCGTGCGACCCGCGATGATGTCAAAGACACCGCGCTCGGCATTGCCCGCACCCTTGCGGACAGCCCGGAGGTCAAACGCGGCCTGATGCAGGCGCCCCAGGCGGATATTATTCAGCCCCTCGCCCAGGCGGTGACAAAACGTAACGATCTGCTGTTTACCGTGGTCACTGATATGCGCGGGATCCGCTACTCTCACCCGAACGAGGCGCTGCTGGGGCTGCATTTTATCGGCGACGATTTAACACCCGCGCTGGAAGGTAAAGAGAATGTCTCCGTCAACCGGGGCGCGCTCGCCGAAGCGCTGCGCGTCTTTACGCCCGTCTTTGACGCGCAGCAAGAGCAGATCGGCGTGGTGGTGGTTGGCATCTCCCTTAATAAAGTTGAAGAGCAAATCACCCGCGGGCGGCTTAACGCCCTCTGGACGGTGTTATTCAGCATCCTAATGAGCTCGCTGGCGATCTGGGGCCTGGTCCGCGTGCTCAAACGTATCCTGTTTGGGCTGGAGCCGTACGAGATCTCCGCACTGTTTGAACAACGGCAGGCGATGCTGCAGTCGCTCCGGGAAGGGGTTCTGGCGGTAGACATTCACGGGCGCGTGACGATGATTAACCACGCTGCCAGAGAGATTTTGCTCCTGCCGTCAGGCAAGCAGACCGAAAACGCCAGCGAGCCGCTGCTGGCAAGCCTGCGCGACGTGTCGAAAACCGGGGTGGCGCGTCAGGATCAGGAGATCAGCTGCAACGGGCGGTTGTTGCTCTGTAACATGGTGCCCGTTAAGAGTCAAAATCGGGTGATCGGGGCGATCAGCACTTTCCGCGATAAAACGGAAATCAGCCAGCTGATGCAGCGCATCGATGGGATGGTCAACTACGTCGATGCCCTGCGCGCCCATACCCATGAATTTATGAATAAACTGCACGTGATCCTGGGCCTGCTGAATATTAAGCGCTATGACAAACTGGAGGAGTACATCCTCCAGACGGCGCATAATTACCAGACGGACATTGGCACCATCCAGAGCAAAGTTAAATCACCGGTTATCGCTGGCTTTTTGCTGGGTAAAATTCACCGCGCCAAAGAAGCGGGCATCACGCTCACGCTGGCCGATGAGTGCCAGATACCGGACTCTGCCAATGAAGAGCAGGTTGCGGTGCTGGTCACCGTGCTCGGTAACTTAATTGAAAACGCACTGGACGCAATGGAAGGCCAGCCGGAAGGCGAAATCACTCTGCTGTTACACTATCAAAATGGCTGGCTCAGCTGCGAAGTCAGCGACGATGGCCCCGGTATCGATCCGGTTCAGCTGGAGGCTATTTTTACGAAGGGCTTCTCAACAAAAGGTGAAAACCGGGGCGTTGGGCTGTTCCTTGCGCGTCAGCAAATCCAGAATCTGGGCGGCGATATCACCGTCGAATCTGAGCCTGGCGTATTTACCCAATTTTTTGTTCACATCCCCTGGGATAGCGAGAGGAATATCGCGTGATAAATGTATTAATTGTCGATGATGACGCCATGGTAGCCGACCTCAACCGTCTGTACGTTAACCGTGTTGAAGGCTTTAGCTGCTGCGGCGTCGCCTCCACGCTCAACCAGGCCGAGGCCATTATCAATAACCCGAACCAGCCCGTCGATCTGGTGCTGCTGGATGTCTACATGCAGCAGGACAACGGGCTCGATCTCCTGCCGATCATCCGAGCGTCAGGCCGTCCGATTGACGTGATTATGATCTCGTCAGCGTCCGATGCGACCACTATCCAGACCTCCATGCATTACGGTGTTGTGGATTACCTGATCAAACCGTTCCAGTTCCCGCGATTTGAAGAGGCGCTGAACGGCTGGAAGGCAAAGCACAGCCTGATGGGATCCCACCAGTATTATGAGCAGGCGGACGTGGACAGACTGATCCACGGCGGCGCGCCGGAACTCGCCGACAGCAAGAAATTGCCGAAAGGGTTAACGCCGCAAACGCTGCGCACGATTTGTCAGTGGATCGACGCGCACCCGGAGATGGAGTTTTCCACCGATGACCTGGCGAACGCGGTCAATATTTCGCGGGTGTCTTGCCGTAAATATCTGATCTGGCTGGCGCAAATCAACATTCTGTTCACCAGCATTCACTACGGCGCGACCGGGCGTCCGGTGTATCGCTACCGGCTGCAGCCGGAGCAAACGGGGTTACTCAAGCAGTATTGTCAGTAACGCGATAGCCGTTATCCAGCAGCGTGAAGCGGAAGTGGTGCATCGAGGAGATCACCACTTCTTTTGTTTTGGTCACAAAAATCGCTTCAATATCAGGACGAGCGCGCAGCGCAGCGCAGCCCTTTTCAACGCCCATGCCGTACATCAGCGTGGTCCAGATATCGCCGTCAATGGAATCTTTTGACACGATGGTGACGCTGTCCAGCTCGTTGTCCAGCGGATACCCGGTACGCGGGTCGAGAATATGGTGATAGCGCCTGCCGTTTTGTTCGAAGTAGCGCTCGTACGTTCCCGAGGTCACGACGGATCGGTTCTCGACCGCCATCGCGCCAATCAGCGCATCACCGGCGAACGGTTTTTTCAACCCGACGCTCCAGCCCCCTTCCGGTGAGCCTAACGTCTGGATGTTTCCGCCGAGATTAATCAGACCCAGCCCGGCGCCCTCTTTGTGCAGATAATCCCGCACCCGGTCAGCGATATAGCCTTTCGCAATGGCCCCCAGGTCGATCTCCATTCCCGCTTTCACCAGAAAGACGCTGCTGTTCGCTTCATTCAGCACCACATCCGCAGGATCGGTTATGCCCAGCAGTGCCGTAATGTCATCGGCAGGCGGAACGCTGTCGCCCTGAAAGCCAATTTTCCAGCGTTTCACCAGCGGGCCGATGGCCAGGTTAAACGCGCTGTCTTTAAGCACGCTTGCCGCTTTCGCGCAGCGAATCAGCTCAAACACCGGGCGGCTGACGGCAACCGGATGCTGACCGGCCGCATGGTTGATATCCATCACCTGCGAATGCGCACGGTTAACGGTAAGCAGGTCTTCGTACTGTTTGATCAGGCGAAACACGCGGGACGCGAGGGCTTCGTCATGGGAAAAGAGTTTGAGGAGGATGGGCGATCCCATCAGGACGGCGGAATAACTGTAAACGCGATGGTCATCAGGCATAGCATGAGTCCTCAGATGTAGCCCCGGCAAGCACCGCGCCGCCGGGGAAAATGCCGGATAACGCTGCGCGTATCCGGCATACAACACAGGGGTCTTACTGCTTTTTCGAACGCATAGCCGCCTGATGTCCTGCAAGCGTACCAAAAATAATGATATCTGCCACTGCGTTACCGCCGATACGGTTACCGCCGTGGATCCCGCCGACCACTTCACCGGCCGCAAACGCCCCTGGCAGCACGTTGTGGTTGCTGTCCAGCACGCAGGTTTCGGTGTTAATGGTCACGCCGCCCATGGTGTGGTGCACGCCCGGTGCAATCTGAATGGCGTAGAACGGCCCTTCATTGATTGGCGCACGCAGCGCGGTGGTACGGCCAAAATCATCATCGTGCTGTTTTTCAACGAACCCGTTGTAACGTTCCAGGGTCGCCAGGAAAGCGTGGTGATCCATACCCAGCGCTTCAGCCAGGGCTTTTGGCGAGCTGGCGCTAGTCACGAAACCTTTCGCGATGTACTCATCCGCCGCTTTATTTTTCGTGCGGACATGCTCATCAAAGACGATATAGGCATATTTCTCCGGCAGGGCGATGATTGACGCCGAGACTTTATCGCGGGTCGACATTTCGTTGTAGAAGCGCTCCCCTTTCTGGTTCACCAGAATCGCCCCGCCGCCGCGGATAGATTCGGAAATCAGGTACGACGTTTTCTGCTCAACGGTTGGGTGGATCTGAATTTCGCCCATATCCACGGTGCCTGCACCGATACGTTCCAGCAGCGCGATGCCGCCACCCGTTGCCCCTTTATGGTTGGTGGTGACGAACCCTTCCAGGTCCGGACGGTATTTGACCACCATCTGGCTGTTGGCGCTGAAGCCGCCCGTCGCCACAATCACGCTTTTGGTGGCTACGGTGAGCGTTTCGTTCTCTTCGGTGGTCAGGCGCACGCCGGTCACTTCGCCGTTCTCGAAGAGAATGTCGCTGACGGAGGTATCCAGCATCACCTCGATGTTGCGTTTGTTGACGTTACGCACCAGGCCGCTGATCAGGTAACCCCCGACCGCAGAGCCGTCTTTTGGACGGTGGGTACGGTCGATGCTCATCCCGCCGGTGGTGGTGATGTCGTTAAGCATAATGCCGCGCGTGGCCAGCCACTCGATGGCTTCTGGCGCATTTTCCACAAAGCGACGCAGCAGTTCCGGGTTGTTCTTGTTACCGCCGCCTTTCAGGCTTTCCTGGTAGAACAGCTCTTTGCTGTCCTGAATGCCTTTTACGCGCTGGAAGCGGGTTTCAGCGGCGTTCATCCCGGCAGAGGCTTTGATGGTGTTCCCGCCGATGGTTGGCATTTTCTCGACGATCAGCACGCTTGCGCCCTCGTCGTGAGCCTGAATCGCTGCCGCCAGACCTGCGCCGCCGCTGCCGATTACCACCACGTCCACGCATTTGGTTTCGTTCGGGTCAACGCCCTCTTCTGCCGCCAGCGCTTTGCTGGATTTCAGCATCGCTTTGGATACGGCTTTCTTCACCGCTTCGCTCTGGCTGGTTGCGCCGGTGATGGCATCCACGTGCGGGGTGTTAGCGTCCAGAATACGGGTACGGATCTCTTCAAAGCTGGTCACAAACTCAACGTCTTCACTCGGGCCAGACGCGAGCTCGATGTCTGCAATGCGGTCGGTTTCGAGGCTGACGTTAATCACCAGCTCGTTGGCATCGTCCTGCACTTTCTCAGCGAAGGTGCCCGGTTTGAATTTAGATTCACCCATGCTCATGTCGCGGATCATCGCTTCCACCAGCGAGAAGCGCCACAGCGGTTCAGGGATGCTCAGCGCCTCGCGCCGGGTACTGTCCATAAACAGCTCAAGGCTTTCGCCCGCGGCGATGCGGTCGGTCCAGTCAGGGTACGCGATGGTCGCACGACCAACGGCAATCAGATCGTAACCATGGTCCAGCGCTTCATTGACGTCAGCGGCATTCACCACGCCGCCCACGCCCATGACCGGAACCTGGGCCAGCGTGTCAGAACGCATTGCGCAGTATTTTTCGATAAGCGGCGTTGGGTCCTGAGTGTCGACAATGGAAGGACGCAGGGTCGCGCCGACGGAGAAGTGCAGATAGTCCACGCCGCGCGCCGCCAGTTTTTCCAGCAGGTACATGGTGTCGTCAAAGCGAATGCCGGGGACTTCCATCTCTTCTGGCGAGAAGCGATAGCCAATAATGAACGCGTCGTCAGCGTACTGACGCACCATTTTGTGGGTGATATCCAGGACAGCCAGCGGGAATTTCGCGCGGTTATCGCGGCTGCCGCCCCACTCGTCGTCGCGCTGGTTTGAATTCGGTGAGTAGAACTGCTGAATCAGATAGGTGTTTGCCCCGTGGATCTCCACACCGTCGAAACCGGCCTGAATGGCGCGGCGCACGGCTTCACCAAACTTACCGATCATGCCTTCCACTTCTGCAGCGGTCAGGGCAACCGGCGTCGCGGCACCGTCACGCGGTGCGGCAACGGCGCTTGGGCCAACCGGCGTGCGGCCACCGATCAGTTTTGGATCGACCATGCGGCCGCCGTGGTAGATCTGCAGCAGGGCTTTAGAGCCTTTAGATTTAATCGCCTCCGCGATTTTCGCCAGCCCGGCGATTTTTTCGTCGTTATCGATGCCGATTGCGCCCGGGAAGGCAAGGCCGAGATCGTCAACAAAACAGCACTCGACAATAATGGTCCCGATGCTGCCAGAACGCGCCCGATAGTACTCCACCAGCTCGTTGGTGACAGTACCATCATAGTAGCCTGTGCAGGTTGTCATGGGTGCCATTAACAAACGGTTTTTCAGTTCAGTGCCATTCGGTAATGTGAAGGGGCTTAGAATACGTTCGTTAGTGCTCATAATAAAAACTCCAAACTTTAAAAATTAAGAATTCGTTATCGGGCTCAGTTTTATTTCGCGTTTTTATGCCGATGTCATGATAGTAATATAATGATTTTTTTAGTTTCTAAAGTTATTACGTTAGTTAAAAAACTATTTAATCCCTTCGATAACATTAATAACACATTGGTGTTAGCAACAATAATTCACCCGTTCACAATAATTTAAAATTCGTTAAAATAACAATGGTCTTACCATAGAGCCAATAACAATAAAAAGCATTTAATATCAATGATTTAAGTAGAAACCCATTTTTATCATGTTATCAGATTGATAAATCTAATCTTAAAAAAGCATAATACCCACATACGCCAGAGTGGTTATTAAAAAAAGAGTAAAAATAAGACGGCATTTCTGTTTTTTTGATCGCGATCAATAGTTATGGCATCCAAAGGCGCAATATATAAACATCATATTTTTTAATTTAGCGCACACCAATATGCGTTAAACCTTTATTCCAGAAACGACAAAAACGCACCTTAAATAACTAAATAAAGCAAAAGAAACTAAAGAAAGTGAATTTGTCATTTCATTATAAAAAGCATTCTTAACAACTTAAGACGTGAAACTATGAATACAAAAACTGCTGTAACGCCTCCTGTGGCGAATCAGGCATCAAATGGAAAAGCAAAACGACTGCTTATGATGGCGCTGCCCATCGTTGTCGCCGTACTGCTGCTGTTTGTTCCCGTTCCTGACGGGTTGCCGCCTTACGCATGGCACTACTTCGCTATCTTTGTTGGCGTGATCGTGGGCTTGATCTTCGAACCGCTGCCGGGTGCGGTGATCGGCCTGACCGGTGTGGTCGCCATTGCCCTCTGCAGCCAGTGGGTCCTTTTCAGCCCGGAACAGCTGGCTGACCCGAAATTCAAGCTGGCGGGTGCCTCCTTTAAGTGGGCGGTGAGCGGTTTTGGTAACTCAACCGTCTGGCTGATCTTCGGTGCCTTCATGTTTGCCGCAGGCTATGACAAAACCCGCTTCGGACGCCGTCTGGCGCTGATTCTGGTGAAGTACCTGGGTCGTCGCAGCCTGACGCTCGGCTACGCTATCACCTTCGCGGACCTGCTGCTGGCACCGTTCACCCCGTCCAACACCGCGCGCAGCGGCGGGACTATCTACCCAATCATCGCTAACCTGCCGCCGCTGTACGGTTCAAAACCTAATGACCCAAGCGCGCGTAAGATTGGTTCGTACCTGATGTGGGTGGCGATCACCGCGGCCTGTATCACCAGTTCAATGTTCCTTTCTGCTCTGGCTCCTAACCTGCTGGCGCTGGCGCTGGTGAAAAGCACTGTCGGGATCAATATCTCCTGGGGCACCTGGTTCATCGCCTTCCTGCCGCTGGGCGTGCTGCTGATTCTGACTATGCCGCTGCTGGCTTACTGGTTCTATCCGCCTGAAGTTAAAGTGAACGACGAAGTACCGCTGTGGGCAACCCGTGAACTCGAAAAACTGGGCAAACTGTCCCGCAACGAAATCCTGCTGCTGGTGTTCGTATGCTGTGCGCTGCTGATGTGGATCTTCGCTGCCGCGTGGATTGAACCGGCAATGGCTGCCCTGCTTATCGTAGGTCTGATGCTGTGGACCGGCGTACTGGAGTGGAACGATATCACCGGTAACAAAGCCGCATGGAACACCTTCGTCTGGTTCGCCACGCTGGTAGCGCTGGCAGATGGCCTCTCCTCCACCGGCTTCATCAGCTGGCTGGGTAAAGAAGGCGGTCTGTTAATGAGCGGTATCTCGCCGGGTGTGGCCACCATCGTCCTGCTGCTGGCGTTCTACCTGCTGCACTACCTGTTTGCCAGCACCACCGCGCACACTACCGCGCTGCTGCCAGCGATGCTGACCATCGCCTCCACCATCCCGGGCATGAATATGGAAGTGTTCGTTCTGCTGATGGTGACCTCGCTGGGCGTGATGGGGATTATCACCCCGTACGGTACTGGCCCAAGCCCGATTTACTACGGTAGCGGCTACCTGCCAACCAAAGATTACTGGCGCCTCGGCACCATCTTCGGTGCCATCTTCCTGGCGGCCCTGCTGCTGATTGGTTATCCGTGGATGTCCATGATGTTCTGATTCCTGACCGCCGGACTTCTCCTCCGGCGGTTTTATTTTTGTGGAGCAATACTATGTCGAATAAACCGTTTATCTACCAGAACCCCTTCCCGCTTTCCCATGACGACACCGAATACTACCTGCTGACCAAAGAGCACGTTTCCGTTGCCGAGTTCGACGGTCAGGAAGTGCTGAAAGTGGAGCCAGAAGCCCTGACCCTGCTGGCGCAGCAGGCCTTCCACGATGCTGCGTTTATGCTGCGTCCTTCCCATCAGAAGCAGGTTGCCGCGATCCTCAACGACCCGGAAGCCAGCCAGAACGACAAATATGTTGCCCTGCAGTTCCTGCGTAATTCTGAAATTGCCGCAAAAGGCGTGCTGCCGACCTGTCAGGACACCGGCACCGCGATCGTCATGGGCAAAAAAGGCCAGCGCGTCTGGACCGGCGGCGGTGACGAAGCGGCCCTGAGCCAGGGCATCTATAACACTTACATCGAAGATAACCTGCGCTACTCGCAGAATGCGGCGCTGGACATGTATAAAGAGGTAAATACCGGCACCAACCTGCCCGCGCAGATTGACCTCTACAGCGTGGACGGCGACGAGTATAAATTCCTGTGCATGGCGAAAGGCGGCGGTTCTGCCAACAAAACCTATCTCTACCAGGAAACCAAAGCGCTGATTACCCCGGCGAAGCTGAAAAACTACCTGGTTGAGAAGATGCGCACCCTGGGTACCGCAGCCTGCCCGCCGTATCACATTGCCTTTGTTATCGGCGGAACCTCCGCTGAAGCCACGCTGAAAACCGTGAAGCTGGCCTCCACCCGCTACTACGATGCGCTGCCAACCGAAGGCAACGAACACGGTCAGGCGTTCCGTGACGTTCAGCTCGAACAGGAACTGCTCCAGGAAGCGCAGAACCTTGGTCTGGGCGCGCAGTTTGGCGGTAAATACTTTGCCCACGACATTCGCGTGATCCGCCTGCCGCGCCACGGTGCCTCCTGCCCAATCGGCATGGGCGTCTCCTGCTCCGCTGACCGTAATATCAAAGCGAAAATCAACCGCGACGGGATCTGGATTGAGAAGCTGGAACACAATCCGGGCCAGTATATTCCTGAGTCCCTGCGTCAACAGGGTGAAGGCGACGTGGTGAGCATCAATCTCGACAAGCCGATGAATGAGATCCTGGCGCAGCTTTCCGCGCACCCGGTCTCCACCCGCCTGTCGCTGAACGGCACCATCATCGTGGCGCGCGATATCGCCCACGCGAAGCTGAAAGAGCTGCTCGACAACGGGGAAGAACTGCCGCAGTACGTTAAAGATCACCCGATTTACTACGCAGGCCCGGCCAAAACGCCGGAAGGTTACGCGTCTGGTTCACTCGGCCCGACCACCGCGGGACGTATGGACTCCTATGTGGACTTACTACAATCCCACGGCGCGAGCATGATCATGCTCGCGAAAGGTAACCGCAGCCAGCAGGTGACGGACGCCTGCCATAAGCACGGCAGCTTCTACCTCGGCAGCATCGGCGGCCCGGCAGCGGTACTGGCGCAAAACAGCATCAAGAGCCTGGAGTGCGTGGCGTATCCGGAGCTGGGTATGGAAGCCATCTGGAAAATTGAAGTCGAGAACTTCCCGGCCTTTATCCTGGTGGATGACAAAGGCAACGATTTCTTCCAGCAGATCCAGAACAAACAGTGCAAAGGCTGTTCACAGCGCTGAGTGCTTCCACACGTCGGGCAATAGCGCCAGCGCGTCAGCAATGATGGCGCGCTTGTCGCTGCCCGGCTTCCAGATGGTGACCATCGTCTGACTAATCCCCTGGCTGCCCACTTCGGTGCGCAGCTTTTTTACGTTTTCCCACTGCGCGGCATGAAAATGCGTCGGCAGAAATCCCCAACCGCAGCCCTGTACCAGCAGGCCACGCAGCATTTCCAGTTCGTTGGTAAAAATCGTGTGCCCTGAAATTTGCAGGCGGCGCGCCACCGGTTCGTCTGAGGCCGCGTGCATAATCACCTGCGGCACCAGAGAGAGATCGAGCAGCGACAGCGGGGAAGTGATATCCGTAAAAAGCGTCGTAGAGGCGTAAAAGTCCATATCAATCGCCCCGAGCGCCCGCCACTCCATCTCATTGCCCACGCTGCGGTTGCGCGCCTGGCAAATGCCGAGATCCGCCCTGCCCGCGGCAAGCAGGCTCTCTGCTTCATCGCGTGAGGCACTGGTCAGGCTCAGGCGGATGTTGCGTTTTGCCATATCTGCGATCAGCGTCTGTAAAAATGCTCTCGGGGTAAAGGGATCGTAAACGAGGGAAATGCCCTGCGTTGCGCTGACGGGCACCTCCCGGGCGAAGGCTTCAAATGCCTTTACCTGCCGCATAAGCAGATGCGCCTGCCGCTGAAGCTGCTCCCCTTCCGGCGTTAACCGCAGGGTGCGTCCTTCACGAAGAAATAGCGCATAGCCGAGCCCATCCTCCAGAAAATCAATCAGATCGCGCAGCGTGGTGCGGTCTTTTTTCAGCTTAACCGCCGCCTGGCTCAGGCTGCCGTGCTCGGCCACGGCGGTAAATGCCTCAAGCTGCGCAAAGGAATAGATCAACGTCGCCACACTCTTCTCCAGGTGAAATTTTGGGGGATTTTCCCCCATTACGCGTTTTTTATTATAGGCCTCAGATTCTTAAACTGAAGTCACTCCTGAGCCAAATGAGATCGCTATGAAAAACACACCGTTAAACATCACCCTGCTGGCGGGCCTGGTTCTCGGCAGCCTGTTATCCCCTGCCGCCATGGCAGCCTGCAAAGGCACCGAACTGAACGCCTGTCCGGCCCCTTTCGATAGCAAACTGCCGGACACGCACAGCATGCTCACCTGGAGCCAGGCCGATCGCGTCGTCGGCTTTCGCAATGACTACCGCAACTACGCGGGCGATGTGTTCCGTCACGGTAATGCCACGCCGCTGCTGGCGGCAGAGAAAACGCTGACGGATGCCCGCTATCAGGTGAACGGTCAGACCTACAGCCTTCAGGATTACCTTAAGCGCCAGAACGTGAGCGGTATGCTGGTGTTAAAAGACGGGAAGGTCGCCTTTAAATATCTCGGCGAAGGCAACACCGACTCCACGCTCTGGACGTCGCGCTCGGTGGGGAAATCGGTGGTATCGGCGCTGGTTGGCGTAGCGATTAAAGAGGGCAAAATCCACTCGCTGGACGATCTCATCACACGCTACGAACCGGATTTAAAAGGCACCGCCTGGGACGGCGTGACCCTGAAGCAGTTGATAACCCACACCTCGGGCGTGGCGTGGAATGAGGACTACACCAACCCGAACTCCGATTTCGCGCAGCTCACGGAATGCGAGGCTAAGCCGGGTACCTACGACTGCGTGCGCAAGCTGGTTTCGGGCTTACGGCGTGAACATCCAGCCGGAGAGAGCTGGTCTTACTCGTCGGGCGGCGCATGGCTGCTGGGCGACGTGCTCGAGCGCGCCACGGGCATGACGCTCGCCGCGTATCTGGAGCAAAGCATCTGGCAGCCGTACGGCATGGCAAGCGACGGCGTATGGCATGCCTACAGCAAAGGTCAGCACGATGTCGGTGCCCATGGGTTTAACGCTACCCTTGAGGACTGGGGGCGCTTTGGCGAGTTTATCCGGCATAACGGCACGCTGCCGAACGGTAAACAGATCCTGCCTGACGGCTGGGTGAAAGCGTCATCACGCTGGACCCGTGCCGCAGGTTCGGTGTCTGACGCACATCCTCAAGGGCTTTACGGCTATCAGTGGTGGAACAACGAAGTGCCGGTCAATGCCGTCAACGTTCAGCCGAGCCCGCAGGCCTCGCTGAAAGGCTCGCTCTGGGCGCTTGGGATATTTGGCCAGATGATCGTGGTTAACCCAGCGGAAAACCTGACGATCGTTCAGTGGTCCACCTGGCCGCAGGCGGAACCGTCATTTAGCGCCCAGCCGCTGGAGGCATCGCTGATGTTTAGCGCCATTGCCAACGCGCTGCGCTAAATCCTGTAAGCCAGGCAACGCCTGGCTTTTCCCCTGCGCGACTTCACAAAATCGCAATATCAAGGGCTTACATAGGCCCGGAGAATCAATAACCCTCTTATTTGTTAAGTTATTGTTAAACATATAACTTACCAGCAACCTATTGTGATTGATGCGCAGAATGCATCAGCCTATGTGCCAAATGCGCTTATCTATTTCCCTTTCCTGATCCAGTTTTCAGAAACAGACGGACAACACGTCAATAATAAACTGGAGACTACGATGATTTCCTCAACCCCACCTGCAACCGTTCGCGCAAGAGCGGGCGCGATACTTCGCGTCACCTCCGGCAACTTCCTTGAGCAATTCGATTTCTTCCTGTTCGGGTTTTATGCCACCTACATTGCGCATACCTTCTTCCCGGCGAGCAGTGAATTTGCCTCGCTGATGATGACCTTCGCCGTCTTTGGCGCAGGTTTCCTGATGCGCCCTGTCGGCGCCATCGTCCTCGGGGCTTATATCGACAAGGTTGGCCGCCGCAAAGGGCTGATCGTCACGCTGTCGATTATGGCGGCGGGAACCTTCCTGATCGTGCTGATCCCCTCCTATGAGAGCATCGGCCTGTGGGCACCGCTGCTGGTGCTGATGGGGCGCTTGCTGCAGGGCTTTTCCGCCGGAGCGGAGCTTGGCGGGGTGTCGGTCTATCTGGCGGAAATCGCCACGCCGGGCCGCAAGGGCTTTTATACCAGCTGGCAGTCCGGCAGCCAGCAGGTGGCGATTATGGTGGCGGCGGCAATGGGCTTTGCCCTGAACGCGCTGATGGAAGAGAGCGCCATCCGCGAATGGGGCTGGCGCATTCCGTTCCTGTTTGGCTGCTTAATCGTACCGTTTATCTTTTTCCTGCGCCGCAAGCTTGAGGAGACGGAAGCGTTTCGCGCGCGCCGCCACACGCTGGCGATGCGTCAGGTCTTTACCACCCTGCTGGCGAACTGGCCGGTTGTAGTTGCAGGCATGCTGATGGTGGCGATGACCACCACTGCGTTCTACCTGATCACCGTCTACGCGCCGACATTCGGTAAAAAGGTGCTGATGCTGAGTGCCTCTGACAGCCTGCTGGTCACGCTGCTGGTGGCGATCTCTAACTTTATCTGGCTGCCGGTGGGCGGCGCGCTGTCGGACCGCTTCGGACGCAAACCGGTGCTGATTGCCATGACGCTTCTGGCGCTGGCGACCAGCTACCCGGCGCTGACGCTGCTGGCGCAGGCCCCAAGCTTCTCCATGATGCTGAGCGTGCTGCTGTGGCTCTCTTTCCTGTACGGCCTGTATAACGGCGCGATGATCCCGGCGCTGACAGAGATCATGCCCGTTGAAGTGCGCGTGGCCGGTTTCTCGCTGGCATACAGCCTCGCTACCGCTGTCTTCGGCGGGTTTACGCCGGTCATTTCAACGGCGCTGATTGAGTACACCGGCGACAAAGCCTCCCCGGGGTACTGGATGAGCTTCGCGGCGGTCTGTGCCATGCTGGCAACGCTCTACCTCTACCGTCGCAGCGCGCTGCGTTTGCAAACAGCCCGTTAATCCGGAGAGGACGATATGCACACATTTATGCGTTCAGGACTGACCGGGCTGGTATTGCTGGCCACCAGCGCAGCGGCGCTGGCTCAGGAGGTGACCGTCATGATCTCGGGCGGTTTTAAAGCCGCCCTGGAAAAGCTGGCCCCGGAATATGAACACCGGACCGGGGATAAAATTGTGATCATCCCCGGCCCCTCAATGGGCACTACGCCGCAGGCGATCCCTAACCGCCTGGCGCGCGGTGAAAAAGCGGACGTGGTGATTATGGTCGGGGACGCGCTGGAGAAGCTTGAAAAAACCAGCCAGACCCAGCCGGGCACGCGAACTGAACTCGCAGATTCCCCCGTTGGCATGGTGGTGAAAAAAGGTACGGATGTCCCTGATATCCGCAGCGAGGCGATGCTGCGTAACGCACTGCTACAGGCCAGCTCCCTCGCCTACTCTGACAGCGCCAGCGGCAGGTATGTCAGCCAGGCGTTGTTCAAAAAGCTGGGGATTGAAAAGGACGTGGCGGGCAAAGCGACAATGGTCGAACGTATTCCGGTGGCCTCAGAAGTGGCGAAAGGAAAATACGCCGTGGGCTTCCAGCAGGTCAGCGAGCTGCTGCCGGTTCAGGGCGTCACCTTTATCGGGAAAATTCCTGATAATCTGCAATACATCACGCGCTTTGCGGGTGCGGTCACCCGCCATGCAGAACATCCCGCGGAGGGGAAAGCGCTGCTGACCTATCTCGCCTCACCGCCCTCAAGGGCCGTCATCCAGGAGACCGGGATGATGCCCGTTACGTCCGGCGATACTGCTCGGTGATCTGCTTTTCCAGTTCAGCCGCAATGTAGGACTGGATGCGCCCCCGGCGCCGGATAAGCCCCACGGTGCGTTTCACTTCCGGCGCCACCAGCGGCAGATGCGTCAGCAGCGTGTGTGCTGACGTCGGCATCGACATGGCGGGAACGGCTGCAATGCCGATCCCCGCCTCTACCATCCCCAGCATCGTGGTAACGTGGCGCGTTTCGCAGACGCTGGGGCGCTCGGGGATGATATTCCCCAGCATCCTATCGAGCAGGTTACGGTTGCCTGAGGTTTTATCGAGGGAGATATAATCCTGCTGGTAAAATGCCTTCCAGGTCAGGTGACGCTTCTGCGCCAGCGGGTGATCCTTTCTGCACGCCGCGACATAGACATCCTCCACCAGCGGGAAAAATTCGATTTCCGACGGTAAGTTTCCTGCGAAGGAGATGCCAAAATCCGCCTGGCTTCGGGCCACGGCGTCAATCACATTCCCCGCGCTGCTGTCGATGATCTTAATGCGAACCCGCGGATAGCGAGACTGAAAACGGCGGATCACATCAGGCATAAAGTAACAGGCGGCGGAAGGTACCGTGGCAACCGTGATCAGCCCCGTCCGGTCTTCGCTGACTTTATCAACATCCGCCAGCATTGACTCAACGTTGTCGAGCAGCTGCGCGGAGCGTTCAGCAAAGTTTTGCCCGTATAAGGTTAAGGCCACGCGGCGGGTGGTACGATCGAACAGCCGGTTTCCCAGCGCGGCTTCCAGCTTTTCAATCCTGCGGCTCAGCGCCGACTGGGATAAGCAGATAGATTCAGCAGCGACACGGAAGTTACCGTATTCCACTAACGCTCTGAAAGCATAAAGATCGTTAAGGTCAAAATTCACGGGCATAGCGTCTGGATGTCCTTTCAGGGAATACGCAACAAAGTCAAAAATAATAGCGTCTTATTGACCTACCGCAACCGGCGCGGTGTTGAAATACGTCAGAGGTCGTTGAGATGCAGGCGAACATACCCGGCGCGATCGACAATGGCCTGCCGCTCCTCTTCCTTCATGTCCGCAAGCTGTTTAAAGACGATGCCCAGGCGGGGATTGTGACCCAGACGCGCCTGATTGCGCGCAAAGAAATCCCAGTAAAGGGCATTGAAGGGGCACGCCAGCTCTCCGGTACGCTGGTTGTGCTGATACCGGCACCCCTGACAGTAATTACTCATCTTATGAATATATGACGCGCTTGAGACGTAGGGCTTACTGGCCAGTAACCCGCCATCGCCAAACTGGCTCATGCCGAGGGTATTGGGCAGCTCCCCCCATTCAAAGGTTCGGTCAACGGTGGCTCCTGCGACAGCGCTCAGAACAGTATTTGACCTCATCCCAGCATTTCGCCCATTTCTTTCGCCACGTCATAGGCCGCTGACAGTGCACGCATGCTCTGCTGGGCAGATCCTGCTTGTTACCTTTGAAATCGCTCATTTTTCAACACCGTACTGATTTCCTCACCGAACCTGTGGGCTAAGGCTACGACAGACTTCACAAAATGAAGGTGATGCCCGCAAACCGCTACCCACCGCTACGTACGAATGATAGTTTATTCAGGCTGGAATTGTCGCAGTGAGCGATTTTCTGGCATCTTAACCGAACCTGACTTTCCCATTTTGTTCAAGTGACGAGTTTGCGAGCAAAGCGATGATTAAGTGGCCCTGGAAAACGAATGAGGCTGGCCGGGATATGGCGCTGCCGTGGGATGACGCGCTGGCGATCCCTGTTCTGGCTAATCTTAAGCCGGATGAACAATCGAAACTGGTTCAGATGGCGGATCGTTTTTTGCAGCAAAAACGCCTGGTTCCGCTGCAGGGGTTCGAGCTGGATCCGCTGAAAAATGCCCGTATCGCCCTGCTTTTCTGTCTGCCGGTGCTGGAGCTCGGCATTGAGTGGCTGGATGGCTTCCACGAAGTGCTGATCTACCCGGCCCCCTTTATCGTCGATGACGAGTGGGAAGATGACATCGGGCTGGTGCACAACCAGCGCGTGGTGCAGTCCGGGCAGAGCTGGCAGCAAGGGCCGATCATCCTCAACTGGCTGGATATTCAGGACTCGTTTGATGCCTCAGGCTTCAACCTGATTATTCATGAAGTGGCGCACAAGCTGGATACCCGCAACGGCGATCGCGCCAGCGGCGTGCCGCTGATCCCGCTGCGTGAAGTGGCCGGATGGGAGCACGACCTGCATGCGGCGATGGAGAACATCCAGGATGAGATAGACCTGGTGGGAGAAAGCGCGGCCAGTATTGACGCCTACGCGGCAACCGACCCTGCCGAGTGTTTTGCGGTGCTGTCAGAGTATTTCTTTAGCGCACCGGAACTCTTTGCCCCGCGCTTCCCGGCGCTGTGGCAGCGTTTTTGCCAGTTTTACCAACAGGATCCGTTGCAACGTCTGCGGCAAAATGAAGACCCTGACGGTCATTCGTCCCGCCAGGTCCATTAAGCTTTTTCTGCAGGGGGACGCGCTGAGCAGCGTACCCCTATGCTCACCAGCAAAAACAGCAGCGCCATTCCCCATGCGGCAGCAATTAAAAACGACTCACCGTAAAAGCGGGTGACGACAGGCACCAGCATCGCACTCACTCCGTAACCTAACGTATGGCTGGTGGCGATAACCCCCGCCCCTTTCCCTGTCGTCAGCCTGTCGTTCAGCAGCAGTTGATACCCCGGCGTTGCCATCGCGGCACCCAGCGACGTCATCACAATTCCCACGTAGAAAAGCGCGAGATCCGCGACATACATCAGCCCAAGCCCCGTCACCATCAGCACCGCGGCCAGGCAGAGCAGCGTCATCGGGCTAAAATGCTGCGGGCGAACCACCAGAAACTGGGCGGCAAGCGTGGCCAGTGCGGCCAGGCTCAGCAGCATCGCAACATGATGGCTGATTTGCACCGGGTCGCCCTGCAGCAACGGATGCAGATGCGGTGACAGGCCAAGCTGCATCAGGCTCACCAGCGCGGCCAGCAGCAGCGCCAGCCCCAGGAACGGCAGCATCGATACCTGTAGCCGGGTCGACTGGTGCGCCACCGGCGGCAGCGGCGGATCGGCGGCTTCGCGCAGCACCAGCAGCAGCGCGATGAAGGGCGCGACTGCCATTAACCAGAGCGGTGCCACCGGGTTAACGCTGAGCATCAGCGCCGCCAGCGGCGGCCCCAGCAGACGTCCGCAGCTGAGACCCGAGCTAATGGTCGCCAGCGCCGCCATTCTCTTGTCCAGCCCCGCGCGCTGAATGGCCCACGTCTGCGCGGCGGGCACCAGCCCGGAGACCGTCAGGCCGTACAGCGTGCGCGAGAGAACAAGCCCCGCCAGCCCCCACACGGCATTCAACACACCGCTGCTCATCGCCCAGACCACCAGCGCCATCACCAGGAAACTGGCCAGATAGCCACCGAGGGAGGCGAGCATGACCACCTTGCAGCCGTGACGCTCGCTCTGTCGACCCCACCAGGGAGAGGCGGGTAAAAAGAGCATTGAGCCAAACATCAGCAGCCCCGCCCAGACGGAGAGTGAGAGTCCGGTCAGGGTGACCAGCTGCGGCAGCATGACCAGCAAACCATTTTGCCCGATACCTAGTAAACCTGCGCACAGCGCCAGGGGCCAGTTCGCTTTTGGGGTGACGTTGTCCATCAGAGTTTCAGTGTATGGGTGCATAGAATTGTGAAGATAGTGTCAATAAATATGTGGAAATTATGAAGTTTATGAAAACAAATATTGCAAAAATAGTTGCGACTGTAAACAGAATGAATATCATAACGAGAATTATTATCAGTCATGGAATGAGGTACTTTTATGCGTGCTCTGCCCCGCTCCGCCGGTACAGACGTTGCGGCCCAGTGTTTTTTGAACGCGCTGCTGCGCGAAACGAAGAACTGGCGCTATCACCCCGCTACCGCTGCGGACGAGTTATCGCAGATTCATATCCCGCTTTCCCAGACCCAGGCTATTCGGGTTCCAGTACGCTATTTTTCGCCTACCCAGCATCACCAGTATCGTTTTCCGGCAACGCTGCTCCACGCTGACAGCGATAGCGGTGACGCCGTCACTTTTACTCAATTGGTTGATTTAATTCTTGAAAAACCCTCCGTAAAAGGCTCACTGGATAGCGAAACGCTGGCACGCTTTAAACAGCGCGTCCTTGAAAGCCATGCGCATACCTGGCAGGCGATCGATCTGCGCCACAGCTGGGCAACCTTGCGTGATAAACCGCTGACGTTTGCCGAGGCGGAACAGGCGCTGCTGGTCGGCCACGCGTTTCACCCTGCGCCAAAATCCCACGAGCCGTTCAATGAAACCGAAGCGCGTCGCTATCTGCCCGATTTCGCCTCCCGCTTCCCGCTGCGCTGGTTTGCCGTTGAGAGCACGCTTATTGCCGGTGATAGCCTGAACGTCTCTCTGCGCGAACGTCTGCTGCGCTTCGCGGCACAGAGCGCGCCTGAGCTGCTCGGTCACTTCACCGACACCCGCTGGCTGCTGCCGATGCATCCGTGGCAGGCCGACTATCTGCTGGAGCAGGCGTGGTGCCAGCGTCTGGTGGAAAACGGTTCAGTACAGGACCTGGGCGAAGCGGGCGCGCAGTGGCTGCCCACCAGCTCGTCCCGCTCGCTTTACAGTGAAACCAACTGCGACATGATTAAGTTCTCCCTCAGCGTGCGCCTGACCAACTCCGTGCGCACGCTGTCGGTGAAAGAAGTGAAGCGCGGGATGCGTCTGGCGCGCCTGGCGAAAACGGAACGCTGGCAGGATCTACAGGCACGCTACCCGACCATGCGCGTGATGCAGGAAGACGGCTGGGCGGGGCTATGTGACGAAAATGGCATCGTTCAGGAAGAGAGCCTGATGGCCCTGCGCGTCAACCTGCTGTTCGATACGCCAGAGACCCAGACTAACGTGCTGGTCAGCCTGACCCAGGCCGCGCCGGACGGCGGTGATAGCCTGCTGGCCGCGGCAGTGCGCCGTCTGAGCCAGCGTCTGGAATTACCGCTCGCCCAGGCCGCCCGCTGCTGGCTGGATGCCTATTGCGACCGCGTATTACTTCCGCTGTTCAGCGCCGAGGCGGACTACGGTCTGGTCCTGCTGGCGCACCAGCAAAATATCCTCGTTGAAATGCAGCAGGATTTCCCCGTCGGGCTGATCTACCGCGACTGCCAGGGCAGCGCCTGGACCGAAGTGGCCGACGCGTGGCTGAAAGAGGCGGGCGAAACGGAGGTGGAAAACCGCTTCGGTGAGAGCCAGCTGCTGCGCTACTTCCCTTATTACCTGCTGCTGAACTCTACCCTTGCCGTCACCGCCGCCCTTGCCGCCGCCGGTTTCGACAGCGAGGAGAGCCTGATGTCCCGGGTGCGCGACGCGCTGGCGGAATTGCGCCGTACGGCGAAGCAGACCCGCTGCCTCGACTACGTGCTCGACAGCCCGACCTGGAACTGCAAAGGCAACTTCTTCTGCTACCTGCACGATCGCAATGAAAACACCATCGTCGATCCGGCGGTGATCTATTTCGACTTTAGCAACCCGTTTTACAAGGAGAAGGCGTGATGGCCATTGCGAATATCGTCCATTCCGGCTACGGCTTTCGCTGCACGGCCACGGAAAAAAACCTGCCGCTGACGCTGGGTCTTGACGGCAGCGCGGTGCTGGAGCGTCTGAACGGGATCCCGGACGGCTGGCTGGTCGAGGCGCTGGATCAGCTGTTTGTTGCCGCACCCGCGCTGACCGGCATCACCCTGCCCTGGGCAACCTGGCAGGATGAACCGCAGGCGCAGGCGCTGTTTCGTCTGGCAAGCGGGGATTATCTGGCGCGTGAAACCTTCTGGCAGCTGCCGCTGTGGCTGAAAGGCGAACAGCCGCAGTCCAGCGGCGGGATGCAGTTTGATGAGAGCCGTCAGCTGTACTTCCCGCTGCGTCCTCGCCGCCCGCAGGGCGAAGTGTACCGCCGTTACGATCCGCAAATTAAGCGCACCCTGAGCTTCCGCGTGGCCGACGTGGCGCTGGACGCCGAGCGTTTTACCCAATGGATGAACAACCCGCGCGTGAACGCCTTCTGGGAGATGGCGGGCCCGCAGGCCGAGCAGGAAAGCTACCTGCGTCGTCAGCTTGACTCGACCTACTGCTACCCGGTTATCGGCTGCTTCGACGACCAGCCGTTCGGCTATTTTGAGCTTTACTGGGCGGCGGAAGACCGCATCGGCCGCCACTACCGCTGGCAGCCGTTTGACCGCGGGCTGCACATGCTGGTGGGTGAAGAGAACTGGCGCGGCGCGCAGTACATCCGCAGCTGGCTGCGCGGCCTGAGCCACTATCTGTATCTCAATGAACCGCGCACCGCGCGCATCGTCGCCGAGCCGCGCTTCGACAACCAGCGCCTGTTCCGCCATCTGACATCCGCCGGTTTTGAGACGATGAAAGAGTTCGACTTCCCGCACAAGCGCTCGCGCCTCATCATGAGCGAGCGTCACCGCTTCTTCAGTGAGGTGGAACTGTGAACGCGCTCTGGCAGAAAGTGAACCGCGAAATGGTGGCGAAGATCCTCGCCGAGCTGGAATACGAACGCACCCTGCGCGCTGAGCCGGTTTCGTCGGACGTCTGGCGCATCACCATGGGCAGCGAGTCCTGGCAGTTTCGCGCCGCGCGCGGGATCTGGGGCTGGCTGCACATCGACCCGGACAGCCTGACCACCGCCAGCGGCGAAGCCGTCGAAGCGGAGAGCGCGCTGCTGCAGTTGGCGAAAGTGCTGGAGATGAGCGACGCGCAAACGGCAGAGCACATGGAAGATCTCTACGCCACGCTGCGCGGCGACATGCAGCTGCTGCAGGCGCGTGAAGCGCTGGACGCGGACGCGCTGATCCACCTCGACCCGGACGAATTACAGTGTCTGATGAGCGGTCACCCGAAGTTTATTTTCAACAAAGGCCGCCGCGGCTGGGGGCTGGACGCGCTGCGTCAGTACGCGCCTGAGTATCGGGGACGTTTTCGTCTGCACTGGGTTGCCGTTCAGCGGGCGCATCTGGTCTGGAGCAGCGACGCCGATTGCGATATCAACGCTCTGCTGGTGAGCGCCATGGACAATACCGAGCGCGCCCGCTTTGACGCCCGCTGGCAGGCGCTGGGCCTCGACGAGACCTGGCTGCCGGTGCCGCTGCACCCGTGGCAGTGGCAGCAGAAGATCGCCATTCATTTCCTGGCGCAGCTCGCGCGCGGAGAGATGGTCGAGCTGGGCGAGTTTGGCGATGAGTATCTGGCGCAGCAGTCCTTGCGCACGCTCACCAATGCCAGCCGTCGCGCGCCGTACGACATCAAGCTTCCGCTGACTATCTACAACACCTCCTGCTATCGCGGCATTCCGGGCAAGTACATTGCCGCTGGGCCGCTGGCCTCGCGCTGGCTGCAGGAGCAGTTTGCCACCGACGCCACGCTGATCCGCTCTGGCGCGCAGGTGCTGGGCGAACCCGCCGCCGGCTATCTGTCGCATCCGGGCTATGCCGCGTTGCCGAAAGCGCCCTACCGCTATCAGGAGATGCTGGGGGTGATCTGGCGCGAGAACCCGTCCTGTTATTTAGAAGACGGTGAACAGGCGGTGCTGATGGCGGCGCTGATGGAAACCGACAATGCCGGGCGCCCGCTGATCGACGCGTGGATTAAACGCTCGGGGCTAAGCGCCGACGCGTGGCTGGAGAAACTGTTTGAAGCAACGGTGATCCCGTTCTACCACCTGCTCTGCCGCTACGGCGTGGCGCTGATCGCCCACGGCCAGAACGTGACGCTGGTGATGAAGGACTCTGTTCCGCAGCGCATCCTGCTGAAGGATTTCCAGGGCGACATGCGCCTGGTGGATGAGGATTTCCCGCAGGCTCAGAGCCTGCCGGATCAGGTGAAAGCCGTCACGGCGCGCCTCAGCGCGGATTACATCATTCACGACCTGCAAACCGGCAACTTTGTGACGGTGCTGCGCTTTATCTCGCGCCTCACCCTGCAATGCGGCGTCAGCGAAACGCGCTTCTATCAGATTCTGGCCGAGGTATTACGTGGCTATATGGCTGCACACCCAGATCTGGCAGAACGCTTCGCCAAATTCGATCTCTTCAAGCCGCAGATTATTCGCGTGATCCTCAACCCGGTCAAACTGACCTTCTCCGAACACGACGGCGGCAGCCGCATGCTGCCGAACTATGTCACCGACCTTGATAACCCTCTATTTCTCGCCTCCCGGGAGTCAGCGCAATGAAAACCTATGATTTCATCGGCATTGGTATTGGCCCGTTTAACCTCAGCATCGCCGCTCTGGCGGAAGGGCTGGACGGCTTTAGCTCGCTGTTCCTTGAACGCAAGCCGCACTTCTCCTGGCACCCGGGGATGATGGTGCCGGACTGCCACATGCAGACCAGCTTTCTGAAGGATCTGGTCAGCGCCGTGGAGCCGACCAACCGCCACAGCTTCCTGAACTACCTGGTGCAGCGCAAAAAGTTCTACCGCTTTCTGACCACCGAGCAGCGCACCGTCTCCCGCGAGGAGTTTGCCGATTACCTGTGCTGGGCGGCGGAAAACCTCACCAACCTCGCCTTCAGCCAGCAGGTGCAGCAGGTGAGCTTTGATGAGAACAGCGGCCTGTTTGAGGTGGTGACCCAGCGGGATCGCTTCCTGGCGCGCCACGTCTGCGTGGGGATTGGCAAACAGATCAACCTGCCTGACTGCGTCACGATGCAGGACGATAGCTGCTTCCACGCCAGCGAGATGATGCTGCGCGCGCCGGATCTCGCGGGCAAGCGCGTCACCGTGATCGGCGGTGGCCAGAGCGGTGCCGACCTGTTCCTGAATATCTTCCGCGGTGAATGGGGCCAGCCGCGGAGCCTGAACTGGGTATCGCGCCGCAACAACTACAACGCGCTGGATGAAGCCGCCTTTGCCAACGAATACTTCACGCCGGAGTACGTGGACAGTTTCTCCACGCTCGGCGAAGAGGCGCGTCGACAGATGCTGCACGAGCAGAAGATGACCTCTGACGGCATTACCACGGAATCGCTGCTGGCGATTTACCGCGCCATGTACCACCGCTTTGAAGTGCTGCGTGAAAAGCCCTGGGCGCACCTCCTGCCGTCCCGCTCGGTGACGGCCCTCACGCGCCAGGAAAACGGACATCGCCTGAGCATTCAGCATCATCTCGATGGCGGTCAGGAACAGCTGGAGAGCGACGTGGTGATTTTCGCCACCGGCTACCGCGCCGTGCAGCCTGCGTTCCTCGCACCGCTGTCTCATCGCCTCCATCGAGATACGGACGAAGCCTTCTGCATTAACAACGATTTCACCCTTGAATGGGACGGCCCGCAGAGCAACCGCCTGTTTGCCGTAAACGCCGGGATGCACCGTCTCGGCATTGCCGAACCCCAGCTCAGCCTGATGGCCTGGCGCGCGGCGCGAATTCTGAATCGCGCGCACGATGACGAGCCGTTTGAACTGGCGACCACCCCTGGCGTTATCCACTGGCGAAGCACCGCCAGCCCGGAGAGTAGCCAGGTTTTTAAATCTTTAGCAAAAACGACCGAGTACTGACACACACATTCAGGATCAACATAACAATGAAACGTTCTCATCTTTGGGTTTTAAATCCTTGCTTGCTTGCAATGCTTTCTACCTCTGCGTGGGCGGAAGAACAAAAGGAAGAAGATATCGTGGTCTCTGCCAGCCGTGCTCACCGCAGCGTGGCTGAGATGGCCCAGACCACCTGGGTCATTGAACGGGCTGAAATTGAGCAGCAGGTTCAGGGCGGGAAAGAGATTAAAGAAGTGCTGGCGCAGCTGATCCCGGGCATGGACGTCAGCAGCCAGGGGCGCACCAACTACGGCATGAACCTGCGCGGTCGTTCGATGATGGTGATGGTGGACGGCGTGCGTCTGAACTCGTCGCGCAGCGACAGCCGCCAGCTCGACTCTATCGATCCGTTCAATATCGATCGTATCGAAGTGATCTCCGGCGCTACCTCGCTTTACGGCGGCGGAAGCACCGGCGGCCTGGTGAACATCGTCACCAAAAAGGGCCAGCCGGATACCGAAGTGGAGTTCCAGACCGGGACAAAGACCGGATTTAACAGCCACAACGATCACGATGAGAACGTGTCGGCTGCGGTCAGCGGCGGCAACGATAAGGCCTCCGGTCGTCTGTCGGTCTCCTATCAGCGCTACGGCGGCTGGTATGACGGCAACGGCAACGAGGTGATTATCGATAACACCCAGACCGGCCTGCAGTATTCCGACCGTATTGACGTGATGGGCACGGGCACCATCAACATTGACGATCATCAGCAGCTGCAGCTCACCACGCAGTACTACAAGAGCGAGTCCGACGGGAAACATGGTCTGTTCCTCGGCGAGAACTTCTCGGCGGTGACGGGCGATGCAAAAGCCTACAACAAAGACAACCTCAACTCCGATCGTATCCCCGGTACCGAGCGCCATCTGATTAACCTGCAGTACTCGAATACCGATTTCTGGGGCCAGGACCTGGTCGCGCAGATTTACTATCGCGATGAGAGCCTGACCTACTACCCGTTCCCGACGCTGAGCAAAGGCGCGGTAACCAGCATTGGCGCATCCCAGCAGAAAACCGACTTTTACGGCGGCAAGCTGACGCTGAACAGCAAGCCGGTGGATGATTTGACCCTCACCTGGGGTGTCGATGCCGACCATGAAACCTTCGACGCTAACCAGCAGTTCTTCGATCTGAGTAAAGCGGCAGCAAGCGGCGGTATGGAGCTGGAAAATGCCTACAACGTGGGCCGTTATCCGGGCTACAGCATTACCAACCTCGCCCCGTTCCTGCAGGCCAGCTATGACATTGATGCCATCACCCTGAGCGGCGGCGTGCGCTACCAGTACACCGAAAACAAGGTAGATGACTTTGTTGGTTACGCCCAGCAGCAGGCCATCGCGAACGGGAAAGCCACCTCCGCCGACGCGGTGCCGGGCGGGAAAACGGATTACAACAACTTCCTGTTTAACGCCGGGATCCTTGGTCGTCTGACCGAACAGCAGCAGCTGTGGTTTAACTTCTCGCAAGGCTTTGAAATCCCTGACCTGGCGAAATACTACGGCTCGGGTACCTACCAGCTCGTCGACGGCCACTATCGCCTGCTGAACAGCGTGAACGTGAACGACTCGACGCTGGACGGTATCAAGGTTAATGCTTACGAGCTGGGCTGGCGTTTCACCGGCGACAACCTGCGCACGCAGGTCGCGGCGTACTACTCGCTTTCCGATAAAACCATCACCATCAACAAGAGTGACATGACCATCAACCTGGAAGACGATAAACGTCGTATTTACGGGGTTGAAGGCCAGGTGGACTACTTCTTCACCGACAGCGACTGGAGCACAGGCGCGAACTTTAACGCCATTAAGTCTGAGACGCGTGAAAACGGAAAATGGGAGAAGCTGACGGTCGACAGCGCGAGCCCGTCGAAGGCCAGCGCATGGGTTAACTGGGCACCGGGCGACTGGGCGCTGCGCGTGCAGAGCACGCAGACCTTTGACGTATCTGACGCCGACGGTAAGAAGATCGATGGCTATAACACGGTCGACTTCCTGGGCAGCTACGCCCTGCCGGTGGGCAAGGTCAGCTTCAGCGTGGAAAACCTGCTGGACAAAGACTACACCACCGCCTGGGGCCAGCGCGCGCCGGGGCTGTATAGCCCAACCTACGGCGCACCGGGCCTGTATACCTATAAAGGCCGTGGACGGACCTTTGGTCTGAACTACTCCGTACTGTTCTGATCCTGCGCGCCGCCTGCGGGCGGCGCTTTTTGCTGTGTAATTTCAACGCGAATTTGCTATAAAATCAGCGATTTGCTGAAATTGTCGGCAAACGAACGAAAAGTTTACTTTCCCCCTTTGACAAGGTGAACGCAGGTCGATAATATTCGCCCCGTTCACACGATTCCTCTGTAGTTCAGTCGGTAGAACGGCGGACTGTTAATCCGTATGTCACTGGTTCGAGTCCAGTCAGAGGAGCCAAATTTGAAAAGCCTGCTTTTAAAGCAGGCTTTTTGCTTTTCTGCTTCTCTGAAGTTAGCTCAGAATCGCATCCAGCCTGGCAAGCACCTCATTTACCACAGCGTCAGGTATACGTTCCAGCCGCATGCCGTTCCGGGCAGCCATATCAATAGTTCTGGGCTGGTCGCAGCGAATAACGCCCGTTGTTTTTGTCCCCGCCCCTTCCAGTGAAACGGAGAAACCTGCTGTACGTGCAAAGTTTCCGCCGGTAGTAACGGGAACCACTACCGGTAGCCGGGTCAGCTTGTTAAACGACGCCTTCGATACGATGAGTACCGGACGTTTTCCGCTTTGCTCGTGGCCAGCAATCGGATCCAGTGAAACAAGCCAAATTTCCCCTCTTTCCATTTACAGGATCTCCTTGCCCACCGCAGGCGCATCAATCCATTCCCGATCCTCTTCGCTCATTTCAGCGTGCGGATCGCACTGCGCCAGCAGCTCCTCAAGCGAATAATGAGGCCGTTTCTGAGGTTCGATAATCAGGCAGCCATTATTAATGGTCATGCCGACTTCGCTGTCCGTCGACAATTCCAGCGTTTTCAGCACGGCGGGAGGAACCGCCAGCATGATGGACCCACCGACCTTTTTAAGACGAGTTGTATACATAGCGCACCTCCAAATATTATATTTTAATATAACATTCATGGCGGGAGGTGCGCAATTATTCATCAGATTCATGGTGATTTCCTTTTCGTAATGAAGTGGACAGAAAGCCGTTATCCATCGAAGGGCAGGTGCGGTAGTTTTCGGAGGCGGCGTTACAGGTAAAACGGCAACCATCCGAATAAACCAGACACTTCTTTCAGGTGATAAAGCATTTTGTGCAAGCGGGAGCTTAGTTAGTGGTAAGAAGGCTGATAATAGAAAACCGTTTTGCGGTTCAAAGTATTATGTCGGTTCGGATAAACGAAATACGGGGCAGGTTCCCGATCGGGACTGCTTCGGAGGAACATCAGCTACACAAAAAAGCCAACACTGACCGGGTTAGTTTTGGCCGTGTGAAAGATGTTTTGAGGAAAGATAAGCACAACTTACTAAAACAACTTGTTATTTTCTGTCTGACAGTGTTTATTAAATCATTCAGCATACTTAGAAGGTAACGAAAAGTTATTTCAAGGAGAGAAAGTGCATTCTACAGAATATGCAGTTCAACAAGCTCTTTTCACAGTCGGTACCGCTCCGACACGGAGTAAAGCTCTTGCCAGTTTTGAGGCAAATCAGCATTTATTAAAAGACTGGAGGATCCTTTATGCTGACGAGTGTAAAACAGGACCATTCCCCCTTAGGCGAGCCCAATTTTCTGAAAAAGGTTTTGTATCAACATTATTCTCTGGACATTCATTATGGGTTCTGGATCATGATGTCATTTCATCTTCAAATACCATGATGTTTCAGCTTGGCTACGGTACTTATATTGATTCAAATGCAGCAAGTTTTATCCGTTCTTTGGCCTATCGTGAAGAACCCAAAGAACATCTGCTGAATTTTTGTCGAATGCTTTCAGATTCATTCTCATTTGATGAACTATCCAACATTAATCCTTATCTTTATTTATGGGAAGCTCAGAGAGACAGAACACCCGAAACGGTAACTGGGATCCGGGAAACAATGGCTGCATTGTTTGCTCTTTCCTGGATTAAACAACCTCTGAATTCAGAATGGGGAAAAATTTACAGGAAATTATACCAGCAACAGGCGGAAAAAGAGGCTGACCGTTTTCTGTATCAATTTTACCAGAACTTAGATGCCGGTTTAGGAAAGGCGATCGAAGACCAAGTTGACCTACTGGAAGCTATGTTATTAAGAACGAAGTTAATCGAACTGTCTTCCAAAAGATCCGCCCAGAACAAAATGAATGAACTAGTGCAATTCATGCATGATGAATTATCTACCATGATGATTCGTGAATTACTTGTTTGTGCCGACATTCTATTCCGTGAAGGAAAATCAAAGATGTCACAAAAACTCGACGGCTTACAAAAGAAAAAGAGTCCCTTCGATGTACTGAGAAACTGCGCCAGAGATTTAAATATGCTCAGAAGCATGGATCAATTGACTAACTCTATCGCAGATAACACAAATTCTGCATTTTACGTCGCTAATTTAATAACATTTGATCGCGATATTATCGATATTATTCAGTTAACAGAACTGCGTGCTATTGCTCTAAGTCGCTCATCTTCAGACGCATTCCCGATTTATAATCAGCAACTAGATACATGGTTATCAGAGAAATTAGGCCAAAAACGCTTGAGCGGCTTAGAAAATATATTCAGGAAAGATGGATTCGATATACGCTCCAGAGCCAGAAGTCGGAGTAACGTGAAAACGATACTGCAAGAAGACAGACAAAAACTGGCCTGCATAATCGAGAAAATCAATAGTTGAACATTTTTTTTGCCACAAGACGCTTTCCTGAAACTCCGGTCATTCTTAGCAGGAAAGCGTTTTTCCTCCATACTCTCTGGTTATAGAGTATTAAAAAATAAGGGGTTATAATCCTCACAGCCTAACCGACATAAGGACGATGCTTAATGTCTGACAGCCTGCTTGTTCGCACCAGTAGAGATGGCGATCAGTTTCATTATCTTTGGGCGGCTCGCCGTGCCCTTCGACTACTGGAACCTCAGTCAACTCTTGTTGCCCTGACCATTGAAGGGGCATCAACGACGGAAATGGGCTCCCAGCTAGTGGTTGAGGATGGGGAGGAGCTGATTGATATTGCTGAATATTATGGCAGTAATGAGCTTGCAACAGCAACAACCGTTCGTTACATGCAGCTAAAGCATTCAACGCTGCACTCAGATACTCCATTTCCCCCTAGCGGGTTACAAAAAACCATTGAAGGTTTTGCCACTCGTTATAAAGCACTTATACAAAAAATACCGGTAGAAACGTTGCGCACTAAACTGGAGTTTTGGTTTGTGACGAATCGTCCAGTCAGTAGCAGCTTCAGTGAAGCGATCAATGATGCCGCAAGCCAACACGTTACACGTCATCCACGTGATCTGGCGAAACTTGAGAAATTTACCGGGCTTCAAGGCGCTGAGCTATCGATATTCTGCCAGCTTTTATATATAGAAGGTCAGCAGGACGATTTATGGAGTCAGCGGAATATCCTGCTAAGAGAATCAGTGGGATATCTCCCTGACCTGGATACTGAAGCCCCTCTGAAATTAAAAGAACTGGTTAACAGAAAAGCGTTAACCGAAAGCGCCGCAAATCCTTCAATTACCAGAATGGATGTGTTGCGTGCTTTGGGGGTGGATGAAACAGATCTTTTTCCTGCGCCCTGTCGTATAGAAAGAATAGAAAATGCCGTCTCAAGAACTCAGGAGACGACGCTGGTTCAACGTGTTGTTGAAGCTTCCGGCGCACCTGTGATCATCCATGCCGATGCTGGTGTGGGGAAATCAATTTTCTCTACTCATATAGGGGAGCATCTTCCCACTGGTTCAGTTAGCATCTTATATGACTGTTTCGGACTGGGTCAGTACCGTAACGCTTCTTCTTACCGCCACCACCATCGTACAGCATTGGTTCAGATGGCTAATGAAATGGCATCTCGTGGTCTCTGTCATCCATTGATCCCAAATGCTGGTACTGGCATATCCCAGTATATGCGTGCGTTTCTGCATCGCCTTTCTCAGAGCATTTCAATACTCCGGGCCTCTGAACCCCTCGCCGTATTGTGTATTATTATTGATGCTGCGGACAATGCACAGATGGCGGCAGATGAAATCGGTGAAACGCGTTCTTTTATCAAAGATTTAATTAGAGAAAAGCTTCCTGATGGAGTCTGCCTTGTCGCACTTTGCCGACCTTATAGACGGGAATTGCTTGATCCACCTCCTGAAGCACTCACATTATCCCTACAAGCTTTTGATCGCGATGAGACAGCCGCTCATCTTCACCAAAAGTTTCCAGATGCCAGCGAAAGTGATGTTGACGAGTTCCATCGTCTAAGCTCTTGCAATCCCCGAGTTCAGGCTCTGTCATTATCACAAAATCTTCCACTGAACGACACATTGAGACTGTTGGGGCCAAATCCCAAAACGGTAGAAGATACTATTGGTGAAGTGTTGGAAAAATCCATTGCACGCTTACGTGATACAGCCGGAATATTTGAACGTGCTCAAATTGATACGATTTGTTCCGCACTGGCAATATTGCGTCCATTAATTCCATTATCTGTGCTATCTGCCATTTCCGGAGTAGCTGGCTCTGCTATTAAAAGTTTCGCACTTGATCTGGGACGTCCATTAATCGTTAGTGGCGAGACTATTCAGTTCTTTGATGAACCGGCCGAAACATGGTTTCAGAGACGCTTTCGGCCATCGGCCACTGCTCTGCATCAGTTTATTACTAAACTGAGACCACTAACAAAAGATAGTTCCTATGCAGCATCTGTTTTACCTGCATTGATGCTGGAAGGAAACCAGCTTTCTGAACTGATCGAGCTAGCAATATCCTCGCAAGCTCTGCCTGAAACCAGCCCGGTTGAACGCAGGGACATAGAACTTCAAAGATTACAGTTTGCGTTAAAAGCGGCCTTACGCACAGGTCGATACCAGGATGCGGCTAAACTAGCACTGAAAGCAGGTGGAGAATGCGCGGGAGACAAAAGGCAAAGAGTCCTGCTAAGGGACAATATCGATCTGGCAGCAAAATTTGTGGGAAGCAACGGCGTTCAGGAACTGGTTTCCCGTAACGCATTTCCAGATACTGGCTGGCCAGGCTCCAGAAATGCTTATTATGCTGCAATTCTTTCCGAATATCCTGAACTCTCAGGGGAGGCCCGCAGTCGCCTTCGACTCACCATGGAGTGGTTAACAAACTGGAGTCAACTACCAGATGATGAGCGGAGCAGGCAAAATGTTACCGATCAGGACAGAGCGGCAATGCTCATTGCCTGCCTGAATATTCATGGCGCGGAAGCGGCAGCAAGGGATCTCAGAAGGTGGCGTCCTCGAGAACTATCTTTTGAAGCTGGAAAAATTGTCGCCATGCAGTTACTGGCCCACGCCCGTTATGATGAACTTGATCAGTTGGCTATTGCGGCTGGAAACGATATCAGCCTGGTTATGGGAATTGTACTGGAAGCAAGAAAACTTCACCGTCCTGTCGCTGAACAAGCAATCAGAAGAACCTGGCGCTTGTTAAAAAGTCCGCGAGTCACTATTAATGGCAGAAACAGCATACGTGACCAGACAATATCTGCTATCACTGGCATGGTTGAAATGGCACTTAGGCAATCTGTTTGTACAGAGGCAGAAGCTCTCCAATTGCTGGCTCGTTATTTACCAAAGGTTCCCCCTTATGCTCTGACCTCTGAGTATAGTAAAGAAAGAGTCGCTTACGTCCAGGCATATGCTCTTCAGGCAAATCTTATGGACACTCATTTAACGCTAAGTGATTTAGCCTCCGCAGAGGTCAAAAAAGAACTAATTGCTGGAAAGACCCATAGCGAATCTGATGATCTGCGTAAACTGAAACAGTATAGCGGAGTATTAATCCCCTGGTACAATTTACGGGCCAAAGTAATTCTTGGTAAAACTGAGAAAGCAGACTTAGAAAATGAACTAAACAATACTCAAAAACAATCGACTGCAATTAAGAGTTACTCTTACACTGAGCATTCATTAGCATCAAATGAGATTGCAAATGTATGGTTTGATATTCTGATCGAAGCAGGTAATGCATCAAGAGACGATTTGGAAAGCATCATCAAATGGAGTAAGCATAAAGGGAATAGAGTATTTACCCCAACATTTCACCGTTTCAGTTCTGTATCTTCAGAGATTTCAGGGCTTGAAGGCCTTTCATATCACTTCGCCGGGCTCGCCTTGTCATTATGGAAAGATGAGCACTCTGATGCTCAGGTCAAAGCTGATGGCTATATAGACCTTTCCCGCTCGCTCATTTCACTTGATGAACCAGAAGCTAAAGAATACTTCAACCAAGCGATTGAAGTTACAAATAAGCTGGGTGATGAAAATTTAAGTCGATGGGAAGCGATACTTGATCTTGCTGAATATGTTGCTGGTAAAGAGCAGGCACCCCCTGAAATTGCCTATAAACTAGCCCGATGCGCTGAACTTACCAGAGAATATGTTGATCGGGATAAACACTTTGCGTGGAGTGATACTGTTGATATTTTGGCTGAGCTATGTCCATCTTCAGCCATGGCAATAATAAGTCGTTGGCGTGACCGTACATTTGGCGATCACAGAAACATACTGGCATGGACCATTGAAAAACTCGTAAAGAAAAATAAAATTAACGCACTCGATGCACTTCCTTTCATTACATTTGAGAATGGTTGGCATAAATGCGACTTGCTTGACTCAGTTTTATCCTCGTGTACTGATGACAAAGATAAGAGCATGGCATTTGAAGTGGTTTATCAATATACAAAATTTGATTTGCAAAATATCCAACATCTTAAAAAGCTGGATGCTATTGCTACATCATTAGGTATAGAACACTCAAAGCTGAAAGAAAGAATCTCAGGTCTACAACATACTGAGGTGGTTTCAAAAAAATCCAGTTTCTCAGCGAATGATAATGAGCAAGGTCATGACCAAGAATGGGAGGCCATTTTTAAGGATTGTGATTTATCGTCTATTGATGGTATTAGTGCAGCATACGAAAAATTTCGTAGCAATCCTGAACTCTATTCCAAAGAAACTTTCATTAAAAAAGCAATAAGCCGAGTTCAGACGGGAAAAGAATGTAGTTTTATCACTGCTGTTAGTGCCATGTCTCACTGGGGTCTTTATGATGTCAAATATATTTTTGAATCTATACCTGATGAATGGGCATCTCGTTTAAGCATTAAAAGCGCCCTGGCAGGTTTAATAAAAGAGTATTGTCAACGTTTCTGTATGCGGATAGGAAAAAGTCGTTTTTACGAGATTTTCCCCTTCGGTTTGGCCAGCAGGCTTTCTGGTATAAGCGAAAAAGAGATTTTCGGTATTGTCTTGGAGGCTATTGCAGAATCACCAGAGCCCGCAAATGCTGACCGTTTGTTTAGCCTTCCAGGCCTTCTTGTTAGTAAACTGAAGAGTAATGAAGCGTTAAATGTATTATCTTATGCCCTGGATTTATTCGACGAGGTGCTAAAAGATGAGGATGGTGACGGCCCATGGAATGATACATTATCTCCGCCAACTCATGTAGAGGATTCACTTGCAGGCTATATTTGGGCGCGACTGGGTTCTCCGGAGGCGGAAATGCGCTGGCAGGCAGCACATGCGGTTCTGGCACTATGCCGAATGAATCGTACACGCGTTGTAGAGGGAATTTTTCGGCACTCGATAAATGCTACTACATCACCTTTTTGTGATAGCACTCTACCCTTTTATATCCTTCATGCTCAATTATGGTTGATGATTGCTGCGGCAAGGGCTTCATTGGACAATGGAAAAATACTGATTCCCAATATCGATTATTTCTACCGTTACGCCACCACTGATCAACCACACGTATTAATTCGTCTTTTTGCTGCCAGAACATTACTTGCGCTGCATGATGACGGGATTATAACTATCTCAAATCAGGAAAGAGACAAACTCCGAAATATAAACCAGTCAATAACTCTTCCAGTGATTGATGATATTGAAGCTCCTAGTTGTGAAGACTCATATACTTTCGGTATCGACTTCGGCCCATACTGGTTAGAACCTCTGGGCCGTTGTTTCGGCGTATCTCAAAAACAGTTAGAACCTGAAATGCTTCGCATTATTCGCGATAATCTTGGTTATAAAGGCAGCCGCAACTGGGATGAGGATGAGCGAAATAAACGACGCTACTATCAGGACAGAGATAACCATCACAGCCATGGTTTCTATCCACGTGTTGATGATTACCATTTTTACCTGTCATACCATGCGATGTTTGTGACAGCCGGTAAGCTATTAGCAACAAAACCTCAAGTAGCCAGCCGCTACGATGATGTTGCGGATTTTTTCCAGGACTGGTTAAGAAGGCATGATATTTCTCGGAACGATAATCGTTGGCTCGCAGATCGGAGAGATATACAGCCCAAAGAGCGTTCCAGTTGGCTTAATGGCATTTCTGATAATCGGAATGAATGGCTAGCGTCAATTTCTGAAAATGTATTTAACGAAGCACTATACCCCAACGCCGATCTATTAACGGTATGGGGACATTGGTCTGACGTTTGTTCAGATCGAAAAGAATCTATTGCTGTCCATTCTGCGTTAGTATCACCGGAGCGATCTTTATCGCTCCTCAGAGCATTACAAACAACGAAAAACGTAAATGACTATAAAATCCCTGAAGCTGGGGATAGTCTTGAGATAGATCATGCTTACTACAAGCTAAAAGGATGGATTAAAGATATTACTGAATATTATGGGATTGATGAGTTTGATCCCTGGGCCGGTAATGTAAGGTTTCCAATCCCAGAACCTGCCTCATTTGTTATTGATATGATGAAATTAACTACCGATAAGGATCATCGAGTATGGTATTCACCTTCTTGCGTCGAACCAGCGATGGTTTCCAGTATCTGGGGTCATTTATTAGGTAAAAATGATGAGGAAAAATCACATGGTTATAGGCTATGTGCCTCATTACGCTTCATAAAATCAGCATTAGCAACATTCAAAATGGATCTCATTTTAGAAGTTGATGTTGATCGCTATTCAAAAAACAGCAGATATGAACGGAATAATGAAAATGAGCTCGACAATATCCCTTCAAGCACCCGACTCTTCCTCTTACGACATGACGGAACCATCCACACGCTGTACGGCAATTATAGAACTGGGGAAAAAACTAGTTGATGAGCTTGAGCTAAATGACTCTGTTGATACATTAAGCAGATGGATGGCTCATCATATCGCAGAGCTCATTTATGATGCTGAACATTGTACAGACGACATCGTCCGTACAGCTAAACAAGCGGAGATTAGGGACTCTATCTGGTCATTCTGGTCTAACAGATACGAATTGCCAATTGGTACCAGACCATTTCAGGAGCTCGAACCTATTCTAAGAACCTTAAAAGATCTTGATCCTGAAAACGAGCAACCGAGATTTTTTTCACCTTACCGAGATCTAATTAATGTAGAAAAAGAAACCAGTGAGGTCCAAAAATGGCTAACCGCCGCTAAGGATATTGATTCTGCAGCAAAAATACTGATTGATTACTGTTTATCGTTAGCAGCAGAGAATGCTATCGATAAATCCCAAGAATGGGTAGAATTAGCGCAGAAAGCTGGATTGGACGAAGATGTTGATCTGCTTGAAATTTGTATCTTTCAGTTACGCGGTAATCCAGCCAATACAGATGATACCAATAATGCGCAACGGAGAATACTGGAAAAAAGGCAAAAAAGGCTTGAAGCTTTTCTCTTATTGGGCTCCCAGTTAAACGAACAACTCAAATCTCAGCTTGAAGCCTTACCAGCAATTGAGGATGAGCCAACGGATGACGACGAAGACTTTTGATATGACTTGCTTTAGCACTGGGAACGGCTCACAAAACAGACCACATAACAGCCTAACCCAAGACTTTTCTACTATTCCTAATGTTTATTAAAAGGAGTTTTTATGCCAATTTCCAGATATCTAATCGAAAATAATTCATCAAATCAAAATAATATAAAAATCGCCTTAAGTAAGGCCTACCATCTATGCAAAGATGCGGGACTTCAACGAGTATCTCTGCTATTTCCTGCGAAAGGAACGTTTTCTCATTCTGATATAGCAACATTCCTTGGAACGCAGGCAACAAAGGCATTGATAGAAGGTCAAACCGTTGATCTGGGTAACAACGTTCGTTTAGAGTTTAATATCCCTAAAAACTTTCCAATATATGGAAACCATGACATTGTATTAGCTACATATTTAACAGATAGAGACATGGATATTGTTGATAGTGTTAAAAACATCAATAGTATCGTCTTTTTACCTTGGTCAGAGGAGGAAGGTAAACGCTGGCTTTCTACTTGGGAGCCTGAAATAGTTGGCCCATCTACCTGGAAAATCCTAAAACCAGAATTGCCAGACCCTATTGGTAATGAAATTTTAAGACTCGGTCGCTGCATCAACATGTCAACAGGGCTTAGCCACCCATCAGATAAAGACAGGGCAAAACAAATTTTTGCTGACCTGAAAAAGCAAGGACTTAAAGCATCTGAAGAAGCAATCAGACAATTTGCAGTCAACAATGAATGGGACCCAGTCAGAGCGCAGGAACTAGCTAGTTTTGCCAAGAAATATGTGGGGTAAATTTATTTGTTTTTCATTGCATTGGTGGTCATTCTGGTGGTCTTGACAACCCCGATTTTTAGGTTTAGCTTACCAATCAGCCAGTTAATGGCAAAGGCGATCCCAGTCAGAAGAGCCAAATTTGAAGAGCCTGCTTTTAAAGCAGGCTTTTTTATATTCATTTTCTCCTCCGCACCAGAAAAATTGCAGGGTCAAGATTAGAGCCTCTCTCAAGGCTTCATAACAATGCGACCAAGCGGTTTCGCTGTCTCAGCGTATTCATGGGCCTCGGCGGCGTTAGCCAGAGGGAAGACACGGTCAATGACCACCCTGATGCGCCCTTCTGCCACAGCCTGCAAAATGTCGTCCACACTTGTCCGAACGCCGGGTCTTTCAAAAAGGGGCCCCATGAATACCCCCATGAGCGTCTGGTTAGACTGCATTGGCGGCCACAGGTCGACAGTCAGGCTGCCACCGCCCGCATTGCCGACGAAGACGAGACGCCCTTCCGGAGCGAGTGCCGAAAGCGAAACAGGCAGCGTCGTCCCTACCGGATCGATGACGAGGTCAACACCGACGCCATTGGTGTACTCCCGGACACTCACCACCACGTTATCCTCTACACGATCCACGACATAATCGGCACCTAATTCAAGCAATCGACCTCTTCGCTGTGCTCCGCTTGCCACAGCGATAACCGTCGCGCCTGCTTGTGAGGCAAGCTGAACGGCCGCGAGCCCCACGCCCCCCGCTGCTGCCTGAATCAGGACGGTTTCTCCGTGCCGGAGCATGCCTCGTGTGAAGAGGCAGTGATGCGCGGTTCCAAAAGAGATCGGTATCACCGCCGCGTCTGCTGCATCCACCCCGTCTGGTATCAGCCAGGTGCGTTCCACGGGCACAGCCCAACGTTCCGCATGCGAGCCCTGCATGCTAAACGCAGTCACTCTGTCCCCAACCTTTCGGCTACTGACTTTCGATCCGACGGCAACAATCGTGCCCGCGGCCGCGTAGCCGACGATCCATGAAGGAAGAGGCGGCGGAGTTGAGCGCCGGTTGATCAGATCTCCGCCTTCAATCGAGATAGCCTCGACAGAAATCAGGACGTCGTCAGGCCCGGCGATCGGATCCGGGACGTCGACATACTGCAGGACGCCGGGAGCGCCTTCTACGTCATAAGCCGCTGCTTTCATTAATTTTCCTCTGTCTTATCATGGCCCGTAGGCAGCCTGGCAATAACCTTAATCTCAAACTGGAATCCGTACAGCCACGTCACGCCGATCCCGGTCAACGTAGGATAAGGCGCGTCCCCCCAATATTCTGGCAGGATATTCCAGATTGCGTCGAGGTTTGACTCGGGATCGACGACAAAGAGGGTAACGTCAACCACGTCATCGAACGTGCAGCCAGCAGCCGTAAGAACAGCGTTAAGGTTATCGAATGCCAGCCGGATCTGCGCGTTGAGATCCTCTTCAGGCGAACCATCCTCCCGGCTACCCACCTGCCCCGAAACAAACAGGAAGCCGTTGGATTTGACGGCCGGTGAATAGCGATTGCGCTCATAGAGCGCCTGCCGTCCGAACGGAAAAACTGCTTCGCGCGTTGTCATATTTGTACCTTTGTAATGGGGCGAAACCTGCCCTGTGAACACAAAGACACTTTACAGGTGCCGGATCCGGCGGATAAACAAGCGACTTTGTTCATCATTGTTTGTAATATCCAAACAATCGGTGAAAAGAGAGGACAAGGGATGGATCGTTTCGATGCGATGCGCGCCTTTGCTCGCGTGGTGGAAGCAGGCAGTTTCACAAAAGCTGCCCAGACGCTTCATATGAGCAAAACCACGGTGACGCAGCTTATTCAGCAGCTGGAAGCGCACCTGCGCGTCAGGTTGCTCCATCGCACCACCCGCAGGCTCGGCGTCACGCCTGATGGCGCGGTCTACTACGAGCGCGTCATCCGCCTGCTGGCAGACATGGAAGATGCTGAAAACAGCCTGTCCAGTTCGGCGATGACGCCCAGGGGACGGCTACGGATAGATGTGCCCACTCCTCTCGCCCGCCTTGTACTGGTGCCCGCGCTACCGGCTTTTCACGCACGCTACCCTGATATCCAGTTCGACATGGGCGTGAGTGACCGGGTGGTGGATCTGATCGGCGACAACGTGGATTGCGTCCTGCGGGGCGGCGAAATCAGTGACCAGTCCCTGATCGCACGCCATGTTGGCGATTTGGAAATCGGTGTTTACGTCGCCCCCAGCTATGTGGGACGCCTCGGCGCCCCTGCGCACCCGCGAGAGCTGGAAAACACGGACCATCGCATAGTGGGATTCTTGTCCTCACGCACCGGTAAGATCGATCCTCTGGTACTGCACGGTGAGCGTGAACATATTGAAATCAAGGCCAGCTATGTGCTTGCAGTGGATGATGGCAACGCCTACCTCGAAGCTGGACTCGCGGGATTAGGCGTGATTGCGCTGCCCGTCTATATGGCGGCAGCGCATCAGGCTTCTGGTGCCTTGATTCCGCTATTTGAACAATGGCGTATTAATTCAATGCCCCTGTACCTGGCATTTCCGCCGAACCGCCATGTCAACGCCAGGCTGCGCGTTTTTATTGACTGGATCGTTGAATTGATGCGGCAGCATGTCCCCACGACTTACAACAAGTGACGACATCCCTGCCCCAGATTCGGCCAGCGCAGCGCTACCGGGCAAGCCAGCAGCTAAATCTGATAATCAATCGCCACTTCTTCCGGCTCCATCACCTGACGTTTAATCTCGTCCACCGACAGCCCGGCATTGCACAGCTCGATAAAACGCCAGACATAGTTGCGCTGCAGCTGTCCGCGCTTCAGGCCAAGCCAGACGGTATTGGCGTCAAACAGGTGACGCGTATCAAGACGCACGAGGTTCCCGTCTTCGCGTTCCCCGCTGGACTGTTCCGCCACCAGGCCAATGCCCAGACCCAGCTCGACGTAGGTTTTGATCACATCGGAGTCCTGGGCGCTCAGCACCACGTCCGGCGTGAGCCCTTTGCGGTTGAAGGCTTCATCAATGCGCGAGCGTCCGGTAATGCCCTGGCGGTAAGTGATCAGCGGCCATTTCGCAATGTCTTCCAGCGTCAGGGGAGAGACCTGATTCAGCGGATGATCGATCGGTAGCAATAAGCTGTGGTACCAGCGGAACCACGGGAAGGCCACCAGCAGCGGGTCGTTGCTCAGACGCTCGCTGGCGATGCCGATATCTGCCCCGCCGTTTTGCAGCAGCACTTCGATTTCCTGCGGCGTGCCCTGAATAAGCTCCAGACGGACATCCGGGAAAAGCTCGCGGAAGGCTTTAATCACCGGCGGCAGGCTGTAGCGCGCCTGCGTGTGGGTAGTGGCGATGGTGAGCACGCCCGAGGCGTCATTGGTGAAGAGATCCGCCAGACGACGCACGTTGCTGGCCTCGTTGAGGATCCGCTCAGCGATGGTCAGCAATGCCTTGCCCGGCTCCGTCATCCCAAGCAGACGCTTGCCGCGACGGATAAAAATTTCTATCCCCAGTTCCTCTTCCAGCTCGCGAATATGGCGGCTGACGCCCGACTGGGAGGTATAAAGCATGTTAGCGACTTCGGTTAGGTTGTAGTCCCGCCTGGCCGCCTCACGGATAATTTTAAGTTGCTGGAAATTCACAATTCACTCCGGCGCATCTGACATAGCTCTATTGTTAGAGTCAGCTGAGCTGCAGAACAAATAATAAAAACCAGCATCTTATTCTTTTCTGGAATATCAACTCACGAGCTGGAGTTCACGGTTCTCAAGCGACGGCTTGCTGACCAGCGACATCAAAATCTCTTTTACCGCCTGCGCCTGAGGCGACAGCGAACCGCGCGCAGACATGTTCAGCGACAGCGGCAGGCTCATTGAAGGCGTGGTGATACGCGCCATCCAGCCGTTTGCCGCACTGCACAGCGAGCGGGCGGCGGATTCCGGCAGGACCGTCACGCCCATTCCGCTGGCAATCGCTGCCGTCAGCGTGGAAATAGAATCAATTTCGCCAATAATTTTGGCCGTCAGGCGGCGCAGGGAGAAGGCTTCATCCACGCGCACGCGCACCGCGCTGTAATCGCGCGGCAGGAAGAGATTCATCTCGGCCACGGCGGTTAAATCAACGCTCTGACCCGGGCAGTCGCGGGTGCCGACCAGATAAAGATCTTCTTTCAGCAGCGGCTGGCTGGTGATCCCGGCGACGGGAGAGCGATCGTAAAGCACGGCCATATCCAGCTGGCCGTTGAGCAGTTTGTCATTCAGTACGGAACCGCTGTTTTCGTGCAGATAGACCAGCACTTCAGGCAGCTCAGCGCGAACGGCCTGCAGCAGTGGCATGGTGATAGACGATGCCGCGGTGCCTGGCGCTAAACCAATGGAAACGTGCCCGCTCAGGGTCTGGCCGACATTGTTCACCGCCAGCTGCGCCTGTTCACACTGACGCAGAATTGTGCGGGCATGGGTATACAAAATTTTACCTGCTTCTGTTGGCGTTACGCCGCGCTTGGTGCGGATCAGTAATTGCTGATCCATTTCGCCTTCCAGCGTAGCCACCTGCTGGCTCAGCGCAGGCTGCGCGATATGCAGCACTTCTGCCGCTTGAGTCAGGCTGCCGATATCGACGATTTTTACGAAGTATTTCAGTCGTCTTAAGTTCATTTTGCCCCCTGTTCAAAAAACTGTGCCGTAACCGGCTGTCGTTGTTGAACTGGTTTTGCAATATGAATGCCAGTTTTGCGAAGAGGTCTGATTTGTTGCTAAGCGGCTGAAAATAAGGAAAGCTAATCATGGATGGGGGTTTAATGACTGAAACAGCGGTTTATGATCTGCCCCATTAGAGGTATGTTCGCACCATGACGGTGCATTACGTTGGCAAAAGCGCCACTTTGCTGATTTTGTCAGCAAACGATCAAAAGGTGTTGATCCATCCTTTGACAAGGCGAACGCAGGTCGATAATATGCGCCCCGTTCACACGATTCCTCTGTAGTTCAGTCGGTAGAACGGCGGACTGTTAATCCGT
>ENA-OWLM01000006-OWLM01000006.1-metagenome-genome-assembly--contig:-NODE-6-length-75540-cov-7.369835_pt1 | contig 75540 bp, 52 predicted proteins | sample MGYA00245349_ERZ651102 | MGnify/ENA primary metagenome ERZ651102 (study PRJEB26857, sample SAMEA4031759) | metagenome | biome: human; feature: oral; material: saliva | place: Philippines | collected 2014 | study... | reverse complement strand
GCTCGCATCGCCGCCATTACTGAGTACCGGGAAACCACCGTCAGTCTTCCACCCGGCCAGCTTGGTGCCGTTCAGAGTCTCACGTGCTGCCTGGGTCATGGCGCGGGTGCCACCGCCGCCACCGCCGCCAGCAACGGCAAGCAGTTTTTCTTCCGAAGATCCCTTATCGCTAATAAGCACGGCGCTTGCGCCACCGCCTGAGCCCGAGTACACCACAATGTGGTTGTAGGTGGGGCTCTGCATTTCATCCAGGTCAGATACTTCTACACCGGATTCAAGAAGAGTGTTGGAGCTACCGCCGTTGCCGTAGCCTTCACCGCCTGCGGTGGGGGTGAGGGAGCCGTCACCGATACCGCCTGCTGCAGCGATGATCTGCACGGTGGAGCCGGGGGTGACGGGGATGATGCCGCTGACCTTCGCGCCGGAACCGGCGGGGGTCATGCGGTTGTTGGTGCCGCCTGCGCCGCCGACCAGTTCGAAGCGGAGCTTGTGGACGTTGTTGGGCACGGCGAAGCTCTGCACGGTCTTGGTGCCTTCTTCGGTGCCGGAGATGTTGTACGCCGGGTGTGCGGCGAAGGTGCAGTCTGCGGCGACGGACGCTGCGTAGGAGGGGATGGTTGCGGAGGCTGCGACGACGGGTGCCGCCCAGGCTGCACCGGCGACGAGCTTGCGGCGGGTCAGGGAAGTAGACATGGTATGCCCTTTATTCAGATGGGGGGATGTGTGTGTCGCGGATGCGGGAGCCTGTAGGTCTGCGCCCGGACGCTGAGGAAAAGCATACCTTGAACCTCAGCTTTAACATAAATCCCTGGTTAGCGCACTGTATGGGAGCCGTTGGACGCCTCGCGCCGCTTCCTTCCTGCGGGTCTTGTATCGCATATCAGATTCCGAAGCAGATAGAGCAATGAGCCCCACCCGAGATATGCACGGGTAGGGCTCATTAGGAGTTATTAGGAAAAACCTAATGCGGATTTTCCAGCGGGGTTTGCGTATTTATTGGGTAATCATTTTTGAGCCTTTGGATCGGTTGCAACGCCAGCAGAGGGTCTGCAGATTATCGGGTTCGCTGAGACCGCCTCTGGATATTGGGATAATGTGGTCAATTTCTAGAAGCAGATTTGGTTCTTGCATGATTGATAAGCCACAGCCCGGACTCTGGCAGGTGTAATGGTCACGTGCTTTCACCCATTCGCGCAATTTTGCGGTCATCAGCGCACGTTGACCTGCTGCTGACTCTCTACGTTGGATTTCTCTCGCAATCGTCTCAGAAAGAGCTTCAAGCGTCGGTATATTGAGAGTAATCGTGACAGTTCGTTCTTTGTTACCTGCCGCAGAGACATACTCAAATTTATAGGTGGGGTACGGGACGACTATTGGTGATTGATAAACCTTAACCCGATCCCAAAATTCACGCATATAGTGCTTGATGATGAACTTGGGCGGATTGATTCGAGCCAGAATGTGATTCTCACGTCGGTGAAGGTTTTCAATAGCAGCTTCCAGACGCGCTATATCCATAGATATTTGCTGAACCTCTTTTAGAGTTTCCGCGTCAGGATAAATGTGAAAATACTTCATCAAGTAATGAATCGGGTCTCGTTCGGCATTACTCACGACTTGCAGCGAGGCATTATGCACATTGGGGTGGTAGGTCGGCTCGTGTTGAGCACCTTTATAGTTCTGATGCTCAATTTTCTGCACGGAGGCTAAGTGGGCATACCTGCCTGTGGTCGAGGACCCCAAGTCAAACAGGCCTCTAGAGTAAATCTCATTAACGTAGCCTGCTACTTCATTGTGTTCTGCAATATGCGAAGCAATTTGGCTACGAATCTTCTGAAATTCTTCTGAGCCAAAATATATTTCCTTGCGCATGAGGCGAATAAACCGTATCACGCCCCAAATAAATCCCACGAAGAGAATAAGCGGGAAAAAGAAAATAATTGCCGCTAGGGCGCATAAGACGAGTAGGGTAACGAGGAGGCATCCGATTCCTGTGCCCAGGGATTGACCTCGAGAATAATAGTAATGATAACGGGAGACCTTCACTGGTGTTCCTTTGCGATATGGCGGTGTATCTGTGAGTGTAGATTTCCTCCATTAGGGTATCGGAGGTAGATGCGGTGCGCAAAGCATTTGGTCATGTCGGAGACGTGTAGGCTTCCGCGCCACTCCCTTCCTTCGCTCCTGCAGGGGAACCCGCCGCACCCGGACGCTCCGCTCTTCCTTGCTTCGCTGCGGAGAGCGCCCGGGCGGGCACCCTGATGTCGCTTCCGGAAGGTGCGGCGCTGAGGCACAATTTCAGCTCACCTGTCCAGCGGAGCCAGCAAAAGATGGAGAAGGCGACAGCCCCCTCCCCTTCCAGTTCGTTATGCCGGTATCGCGCGCACAAACCCCCCCACTTACTGAACCGGGGCTAAGTGTTTTACCTACGAGGCGGAGGGGTGGCGTCCTCCGTCGTGACATCAGGGTGCCCGAAGCGAAGCGAGGGCGGGTTCCCTGTAGGAACAAGGAGGACACCATCCCCTCCGCAAACCCAAGAAACCAAAAAGTTAAACACAAAAGCCCTTAGCTCGAAAGCTAAGGGCTTTATCTGTGCGCGATACTGGGATCGAACCAGTGACCTCTTCCGTGTCAGGGAAGCGCGCTACCGCTGCGCCAATCGCGCTCACAAAACAATTGTTTTGTTGCGAGGTGAGGACGGGATTCGAACCCGCGTACACGGCTTTGCAGGCCGCTGCCTAACCACTCGACCACCTCACCGCATACGCTCCACGAGGGAACGCGTTCGAACTCTTGGAGTCCTTACGAGCGGTTGACGAGACTTGAACTCGCGACATCCACCTTGGCAAGGTGGTGCTCTACCAACTGAGCTACAACCGCATATCAGCGTATTCAATTTGAATCATGACGAGGAGTTTTTCGCTCCGTCGTGCTGACAGGTAAATACTATACGGGGTTTTTGAGTGTTTGCCAAATCCTTTGCGAATTACCCTGCGTTCCGCGTGTTTCCGGGGTAGAACGGGGTGTTTTGCTTCGTTTTTGAGGAGTGCGAGCAAAATTTATTTTCATGGTGCCAGTCACATTTTCGGGGTTTTGGGGTGGTTACTGGTCCCGTGAGGGTAGCGGCGGGCGCACGATGTCCGCTGAGCATCCACGAAATCCACTGAGCGTCCACAAAATTTTTCACAAGAGAACCAAAAGAGAACAAAAAGGAGGGGTGGGGAACCTGGTTCCCTGCCCCTCCCCTATGAAATCCGCACCGGAAATTTGCATCAGAAATCCGCACCAGCGAAAACGCCAGGCTCGCGTTTTTCTCCAGACCAGTTTTTCTGGAGCCTCTAGAGTTCTTCGAAGAAGAGTCGTTCGTAGACCTTGCGGGCGTTGCGGGTTTGGCGCAGGTAGTCCTCTTCGAGGGCGCGTGCGCTGCCGGCGGGGTATCCGCACCAGCGGGCGATTGCTTCCAGGTCGGCGCGTCCCGAGGGCAGGATGTCGGATTGGCGTACGCCGCGCAGCACGTTGCCGCCGCGAATCTTCGTGGCGAGCAGCCAGGCGCCGCTGAGGATTTCAGCGTCCGCAGCCTCGATCAGTCCCGCCTCAACCGCCGCATCCAGCGCCTTCAGGGTGGAGGTGGTGCGCAGCCCCGGCACGGCGTGCGCGTGGCGTAGCTGCACGAGCTGGACCAGCCATTCCACGTCGGAGAGTCCGCCGCGGCCGAGCTTGAGCTGGCGGGTGCGGTCGGCGCCGTGCGGCATGCGTTCGTTCTCGACGCGCGCCTTCATGCGGCGAATCTGCTGCACCTGTTCGGGCGTGAAAGTTGCCGGGTAGCGGTACGGGTCGATGAGCTCCACGAAGGCCTCGCCGAGCGCCTCGTCGCCAGCGATGGGGCGGGCGCGGGTGAGCGCCTGGAATTCCCAGGTTTCCGCCCATCGTTCGTAATAGGAGCGGTAGGAGTCCAGCGAGCGCACGATAGCGCCCTGTTTGCCTTCGGGGCGCAGGTCGGCGTCCACTTCGAGGGGTCGTTCGGCGCGGATGGCGGGTTTGACGGGCTGTTTGAGGAGCGCCAGGGTGCGGTTGACGATGCGTGCCGCCTGTTCCTGTGCGGCGTCTTCGTCGACCCCGTCGAGGGGTTCGTGGACGAACATGACGTCCGCGTCGGAGCCGAAGCCGTTCTCGGCGCCGCCGAGGCGGCCCATGCCGATGACGGCGATGCGGGTAAGTAGCTTCTCCCCCGCTGTCTCCTCAGCTTCGGCAGGTTCGGTTGCTTCGGCGGGTTCAGTGCTTTCCCGTGCCGCCTGGAGTTCGCGCAGGGCAATCTGTAGCGCCGCACCGATCGTGCACTCGTCAATGGCGGCAAGACCGGCGCAGGTGTCCTCAATGTCGACGATGCCCAGGGTCCAGCCCATGGCGGTGCGCAGGGTTTCGCGGCGGCGCAGGTAGCGCACGGCGCGCATCGCCTCGGCGGCATCCTCGTGGCGTGCCAGCAGGGAGGAAATCTCGGAGGCGAGCGCCTCCTCCCCCAGCGGTTTGAGGTCGGCGACCTTGTCCAGCCAGGCGATGGAGGCGGAAGCGTCCTCGAGCAGGTCGGTCATGAGGCGCGAACTCGAGAGCAGCTGGCTGAGGCGTTCGGCGGCTGCGGGTGAGTCGCGGAGCATGCGCAGGTACCAGCTGGTGCTGCCGAGCGATTCGGAGACGATGCGGAATCCGAGCAGACCGGCGTCCGCGTCCACGCCGCGGGCGAACCAGCCCAGGAGCACGGGCATGAGGTGCCGCTGAATATCTGCACTGCGGGAAAGACCCGTGGTGAGTGCCTTGATGTGGCGCATGGCGCCGCGCGGGTCGCGGTAGCCGAGGGCGGCAAGACGGTCCTGTGCCGCCTGTTCGCTGAGCACCACTTCGTCGCGGCTGAGCGTGGAGACGGCGGCGAGCAGCGGGCGGAAGAAGATTCGCTCGTGCAGTGAACGGACGTTCCGTTTAATTTTCTGCCACGCCTTGAGCATCTGCTCGGCGGAGAGTGTACCGTTGCGTTCCGGGGACAGGATCGAACGGGCGAGGGCGCGCTGTTCGGCATCCTTCTCGGGCATCAGATGGGTGCGGCGCAGCTGCTGCAGCTGGATGCGGTGCTCGAGCACGCGTAGCTTCTTGTAGTCGCGGCTGAACGCTTCGGCGTCGGTGCGGCTAATGTAGCTGACGGCGGTCAGCGCCGCCAGGGAATCCACGGTGGACTTGGTACGCACGGCGGGGTCAGTTCGACCGTGCACGAGCTGCAGCAGCTGCACGGTGAACTCAATATCGCGCAGGCCGCCCGGGCCCAGCTTAATCTGGCGGTCCACCTGGTTCGAGGGAATATTGTCGGTCACGCGGGCGCGCATCGCCTGCACGGATTCCACGAAGGATTCACGGGCGGCGGACTCCCACACGAAGGGGTCGATTGCGCGGGCGTAGCGGGCGCCCAGCTGCGCCGAACCGGCGATGGGGCGCGCCTTGAGCAGCGCCTGGAACTCCCAGTTTTCGGCCCAGCGCTTGTAGTACTGAACGTAGGATTCGACGGTTCGAACAAGCGGGCCGTCCTTGCCTTCGGGGCGCAGGTTCGCGTCGACTTCCCAGAGGGCGGGTTCGGGTGCGGGGCCCATGATGGCGCGGGTGAGGGCGTGCACGAGTTCCGTGCCGATGGTGGAACATTCGTTCTCGGTGAGCTTGAGCGGGGCGCTCTCCCCCTCCGCCCCGGTATTGGGTGCGGCGGCGGGTTCTACGGGTGCAACCACGTACACCACGTCAACGTCAGAGATGTAGTTCAGCTCGCGGGCACCGCACTTACCCATGCCGATAATCGCCAAGTCCAGGGCGTCTACGGCTTCGCCTCGGCGAGGAGCCGCCAGGCCGGGGCCCAGCCCCTCCGCCACTTCGGTGCGTGCAATAGCGAGCGCACCCTCCAGCGCGGCGGCAGCCAAATCGGCGAGGTGACGACCGATGGTGGGCATCATTTCGACCGGGTCTTCACAGCACACGTCGAGCAGGGCGATGCGCGCCAGGGCGGCGCGGTAGGCAACGCGCAGGGTCACGTAGCCGTCCTTGCCGGTCTGTTCGGCGGCAGCGCGCGGACGCTCCGCACGGGGGTCGGCGCCGAGGGCGGTGAGGATATCGCGGCGGTAGGGGGTGTCCAGCGGTGCGATGGGGGTCAGGAATTCTCCGTCGGTTTCCGGCAGAATCGACGCCGGGTGCTGGGAGCGAATCAGCGCGCTCTCAGCCGGGTACACCTGCGTGTCGAAGAGCGGGTCGATGAGCTCGGGGCGGCGGTAGAGAAAATCGCCAATCGCCTGGGATGCGCCGAGCAGACGGTACATGCCGAATTCTTCTTTGCCGCGGTTGGCGCGCTCGGCGACCGCCGGGTGCTTCTCGATGAGGCGCACGAGGGCGGGCAGGGCAATATCCGGTGAGGGGGCGAGGTGCAGCCCGGCAAAGAGCGCATCCTGCGAGACGTGCTTCAGTTCGGGTGCGTTGAGCCAGCGTTCTGCCTTGGACGGGTCGTGGAAGCCGGTGGCAATCATGCGGGTGCGCAGGCGCAGCTGGGCTTTGCGTTCGGCTTCGGCACGTTGTTCGTCGTCGAGCGCGTCGGGGGCGATGTCGGTAAGCGGTTTGGGTTCTTTGGCAGGGTCGATAATGCGGATGAGCCCGGTGGCCGGGTAGTGGGAGCTGTCAGTCATAGCGTGAGAACTGTGGGTAGAGAGTAGATCCGTGGGGTGGAAAGTATGGGTGGAGAGTAAAAAATTCGGCGGGTAAAAATCGGCGGCTAAAAAGCGGTGAACGGTGTAGCAGATAGGTGCAATTGATAGACCTGTGGGCGGTACCCGCCGGCGTGTTACCGGTAGCGGGTACCGCCCTGAAGCTGTCAGCGCTCACTCACCGCCAGAGGAGGTGAGAAGAGCCAGCCGTTAGAGGATTCCGAGGTTGTTCTTGAGCTCGTAGGGGGTCACCTGAGCCTGGTACTGGTCCCAGTCGGCGCGCTTATTGCGCAGGAACTGCTCGAAGACCTGCTCGCCCAGAACCTCCGCCATGAACTCGGATTCTTCGGTGATGTTAATGGCTTCACGCAGGGATGCGGGCAACGGGTTGTAGCCCATGGCGCGGCGTTCGGCGTTGGTCATGGCGGCGAGGTCTTCGGTCACGGCGGGCATGAGCGGGTACTCGTTTTCGATGCCCTTCAGACCGGCGGCGAGAATCACCGCGTAGGCGAGGTACGGGTTCGATGCCGAGTCCAGACCGCGGTACTCGATGCGTGCGGACTGCATCTTGTTCGGCTTGTACAGGGGCACGCGCACGAGGGCGGAGCGGTTGTTGTGGCCCCAGGAGACGTAGGAGGGTGCCTCGCCGCCGCCCCAGAGACGCTTGTAGGAGTTGATGAACTGGTTGGTGACCGCGGTGAATTCGGGGGCGTGCTTGAGCACACCGGCGATGAAGTGGCGTGCGGTCTTGGACAGCTGGTATTCGGCACCGGCTTCGAAGAATGCGTTGGTGTCGCCTTCGAAGAGGGAGAAGTGGGTGTGCATGCCGCTGCCGGCGTACTTGGTGAAGGGCTTGGGCATGAAGGTTGCGTACATGCCCAGCGAGTAGGCGACTTCCTTGATGACGGTGCGGAAGGTCATGACGTTGTCGGCGGTCTGCAGGGCGTCGGCGTGGCGCAGGTCGATTTCGTTCTGGCCGGGGCCGGTTTCGTGGTGGCTGAATTCGACGGAGATGCCGACCTCTTCGAGCATGGTCACTGCCTTGCGGCGGAAGTCCTGCACGATGCCGCCGGGGGTGTGGTCGAAGTAGGATTCGTAGTCCACGGGCACGGGGAATCCGTCGGCGCCGAGCTTGGAGGATTCGAGCAGGTAGAACTCAATTTCGGGCGAGGTGTAGCAGGTGAACCCCATCTCCGCTGCCTTGTTTAGCACGCGCTTGAGCACGCCGCGGGTGTCGGAGGCGCTGATCTCGCCGTCGGGGGTGAGCACGTCACAGAACATGCGGGAGGTGTAGTCTTCCTCGCCGCGCCAGGGCAGAATCTGGAAGGTGGAGGGGTCCGGCTGCAGCAGCATGTCGGATTCGTAGATGCGGGAGAAACCCTCAATCGAGGAGCCGTCAAAGCCCAAGCCCTCATCGAAGGCGCTTTCTACTTCAGCCGGTGCGAGCGCAACGGATTTGAGGGTGCCGACCACGTCGGTGAACCAGAGGCGGATGAAGCGGATGTCGCGCTCTTCGATGGTGCGCAGTACGAATTCCTGTTGACGGTCCATGAGTTGCCCTCTCGGTGCGGGCGCGCATCCGCGTGGTACCCGTCTGTGGGTGGCGGAGGCGCGCTAAATTTGCTGCCGAGGTGCGGAAGACCCTGCTACGAAAGGCCCAGCTGTGGAAGACCCTTCATGTCCCATGGGTTCCAGAAGATTCCAAAGGATTCCAGAGGATTGCGGCGGGCGGCGTGCCAGCGGTGCTGGCGCCTCCTTGCCCCGGCGTATGTCCTGTTGTTATCTAGCCTATCGGGTTCTGCTGTGTGGCGGGCGGGTGGGAGGTTTCGTTTGTGTAAATTCTCGCTTGTGTGCTCTCGATTGTGCGCCGCGGTAGCTCAGATTCTGGGCGGTGCCGGGCGGGGAGGGAGGGTGACCGCTCCCCCGCTTTTGCTACGGTCGGGTGGGTACTCCCTACCTGCGCCTCCCTATCTGTGCCTGTCTACCTGTGCCCAGATAGTCGGCATATGACGGTTCGCGGGGCGTGTTCAGGGTCGCCTTGCGATAATGGGGGTATGCTACATTCCATTCTTCTTCCCTCGACCGTACAGCTTCCGCTGGCGTCCAGCATCGTCGCTGCCGACCCCACCGGTTTAGAGTGGCTGCTGCTTATTGCGGCACCGGTTGTTTTCTGCATTGTCTACCTGGCGTGCATTATGGCGATTGCGGCGTTTGGTCCGCTGGTCATGAGGAACAACAAGTCGGGCGGCGCGACCTACCTGCTGGACCGCCCCTCCCGCGTGGCGTTTAGGACTCGCACCGTGGCGCTCTTTGCTGTGGTGGGTGCGTTTGTGGAGCTTCTGTGGCTCGGTTATACGGGTCGTGTGGGGTCGCTTGCGGTCATTCCGATTCTGCTCTTCACGTGGTCGTGGAAGTTCGCGTTCTTCTTCCTGCCGCTGCAGCTGATTCGTGCCTGGTATGTGCACGCAACGCGCGGCAAGTATGATGCGCTGTCGGCTGAGGGTGCTCAGCGCCGTGAGAAGCTGAACCGCAAGAGCGCCTACGAGGTGTCGAAGATGATGCAGCGTGAGCCGCAGCAGTTCGCGATGAGCAAGGAGCTGCATACGCTGGCGCGCGGTCAGAAGATTGCGGGCGTGCGTCCGTTCCAGAACCTTGACGAGGCGGGCAAGAAGCGCCGCACGAACTACACGGTGGAGCTGGCTGTGGCGCTCATGCAGGCGCGTGCCATGAACCCGGGCAAGCTTCCTTCGGAGGCGTTCGGTGAGGGCATCCTGGGTATGGGTGTTGGCATTACGTCTGATCGGGCGGTGGAGCAGACCTGGTTGACTCTGTGCACGGAGCGTGTCAACGCGCCGGATGCGCCGAACTACCCGGATTCGCTGTACCCGGTGGCGGCTCGTTTTTCGCTGTTTACCACGATGTCGTTGCTGCAGCCGGTGATGGGTCGCCCCTATTCGCCGTTTACCGCGCCGGATGCGCGCCGTTTTGTTCCGCGTGATTTCTCGGCGGATACCGTGCTGTTGAAGACTGAGGAGCTGGGCAAGAAGACACTGGCGCAGAGCGCGATTTTCCGTCAGCTTCATGAGCGTCTTCTGCCCTTGCATCAGCAACAGCCTCAGCTGGTGGATGGCCGCGCCCTGGCGTATTGCGGTGCCCTGCAGGCGACTGTGGCGAAGGCTGAGGCAGAAAGCCAGCGGTTGACGAGCCAGATTCTGGCGGCGGCGGCTTCTGAGCGCGGCATCCTGCCCTATGGTTTGTTCTCGCAGATCGCTGAGGATTATCAGTGTGTTCAGCGTCTGCTGAATCTGATGGTGAAGGCGACCGCCGACATTGAGCGTTTTATGAACGCGGTGGAGGCGCTGGTGCAGATGCATTCCGGTCCGGTTCAGCCGTCCGGTATTGCGTACGAGAAGGTGCAGATGGAGTACATCGCTGCTCTTCTGGACGTTATTGTCTTCTCTTCGCACGCCCCGCTTGCCGGTTCTATTCAGGCGTCGTACGCCCTGCTGAAGGCAGACTATGAGGCGTTTACTTTCAACACCACCGATGAGTTGAGCCGCAGCTACTGGTTGCAGTACGCGAAGAACGCGGTGAACGCCTGCGATACGGGGCTGTCTCAGGGTTATGAGGGTTTCTTCGATAACGATGCGGCGCTCCCTGCGTGGGAGTCCTACGCGGAGGACGTCGTGAAGGAAGTCTGCACCTACTCGATCACCCAGCTCTACTGGGATGCGCTGGTGCAGCAGGCGCTCATTCAGCGCGATCTGCCGCGCGAGTTTGAGGATGCTTCGTCCGCTATTCCGGAGCTGATGAATAAGAACGCCGCTGCGTCGTTCCCGACCTACTACATTAACCTCATCTGGAACTAGGCATAGTTGTTCCCTCGTGGTGAGCGGTACGCCAGGTTGGAGCCGTGCAGGGTTAGAATAGTCAGCATGACTACTGAGCGTTCTTCCGAGATCTCTTCGCCCTACGCGGCGCAGCCTGCCGCTACCTCCGCGGCTGCTCCCGCTTCTGCTAACGCATCGAAGGCTTTTGACCTGGACACCGTCAAGAAGGTGCGTACCGTTCACCTGGCGCAGGCTAAGGCGACCGGGCAGAAGTTCTCCATGCTGACCTGCTATGACGCCCTGACCGCGCAGATTTTTGATCGCGCGGGCATCGATATGCTGCTGGTGGGCGATTCCGCGGCGAATGTGGTGCTCGGTTACGAGTCGACCCTGACCATTACCCTGGATGAGATGATTCCGCTGGTGGCGGCGGTTTCTCGCGGTGCTTCCCGCGCCATGGTGGTTGCCGACCTGCCGTTTGGTTCGTATGAGCAGTCCCCGCAGCAGGCTGTGGCGAGCGCTGTTCGCCTGATGAAGGAGGGCGGCGCGCACGCGGTCAAGATTGAGGCGGACGCTTCGATGACCGAGTGGGTTCGTGCCCTGGTGCGTACCGGTATTCCGGTGGTGGCGCATGTTGGTTTCACCCCGCAGGCGGAGCATGCCCTGGGTGGTTTCCGTGTGCAGGGCCGCGGCGATGCCGCTGAGCGTGTTCGTGAGGATGCGGTGGCGTTGGCTGAGGCTGGCGCGTTCTGCGTGCTCATGGAGATGGTAACCACCCAGGCCGCGCAGCTGGTGGATGAGGCAATCGGTGCTGTGCCGACTATCGGTATTGGTGCCTCGAATGTGACGACCGGTCAGGTGCTGGTGTGGCAGGACATGATGGGTGTTCGTGCCGGTCGCGTGCCGCGTTTTGTGAAGCAGTTTGCGCAGGTTGGCCAGGTCATGGAGGACGCTGCGCGTGCTTATCGTGAGCAGGTTCGTTCGGGTGAGTTCCCGGCGGCTGAACACACCTTTGAGTAGGCTTTAGGCTGAGAAGAAAGCTTTACAAGCTCTAGAAGAAAGACCCCCGTATCCGGTGCTTCCGGGTGCGGGGGTCTTCTGTATCTCAAACTTTTTGTGGTGTTGGTAGCCTCAAACAACGCCGGGAGCGTTGAATCTTTAGCTCCAGTCGCTGTCCTTGTCCCAGGCTTCGTTGCGTTCGCGGGCGCGGTCCATGGCGTGCGCCGCCTCCTCGTAGGTTTTGAAGGGGCCCCACAGGGAGGTGACGGCGCTCTGCTGGCCGTGCTCAACCTCGCCGGTTTTGAGGTTGTACCAGTACTCTTCGGGGTGCGGGCTGGTGGCTTCGGTCGCGGAGTTCAGGGTCTTTTCGACCGCCGATTCGATGGCTTCGCTCAGGCGGTTTTTCTTCTCACTCACGGGTTCTCCTTCGACAGTGCGGGGCTGGTGTTTCTAGCTTCTCACACGCATAGGTTCGTGGCAATGAGGCGGGCGGGCTTCTCACGGCGCTGCCCCTCCACGATTTTCCGTCCCTGCCTTCCGCTCTGCGTTCCGTTCCACGCAGTTTTGCCGCTAGGGTGCATGAAATTTTATTCACAATCTGGAAAAAAGGTACGGCTTATGTATCCGCCGCTTTTTAGCGCCCCCGCAAGGGACACAACCCGTCCACGCCCGGTAAGATGAAACTATGTCTTCAACCAAAACGAACACTTCGCATAATCTTCCCGCAGAGCCCGGTCGCGCACCCGTCGGTTGCCTGACCCCCGGACGCGTCACCCCCATGCGCCCGGTCCCCTCGCACATTGTTCGCCCCGAGTACGTGGGTAAGCCCACCGCCAACGAGGGTAACGACTCGAACATGTACACCCCCGAGGAAGTTGAGCGAGTTCGCGCAGCCGGCAAGATCGCGGCAGGCGCCATCGTTGAAGCATCCAAGATTTGCGTGCCCGGCACCACCACCGACGAGATTGACGTGCTGGTCCACGAGTACATTTGCGATCACGGCGCGTACCCCTCCACCGTGGATTACCGCGGCTACCCCAAGTCCGTGTGCACCTCCCTGAACGAGGTCATCTGCCACGGCATCCCGGACTCCACCGTGCTGGAGGACGGCGACATCCTCAACCTGGACGTCACCGCATACCTGGACGGCATGCACGGCGACACGAACAAGACCCTGCTCATCGGCAACGTGGACGAAGAGTCCCGCCTGCTGGTTGAGCGCACCGAGGAGTCCCTGAACCGTGCGATTAAGGCTGTGAAGCCGGGCCGCCAGATCAACGTGATTGGTCGCGTCATTGAGAAGTATGCGGCGCGTTTCGGTTACGGCGTGGTTCGCGACTACACCGGTCACGGTGTGGGTCGTGAGTTCCACTCGGGCCTCATCATCCCCCACTACGATGCGGCGCCCGCCTACGACACCGAGATCCGTGAGGGCATGATTTTCACCATCGAGCCCATGCTGACCCTCGGCACCATCGAATGGGATCTGTGGGATGACGACTGGACCGTGGTCACCCGCGACCGCAAGCGCACCGCACAGTTCGAGCACACCCTCGTGGTGACCGCTGACGGCGCGGACATCCTCACCCTGCCCTAAAGCGCAGACCTCTGGGTTTCCTACCCCGCAGGTACGACTTGTGCAGGTACGAGCCCAGCACCTCACTTTTATATCAGTTCACCCACTAACAAACCCGCCCACTCCCCCAGTTACACGGCAGTAGGCGGGGCGAAAGAGAGAAAACCATGAGCGATTACGCAGAACCCGGCGTCATCACCGAACTGCCCGCACCCACCCCCAAGGACCTGCAGATTGGTGTGGACATTGGAGGCACCGGCATTAAGGGCGGCATCGTTGACCTGCGCACCGGTAACCTCGTGTCCGACCGCTTCCGCATCGACACTCCCAAGCCCGCAACCCCCGCCGCTGTGGCCGAGGTTGTACGCCGCGTCGTCGACGAGCTGCAGGGCCGCGACCTGGCACCGGACCCCGAGTCCGCTGTCGGCATCGACTTCCCCGCAGTGGTGAAGAACGGCATGGTCTTCTCCGCAGCGAACGTGGACGACTCCTGGATTAACACCGACCTGGAGCAGGTCATGAGCGAGGCGCTGGACGGCCGCACCGTCTACGGCCTCAACGACGCTGACGCAGCAGGCCTGGCTGAGGCAACCTACGGTCAGGGCCGTAACCGTGACGGCCTGATCGCTGTCATCACCCTGGGCACCGGCATCGGCTCCGCCCTCATCAACGACGGTAAGCTGATCCCCAACACCGAGCTGGGCCACCTGGAGCTTGACGGCCACAACGCCGAGTCTCAGGCTTCCGCTCGCGCCCGCGAGGTGCACGAGCTGTCCTGGAAGAAGTACGGCAAGCGCCTGTACCGCTACTTCGAGCACGTTCAGATGCTCTTCTCCCCCGACCTGTTCATCATTGGCGGCGGCATCTCCAAGAACCCGGAGAAGTTCATGCCCTACTTTGAGGATCAGATTCGTACCCCCATGGTCATGGCTGCCCTGCGCAATAATGCCGGTATTGTGGGTGCGGCACTGTGGGCTGGCGGCATGCTGCCTGAGCGTCAGCGCCGCGGCGAAGCATAAGAGCTACTTCCCGCTGTACCCGCGGCCGCGTCAGCGCCGCGGCGAAGCGTAAAGCCTAAAAGCAACTGAAAGGGACCGCCTTTCCGAATGATTCGGAAAGGCGGTCCCTTCTGCATGCCGCCGCTCGTCTATAGCGGCTACCGGCTGAGTTAGCTAGGTTTAGTTAGTTACTGAGCTAAATAGTTACTGGGCGATGCGGTCCTCACGCAGACGCGCAATCGCCTCCTCAAAGTCTTCAAGGTTCTCAAACGCCTGGTACACGCTCGCAAAACGCAGGTAGGCGACCGCATCCAGCTTCGACAGCGGCTCCAGGATGGTCAGACCCACCTCGTGCGCGTTAATCTCCGCCAGACCGCGAGCACGAATCAGCTCCTCAACTTCCTGGGCGAGCTTCGCCAAATCGTCCTCACCCACGGGGCGGCCCTGGCATGCCTTACGCACGCCGGCGGCAATCTTCGAACGGTCGAAGGGCTCGGTCACGCCGGAACGCTTAATCACCGAAATGGTGGTGGTTTCAACGGTCGTGAAGCGGCGAGCGCAGGAGGTGCACTGGCGGCGGCGGCGAATTGCGGCGCCGTCATCGGTGGTGCGGGAATCCACCACGCGCGAGTCGGTGTGCTTGCAATAGGGGCAGTACATTCGTTTCTCCTTGGCTGGGCGCTAGCGCCCGCGTATACAGCGCTCAAGAATATTTATACCTATTCTACCGTGATATACAGCGCAGACGCCGTATGTTGTGAGTGAATATACGCTCAGGGTGGACTCTGCTATGCAGAATCCACCCTGTCATTCCCCTCACGGGGGTGTTATTAGCGCACGTTATTAGCGTGCGTTGTTAGCGTCGAATACAGCTCGGGCCGAAAATCGTCTTGATTTCACCGAAGAGGCTCGGGTTCGGTTCCACGCGCACACTCGGGTCCAGTAGCACCAGCTGCTCCTTATCGCGGGTACGCACGAGCATGCGCACATCCGCGGTGCCCTTGTGGTCGCGCAGGGTCTCCTTCAGCTCCTTCAGGTTCGCCTCGGTCACCAGGTACTCGGGTACCGCGATGGTGATGGGTGCGGCGCGGCCGTCATCGCTGATTTCCAGGATCTGCAGTTCCTGCGCGCTCATGTTCACGCTGCCGTCGTCGCGGCGCTGCACGCGGCCACGAATCGAGCAGATGAGGTCGTCCGCCAGGGCGGCGCCCATCGTCTCGTAGGCGCGGGAGAAGAACATGACCGTAATGGTTGCGCCCGAGGGGTCTTCCAGCTCCACGGAGGCGTACTGGTTACCGCTGGACTTGGCGATACGGCGCGAAACGCCGGTGAGCATACCCGCAATGGTGACGGTTTCGCCGTCGCGCACGTGCGAGTCTTCGCCGATGATGTCGTGCACCGAATGGCTTGCGGCGTCCGAGAGCGCACGCTCCAGGCCGCGCAGCGGGTGGTCCGAAACGTACAGGCCCAGCATGTCACGTTCAAAGTTCAGCTTCTCGCGGCGGTCCCATTCAGGAACATCAGGAATGGTCACGGTCAGCTCATCGCCCAGGGCGTCATCCATGCCGAGGGAGCCGAAGAGGTCGAACTGACCCGCCGCCTCCTTACGCTTGACCGCCACGGCCGCGTCCACTGCCGCCTCGTGAATGAGGGACAGCGAACGGCGCGTGTGGCCCAGGTCGTCGAAAGCGCCCGCCTTAATGAGCGACTCGATGGTGCGCTTATTGCACACCTGCAGTGGCACCTTCTTCAGGAAGTCGTTGAAGGACTCGTAGCGGCCCTTCTCCTCGCGGGCGGCAATCATGCCTTCGACCACGTTCGCGCCCACGTTACGGATCGCGCCCATACCGAAGCGGATATCGTCACCGACAGGGGCGAAGGTCAGGGTGGACTCGTTCACGTCCGGTGCGAGCACGGTAATGCCCATGGCGCGGCACTCATTCAGGTACAGCGCGAGCTTGTCCTTGTTATCGCCCACGCTGGTCAGCAGCGCAGCCATGTACTCCTGCGGGTAATGCGCCTTCAGGTACGCAGTCCAGTAGGACACCAGACCGTACGCGGCCGTGTGCGCCTTGTTGAACGCGTAGTCAGAGAACGGCAGCAGAATATCCCAGAGCGCCTTAATAGCGCCCTCAGAGTAGCCATTAGAAATCATGCCGTCGTGGAAGGTAGCGTACTGCTTATCCAGCTCCGCCTTCTTCTTCTTACCCATCGCACGGCGCAGAAGGTCTGCCTCACCCAGAGTGTAGTTCGCGACCTTCTGAGCAATCGCCATCACCTGCTCCTGATACACAATCAGGCCGTAGGTGGTGTCCAGAATGTCCTTCAACGGCTCTTCCAACTCGGGGTGAATCGGCTCGATCTCCTGCTTACCGTTCTTACGCAGAGCGTAGTTGGTATGCGAGTTCGCACCCATCGGGCCCGGACGGTACAGCGCCAACACTGCCGAAATGTGCTCGAACTCCTCGGGCTCCATGAGCTTGAGCAGCGAGCGCATCGGGCCGCCATCGAGCTGGAACACGCCGAGGGTGTCGCCGCGCGCCAGCAGACGGTACGATTCCGGGTCATCCAGCGAGAGAGATTCAAGGTCCAGGTCAATGCCTCGGTTAGCCTTAATGTTCTCCACCGCATCAGAGATGATGGTGAGGTTACGCAGACCCAAGAAGTCCATCTTGATCAGGCCCAGGCCCTCACAGGTGGGGTAATCGAACTGGGTGATGACCTGGCCGTCGGCCTCGCGGCGCATCACGGGGATTACGTCGATGAGGTCCTTGCTGGACATAATCACGCCCGCAGCGTGCACACCCCACTGACGCTTCAGACCCTCCAGGCCCTTCGCGGTTTCGAACACCTGGCCGTAAATCTTATCGACCGGGTCCTCAATGAGGGCGCGCAAATCTGCCGCCTCGGCGTAACGCTTATCCTCTTCGTTGTATACGTTCGCCAGGGCGATGTTCTTACCCATGACGTCCGGCGGCATCGCCTTGGTGAGGCGCTCGCCGACCGAGTACGGCTGGTCCATCACGCGGGAGGCGTCCTTGAGCGCCTGCTTCGCTTTAATGGTGCCGAAGGTGACAATCTGTGCGACCTTCTCTTCACCGTACTTTTCGGTCACGTAGTCGATGACTTCGCCGCGGCGACGATCGTCAAAGTCCACATCGAAGTCGGGCATGGAGACGCGGTCGGGGTTGAGGAATCGCTCGAAAATCAGGTCGTGGTCGAGCGGGTTCAGGTCGGTAATACGCATCGCGTACGCGACCATGGAGCCTGCACCGGAGCCACGGCCGGGGCCCACGCGAATACCGTTGCGCTTCGCCCAGTTGATGAAGTCGGCGACCACGAGGAAGTAGCCGGGGAAGCCCATGGAGGTAATAACCCCCACCTCGTACTCTGCCTGCTTGCGCACAGCGTCGGGAACGCCCTGCGGGAAGCGGTAGTGCAGGCCCTTCTCGACCTCCTTCACGAACCAGGATTCCTCGTTTTCGCCCTCGGGCACGGGGAAGTTCGGCATGTAGTTCGCCTTGGTGTTGAACTCCACGTTGCAGCGTTCAGCGATTTCGAGGGTGTTCTCGCACGCGCCGGGAATGTCGCCGAACAGGGCGTACATTTCTTCTGCCGAGCGCAGGTAGAAGTTATCCGCGTCGAACTTGAAGCGCTTGGGGTCGGTGAGGGTCGAGCCGGACTGCACGCACAGCAGCGCCGCGTGGGCGGTGTGGTCTTCCTGGCGGGTGTAGTGCAGGTCGTTGGTGGCAACGAAGGGCAGGTTCAGCTTCTTGGCGAGGCGGTGCAGATCCTCCTGGACGTTGCGTTCAATGTCCAGGCCGTGGTCCATGACCTCGCAGTAGAAGTTATCTTTGCCGAAAATATCGCGGAATTCGCTCGCCGCTTGGACCGCCTCGTCGAACTGCCCCAGGCGCAGGCGTGTCTGAACCTCACCGGAGGGGCAGCCGGTGGTCGCAATCAGGCCCTTCGAGTAGGTCTGCAGCACCTCACGGTCCATACGCGGCTTGTACAGCTGACCTTCCAGCGACGCAATCGAGGAGGCACGGAACAGGTTGTGCATGCCCTCGGTGGTTTCAGCCCACATGGTCATGTGGGTGTACGCGCCACCACCGGAGACGTCGTCGCGGGAGCCGTCACCCCAGCGCACACGCGAACGGTCGGTGCGGTGCGTGCCGGGGGTCAGGTACGCCTCCACACCAATGATGGGCTTGATGTCGTGCGCTTTAGCCTGGCGCCAGAAGTCGAAGGCACCAAAGAGGAAGCCGTGGTCACTGGTCGCCATGGACTTCATGCCGAGTTCTTTAGCGTGGGTGAACAGGTCACCCAGGCGCGCGGCACCGTCGAGCATGGAGTACTCGGTGTGCACGTGCAGGTGCGTAAATTCTTTGGTTGCCACGGATATCTCCTGGAGGTGTGGGCTGGAGGATGGGCGGTGAATGTGAAGCTGTGTGCGGCGGCCCGCGGGCGGCTCTACCTAGCTGGGCTGTTTAGCCGAGCCGAACCTTACCCTCGCGCAGAGCGGTCAGCGCGTAGGACAGGTCGAGCGGGTACTCGCTGGTGAAGGTCACGCGCTCGCCGGTGCCGGGGTGATCGAAGCCCAGGCGGTGCGCGTGCAGCCACTGGCGGGTCAGACCCAGTTCGGCGCTAAAGCGCGGGTCGGCGCCGTAGGTCAGGTCGCCGCAGCAGGGGTGGCGCAGCGCGGAGAAGTGCACACGAATCTGGTGGGTGCGTCCGGTTTCCAGGTGCACCTCCACCAGGGATGCGGGGCCGAAGGCTTCGAGCACATCGTAGTGGGTGATGGAGTTGCGTCCGTCTTCGACCACGGCGAACTTCCATTCGTTGCCGGGGTGGCGGCCGATGGGTGCGTCAATGGTGCCGCGCAGCGGGTCGGGCAGGCCCTGCACGAGGGTGTGGTAGACCTTGTCCACGGTGCGTTCCTTGAAGGCGCGCTTGAGTTCGGTGTAGGCGCGTTCGCTGCGGGCTACGACCATCAGGCCGCTGGTGCCCACGTCCAGGCGGTGCACAATGCCCTGGCGTTCTGCCGCGCCGGAGGTCGCAACCGAAATGCCCTCGCCCATGAGCGCGGAGATGACGGTGGGGCCGTGCCAGCCCGGCGAGGGGTGTGCCGCCACGCCTGCGGGCTTATCCACCACCACGATGTCCTCGTCCAGGTACACGATGCGGAATCCGTCCACCTTCTCGGGGCAGATGTCCGCCAAATCGCGCGGTGCGGGTGCATCCACGACGACCTCGTCCCCTGCAGACAGCTTGTAGGACTTGCCGATTTTCACGGTCTTGCCGTTGTTGGTCACGGACACGTGGCCGTCACGAATCCACCCGGAGGTGCGGGTGCGCGGCGCGTCGAGGGCACCGGCGAGCGCGGCGTCCAGGCGCATACCGGCAAGCGCGCCTTCAACGGTGAATTCGGCGCGGATGCGTGCCGAATCTTCGGCGGCGTTGGTGGTTTCGCTCATGCGGCTCTCCTTCGGGTGGTGTTTGCCGTTATCTGGGGTGTCTGTGTGTGAAAGTCTATAGGGGTGATCCGTCAGGGCGGCTACTTGGTGCTCTTCGCTGCCGTGTTCTTCTCAGCCGCGTTCTTGTCGCCAGCCGGGGCGCCATCTGCCGGGGTTTCGTCAGCGGGCGCCTGCACGCGGGTACCGTTGAGGTTCAGGCCCTTGAAATTCAGCAGCACGATAAACGCCATGCACACGCAGATCGCGGAATCTGCAATATTGAAAATCGCGAAGTTCGGCACGGAAATAAAATCGACCACGTGACCGGAACCGAAGCCGGGCTCACGGAAGAGACGGTCGAAAAGGTTGCCGCAGATACCGCCGAGCAGACCGCCCAGCGCGAGGGTCCAGGACAGCGCTCGGGTGCGGCGCAGCAGGTAGAGCACCACGGCGGCGGCAACGACCATCACAAGTGTGAAGACCCAGGTGACGTTCTCACCCATGCTGAATGCGGCGCCGGAGTTACGGATCGAGTACCACCACAGAAGCCCGTCAATGACGGTGATGCGCTCCCCCAACTGCATCTGGGTAACGACCAGGTATTTGGTGCCCTGATCGATTGCGAACACGACGGCGGCGAGCACGAGCGCGAGAAGACCCGCGGAGCGAGCCGAAAGGATGCGCACGCGGCGTCCAGCAGTTTTTTCGGCGGCGTTATCGGTAACCTGTGCGACTGAGGATTCAGCAGTCTTGGGGGTGTTGGTCATAGCTCTCCTCTAGTCTGTGCCGGTTGTTGCGCCTACGGTGCGGAGGCAGGGTCCGCTCGCGTTCGATAGTGCCCCTCTAGCTTAGCAAATCGGGGTAGCGCATCGAGTATTCGGTGGTGATTCCGCTGGCGCTCTCCCCCGCTTCGTACACCGGGTTCTTGGGGGTTCTTGGGGATTCTGAGGTCGTGCCGGGCGGACATGAGAATACCGCCCGGTTCTCTCGATCTTCCCCGGTGAATAGCGGTGGAAGAGAAAGAATCCGGGCGGCATACGCCTCAAAGCGTCGTGAGCTTAGCGTCGTTAGATTAGCAGCGTCGTTAGCTTATTTAGGCACGCTGATTTATGCGGAAGCCTCGATGGACTTGAGGTTCTTCAGCTCCTGAACCTGTGCGTCCAGGTGCTGCAGCAGCTTGGAGCGGTAGCGGCTCTCGAAGCCGCGCAGAGCCTCAACAGCGATCTCCAGCTCTTCCTTCTCGTCGGTGAGGCGAGAGAGAACCTCTTCGCGCTGCTGCTGAGCTTCGCTCACCATAGCGTCTGCCTTCTTCTCTGCCTCTTCGATCAGTTCAGCCTTAGCCTTCTCGCCCTGTGCCACGTAGTCGTCGTGAACCTTCTGCGCCATGGCGAGCAGTGCCGCCGCATCCTGAGGTGCAGCCGATGCCGCCGAGGACTGTGCGGGTGCTACAGCCGCTGCGGGGGAATCGGGTGCGTTTGCAGAGAGCTGCTCAACCTGACGCTCCAGGGCGTCACGCTCGGAGTAGAGTGCGCGCAGTTCGACGACGAGCTCGTCCAGGAAGTCGTCGACCTCGTTGCGGTCGTAACCGGACTCTTCGGTTACGATCTTGAAGCTCTTAGTGATCAGGTCTTCGGGGGTGATTGCCATGGGCTTCTCCTCTGGGTATCCCTACGGTGTTTGGTGGTGAAGATGAGTGCCGCGGATTCACCAGCTAGATAGGTCGTGGCCCCAATATTTCAGGGTCCCGACGATTCAGGGCATGGCTATGCCGCGATGCAGTCGTTGGCACCAATTCTACTATTCTTTGGTTTCTGTGCCCGGTTATACGTCGGTTGAACCGTAAAATATTGCTCTGCGCAAGGGTGGGATTCACCACGTCTAATATCCTCCCTAGTCCCCGCTATCACCCGTATATTTTCTGCCCTGCGGTGCATTTTGAGAAGGTTTTCGAGAAGGCATTGTGACGCTCCCCTGGCAGAGCCCAGGCACAGAATCCAGGTAGAACCCAGGCACAGAACACAGGCACAGAAAACCCCCACTCTGCGCTCAACCCGTGAACGGGTCAGGCAGGCGGGGGTCCATCGTTTCTTATCTATCGCGTTTCTTACTCTCAAGCTGTCGTCTCTGAGCGAGGTAGACGCTTAAGAGAAGGCTGCGGTCAACCGCATCATGATGCTCAGCAGCAGAGACAGCAGAACAATCAGAATCAGGAAGCCGGTATCCAGCGCAACGTTACCCACACGAACCGGCGGAATCAGGCGGCGCAGCTGGTTCATCGGCCAGTCAGTCACCGCGTACACACCGCTGGCGAAGAGCAACACAATGCCCTTGGGGCGCCACTCCGGAGCGAACATGCGCACCCAGTCAAAGAGCATGCGCAGCAACATCGCAATGTAGAGAACGTAGACAACGATCGTAATGAGGGCGAAAATATAACCCATCTATCAGTCCTTAGCCCTGGTCGAAGGGGAATTCGCCGTCGGTCTCAAAGCCGGCGGGAACCTCGGAGTTAGCCACGCCCAGAACCTCCAGGTTGGAGGGGGTCAGCAGGAACACCTTAGCGGTGACGCGCTCAATGCGGCCCTCCAGCGCGAATGCCAGACCGGATGCGAAGTCCACCAGGCGCTTTGCGTCTGCGTCAGGCATTTCTTCCACGTTCATAATCACGGGGATGTTCTCGCGGAATGCCTCACCAATGATCTTTGCGTCATTGTAGGAGCGGGGGTGGATAGTGGTGATGCGACGCAATTCGTCCTCTTCTTCCTCGTAACCGTAGGTGTATCCGTTGGTTTCTTCGGGCTCGTAGCCCTGGTCGTAGTAGCCGTCGTTGGAGTACGTCTCGGCGTACTGCTCGGTGTATTCGGTATTCGGCACCGGGGTGTCCTCCCAATTGTCTGCGCTGGCATCGTCCCAAGTCTGCTCGGTTTCCGCCAGATCAGCTGTGGTTTCAGGTGTATGAGCGGTGGCGTATGCCGCTGCATCTACGGTTGCTCGTCCGTCGGCAGATTCTTCTGCGTCCAGATACTCGGTTTCTGTACCGTCATCGTAGCTATCAGCCTGCAGGTACTCTTCCTGTTCAGTATAGGCGGGTTCGTCCTGCAGGTGGTAGGTTTCGCCCTGAGACCCGGCATGCGACTCGGCGACGCTGTACTGTGCCGAGCCGGGCAGTGCTGAGAGCCTGTGAGAGCTGTCGGTCTTCTGTGCTGCAGCAGCCTGCCCTGCGGAGGCGTTTGCCTCCGGGCGGGAGTCAGCCTGCACAGCCTGCGGGGATTCTTCCGGCGTCGTCTCAGCGCCCTGGTATCGTTCCAGGCCGAGGAAACCCGCCAGACGGCTTTGTTTCGCCATGATTCTCTCGCTGTTCTTTCACGTTGGTGGTGTACAGGTTCTGCCGTAGTGCGTCATCAGAAGGTGTGTGCGTAACGGTACGCCATGCACCGGCATGTATATATTACCAGCGCCCACCCCGCGCAGGCGGTCAAGGGCACCGATGATTATGCCGCCAGTTTGCGCCCAAAGCAGCCCAGAGCCCGAAAGAGCAACGCAGAGCTCGGATGGCAACGCAGAGCTCGAAGGGCAACCCAGAGCTCAGGGGGCAACGCACCGCGCGTAGCCTGGGCGAGGCTAGAGCGCCGGGCGCTTACCCATGATGTCGCTACCCACGCGCACGCAGGTCGAGCCCCAACGCACCGCCGCCTCCAAATCCCCGCTCATGCCTGCGGAAATCTCGGTCGCATGCGGCACCTGCTCACGCACCAGCGACGCCAGTCCGTAGAGCTTCTCAAAGGCCTCATCCGGGTCCATGCCCAGCGGCGCCACCGCCATCACACCACCGCAGCGCAGATGCTCGTGGTTCTCGATGCGCTCCACCAGCTCCAGCAGCTCGGAGGCGCTCGTACCGCCGCGCGCGCCCTCAGCGGCGTGCCCAGCCGTCGCGACCTCCGCCAGGGACACCTGCACCAGGCAGGTCAGCGCGCCCTGCTCCGCCGCCGCGGGTGCGGGCGCCTCCCCCGCCTCGAAGCGTGCCAGCTGGTTCGCGTACGCCTTCGCCAGCGCATCCGCCAGGGAGGGGCGGTCCACCGAATGCACGCTGGAGGCGTACTTGACCACGGACTTCGCCTTATTCGTCTGTAGCTGGCCAATAAACGCCCAGTGCGGGGGCTGCACCTCACGCTGAGCGCAGTAGGCGGCAAGCTCACGAGCCTTCGCGCTCGCCTCCTGGTCGCGGTTCTCACCGAAGAGGGTCACTCCCCCATCCAGTAGTGCCGCCGCGTCGGAGGCGGGGAAGAACTTCGTGACCGTCACCAGCTGCACCGGGGCGCTCGCCTCGGTACGCACGGCGCTATGATCCTGCTCCGCGGCGCGGATACGCTCAAGCACGCGGCGATAGTTCTGCAGCAGCTGCTCGGCGCGTTCGGGAGTGTAGTGCAGGTTCGGTTCTTCTACGTTCATTTCAGACATCTTTTCTCTCCTTCAGCGCCTCTACGCGGCGGGCTCTTCCAGCTTCTCAACCCATACCAGACCCGCGATGCGGCCCGGCTTCTCACCGCGGTTCGTGAACCCGCGATGCGAATACACCTCGGGCTCCTCAAACGTGCACTGCGCACAGTCCATGCTCACCTGCACGCCCGCATCCTCCAGCACGGCGCGGGCACCGGCGGGCAGATCCAGGCCGGGAGTCTGCTGGCTGGTCACCGAATGCACCTGCGGAATCAGTTCGGTGGACTCGGCGCGCATCGCCTCGGGCACCTCGTAGCAGCTACCGCAGATGCTCGGGCCCAGCCACGCGGTAATTTTCTCCGCACCGAGCTGACGCATCCGCTGCACGGTCTGCTGGAGTACGCCGTCGAGCAGGCCGCGGCGGCCAGCGTGAGCCACCGCCAGAATCGGTTGCCAGTTCGCGACCCGCTCACCCACCAGCACCACGGGGATGCAGTCCGCCACCATAATCGCCAGGGGCACGCCCTCACAGCTGATAGCGGCATCGGCAACCGGCGAGTTCTCCAGCACCGCGCGGGCACGCTCAACCGTACGCTCCTCGGGGGCACCGGGCGCGTAGGATTCCACCGCGTAATCTTCCGGGTAGGCAATCTGCACACCGTGCACCTGGTTCAGGTAGAAGAACGGATCAGTACCCAGCGCCTCCTCCAGGGCGGCACGGTGGTTGAGGGTACGCACCAGGGAGGCGTCGATGCCGCCGCCGAGCTCATCGTCCACGTGCAGGCCCAGATTGCCCGCCGCGCGGGAGGTGAAGCCCACCCGCACACGCCAGGGGCCCAGGGTGAGGGTATCGGCAGAGGCAAGTAGCGAAGTTTTGGGGTTATCGCTCATCTTCTATTCCTTATCAGATGTCAGCGGGTATAACGGCGGGTATAGCAAAGGGGAGCCGAGAACAGCACAATGTGCGTGTTTCTCAGCTCCCCTATAGCTTCATAAGACTCTCAGCCGTGCAACGCTTAGGCGTTCACAGCCGGGCAGACTACTTCAGGAAGTCAGGGACGTCCAGGGTGTCGCGGCGAGCCGGAGCTTCCTCCACAACCGGGGGAAGGTCAACGTCGAAGCCAGCAGCGCCGGTGGAAGCCGGAGCAGCAGCGGGTGCGTTGTAGCCGTAGCCGTTAGCAGCCGGAGCAGCGGTGGAACCGCCGAAGGATGCCTGGGTGCGCTGAGCCTGGGTAGCTGCAGCGGTGGAAGCGTTGGAGTTGGTCTCCGGGTTCACTGCGTCGAAGCCAGCAGCAATCACGGTCACGCGAGCCTCATCGCCCAGTGCGTCGTCAATAACCGCGCCGAAGATGATGTTTGCGTCGGGGTGAGCAACTTCCTGAACCAGGCGTGCAGCCTCGTTGATCTCGAACAGACCCAGGTCGGAGCCACCCTGAATGGACAGCAGAACGCCGTGTGCGCCGTCGATGGATGCTTCCAGCAGCGGCGATGCGATAGCCAGCTCAGCTGCCTTCACTGCGCGGTCCTCACCGGATGCCGAGCCGATACCCATCAGAGCCGAACCTGCACCCTGCATGACAGACTTAACGTCAGCGAAGTCAAGGTTGATCAGGCCGGGGGTGGTGATCAGGTCGGTAATGCCCTGCACACCGGAGAGCAGAACCTGGTCAGCGGACTTGAATGCGTCCAGCATGGAGACGTTACGATCCGAAATCGACAGCAGTCGGTCGTTCGGAATAACGATCAGGGTATCAACCTCATCGCGCAGAGCGGCGATACCGGTCTCAGCCTGGTTGGAGCGGCGGCGGCCTTCGAAGGTGAAGGGGCGGGTCACCACACCAATGGTCAGAGCGCCGAGGGAGCGGGCAATACGTGCCACGACGGGTGCGCCACCGGTACCGGTGCCACCGCCCTCACCTGCGGTCACGAAGACCATGTCTGCGCCCTTGAGGACTTCCTCAATTTCCTGCGCGTGATCCTCGGCTGCCTGACGGCCAACCTCGGGGTTTGCGCCCGCGCCAAGACCGCGGGTCAGCTCACGACCAACGTCCAGCTTAACGTCTGCATCGGACATCAGCAGAGCCTGAGCGTCAGTGTTGATAGCAATGAACTCAACGCCGCGCAGACCAACCTCAATCATGCGGTTGACTGCGTTGACGCCACCGCCGCCGATACCAACGACCTTGATGACTGCCAAGTAGTTCTGGGGAGTTCCAGCGTCCATGTATTCCTCGATTGTTCCGTGTTCCAGCTTCGGAAGACCCGCAGCTTAATCTAAGCCTGAAGGTTTCCTCTAAAGAATGACTTTATCTGCTAGGATACCAAACTGTTTTTGTCGGTTCCTAGTCACACAGCGCAATTACCCCCTCTTTTTGTGGATTTCACACAAAAAGGGAGGATAAAGCGCCTGAATGGTTCCCCTAACGGGTCACCGGTACGCGCGGGGCAGACACGTCATAGACGGTCACCTTCTGCGTCTGTGCCTCGGAAGAATTCTCCTCCTGAGCACGCTTGGCAATAGCCTGGCGCAGGGAGAGCAAGACCTTAGCCTTCAACTCGCTCTCTTCAGCGGTTCCCCACTGCACCGTAGTATTATCCCTCAAGGTTAGAGTGATACTTGAGGTTGAGGTGGCGCCGGCTTCCTTAACCTGAGCTAGAAGCTCAGAGGGCATCGCCGAAAGCGCGGTAGAAATAGTGCGAAACTCAGCCGAAGTCTGCGGGTCATCACCGCTGAAACGCACCAGCGGCACCGAAGTATCAGGCTGAGTCGCCGACTCCAGCAGGCTCACACCATCACTATCAACAGTATGGTACGTATCGCCCTGCTTCACAACCGCAACCGCGGTACGCTCCTTCAGGGTCACCACCAGCTCATGCGGCGGACGGCTCTCCACCTGCACGCTACGAATCACATTATCCTGCCCAATCAGCTCACGCACCTTCTTCTCGTCAATGCGAGTGAGCGGAACACCGCGCAGAGGCTCCAGCTTCTGCTCCACCTGACTGGTTTCCAGCAGGGATGCGCCGTGCACCGTAATCTTCTGAGTCGCCAGCAGGGGCGAGAAGAAGACCAGCACCACGTACAGCACCGCAATAATAGCCAACGCCGAGGCAGTGTACAGCAGCTTACGGGCACGAGTCAGAGGCGCACGCTCCTTACGGGGGCGCTCCTCAGCACGCAGACCGTCCAGACCCGGATCCTGACGCAGACGCTCACGCTGAGCCTGACGGCTCGCACGCTCGCGTTCCTTCTCAATCTCCGCGGCACGCTGCTGCTCACGCTCAGCACGCCAACGACCAAAGCGGCTCGCGGGGCGAGGCTCTTCAGCAGCCTTCTCCCCCGCCTTATCGGCGCTCTTGTCGGCGCTTTCTTCAGTCTTCGGAGCGGCAGACTCTTCGCGAGATTCAGCAGAACCAGCAGACGCCTTGCCAGCGGTGGACACCGACTTCTTGTCAGAACCCTTATCGCTATCCTTGCCTACGCTCTTCTCCGACTGCGAGGACGCGACCTGAGCAGATGCAGTCTTAGAAGATGCAGTCTTAGACGAAGAATCCTCAAACGCCTCAACATCAAACAGCACGGGAGCGTGCTCAACCTCAGACACGGTACGACCGGTCATCAGCGCCGAACGCACCGAATCCTTCAAAGACTGCGCCGAAGAATGAACCGCCGCAGCGCTCTTGGAAGCCGAAGAATCAGTACCGTGCTGAGCAGAAGCCTTATGCACCACAGGCTTACGGGGCATGTGCCGCACAGAGCTCGAAGGCTGAGTAGCGGCAGAGCCGGCAGATACCCCAGAAGAGGCAGGCTGGGCGGATGCTGCAGGTTTTACAGATTCGGCAGCCTCTACGGTCTTTGCCGCCTGAGGCTGAGCTACCTGAGGCTGCACGGACTTAGCCTGTACCGCCTCAGCCGGTGCCACCTCAGTCTGCACATTCTCAGGTGCCTGCTGGGCACGCAGACGAGCACGCGAACGCGGGGCCTTCGGCGCGCGCGAGGAGGAACGCCCCTCCGAAGAGAGACCAGAACTCATCGGCACAGCCTAAGCCTCCGACTTCTTCGACTCGCCACCGTGACGGATTTCCAGGGACTCCAGCAGACGCGCGCCCAAAGCGGTCACGTCGCCAGCGCCAACGGTCATCACAATATCGCCAGCCTGAGCGCAGGTCACAATATCCTCAATAGCGTCCTCAGCGGTAGCGTAACGAACCTCAGAGAAACCAGCACCGGTAATCAGCTCACTGGTCACACCCTCAATCGGCAGCTCACGAGCCGGGTAAATATCCAGCACATGAGCACGATCAGCCATCGACAGGGCCTGCGCAAACTCCTTCGCGAACTCGCGAGTACGCGAGAACAGGTGCGGCTGGAAAATCACGTACAGGTTGTGGCCATCAGCCACGGTACGGCCGGTCTCCAGAGCGCGGAACACCTCGGTCGGGTGGTGCGCATAGTCGTCAAAGACCTTCACTCCGGCAACCTCACCGCGCAGGGTGAAGCGGCGATCAGCGCCCACAAACTCAGCCAGCGCACGAACAATATCGGAAGCCTCGTAACCAGAAATCAACGCCGAGATAAAAGCAGCCGAAGCGTTCAGCTGGTTATGGATACCGGGCACCTTCAGAGCAAGATCCTGCTCACCCTCATAACGCACGCCGCGGCATTCAAAAGACCACGACAGGTGCGACGACGAGGAAGAACCCGCACTGGTAATCTCGCTAATGCGCAGGTCAGCATCCTCAGACTCACCGTAGGTCACCACGGGCACACCCGCCGCACGAGAACGAGCTGCCAACTCAGCCCCGCCCGCATCATCAGCACAGGTCACCACAACACCGTTAGGTGCCAGCGAACCCACAAAACGGTTGAACGCCTCAAAGACACGCTCATCCGTCTCATAGAAATCCAGATGGTCCGGCTCAACATTCGTTACCACAGCAATAGCCGGGCGGTAACGCACAAACGAGCCGTCCGACTCATCAGCCTCAGCCACAAAAATCGACTCCGGACCCTGAGCGCCCAAGTGAGCGTTCGTGCCGCGACCAGCGATCACAGTACCCACCGCAAAGGAAGGCTCCGCACCCAGCTGATCAAACATCACAGAAATCATGGAGCTGGTCGTGCTCTTACCGTGAGTACCGGCAACAGCAACCACCTGAGACTCACCCATCACAGCGGCAAGCGCCTCAGAACGATGCAGTACACGCAGACCCTGCGCGCGAGCGGCAGCAAGCTCCGGGTTATCCTCACGAATCGCAGTAGAAATCACCACGGTATCAACGTCCACAATGTTCTCAGCCTGCTGAGGAACACCCACACGAGCACCCGCAGCACGCAAAGACTCAACAGCAGCCGACTCGGCACGGTCAGAACCGCTCACCGTCACACCAGCCTGCAGCATCAGAGCGGCAATAGCGCTCATACCCGCGCCACCAATACCGATGAAGTGCACACGGCCCAACTCGCTCATCTTCGCACGCTCAGGGAACGGCGGGTTCAGCGGTGCCGGCAACACCATCTCAAGATTCATCAATTCAGTCATTACTTCTCAGCTGCCTTCAATACTGCTTCAGCCATAACGCGCGCCGCGTCACGGATACCAAGTTCATACGCCGCAGCGCCCATACGCTCCAGCTCCTCCGGGTTCGCCATAAGAGCCGGAATCTCACGGGCAAACCAATCACCGGTGACCTCTGCATCCTTCACCAGCAGAGCCGCAGACGCCTCTACCAGAGAACGAGCATTCAGAGCCTGCTCACCATTACCGATGGGAAGCGGCACAAAAATCGCGGGAACACCCACCGCAGCAACCTCACTGACGGTCGCCGCACCCGAACGCACCAGCAGAAGATCAGCGGCAGCGTACACATCCTGCATGCCGTTGCTGAACTCAATCTGACGGTAATTCGGCGCGCTCAACAGCTCACCATTCTCATCCAGAACAGCCTTACCCTTACCGGTAATATGCAGAATCTGGAAGTCCCACTCCGCAAAGTGGTCACGGCACGCCGCCACCGCATTGTTCAGGCTCTGCGCACCCAGCGAACCACCGGTCACAATCACGGTCGGCTTCTGCGGGTCCAGACCCAGGTTGCGGCGAGCCTTCGAACGGTGCGCCTCACGGTTCAGGTAGGCAATCTCATCCTTCATCGGCATACCCACCAGGGTCGCGCGCGGGAACGGAGTATTAGGGAACGCCACACCGGTGAACTTAGCGAACGTGCCACCCAGGCGGTTCGCCAAACCGGGCTTCGCGTTCGCCTCATGAATCACCACGGGAATCTTAGCGCTCAACGCCGACAGGTACGCCGGCGGGCACACGTAACCACCCACACCAACGACCACGTCCGCATCTACTTCTTTGAGGATGCGGCGGGTCTTCGACAGGCCACCAAAGAACTTAGCGGGGAAAGCCAAAGCGGCACGGTTAATGCTACGAGGGAACGCCGCACGAGGAATAAACTCAATATCGAAACCAGCTGCCGGAACCAGCTCGGCTTCCATCTTGTCCGCAGTGCCCAGCATCAGGATCTTAGCGTTCGGTTCAAGATCACGAACCGCACGCGCAATCGCGAGCATCGGATTAATATGACCGGCGGTGCCACCACCGGCGAAGACTATAGAGGGCGCCTTCTTCGTCATAGGTCTTTCTCCCAACACATCGGTACAGCATCATTTTACGCTATCGCACCTGTTCAAAAGAGCGCCCCCGCCATTGAGCTACAACTCAATAGCGAGGGCGTTATCTCATATTCAGCGCATATTCATCACGGGCGGAGGCGCAAGCCGCAACCCACTCCCCCGAACCTCAGCCCCCGAAGCGCAGGCTTCACGGAGCGGGTTCCACGAGGTTTAGCCCTGCTTGCGGGTGTTGCGCTGAGCGGAGTTCCGAGCCGCGCCCTGAGCCGGACGCTGCGCCTGCTGAGCGCCGTTCTTCGGAGCACCATTCTTCGGGGCGCCCTTTGCCTGGGCACCCTGTCGCAGCACCGCCTGACGCTGAGCACCATGTCGAGAATTACCCTGCTGAGGATTACCCTGTCGCTGGGCACGACGCTGACGATCCTCAGGATGCAGCGGCTGCAGACCCGCAGGTAGCGAACCCGACGGACGGTGCTGGGCGCTACGAGGCTGGGCACCGCGAGGCTGCTGCACTCGCTTCTGCGCGGCAGGCTGCTGCGCGGCAGGCTGCTGAGCGGTACGAGGCTGAGCGGGGCTCTGCTGTACAGTCTGCTTCGGCGCCGCTTGCTTCTGTGCGGCGGGCTTCTGGCCCGCAGGCTTCGCAGCACTCACCTTCTGAGCGGTCTGCTTCTGAGCAGCACGAGCCTGCTGACCGGCACGAGGTTGGGCGGAAGCCTTCTTCGGCGCTGCCACCGTCGGTGCAGGCTTCTGCGAGGCCTTCTGCTTCTGCGCTGCGGCCTTCTGCTCCGCCTTCACACGGGCAGCTTCCTCACGAGCCTGCGCCGCCTCCTGACGAAGACGAGCCTCCTCCTCGCGAATATGAGCCTTCTCCTGACGGATACGCTCCTTCTCCTGCTCACGAGCCATACGAGCCAGCTCACGCTGCTGATCCGGCGCAAAACCCAACCAGCGGCGCAACGTACTCTCCGGACCGAAAACAACCTTCAAAGGATTATGTTCCTTCAGCAGGTGACCACCGGCAGCCGCACGAGCTGCCTCCTCCTGATTCAGCACAATCTGCAACGGCGTACGACGATGCCAATCAGCATTCGCACGACGAACCTCACGCACGCTCTGAGTCTCAATATTCGACGGTGCCGTCGCGCCACGCAACGGAGTCTGCCGCGCAAACGCCAACAACAAACCCGCCGCAAACAACGAAGACAACAGCGACGAACCACCATAGGACACAAACGGCAGAGGCACACCAATCACCGGCAAAATACGGGACACCATGCCCATATTGATAATCGCCTGAGAGCTCAGCCAAATCATGATGCCGCCCGTAGCCAAACGCACCAGCGGGTCAGTAGTGCGCAGCATAATACGCACCGCGCAATACACCAGGCCCGCATACAGCAGCAGAACCGCCAGCGTACCCAGCAGGCCCAGCTCCTCACCAATAATGGCGAAAATATAGTCGTTATGCGCCTCAGCCAGGTAGTTATACTTCTGACGCGACTGGCCCAGGCCAACACCCAAGAAGCCGCCGGTCGTCAGCGCCACCTCACCAGAATTCGCCTGGTCACAGTTAGCGTTCGTGCACGAGCCCCAAACACCGAAAATACGAGCCACACGGTTCGCGCTACTGAGAACACCCACCAGAGCCAACACCGCAAACGCGCCGCCAATCTTCAGCAGCGAGCTGCGAGAAGCGCCCGCCAGCCACATCATGCCCACAAAGATAAAGCCGTACACCATGGCGGTACCCATATCGCCACCAAGCATAATCAGCAGCACCAGGGCACCCACACCATAAATCGAGGGGAACAGCGTACGCCAAATACTGCGAGAAATATCGCCGTGACGGCTGTACACCCACGCCAGCCACATAATAATCGCCAGCTTCGAAAACTCCGACGGCTGGATCTGCACGCCGCCGGGGAATTTCAACCAGTTACGGTTACCGTTCACCTCAACGCCAACAACCACCACAGCAAGCTGCATGACCAACGCGGCAATCAGCATCGCGTTCACCACAAACTCCTTGTGGTAAACCCCCACCGGGATACGCGTAATACCCGCCATCGCAATCACGCCAAGCACCAAGAACATGACCTGCGACGAAACCTGCGAGAACGGCGACTGGCCCTGAGAAATCATGGTGACGCTCGAGGCCGACAGCACCATAATGCAGCCAAAAATAGCCAGACCCAAGGTGGTGACCAGCAGCATGACCGGCACATCCCACAGGTCAGCCTTCAAACCACGACGGTACAGCCTATCGGCACGAGCACGGAACGGCGCAGAGAAATCCTCCCAACCGGCTCGCAAAGACGCCCAACGACCACTCGCGGTCGAACGCGCCGAAGAAGCCGAACGCTCCGAAGATGCGCTGGTACTCACATGCCCTCCTATAGGCCTCAACTGCCACGGATTCGTCGTGGCGAATACACGAAAAAGGTTCAGGGGTGGGACACCGTTACCATCCCACCCCCGAGAAGAACCCGCAAAAAGCACCCCGGTCACCCGAGACGCCCCCTGCAGGCAACGTCCTAAGAGTCTGCCAGCTGGGCGGCAACAGCGTTCGCAAACGCATCACCGCGCACCGCATAATTCTTGAACTGGTCCATCGACGCAGATGCGGGAGCCATCAGCACGGTATCACCCGGATGCGCCAGCTCAGCAGCCTTCGCAACGGCCGCGTTCATCACGGCAATGCCGTCCGAAGAATCAGCCACAGCGGCGGTCATATTGTAGGTCGGAACCTGCGGAGCGTGGTTAGCCAACGCCGACTTCAACGCCGCAGTATCAGTACCGATAATCAGCACAGCCTTCAGACGCTGAGCGTGAGTAGCAATCAGCTCATCGTACTCAACACCCTTCGACAGGCCGCCAGCAATCCATACCAGAGACGGGTAGCCGCTCATCGACGCATTCGCGGCGTGAGGATTCGTAGCCTTCGAATCGTTCACCCACATGATGTCGTTCGCGTAGCCCACCAGCTGGTTGCGGTGCGCACCTGTCTTGAAGGAACGCAGGCCCGCGCCCACAGCCTTCGGGTCAATATCAGCCGCACGGCACAGCGCCGCAGCCGCCAGAGCGTTCTCCACGGTGTGCTTCGCGGGCATCTTACCGGGTGCCGGTGCCAAATCCTCTAGAACAGCCAGCTCGTACGCCTCGTTGTAGCGGTTCTTCAAGAAGGCACGGTCCACCATGATGTCCTCAGCCAGGCCGAGCATCGACACGGCGGGCATCTCAGTGGAGCTGAAACCAATCGCGCGAGCACCCTCAATAACGTCCGCGTTCTCGACCATGCGCAGGGTGTCTACATGGTCGGTGTTGAAGATGCAAGCAACCTGAGTGTGCTCGTACACACGTGCCTTATCGGCCTTGTAGGCGTCGAACGAGCCGTGCCAGTCCACGTGATCCTCAGCGATGTTCAGAACCACCGAAGCGTACGGGGACATCGAGTAGGTCCAGTGCAGCTGGAAGCTGGACAGCTCCACCGCGAAGAACTCGTAGGGCTCATCGTCGGCAATGGCGTACACGATGGGCATGCCCACGTTACCCACCTGAATAGACTTCTTACCGGCAGCCTTCAGGATGGAATCAACCATACCCACGGTGGTGGTCTTACCGTTCGTACCGGTCAGGCACAGCCACTTGGGGGTCAGGCAGTCGCTGCGCTCATTCAGGCGCCACGCCAGCTCCACATCGCCCCAAATCTGGATGCGACGCTCGTAAGCGTCCAGCATGACCGGGTGGTCGGGACGCACGCCCGGGGAGGTCACCACAAGCTCGGGTTCCTGACCATCCACCAGGGGCAGTGCACGCATGTGCTCGGGACCAAACAGGCCCTCAACATTACCGTAGGCGTTCTTGTAAATCTCGATGCGCTCACGCTTCTCCGGGGTATCAGCCCCGTCGATGACAACGATATGTGCACCCAGCTGGGCGAGCACATCGGTCACGGCGTCGCCGCTGGTGCCCATGCCCACCACGACCACACGCAGGTTAGCCCAGGGGGCGCCCCAGTGAGTCAGCTCCGCGAGGCGCTCGTTCTCATACACCGGGTTCACCGCAATAGCGGCGGCGTTCGCTTCAATGCGAGCGGCATCCGGCTGTTCATTAGTTGACATTAGTGAATCACTCCAGAAGTCTGCGAGAACCAGTCACCGAAGAACAGCGCCAGGGCAACGAGCACGCAGAGGGCGTTAACAACCCAGAGGCGGAACACGGAGTTCACTTCGCCGCTGCTGACGGTACCGGGGGCAACGCCTCGCTTATCAATTGAGTATTTGCCGTTGACGCCGACCTTCTCCATGTGGTGGTGGAAGGGGGTCATACGGAAGTAACGGTGCGCGTGCAGGGGCTTCTCCCCCGCTGCGACCGAACGCTTACGGCTGGTCTTGAACACGAACTTCTGCACGATCACAGAGAACACTTCCAGCACGGGGATCAGGGCGATGACCAGCAGAAGCAGCTCGGTGCGGGTGAACAGCGCGAAAGCAACCATTGCGCCGCCGAGCGCCAGGGAGCCGGAGTCGCCCATGAAAATCTGTGCCTTCGACACGTTCCACCAGAGGAAGCCAGCCAGCGAACCCACCAGGGATGCGGCAATCAGTGCCAGCGAACCGGGGTCGCGCACATCGTAGCAGGCGGTGCCGGCGCCAGCGGAGCAGGCGTGCACGTACTGCCAAATGCTGATGGTCAGGTAGCCGGAGAAGATGGTCATCATGATGCCGCCAGCCAGGCCGTCCAGACCATCGGTAAAGTTCACAGCGTTCGTACCGGACAGGGAGATGATGGTAATCCACGCAACCATCAGGATGCTACCGAAGACCGCACCCGCCGCGAACAGGTCGATGGGCAGGTCACGTACGAAAGAGATAGCGGTCGACGCCGGGCGAGCACCCGACTCGTTCGGGAACTGGAATGCCAAGTACGCAAAGGGCAGGGTCACGGCCAGCAGACCGATGGTCTTCTGCTTCTCGGTCAGACCCTCGTTGCCCTTATTGCGGAACTTCATGATGTCGTCTGCTGCGCCCACACCGAGCATGCCCAGGGTGAAGGCGATGGTCAGCCACGCGGTCGCGGTCGGTACCGGCGCGGTACCAAAGAGCAGGGCGCTCACCGCCAGGGTCAAGAAGTAGGCGAGAATCGCCGCGGGGATGAAAATCAGACCCGCCATGGTGGGGGTGCCCGCCTTATGCTGGTGGGCTGCCGGGCCTTCCTCACGGATGAGCTGGCCAAGCTTGAGGGACTTCATCTTCTTGATGAACACCGGCAGCGCGGTGAGGGAGATGAGGAATCCGAAGATTCCAGCAATCAGCACGGTAATCATAAAGCGCTACCCTTCGTTCGTGGTCTGTTCGGTCGAAGTACGGTCATGGTCGGCGTTAGTTGCGCTGTCCAGGTGAGCGGCAAGGTGGTCGCTCAAGTCGGTGGTCTCAACGAAGTCACCGGCAGAAAGCCAGGTCGGCGCCTGCTCTTCCTCAGCGCCGAAGGTGTACTCGGCGAAAGCAACCTGGTCACCCAGAATGCCCAGCTTCGCACCGTTCGAGGACTTGAAGAGCACAATGTCACCGGGGCGAACCTCGGCGCGCAGAATCTGCTCCGCCTCTTCCGGGGTCTGCACCCAGGTTGCCTCGTTACCCCAGGAGCCTTCCAGGTGAGCCGCATTGTAGGTGGGCTTCGTCTCGTCGCCCACAGCAATCAGCTTGGAAATGTTCATGCGCACCACGAGGCGGCCGATGCGGTCGTGCTCCTCCACGGAGGCGTCGCCGAGCTCCAGCATGGCGCCCAGAACAGCCCAGGTGCGGTGGGGCTGGCCGGTCGCCGGGTCAACGGTGCGGCCCAGCTGCGCCAGGGTGCGCAGTGCCGCCGCCATCGACTCGGGGTTCGCGTTGTACGCGTCGTTAATGACGGTCACGCCGTCGGCACGGTCGGTGCGAGCCATACGCCACTTCGAAGTTGCCGCCGCCTTATTGAGCGCGCGAGCAATCTTCTCACCGGAAATACCGCTGTTGTAGGCGACGGTCGCCGCAGCCAGCAGGTTGTGCACGTGGTGCTCACCGATCAGCTGCGAGGAAATCTCGTACTCGCTACCGTCGGGCAGGCGCAGAGTGAACTCGGGGCAGCCAGCGTCGGTGGTGCGCAGGTTCAGCGCCGCCACGTAGCGTTCGTAGGGCTGGCCGTTCGCGTCGGTCTTCTCGCCCACGCCGAAGTACGTAATGGGTGCAACCGAACGCGACGCCATGCGTAGCACGCGCTCATCGTCAGCGTTCAGAGCCAGGGAACCGGTCGGCTGAACGCCCTCAGCCAGCTCACCCTTAGTGCGCTCAATATTGTCCACACCGCCGAACTCGCCAGCGTGCGCGGTACCAACCTTCAGGATTGCACCGTGGTCGGGGTGCGCAATATTCGCCAAGTACTCGATGTTACCCACGTGGTCCGCACCCATCTCAATGACCAGGTAGCGGGTGGACTCATCCGCACGGAAAACGGTCAGGGGCACGCCCACCTCACTGTTGTAAGAGCCGACCGGGGCAACGGTCGGGCCCTCCGGAGTGAAAATGGCGGCAAGAAGGTCCTTGGTGGTGGTCTTACCGGCAGAACCGGTAATACCGATAACGGTCAGCTCGCCCTGAGCGCGCATCTGCTCAATGGAGTAGCGCGCCAAATCGCCCATCGCCAGCACCACATCGGGCACCTGGATGCTCGGGTACGGCACGCCCTGCTCGTCGAGTACTTCACGCTCGACCAGTGCCAGGGTCGCGCCCTTCTCAAACGCCATGGGGATGAACCTGTGGCCGTCAGTGACCGCACCGGGCTTCGCCACGAACAGGGTACCGGTCTGCACCTCGCGGGAGTCGGTGGTGGCGAAGTCTGCGTACACCTGCTCCTCACGGCCCTCCAGGCCGATAGCGGTGCCGCCGGTTGCCTCAATAATCTGGGCGGCGCTGAGCTTAATCATTCTTCACCATACCTTCAGCGGTCTTAGAGTCACTTTCATCGAGCATGCGCTGGTAGTCAGGCAGAATCTCGAAACCGTACGCACGCAGGGCACGGGCGGTTTCAACGCGGTCGTCCAGGGCGATATCCACGCCGTCAACATCCTGTTCGGTTTCGTGGCCGCGGCCAGCAATCAGGATGGCATCATGCTCGCCCGCCAGGGCAATTGCCGCATCAATAGCGGCGGCACGCGGAGAAATATTCAGGATCTGGGTGGCTCGGCGGTTCTCAGCCTTCTGCGCGCCCTCCTCAACGGCGGCACGAATCGGAGCCGGGTCCTCACCGTGCGGATCATCATCAGTCACAACCACAATATCTGCGTACTGTGCCGCAATCGCACCCATAATCGGGCGCTTGAGCTGGTCACGCTCACCGGTCGCGCCGAAAACAATCATGACCTTGCCGTCGCCGGGGCGGTCCATCGCCTCCAGGGCACGGGTCAGGCCGTCAGGGTTGTGGGCAAAGTCCACAATCGCGTGCGGAGCCAAAGAAATCAGCTGCATACGGCCCGGCACCACCGGAGTCAGAGCCGAACCGGACGCCAGCTCGGGCAGCAGGCGCTCACGCTCAGCAGAGTCAGTGTCCAGGTACGCCATGAGCGCCGCCAGCGCGGCATTCGAAACGTTAAAATCAGCGGGCAGACCGGTGTAACATTCAATGCTCTCACCGGCACCATTAGCCACGTGGAAGCGGTGGCCCAGGCCCTCACGCTGAACCTTCACCACAGCCCAATCGCGGGCACCAAACTCTGCGGGCACCTCAGCCAGGCCGGTACCTCGAGCAGTTACCAGACGGTGAACCTGCTGCGCACCCATCTGCTCGCAAGCGGCGGAGAACATCTTCTCGCCCCACTCGTCATCAGCAGTAATCACAGCCAGCTCGGCACGTTCGGGGGTGAACAGCTGAGCCTTCGAGTCGAAATAATGCTCCATAGTGCCGTGCAAATCCAGGTGGTCCTGGGTCAGGTTCGTGAAGCCAGCAACCGCATACTTCACGCCGTCCACACGGTGGTAATCAATCGCGTGCGAGGACACCTCCATCGCCGCGCAACGCACCTGATGCTGACCCATAATCGTCAGCAGAGAATGCACGTGAGGAGACTCCGGGGTGGTCATCTTCGAAGGAACCGACACACCATCAATCAGAATCTGAATAGTGCCAATCAGACCCGTCTTCACACCCAGGCCGGTGCGGAACACCGACTCCAACATGTAGGTGGAGGTGGTCTTACCGTTCGTACCGGTCACCGCGTAACGGTGAGTAGCGGGGAACGAAGCCGAACCATAAATCAGCGCAGCCAACGGACCAACGTACTCGCGCAGGTTCTCAGTCACCAGGAGCGGCACCGGCGCCTCACCCAGCAGTTGCGCACCGGCAGCATCCGTCAAAATAGCGGAAGCACCCAGATTCAACGCGGCCTCAGCAAACTGCGCACCGTGCACCTTCGCACCGGGCAGAGCCACGTACAGGTCCTGCGGGCGAACACCTCGGGAGTCCATGCTAATACCGGTAACCTCAACGGAATCACCGGATTCAGAACCCTGAACGCCACTAGCCAGCTGGGAACTCACCTGAGCACCCAATCCCTGCAGATGTTCGCGAAGGTGCGCCAAACTCACCGGGCGCACAGAATTCGGGCGCAGAGTCTGAGCGTCGCCGCCCAGCAGGTTCTGGCCGGGTGCGTGAGATGCGGTATCCATCGTCCTTCTTTCCTCTCCGCTGTCCGAAGCGGTGAGCTCTGTATGGTCAATGCGCTCAAGGCACACAGGGTCATTCAATATTCTACGGGCTTTAGGCTTCGACAGGTGTTCAGTACCGGCGCTTCTTCATCACGAATCAGCTACCGGGAACCTCTCCCCCGCTCGCCTTTAGCTCGTCTTATTGGGGCTATCCTCAGCAAAAAGCGGAATCAACTCCGGTTCACCGGTAGAACGCGGCACATTATAGGTGTGCAGGGTCTTCTCCATAATCTTGGAGAACTCAGCCGTCGTACCGTTCGCACCCACGCTACCCTCAGGACGCTGCATGGTCACCGCCACCAAGAACTGCGGGTTCTCAATCGGCGCCACACCAATAAAGGAGGTCGTGTTGCCGTCGTAGCCGCCCTTCTCACTCGGAGTTTCCGCAGTACCGGTCTTACCGCCCACGCGGTAGCCGGTCACCTTCGCCGGACGGGCGTGGCCTTGCTCCACCACATTCTCCATGAGAGTCAGGCAGGAAGCGGCAGTCTCCTCGCTGACCATGCGTTCGCCAGGCTCTACGGCACGCTTATGTTCGGTACCGTCGGCGTCAATGATCGCGTCCACAATGCGCGGCTTCAGACGAACGCCCTTATTGCCCAGCGCCTGGAAAATCATGGCGGTCTGCAGCGGAGTCTGCGCAACACCCTGACCGAACAGCACAGTGTACTGCTGACGGCCATCCCAATCACGCCAATCAGCGATTATACCCTGCTCCTCACCGGTCAGCTCAATGCCGGTAAACTCGCCGACGCCGTACTTCTTCAACCAGTTGTAGCGCTCTTCCTTGCTGAGCTTCTGACCGACCAGCACCGTACCGGTGTTCATCGAGTCATGAATAATGCCCGAGAAAGTACGCCGCTGCGCCCCGTGCTCAAACGCATCCTTGAAAGTCTGGCCGTCAATCGTGAGGGTCGCGGGCACATCATACACACTAGTCGGAGTCGTCAGGCCCTGCTCAATCAACGCAGAAGAAGTCAGCATCTTCTCGGTCGAACCGGGCTCCACGTTCTGCGAAATAGCGCGCGGAGTCATATCCGCCGCATCCTCAATGGTTGCCGCACCCGGGTCCATCGTGGAGGAATCAGCAAGAGCTAAAATCGAGCCGTCACGCACATCCATAACAATGGCGGTACACCACTCAGCCTTCAGCTCCTCAGCGCGGGCACGCACCACCTGCTGCGCAAAATACTGCACGTCACGGTTAATGGTCAGACGAATATTCTTACCGTCCACCGCCAGGCGCTGCTCTTCCTTCGCCACGGGGATACGCACACCATCAGCACTAATCTCATAGGTGCGCTCACCGGGGGTACCGGCAAGCTCCTTCTCGAAGACACGCTCAATGCCCACCGAGAAGTTACGGGAAACCGTACCGCCCTTACCGTTGCCGTCAGCCTCTTCAACAATGTTGTACTTGCCGACCACAGAGCCGCCCACACTACCGTTGGGGTACAGGCGCTGAGAGAACGCCTCACCGTAGATGAAGGGCGCACCCAGCGCATCAATCTTATTGAAAATCTCCGGGGTGATATTTGCCTTAATCACCGAGTACTTGGAGGTGCCATCCAGCTTAGACTTGATGAACTCGTCGGTAATGCCCGGGTCAACGGTCTTGAGAATATCGACCATCTCGTACACCAGCTGGTTGGGGGTGACCTCAATCTTCTGGGTGCGGTCCTCGTTGTAACGCTTGAAGGTCGCCACGGCACTCTGGTCAGCGGTCAGGTTATAACGCTGCACAGTGCGCGCCATAACGTTGCCGTTGATATCGAGAATCTGACCGCGCACAGCCGGAAGCACCTGCGAGCGCAGACGCTTCTGACGGGACGCATTCGCCACCGCACCGGGGTCAAAGCCCTGACGGATAAACAGGTTCGCACCGATAACGCCCAGAGCGCAGGTGGCAGCGGCGCCGGCGACAAAGCCACGGCGGGTCAGATCCGGCTGACCGGATGCCGATTCGTTCGCGTTCTTACGCGCGTCGGAGCTCATGCGGTGGTCCTTTCGCTGGTCTAGTCTATCGGTGATGCTGTGCATCCTGTGGTCAATGGTGTTTATCGTGCAGCCTGGCTTGCTGCGGGGCTAGCGGCTGGGCTCGCCGCGGGCTGCTGAGCGGCGCTCGGGGCGGCGGATGCAGCCGGGCTGGCAGGTGCGCTATTCGCCGGTGCGGGGTTGGCCTGCTGGGCGGGGCTCGCCGAGGCGCTTGCAGATGCCTTAGCCGCCGCGCTCGCCTGGCCGTGGCGCTGCTGAACGGACTTGTCCGCATCCACAATGCCCTTGGCGTAGCTTTCGTTCGAGCCGGCCGCCGGAGGCGCAATCAGGTTCTCCTGTTTGTTTCCCTCAGCACCGGTCGGGCTTGCCACCGGGGCGGGGGTGCCCTCAATCGTGGAGGACTGCAGGTTCAGGGTCGCCTGCGAAGAGCTCACAAACATGCCCAGGGTACTGGCGCGTATCGCCAAATCCTGCGGGGCTTCCTTGAAACCAATCTCCTGCTGCAGCGCCTGGTTCTCCTGCACGAGGCGCTGTTCCTGCGCGCGCAAATCCACCATGTCGTACTGTCGGGTCACAATCAGCACGTTAAGCAGCAGAATAAAAATCAGGGTCAGCGGAATTGCCGCAAAAACAGCGAGCATGGTGGGCGGGCTGAGCTTACGGGCTCGGCGGCGCACAGTGGACAGCGGGTTACGCTGCTTAGGCTTCTCTTCTCGGGTCTCTTCGGTGCGGGCTACCGCACGGACGCTCGAGGGCACACGGCTCGCGTTCGTCGAGGTGCGCTTACCGCCGTGCGAAGCAGCGGTGCTGGCGGGGCGGACCACCGGCTGAGAGGCGGTGGCCGGCTCCAGACGCGCGGCGCGGGTACGGCCGGAGTGGGCCCGGGTGGAGGCGCGGCCCGCCCCGGTAGTGCCGCCAGTAGAGCCAGTAGAGGATGCGCGGGTAGAGCCAACGGCGCCGGGGGTGCCGGCGGCAGGGCGCGAGGAACCGGCGCGTCGACTCCGCGGGGCGCCCTGGGTGCGGGTGGGGCGCTGGGATGCGTGCTGGGTGCTCACTCTTCTTCGCTTTCTGTCTTCTACTTGGCGGGGATGCGGATCTTCTCGGCGGCGCGCAGCTTGGCGCTGGCGGCGCGGGAGTTCTGTTCGATTTCCTCGTCGGTAGGCGGTTCGGCGCCTCGGGTAATGATTTTGACGGTGGGCTTGTGCTCTTCAAGCTCTACCGGGAAGCCCTTGGGTGCCTTGGAGGTTGCCTCCGCGGTCAGTGCTCTCTTGACGATTTTGTCTTCGAGGCTGTGGTAGCTCATGGCGACGAATCGACCACCGAGGTTGAGCGCCTCCAGGGCTGCCGGTACGGCGCGTTCGAGGGCTTCCAGTTCGTGGTTCACTTCGATGCGCAACGCCTGGAAGGTGCGCTTGGCGGGGTGGCCGCCGGTGCGCTGCGCGGCGACGGGCACAGCCTTCTGGATAATGCGCACGAGCTCACCGGTGGTTTCCAGGGGCGTGTTGGCGCGGGCGGTGCAGATGGCGCGGGCGATACGCGATGCGAACTTCTCTTCGCCCCAGTTGCGGATAATACGGCGCAGCTGGTCTTCGCTGTATTCGTTGACAACAATACGGGCGGTGAGCTCGTCTTCGGAGTTCATGCGCATGTCCAGGGGCGCATCGTAGGAGTAGGCGAAGCCGCGGGTGCGTTCGTCCAGCTGCATGGAGGAGACGCCCAAGTCCATCAGGATGCCGTCGATGCCCTGCACGCCAGCGGCTTCCATGGCGCAATCAATTTCGTCGTAGACAGCGTGGACGGGCACGAAGCGGTCACCGAAGCGTGCCAGGCGCTCACCGGCGATGGCGTGTGCCTGCAGGTCACGGTCAATACCGATCAGCACAAGGTTTTCGAAGCGTTCAAGCAACGCCTCAGAGTGGCCGCCCATACCGAGGGTGCCGTCAATAACGTAGGCGGTGCCGCGCTCCTCGACGGCGCGTTCAATGCCGGGTGCCAGCAGGTTAATGCAGCGGTCCAGCATGACGGGCACGTGGCGTTCGCTGGCTTCACGCTGGGAGAGGTTCTCAATGGATGCGCCGGGGGCCTTGGCGGCAGTACCGGAGTCGGTCGTACCGGTTTCGGGGGCGTGTTCTACGCTCATGGGTGCTCCTGTGAGAGTTTGTCCTGCGGGAAGGCTTACGGAAGAGTGGTGCGGGTGCTAGAGATGCCGGGGCGGTAGCCGTCGCGCCAGCAGAATGCCGGTTAGAGTAGCGGACTGAACGGGTCCTCATCGAGGGAGGCAAATTCAGCTTCGGTGCGGGCGAGGTATTCCTCCCAAGCGGCTGCATCCCAGATTTCTGCGCGGGTACCGGATCCGATGACGACGAGGTTGTCGGTCAGTCCTGCGTATTGGCGCAGTATCGGCGGGATGGTGATACGTCCCTGCTTGTCGGGCAGTTCGTCTGAGGCCCCTGAGAGGAAGACTCGCAGGAAGTCTCGGGCGGCTCGTCCGGGTAGGGGCGCGGTGCGCATCCGTTCGTGGATGCGTTCAAATTCTGCGGCGGGGAAAACGTACAGGCATCGTTCTTGACCGCGGGTCAGAACGAGGCCTGCTGAGAGTTCCTCACGGAATTTGGCGGGAAGGATGATGCGTCCTTTGGCGTCCATTCGTGGTGAGTAGGTACCTAGGAACATTCACTTCACCTCCCCGATGTGTGCCGTTGCGCTAAAGTCTGCGGGAGCGGGGTTGCTCCACAATCCTTGGAGGTGCCGGTGGCGGGGTGTGCCGGGCCGGCGCCTCCGCCGCGTGTTTGAGGGCACGGCGATAGGACTGACTTTCAGCTTTCCTCTCCACTTTACCCCACTTTCCACCACCTACCCCACCCGGCAGAGTATCTTTTAGTGTTTTTATGCTCTCTTCTGCATTTTTAACGCTGACGCACAGCTTCTACACAGCTTCGGGCGTGTGTGCTCAGTGCTCCGCCCTCAGCATGATTGCCACGCCCAGGCTCAATGACGGGGCTAGTTTCAGGGGGTTAGTTTTGGGGGGGTAGTTTCAGGGTTTGGCGTGCTCTGCCCACCAGCCCCTCATACTTCCATCTCTCACCAGTTCGGGCATACTCGCTAGTTCGGGTATAGTCACTAGTTCTTTGGGCATAGAAAAAGCGGAGGTAAGAGAATTCTTACCTCCGCTTGATCAGTCTTGAGTTTTGAGATTTTCGCATCGGGGGTCAGCCCTATAAGCTGGGCCGCGAAGCTTCTGCACCCTGAATACTTTAGAACTGAACGCTTTAGACCTGACCGTTATTACGCTCATCCCAACGGTCCTCCAGGCGGTTCATGAAGGAAGAGCGTTCCTTCTGCTCACGCTGACGCACACGGGCTGCGCCTTCTGCCTTACCGCCGAGAAAGGAATCTACCGGGGTCTTCTTGCTGGTGGTTGCGAAGTACACGCCACCGGCCGCAAAGAGGAAGCCGAATACACCCAGCCAAATCATGTTAGATGCGACCGCACCAATAATGATGCCCAGGCCAATGAGAACGAAGAGAATACCGAGAGCCAAGTGGCGAGCGCTAAAGACCGGCGCGGTATTGCCGGTTGAAGACATGGAGGAGGCAAAGTGCGGATCCTCATTGCTCATGAGTTCTTCGAGCTGGTCCAGAACCTTCTGTTCACGCTCGGACAGTGCCATCGTTTTCTCCTTTGAGGTGTCTCTACTCAAGATGACGTCGGTATCAACCGGGTTAGCTAGTGTATCAGCTGGCGCGGTGAGCGCTTCTTCTCGGTCGTATATTTCCCATCGTACCGCGCCGGATGGGGTTGGCGCATTCTTTTTCGGTCAGAAGCTCTTTATGTCTTTCTCCCGCCTTCTGCGGAAGTGTTCCTCGCCCGCACTTTGTGAGTAACCGGCTACGATATAGCCGCTGACCATGCTATGGCCCAAGCTATATCGGCTCCCCAGTTGTTGCCCCTCAGCTATTCCTTATTGTGGCTCTTTTCTTCGATATTCTTCTCTTCGATATTCTTCTCAGGCGCGGTAACTCCGGAGGCGGGTTTGAGGCTTTCCTGCGAGTACTTGCGGTGAATGGCGTCCATGACGTGCTCCACCTCGGACCATCTGCCGCTTTTCACGAGGCGAGCACCAGACCCTAATTGAGTACCAGAGCCCGGGCGAATACCAAACCCTGTGCGAGTACCGTTCTGCGAGCTATTACCTACTCCCCCACCGCCTCGTTGTGCGGAGGCCACTTGTGTGGAGGTGATTTTTGCGGAGCTGGTTTGTGCGGAGCGTGAGCTTGCCCCGCTCTCGATGGAGTCGAAGAGGGTTTGTTGCACCCCGTCTTCTGCGCGGGCGAGCTTTTCGGCGCGCACTCCGATAAGTCGCAGGGCGCGGGGCGCATCCTGCCCTACCAAGATTCCATCTGCGCGCAGGGCTTCCACCGCCAGAGAGGCAATCTGCATGCCGGAGTCCACGGGCACGTTCAGGGCAATAGCTCGGGTGTGCGTTTCGAAGGTACTGTAGCGAATTTTGAGGCTGAGCCCTCCGGCGAGTTTACCGGCGGTGCGCAGGCGCTTTCCCAGCTTGAGACTCAGCTCCCGAATAGCAGCGCTGACCTCCCGAGCATCGGTCGTATCCGTCTCGAAGGTGTGCTCGCCACCCATGCTTTTCTCTTCGCGTTCGGTGATCACGGGGCGCTCGTCAATGCCGCGCGCCATGGCCCAGAGGTGCTCGCCCTGGGCGGTGCCGAAGCGTTCTTTGAGCCAGTCCAGGCTCATGGACCTCATCTGGGCGATGGTGTGAATACCGTATCGGGAGAGCTGCTCGGTGCTTTTCGCACCCACTCCCCACAGGTCGGAGACTTTTCTCGGGTCAAGAAATTCTTGAACGCGCTCGGGCGGAATGACCCACAGCCCGTTCGGTTTACTACCGGTGGACGCCATTTTGGCGAGTAGTTTATTGGGCGCAACCCCCGCGGAGGAGGGCAGGGAGAGTTCCTGCGCGATGCGGTCGCGAGCGCGCTGCGCCAGGGCGACGGGGTCTTGGCCGTGCAGGTAGGCGCCGGTTAGGTCCACGAAGGCTTCATCCACGCTGACCTGCTCAACGTAGGGGCTCAGATCATGCAGGATTGCCATGACGGCGCGGGAGTAGTGCCGGTAGTCGCCGCGCAGCGGCAGGACGGTGGCGTTGGGACTGAGGTTCCGGGCGCGGCTGAGCGGCATGCCGGAGCGCACTCCGTGAGCGCGCGCCTCGTAGGAGGCGGAGCAAACAACTGAGCGGGGCCCCAGGGGCGCCACGATGATGGGTTCGCCGCGCAGAGCTGGGTTTTCGAGGAGTTCGACATTGACGAAGAAGGCGTCCATGTCCAGGTGCATAATGACGCGGCCATTCCTTGCACCACTGTTCCTCACACCGCCGTTCTTTGCACCGCTGCTCTTGCCGGTTCGTGCCTGCCCCATGTCGCCTCCTCTCATAGCTTCTACGCCCACCTACCGAAAATATAGCACATTTCTACGAAAAATAGAGGCAATATATCGTAAACGTATTCGTAAATGCGTTCTCTTGGGCTTTTCTCCACTAAGCTAGAAGAAGTGCACACCGCACCCCATCAGGACCGTACACAGCGACCATCAGCGAGGATAGTATGACTCCCCCTTCTCCCTCCGGAGCACCCACTCCCCAGGCGACCGAGAGCCTCACCGTAGCGGCGCCGAATATCCCGGCGGCTTCTGCGCACCTTGCTGAGCGTATTGCTGAAGAGCAGCGAGCCTACCTGCACGCTTTTGACACTCTCATGGCTGAGTTTTTTGCCCGCCAGCGCGAGCTGCTCGAGGGCATTTCTGCCGAGACTCTACCCCTGCTGGAGGCTATTGAGTCCCTCTCCACCGGCGGCAAGCGCCTGCGTGCCCTGCTGAGCTACTGGGGTTGGCGAGGTGCCGGCGGCGCACCCGTAACCGAGAACCGCGCGTCCTGGTCCATTGTGAAGGCGGGCATGGCGGTGGAGCTGTTCCAGACCTCCGCGCTGATTCACGACGACATTATCGACCGCTCCGATACCCGCCGCGGCGCACCCTCCGTGCACAAGCGTTTCGAGGCGGCGCACGAGCAGAATAGCTGGCGCGGTGATGCTTTCAACTACGGTCTGACCGGCGGTATTCTTGCCGGTGATCTGACCCTGGCGTGGTCTGCGGAGGTTTTCGCGTCCCTGGGTGAGGGGGCAATCTATGGTGCCCCGGCGCGCACTATTTTTGACCGGATGCGCACCGAGGTTCTGGCGGGTCAGTACCTGGACGTCTACTCCGAGGTTCTCGAAACCGAGGACGCTCAGGCGGCTCTGCAGCGTGCCCTGAACGTGATTCGTTTCAAGTCCGCCAAGTACTCGTGCGAGCATCCCTTCACGATTGGTGGTGCTCTGGCTCTGCAGGCTACCGCGCTGGAGAACGGCACCGGTGCCGTGAGCGAGCAGCACCCGGTACTTGTCGGTTATCGCGCGTTCGGTCTGCCGCTGGGTGAGGGCTTCCAGCTGCGTGATGACGAGCTGGGCGTCTTCGGTCAGCCCGAGGTAACCGGTAAGCCCGCCGGCGATGACCTGCGTGAGGGTAAGCGTACCGTCTTGGTGGCGCTCACCTCCGCCGCTCTCGATGAGAAGGATGCGGCGCTTCTGCACAATAGCTTGGGCGATCCCGAGCTGAGCGATGAGCGGGTAGAGCGCATCCGCGAGCTGATGATTTCTTCGGGCGCTTTCGCCAAGCATGAGCAGCTGATTGAGCAGAAGTCGCAGGCTGTGTTTGAGGCGCTGGAGGCGATGAACCTGGACGAGCTGGCGCACGCGGCGCTGACCGATATTGTGGGCCGTGCACTGCGCCGTAAGGCATAGAAGGTCACTACAGTTATAGACGTTAAATAGTTGAGGCGGCATACCGGAGTATGCCGCCTCAACGTATTGAGCTATCGTGCCGAACCGGTGCCACCTAGCAGGTGCTACCAACCCGGCGTTACCAAGCTAGTATTACCAAGCCAGTGCCTGCGCACGGCGACGGATTTCAGTCTTACGACCGTCGATCAGTGCGTCGATGGGACGGCCGGGCAGGGACTCGTCGTTGGTGTACAGCCACACGATGGCTTCTTCATCGCTGAAGCCGGAGTCCTTCAGGACAACGAGGGTGCCCTTGAGGGATTCGAGAACTCGCGAACCGTTCAGGAACAGTGCGGGTACCTTGCGCACGTTGGTTTCCGGGTCGCGCAGCGCGATGAGCGTACCGTCAGAAATCAGGTTGTGTACGCGGGTCACCTTCAGGTCGAGTGCCTGCGCAATTTCGGGGATGGTTACCCAATCGCCGACGAGGGCGAAGGTCTGAGCAATATTTTCGTTAGTCACCTTTTAAGAGTGCCAGAGCTGGCACGTATTTACCACTTTTGACCCGCATCTGGCACGGGGGCTCTCCTGCGCACCTTTCATTTTTGAGCGTTGCCCGCGGTTCGTGAGGTGGAGTTGGGTCCGCCGGCACTTTGTAAGAATTCGCTGAGTGTTCACCTGTTCGGCTCCCTTTGGCATCGCTTCTCCCCAGGTGGGCGGGCTAAAATGTTGAGACGTATGAATACTCCCAGCCCACGCCGGATTTCTCCCGTGAACCCTCGTTCTTCTTCTAATACTTCTGTTCCTCCCGCCACTCGTCCCGCTGCCCCCGATACCTCTATCGGTTCTTCGCAGTGGCTCAGTGGCGCCATTATTGAGGGTCACTACCAGGTGGGTTCGCTCATTGGCCGCGGCGGCATGAGCGAGGTCTATTACGCACTGGATCTGTGGTCGAATAACCCGGTCGCGCTCAAGGTCCTCTCCCCCACTCTGGCTGAGGATGCGGCGAACCGCCAGAAGTTCCACCGTGAAGAGCGTTCGATGCGCCAGGTGGGTGGCGGCGGACATACGGTGGGCGTGATCTCTTCGGGTACCGAATATTTTTCGGGCAAGATGGTCATGTACATCGTCTTGGAGTATGTGCACGGCTGCACCCTGAGTCAGCTGTTGCGTGTGCGTAATGCCCTGTCCCTGGGTGAGGCTCTGGATATCCTCATTCCGGTGGTGGAGGCGCTCTCGGAGGTGCACGCGAACCGCTACCTGCACGGCGATATTAAGCCGGGCAATATTCTGCTGGACGCTAACGGTCAGGTGAAGCTCACGGACTTCGGTCTTTCTCGCCGTGATGATCAGGTGGATGCGGGCGCCCCCATGGGTACCCCCGCTTACGTTGCGCCGGAGGTCCTGGACCCGAAGGTGAAGGTCGGCGCGCAGGCCGATATTTTTGCGCTCGGCGTGATGATGTACCGCATGCTTTCAGGTCGTCTGCCCTTTGTGGGTCTGGAGAATGACCAGCAGGTGCTCTACCACAACGCCAACATTGAGATGCCCGCGCTGACCGATGTGGCGCCGGGTGCGGACCGCGATATTGCGGGGCTGATTTCGTGGTGTACCCGCAAGCAGCCTCATGCCCGCCCGGAGGATGCGACCGAGCTGTTTACGGCTCTGCTGGAGATTTCTGAGTCGCTGGGTGAGTCCGAGCGCGCCTGGCGTGCCCCCTCGTGCCCGGAGCCGGAGCTTCCCCTCTGGGAGGCTGTTGCCGATATTGCGGAGCGTAGCGGCGCCGCACAGATGGTCCGCAACACCCCGATTAGTGCTTTTAGCGATGCCCGCGATCTGCTGGCGTACGATGTGTACTCCCCCGACAGCCTCGTGTACGATGCCTCGGCAACCGGTCAGGGCGTGCACCTTGCCGACGTGGATGCTGAGGACTCGGTGCTGAACCGCCAGGGCATTCCGCCGCTGGTCAGTTCCGCCTCCGATGATGACGACTCTGACGCTGACCAGGAGCAAGACGGTGCAACGGGTAAACCCGGTAAGCGAGGCTTGGGCTCGTTCATGGGCCGCCGCGCCTCCACTGCGAAGGGCCCGCTCACTCAGTCCGTTGGCATTGGTCCGCAGACGGAGCAGGAGTTCATCTCGGCTAACGGCGAGTACGCCCCGATTCATGCCGAGCGTTCGTTGAGCCCCTCGGCTTCGCGCCGTTCAAAGGCTAAGGGGGCGGCGAGCGCTTCGGAGGCGGAGGAGTCTGCGGGTACTTCTGATGATTCCGAGCAGTCTTCGCAGAAGGATCCTCGCCTACCCGCCAAGCAGTTTAGGACTCCGCCTTCCGGTATGGCGGTGGGCGGTTGGGCTCTGGTGCTGATTCTGCTGGGCATGGGTTCGAGCTTTACCGGTTGGTGGCTTGCGACCTCGCTGGTGCAGTCGCAGTGGTGGCGTAACGTTGAGGCGTTCCTGACCTTCTAGCTCCTGCCGCGCCGCTCTTTTGCCGAGCGCAGGTTAAACGCAATGCCCGGGTCTTCATCCTTGTCAGGTGAAGACCCGGGCATTGTCGTGTCTACTGATCCCCGCCACTTATCGCGGCGAACAGCGTGAGCGTTTTATGCGCGGTTCTTGAGGTACTCGGAGACCAGGAACGCGATTTCCAGGGACTGCGAGTGGTTCAGACGCGGGTCGCACAGGGACTCGTAGCGGTCAGCCAGTGCTGCCTCGTCGATGGCGTCGGAGCCGCCCAGGCATTCGGTCACGTCGTCGCCGGTCATTTCCACGTGGATACCGCCGGGGAACGAGCCCAGTGCCTCGTGTACTTCGAAGAAGCCGCGAACCTCGTCGAGCACGTCGTCGAAGCGGCGGGTCTTGTAGCCGGAGGGCACGGAGATGGTGTTGCCGTGCATCGGGTCGGTAACCCAGACAACCTTCGCGCCTTCAGCCTGAACGCCCTCAACGATTGCGGGCAGCTTCTCGCGGATGTTCTTCGCACCCATGCGGGTGATGAAGGTCAGGCGGCCGGGCTCGCGGTTCGGGTCGAGCTTGTCGATCAGTGCGAGTGCGTCCTCTGCGGTGGTGCTGGGGCCCAGCTTCACGCCGATGGGGTTGCGGACCTTGGAGAGGAAGTCCACGTGTGCATCGTCGATGCCGCGGGTGCGCTCGCCAATCCACAGGAAGTGTGCGGAGGTGTCGTAGGGCAGCTGGGTGCGCGAGTCGATGCGGGTGAGGGCACGCTCGTAGTCCAACACGAGCGCCTCGTGGCCGACGTACAGGTCGGTGGTCTTGAGCGCTTCGAAGTTCACGCCGCAGGCTTCCATGAACTTGAGGGCGCGACCGATTTCGCGGGCGGTCTCCTCGTAGCGCTCGTGCGCGGGGTTGGAGGTGAAGCCGCGGTTCCACTGGTGCACGGCGCGCAGGTCTGCGAAGCCGCCCTTGGTGAAGGCACGAATCAGGTTCAGGGTGGAGGCGCTGGTGCGGTAACCGCGCAGCATGCGCTTGGGGTCGTGTACGCGGGCTTCGGGGGTGAAGTCGAAACCGTTGACGGTTTCACCGCGGAAGGAAGGCAGGGTGACGTCGCCGCGGGTTTCCATGTCTGCGGAACGGGGCTTGGAGAACTGGCCCGCCATGCGGCCCATCTTCACCACGGGCATGGAGGCGCCGTAGGTGAGCACTGCAGACATCTGCAGGATGGTCTTGACGCGGCCGGAGATCTTGTCGGCGGTTGCACCCGCGAAGGTTTCTGCACAGTCGCCGCCCTGCAGGAGGAATGCGCGGCCTTCAGCAACCTCACCGAGTGCCTGGCGCATGGCGTCGACCTCACCGGCGAAGACGAGCGGCGGTACCGAGTTCAGCTCGGCGATGGTGCTCTCAAAATCTTCGTGCTCGCTCCAGGTGGGCTGCTGGTCAATGTGCAGCTGACGCCAGGTGTCCAGGCCGTGGTCGGGGGCCTGCGAGGTGCTGAGGTTTTGATTGCTCATCTTCACTCCATCGGGATGGTCTTGTGCGTTTTCTGATTCAGCCCCGTTTCGGGTGCTCGGCGCACCGTGTATGGCGTGCCAGCTTACGATTTTTCAGGCTGAATAGACCTAATTGTACTCTTGCTTGCTTCAACACCTAACCCCGAGGTCAGGTACATCTCACATGTTTAGATAGCGTCCCGGTGTCGGTGATAGATGTCGGCGATCAGCGGGCTGATGAGCAGGGGGTTAATGGGCAGGAGGTTAATGGGTACCGTTGCAGAACGGCAGACGAAAGGGCAGGAGGCGGCATATACCGCATCCCGCCCTCTGGCGTATGTGTGCAGATGTATGTGTGCACCCGGGGAGCTGTCTCAGGGTGCTGTCTCAATGTTTAGTGCTGCAGGTGTGCGATTGCCTCGTCAGCGCTCATGTTCTTATCAGCCATGAGTTTCTTGACGCGGTCGGCGTACACGTCCACGTATTCCTGGCCGCTCAGGGTACGGATTTCAGTACCGATACGGTCGGCGATTTCACGCTGAACGCGGTGGCTCATGTCTGAGCCGTCGGTGTATTCCTCGAAGGTGAGGGGCTTGCCGATGATGGTGCGCACCCGAATGGGTTTGCCGTCGCGGCGCAGGCGAATACGGTTCGAGCCGGAGGGCTGAATCAGGTCGGTACCAATCTGGCCGACGGGCACTACGGGCACGCCTGCTTCAACTGCGAGGCGGGCGACGCCGACCTTGGGGCGGTAGCCTCGTCCGTCGGGGCTACGGGTGCCTTCGGGGTAGATGCCGATGACGCCACCATCCTTGAGGACCTGCGCGCCGGCGTTGAGGGATTCCTGGCTCTTCTGGCCGCCGGAGCGGTCCATGGGAAGCTGGCCGACTCCGCGGAAAAATGCCGCCATGGCGCGGCCCTTCACGCCGGGGGTGGTGAAGTAGTCGCTCTTGGCGAGGAAGTTTACGGTGCGAGGCATGGCGAGAGGAATAAAAATGGAGTCGCAGAATGCCAGGTGGTTGCTGGCGACAATGTAGGGACCCTCGGGCAGGTTTTCGAGGCCCACCACGTCATGGTGGTACAGTCCCTGCAGCAGGGGGGAGCCAAGAATCTTGAGCGTTGAATAGAGGGCGGTGTTAGGCATGGGGTCTCCTCTCTGAATGTTCCCGGCTCAATTCTAGCGTGTCTGGAGAGGCGCGAGAGAACGCGCGATAATTAAAGAAAAGAGAACAATTTTTCTGCGCACCGGTGTATCGGGTGCGCTGGGGGCGATATCCCAGCACCGGTGCTGTATCCGCGGCAGCCGGTCAGGATACGCTATAGAGCCTCACCTGCACTCATATTCGTGCAGGTAGGCGAAGGAGGACCATGAGCATTTTCGATAACTCGCTGGAACCGCTCAAGCGGATGCGCCGCAAGGCTCGCGAGCGCAGGCTTCTTGCGACCCAAAATGTTAAGGATTCCCTGACACGTCGCCTCCGGGAGAACCAGGAAGCCTTCGACCACTCCCCCGTATCTTTTACCCCTGATTCGGCGCAGCATTCCGTGGGTATTTTGCTGGTGCATGGTTTTACGGGTTCGCCGCACAGTATGCGCCCGGTGGCTCAGCGTTTTATGGAGCTCGGCTATGCGGTGGAGATGCCCGTGCTGACTGGTCACGCGACCCGTTGGCAGGATTTGCGTGATAGCACGTACCAGCAGTGGCTGGCTTCTGCTGAGCAGGGGTACCGTCGTCTGGCCGATCAGGGGCTGCAGGTGGTGGTCATTGGTATGTCGATGGGTGGCACGGTGGCGACTCATCTGTCGGCGCGTCTGCCGGTGGCGGGCACGGTGCTGATTAACCCCTACATGGTGGATGTGAACCCGATGATGCGCCACGCGGGTAAGGTCTCGAAAGTTCTGCCGGTGCTCAAGGCGATTGGTTCCGATATTGCGGTTCCGGGTGTGAATGAGGGCGCGTATTCGCTGGTTCCGACGGCGGCGGTGCATCAGTTGCATCTTTTGGGTGCTGAGACTCGTGCTCTGATTCCGCAGTTGAAGTCGCCGGTCCTGTATTTGCGTTCACTGGGCGATCATACTGTGTCGGATAGCTCCCACAAATATTTTCTCGAACATTGTTCAGTTCCTGTAGAATTTAGGTGGCTGACCCGCAGCTACCATGTGGCAACCCTGGACTATGACGCCGAGTATCTTCTCTCTACTGTTCAAGCTTTTGTCGCATCCCTAAACCACTAAATTCTGAAGGTTCCACCCGCTCCAAACCGGCGAATGCATCACCCGCCGCGGTGGGCAGAACCATCAGAAAGCCATCACGGCACCTCGAGAAATTGAGGACAGCCCGCGGCCCGGACCGCCCGAGCTGACGCCCTGATTTGAAAGGCGCATTATGAAAGTCTTCTCCACTCCCGCTGAGGTTATTGTCGACCCCTCGCTGAACCTGACAAGCATTGTTGAGCGCCACCGTGCCGATAGCTCCAATCCGGTGCTGTACCGTCGTCAGATGTCTCCGGGTAACTGGCAGCCGGTTCGCGCCCAGCAGTTCCACCAGATGGTGACCGACCTGGCTAAGGGCATGATTGCCGCTGGTATCCGCCCGGGTGACCGTGTGGGTATTATGAGCCGCACCCGTTTTGAGTGGACTGTCATTGACTTCGCGATTTGGTATGCCGGCGCTGTCTCCGTGCCGGTGTATGAGACGAACGCCGCCGCCCAGGCGGCGTGGGCACTGTCCCATTCTGAGGCTGTCGCAATCTTCGTCGAGGATGAGAAGCTCCTGAATCGTGTGGCTGAGGCTGAGGAATTTGCCTCCACGACTGAGGAACCCATGCAGTTGAAGCACCGCTGGGTCATTGAGAACGGCGACCTTGACGTTTTGAGTGCTCGCGCGTCCGAGGTGAGCGATGAGCAGCTGGAGCAGGTACGTTCCGCAGCCGGTTGTGATGACCTCGCGACCATTGTGTACACCTCCGGTACGACCGGTCGCCCCAAGGGTTGCGCGCTGACTCACGGCCATTTCCTGAATCTGAGTGTCAACACCAGGATGGTCGAACCGGAGATTGCGAACCCCCGCAACTCCTCCATCCTTTTCTTGCCGCTGGCGCACGTTCTGGCGCGCCTGATTCAGGTGCTGGCGCTGGACGCTGGCCTGGTTATCGGTCACTCCCCCAATATTAAGAACCTGGCTGCTGACTTGGATAGCTTCAAGCCGACCATGCTGCTGGTGGTGCCCCGCGTCTTTGAGAAGGTGTACGAGGGCGCCATGGCGAAGGCGGCTAAGGGCGGTAAGTTCAATAAGGCTCTCTTTGAGCGTTCCACCGACATTGCGGTGCGCTGGTCCCAAGCGAAGGTTGAGGGCCGTGTCCCGCTGAAGCTGGCGGCGCAGTACGCTCTGTACGACAAGCTGGTCTACTCCAAGCTGCGTGCGGCCCTGGGCGGCGAGCTGCGTTACGCGGTCTCCGGCGGCGGTCCCCTCGGCGAGCGCCTGGCGCACTTCTTCCACGCGGTGGGTGTGCAGGTGGTTGAGGGTTACGGCCTGACCGAGACCTGCGCCCCGATTGCTGCTGGCCGCATCAACCCGTACCAGATTGGCATGATTGGCCCGCTCATCCCCGGTTCCGAAGGCTATATCGCTGAGGACGGCGAGCTTCTGGTTCGTGGCGTGGGAGTGATTAGCAGCTACTACAAGAACCCCGAAGAGGACGCTCAGGCGTTCACCGAGGACGGCTGGTTCCGTACCGGTGACCTGGCTCGTTTCGATGAGCGCGGCTACCTGAAGATTGTGGGCCGCAAGAAGGAAATCATTGTCACCGCCGGCGGTAAGAACGTGATTCCGGGTATTGCGGAGACTCATCTGCGTACCTCTCCCCTGGTTTCTCAGGCGATGCTGATTGGCGATGAGAAGCCGTTCATTGCGGCTCTGGTGACCCTGGACCCGGATACCCTGCCCGAGCAGTTGGAGCACCTAGGTCTGCCGCGTTCGCTCTCCATCCCGGAGGCTGCTGTTCACCCGGCGGTTCGTGCCGCGATTCAGAAGCTCGTGGACGAGGCGAACCAGCTGGTTTCCCGCGCCGAGGGTATTCGCGAGTTCCGCATTATGAACCGCGACCTGACCGAGGCGGACGGCTATCTGACTCCTTCGCAGAAGCTACGCCGCGCGAAGATTCTGCAGGACTTCTCCTCCTACGTGGATGAGATGTACGGCAAGGTTTCCGATAGCACCTCGGATTCTTTGGCTCGTCTGCAGGAGTACGCGGCGGAGCAGTCTGAGAAGTTCGCTGAACTGCGTGAGCAGGCGGCTGAGCGTCTGCACGAGTACGCGGATCATCAGGCGGAGCGTCTTGCCGAGCTACGTGAGCAGGCGGCTGAGAAGTTTGAGGAGCTGCGTGAGCAGACCGCAGAGATGATGCAGAAGCCTCATGAAGAGAAGGATAAGGACTCTTCCGCCGAGGATTCTTCCACTGAGGACTCTTCCGCAGCGGCTCCCGCTGAGAAGCCCACTGAGAAGACCGCTCAGACTGAGAAGAAGACTGTTGCAGAGCAGAGCCCTCAGAAGTCTGAGGGCGACAACGCATAACCGGCTCTGGCTACTATCAACGAGAGGCCATATACAAGAGGAGGGAGTCGTACCGCTTAGGTACGACCCCCTCCTCTCTGCTTATTCGCTGTTTGCTCGCTAGAAGCCTCGGCTTCCGGGCGTTATCTAGCCGTCGCTAGCTGGTGGATTCTTAGTTGGCGGGCTCGTCGAATTCCAGGCCGAGCAGCGCGTTCTCAACGATTTCGGTCAGTGCCGGGTGGATCCAGTACTGGCCGCGTGCGAGGGTGCGCGCATCCATGCCGAAGCTCATTGCCTGCAGTAGCGGCTGGATGAGCACGGAGGACTCTTCACCGACCAGGTGCGCACCGAGCAGCTCGCCGTTGTCCTTGCGGGCAATGAGCTTGCACAGGCCAATCTTGTCTTCCATTGCCCAGCCGTAGGCGGTGTCGCCAAAGTTCTGTGCCTTGACGGTAATCTCAAAGCCTTCACGCTCAGCCGCCTGGCGCGCCTGCTCTTCGGTCATGCCGACCATGGCGATCTGCGGGTTGCTGAAGACTGCGCCGGGTACGTAGCGGTGGTCGCTGGCGCGCAGGTCCTCGGGGTGGCTGAGGTTGTGCTGCACAACGCGTGCCTCGTGGTTTGCCACGTGCTTGAGCTGGTAGCGGCTGGACACGTCACCGAGGGCGTAGACGCCGGGTACGGGCGCGCCGTTGTAGAGCACGCGCTGGTACTTATCGACGCTGAGCTGGCCGCCGTCCTGCACGTCGAAGTAGTTCTTCGCGTTGAGGGTGTCGGTGTTGGGGCGGCGACCGGTCGCCACGAGCACTGCGTCTGCCGGGATTTCGAGCAGTTCTTCGCCATTCTCGGAGGTGCGCTTAGCTACGACGGTCACGCTGCCGTCGGCGTTCTCACGGATTTCGGAGAGGGAGGCATCCTTGACGATGTTCCACTGCTTGCTTGCGGCTTCTTCGAAACGTGCCACGACCTCTTCGTCCACGCCGCGCAGCAGGCGGGAGGAGCGGTTCAGCTGGGTTACTTCGGTGCCGAATGCGGAGAAAACATGGGAGAATTCTGCCGCAATCACGCCGCCGCCGATGACGACCATGCGGGCGGGCAGCTCGTCCAGGCGCATGACGTTGTCGTTGGTGTAGACCTTGGAGGAGTCGATACCGGGCACGGGAGGCAGCACGGCGCGCGAACCTGCCGCAACGACAATCTGGCGGCCCTGCAGGCGGGTACCGTCGGTCAGCTCAACCGTGTGGGAGCCGACGAAACGCGCGTACTGGTCGTAGAAGTCGACGTTGGGCAGACCGGCACGCCAGTTGCGGCCGCCTTCAACAATCGGGTCAATGCGGGAGGCGAAGATACGGTCGCGAATCTGCGCCCAGTGCACGGCATCTACGTGCGCGTCGACGCCCAGGTGCTTGACCTCGCGGGTCTTCTGCGCGATGGTCGCCGGGTAGACGTACATCTTGGTGGGGATGCATCCGACGTTCAGGCAGGTGCCGCCGAAGATACCGCCGTCGATGAGGGCGACCTTCTTGTCGTCCCATTCGGGGCCGATGAGGGTGTTGCCGGATCCGGAGCCGATGACGATGAGGTCGTACTGTGCTACGCCGTCAATGCGTTCTACGTTCTCGATGCTCATGTGGTCCTCTCGTTGATGGTGTTGAGGCTGGGCTCGTTCCCAGCGTGCCCCTCGATGACGGGCTTATTCCTGTTACTGCCACTATAACGTGTACGGGCGGCACGCTATTCCCGCTATCTCGTATCGATGGTGACGGATATGCGAAAGTGCGCCCTCCCAAAGAACACAGCGCTGAGAACACAGCGGTTCTTTGAGAAGACGCACTCAAGCGTTGAAACTATGTATGCCCGCAGATGAGTAATCCGTAGAGGTCTGCGCTTAGAGGTCAGCCATGAGCCCAGCCAGCAGGCGGGTGAAGTCCATGGCGGGATCAACCGATTCTTCGTCGGGCCAAAAATGAATCGGGTACGCGGCACCCTGGGCGCGCTGCAGCACGGGGCTTTCAGCGAGCACGGGTTCTGCCACGAGCTCACCAAAGAGGGAGCGCATTTCGTCGCGTCGGTAGCGGTGTTCGCTGTCGTTGGGGCGCATCTTGTTGATAACTACTCCCGCACCATCAATGCTGATGCCGCTTTCCTGCTGAAAACGCACGATGGCGCGCAGGGTTCGTTCGGTGCCCGCCACGGAGAAGAGAGAGGGTTCAGCGACCGAGAGGATGCGCTCGCTCACCGCCCAGCCCATCGAAGACAGGGTTCCGAGGAACGGCGGGCAGTCAATCAGGATGACGTCGTAGGCGTCCGCTGCCGCCTCCACCATGCGCTTGAAGCGGCGGATGAACGGCGCGGCTTCCTGCCGGTCCACGAGGGTGGAACGAGCCGAACCGCGTGCCACCTTCACGCTACCGGTGGTCACGGGGTTATTGGTCAGCAGGGTGGGTTTGCCGACGAGCGAGTTCCAAGAGGAGCTACCGGCTTCCTCCGCGAAGGCACGCTCATTGGAGCTGGCAATCAGGGAGGCAACGTCGGGGATGGTTTCATCCACCGCCAGGCCGGTGCTGGCGTCGCCGTGGGGGTCGAGGTCAATAACGAGTGTGGAGAGTCCGCTGTGTAATGCCGCGGAGGCGAGCCCCAAAGTGATGGACGTTTTGCCAACGCCACCTTTGAGGCTGCTGATACTGACGATGCGGGGCATGCAGGTCCCTTTTATGAGTGAGGTGTAATGCCCCTTTATTTTAGCGAATCTTCGCTTTTCTTCCGGCTCTGACAGGGGTGTATCTTGAGTTTTTTCTCAAGTGAGCATTGAATATTCCCTCGGGTTTAAAACTTCTGCCCGCGCTCGCCACCGGGTAGGTAGTGAGCGCGGGCAGATTCACAATGTGTGGTTGAGGTCTATGCTTTATGCCTGTGCACGGCGGGCACGGCGGGCGGCGAGTTCGTCGCCTTCGAAGCTTTCGTGCATTTCTTCGCCGGGCTGGCCGTTGAGGTTCATTTCGATTTCGCGCCAGACGCGGCCAATCGCGATACCGAAGACGCCCTGACCAGCCTGAACCAGGTCGATCACCTCACTCGGGGAGGTGCATTCGTAGACGGTGGTGCCGTCACTCATCAGGGTGATGTTCGCGAGGTCGTCAATGCCGCGGGTACGCAGATGCTCGATGGAGGTGCGAATCTGCTGCAGGGACACGCCGGTGTCGAGCAGTCGCTTCACGATCTTGAGTACGAGCACATCGCGGAAGCTGTAGAGGCGCTGGGTGCCGGAGCCGGAGGCGCCACGTACGGTGGGTACAACCAGGTCGGTGCGTGCCCAGTAGTCGAGCTGACGGTAGGTGATGCCGGCTGCCTTGCAGGCGACGGCGCCACGGTAGCCGAGGTTTTCCTCGACGACAGAGACAGGGTCGGTGAAGAGTACGCCCTGTTCACCGCGCGGAGGCGGTGCTACGGGGAAGAGGGTGTCGAAGCCGTCCAGGGGCTGATCGAAGCCCTGGGGTGCCTCATGGGTGCCTGCGGCCTCGCCTGCATTTTTGGCTACCTGCTGCTCTAGCACGGTCCCTCCTTTTCGTTAACCCGTTTAATGCGATTCACCGCGCCCTATCAAATGCGGTCGACTTCGTTCCGGTGTAGCCCCGATTTTCGGGGTGAGATTCTAGGGCTAAGCCTTAGAATCTGCATCTATGATTCGCGCGGCCTCCCTCTGCGAGGTTAGCTACGCGGTTTTCAATACTACACATTGGTTCGGCTATTCGATTCGCAGAACACGAGGTTCGTAGAACACGAGTCGATAGTGCGACCGATGCGCGATAGGCGCGGTTGTTCAATCTATTTTAACTGATAGAGGGCTCTACTTAAAATTGAACCCACCGAAGCGAATGATCTTTTCAGATTCATTCGCGCCTCTTTAACGCCGTGCAGGGGCGCTCCTCCCCCGCTGTTCCGTTCGCTTTTCCCGGGCGCCCATCCCACAGGGGAGTTTAAAAAGTAAATGCGTACGGATAGGTAGTCCGTACGCATTTACAGCTGAGTTGAGTGAACAGCCTTGGCAGGCCGGGAGCCCCCTGGTGAGAAAGCTCTTCGTGTTGGACGAAGGGGTAGAAATTCCGAGCGTGCCAGCGTCGGCTTCGTCCAAGTCTAGAGGCCGCTACCCGTTGGTAAGGGGTAGGGACTATAGAGGGAATCACCGTGGTCAGCGGTGCTTCCCGAGGGAATTCCCCGTTTGGGGCGCGGTAGAACCGCTGAGGATTTACGAACGGCAGACCGTCCGGTAGTCTGCCTCTTCGCGTGCCTACTCGTAGGTAGGCATTGCCGATTCGACGAGAGTTGCGTGCAGCTGCAGGCACAACTTGCGGATCTTGTCGGCTCGTTCCTGCGCCTGAGCCTGGGAGGCCGCGTCGCGGCGCGAGGCCAGCGGAGCCACCGCGATTTCCACGAGGGAAATTTCGCGGTCTGCCGCAGACTTAAATGCGCGCAGGTGACGGGGCTGAATGCCGTGCTGGGTCAGTTCTGCACTGACGCGGGCAATCAGCACATCGTAATCGGTGTACTCCACGTCCGGACCGTCTTCGAGCAGTCCAAAGTCAATCAGCTCGCGGATCAGTTCGGGGGTGGTGTTAGCATATTCAGCCAGCTCGCGGAGAGTGTAGGTGCGACCTTCCTGCTCGTCCGGTCCGAGGACGGTATCCAGGACGTCTTCACTTACGGTGGTGGGCATGGAGTTCAGTACGCGACCGGCTTCCAGGTCCTCCAGGTGCTGACGGATGACCTTGAGCGGCATGTAGTGGTCGCGCTGCATGGTGAGGATGTAGCGCAGACGCTCAATATCCGTCTGGGAGTACTTGCGGTAGCCGGTCTCGGTACGGCTGGGGTGCACGAGACCGCGCTCCTCCAGGAAGCGAATCTTGGATGCGCTAATTCCGGGGAACTCCAGGTCGAGCTGGCTAAGAACCTGACCAATGGTCCGGCTCTTAACGTCACGCGGGTTACGGTCAGAGTCGCCGTTCTCCACGTCCTCTAGTTCAACCTCAGCGTTAGTGAGGTTTTCATCGATGCGTGAGGTCATCTATGTCTTTCGGGTACTTGTTCAGCCGATGTCGATACGAGCCGAAATTTGAGTGAGTGGCTCGCTCCCCTGGTCGGGGTCTCGCTTCGTGCCGAACATCTTTGCTTAGTGTTGAGAGTGTGATAGATAAGTTTAGTTGTTTATCACGAAATGATAAACCGCAAACCTTCGAGACAATCTTATAGTCTCACAAGGCATTTTGCTATTTAGTTCCCCCTTCTCAGGGGCTTTTTGAACCAAAAAATAACCACACAACCAGACACTATCCAATAGAGACAGTACCAATTTTAGCAAAATTCCAATACTTCGAGCATGCGTGTCTCATATTGGACTGCTTTACGGGGAAAATTTTATCTTCTCGCGATAGTTGAAGTTTTCATCACATTTAACTTGAAAGAGGCCCCCACTAGGGGTTTAGCCATCTTTCAAGCCCCTCAGGCAGCTTCAGAGACCCTCAAGATGAACCTTAAATGCACCCCACTATTTGCGTTTGTGTGCACTTTAAATGAAAAACGGCGAGACCAATTGGTCTCGCCGTCTCACCACTACGTACCTCTTATCTGAGGCCTATAGAAGGTCTTAGAGTCTATCGACTTAGAGCTTGTCCAGCTCAGCCTTGTATGCTTCTGCGTCCAGCAGGTTCGCCAGGTCATCAGCGTTCTCGGGGCGAATCTCAATGATCCAGCCCTCGCCGTAGGGGTCAGAGTTAACCAGTGCGGGATCGTCTTCCAGAGCCTCGTTCACTGCAACAATCTCGCCCGCAATAGGAGCGAAAAGATCAGAGACAGACTTGGTGGACTCGATCTCACCGAAGCTATCTTCAGCAGCTACAGAGTCGCCGACAGAGGGAAGGTCGACGTAGACGACGTCACCCAGTGCATCCTGAGCGTGGTCGGTAATACCAACACGTACGGTGCCCTCGGCGGTGAGAGCGGAAACCCACTCGTGCTCAGAAGTGTACGAGAGTTCTGCGGGAACGTTGCTCATAGCAGCGGTGTCCTTTCAGTGTGATTTTGCGTAGCGCGGACCGTCCCGCGCACGGTGTCGTTCGCATGTGGGATAGCGAAACGTCCTACACCAATTATCACATAAGAAGTAACGCGGGGCACGCCCAAACACCCCCGTACCACTTCTACGACACTATTTTTCCTCTTCTTATTCGTGCATCTAACCATCCACACCGTATCGACTTCTAGACGCCCCTCTATTCATCACTTTCACACACGGCTCCATACAGGCCTATCACTCCCCCGATAAGAGCTCAAAAGAAACGCAAAAGGCTCAGGGCCCCACACCATGAAGGTGCAGGGCCCTGAGCCTCAGACTAGAGAGCTAAACTCTCACAGCGTCTTAGCGGGAAGAAATGACGCGCTCGGAGAAGCGGTTCGGGTTACCGAAACGGTGTGCGGTAATCGAAACAGCCTGCTCGCGGAGGAAGGGCAGCATCTCGATACGGCCAGCCTCGGTGACCGGTGCGAAGTACACTGCAACGTCCGGGCGACCACCCAGTGCCGAGTAGATGGACTTCTCATCGTTACCGATGTAGCGGATACGGGTGCCTTCCAGCGGGGTGCCAGCCAGTGCGCGAACCGGGGTCTTAGCGTTCGAAGCCAGGTACTCGCGGAACTGAGCGTCCGACTTGACTTCGTACTTGACGCCCTTGTTCTCGAGGACGCCACGGACGTCGACCGGCAGGTCCTTACCGACGGACAGAGCGACCGGTGCGTTAGCTGCCAGACCGGCGAGCACAACGCGCAGGGTCTCTGCTGCGGATGCGGACTCGTCTGCACGAACCAGAACCTGGGTGGGTACGTAGCGCAGGATGTTGCGCTCCACGCCCAGCTTCGAGGGATCGTGACCGAAGCCGAACTCGGTGTCCCAAGCGTGTGCGTCAGAGGAGACACCGCGCTTGATGAACTCGAAGTCCTCGCGCTTGCCCAGCTCGGATTGCTCGATGGTAGCCAGGGTCTCGCGGACGGTCACGGACTGGGTGACAGCGGTTGCGGTTGCCTGTGCCGGCTCCCAATCGGACAGAGCGATCAGGTAGCTGGGGCCACCAGCCTTGGTACCGGAGCCAACGGTGGACTTCTTCCAACCACCGAAGGGCTGACGCTGAACGATTGCACCGGTAATTGCACGGTTGACGTACAGGTTACCTGCCTGGACCTTGGAGAGCCACAGCTCGAGCTCGTCAGCATCCAGCGAGTGCAGACCTGCGGTCAGGCCGTAATCGGGTGCGTTCTGCAGCTCGATTGCCTCTTCCAGGGTCTCAGCGGTCATGATGCCCAGGATGGGGCCGAAGTACTCGGTCATGTGGTACTCGGAACCGGGCTTGACGCCTTCACGAACACCGGGGCTCCACAGGCGACCGGTCTCGTCCAGTTCCTTGGGCTGAATGAGCCAGCGCTCGCCCGGGCCGAGGGTGGTCAGACCGCGCAGCAGCTTCTCTTCCGGCTTCTGAACAACGGGGCCCATCTCGGACTCAATGTCCTGCGGGTGTGCCACGTGCAGAGAGCTGACGGAGTCGATCAGCTGGCGGCGGAAACGCTCGGACTGTGCCACGGAGCCAACCAGGATAACGGTCGAACCAGCAGAGCACTTCTGACCTGCGTGGCCGAATGCCGAGTAGACGACGTCCTTGACGGCGAGGTCGATGTCAGCGTTCGGGGTGACGATGATCGAGTTCTTACCCGAGGTCTCACCGAACAGGGGCAGGTCATCACGCCAGGAGCGGAAGAGCTCAGCGGTCTCGTAGCCACCGGTCAGGATCAGGCGGTCAACCTCGGGGTGCGAGATGAGCAGCTTGCCTGCAGCGCGGTCAACAACCTTGACGAGCTTCAGAACTTCCTTGGGAACGCCTGCATCCCACATGATCTCTGCGATCAGGGCACCGGTGCGAGCGGTGATGGTTGCGGGCTTGAAGATGACAGCAGAACCTGCAGCCAGACCAGCCAGAACACCACCGGCGGGGATAGCGGTCGGGAAGTTCCACGGGGGAACAACCAGGGTCAGGTCAACAGACTTGGGCTTTGCACCGTCGATCTTCTCGAGGTCCTCAGCCAGCATTGCGTAGTAGTATGCGAAGTCGATTGCCTCGGAGACCTCGGTGTCGCCCTGCTCCAGGGTCTTGCCAGCCTCAGCTGCCATAACCTCCAGCAGGTCACCGCGGCGCAGTGCGATAGCCTTACCGACCTTGCGCAGAATCTCTGCACGCTCGTGGCCGGAGAGCTTGCCCCATGCCTTGCCAGCTTCTTCGGTTTCCTTGATCAGCTTCTCAGCCTCAGCCTCGCTGGTCAGCTCGTTAGCCTTGAGGGTGTCGATGCCCAGCTTGGTGGTCTTGGAGCGCTCGAGGATTGCGCGGCCCCACTCACGGTTACCGGCCAGTGCGGGGTCGGTGTCGGGGGTGTTCTCGAAGCGGCCTGCCGGTACGAAGACGTTGTCCTCGTTCTCGGTCAGACGGTTCTGGGTGCGCTTGGGTGCGGGAACCTCGTCGGTGACGGAGTTCAGTGCACGCATGAAGCGGTCCTCTTCGCGCTTGAAGATGGACTCGTCGGTTGCCAGGTCGAAGATACCGGACATGAAGTTCTCGGAGGAAGCGTTCTCCTCGAGACGACGGATCAGGTATGCGATTGCAACGTCGAATTCCTTGGGGTTCACGACGGGCACGTACAGCAGCAGGTGGCCAACGCGGCGGCGGATGATCTCTGCCTGCTGCTCAGCCATACCGATCAGCATCTCGAACTCGACGCGATCCTTAACACCGCGGTCCTCGGACAGCAACAGTGCGAATGCTACGTCGAAGAGGTTGTGGCCTGCAATACCGAGGCGGAGGCTCTTCACGTGCTCGGGGCGCAGTGCGTAGTCCAGAACGCGCTTGTAGTTGGTGTCAGCAGCCTGCTTGGTGTCCCAAGTGGTCAGCGGCCAGCCGTGCATAACAGCTTCCACGATTTCCATGGAGAGGTTTGCACCCTTAACCAGGCGGACCTTGATGCCTGCGCCGCCAGCAGCAACGCGCTTTGCGGACCATTCCTGCAGGTGCTGCATTGCAGCCAGGGTGTCGGGCAGGTATGCCTGGAGCACGATACCGGCTTCCAGGTCCTTCAGGTGGGGCTGGTCCAGGATCTTGGTGAACACCTCAATGGTGAGGTCCAGATCCTTGTACTCCTCCATGTCCAGGTTGATGAACTTCTTGGGGGAGGTGGATGCAGCCAGCTCGTACAGCGGGGTCAGGCGGCGAACAGCGGTCTCAACGACCTCGTCGAATGCCCAGTGCTGGTGGGGGCCGGAAACAGCGGACACCTTAATGGAGACGTAGTCAACGTCGTCACGTGCCAGCAGGCGCTTGGTCTCAGCCAGGCGGTGCTCTGCTTCCTTGTCACCCAGAACTGCCTCACCGAGCAGGTTGACGTTCAGGCGGTTACCGGTCTTGGTCAGCTCTGCAATTGCGTCACCCAGCTTCTCCTCGGAAGCGTCGACGATCAGGTGACCGACCATCTCGCGCAGCACGCGGCGTGCAACGGGAACGGTGGGCCATGCGACCTTACCAGCCAGCTTGCCACCGAAGCCAACAGCGGACTTCATGTACCAGGGCAGGAAGGAAGGTGCCAGGCCGGAAATACGGGAAAGGTTGCGGCCGGAGACGTTGTCGTCCTCGGGGCGAATAACGCCATCAACAAAGCCGACGGTGAAGGGAAGACCATTGGGGTCCTTCAGAACACCGGCGAGCTGCTCAGCCGCGAAGGTGGGCTTGATCGACTGGGACTCGTTTACCCACTGACGAACAAGCTGACGAGCTTCCAGAGCCATCTTCTGGTAGTGCTCAGATGCGAAAGGATGGGTCATCCTTGACTCCTAACTATCTTAACTGTGTGCGGTGCACACCACGTTTGGCGATGTCTCTATTTCACCACAAAAGGGTAATAAATACCTCATTAGAAAAACTGAATGTTTTTTCCAAAATCCATTTAGTTTTTCTAAATGATTGTGCGGTGTGGCTCCCGTCCGGCAACCCTCCGAACACCGAGCCCAAAGAGAAGAAACGAAGACCATAGCAACATCGCTATCCATCCCTCTCAGGCTAGCACTTTCAGAGCGCAAATATCGAACCCACTTCGTAACACACGAACACCTCAAAATCATTCCCAGAAGCATCTTTGCTCCCAAGAACCATCACATCAGCGCGAAAATACTCGCTACACAAGCCAACATGTCACCGCCCCACTTCAAGCATCTCAAAAAGAGCCGGCCGAAACCCCGCGCGGTACCATAGATAAGAGTCCACGATGAGAGACGCGCCACGGAAGAGTTCGGGAATGCAACCCACCCGAACCACCGGGCGCATCAGGGAGGAAAAAACGTGTCAATCTACGACATTCGACGCATGCAAATGCTCCTCGAAATCCAAGAACGCGGCACCATCATCGCCGCAGCCGAAGCACTCAGCCTCACCCCCTCCGCCGTCTCCCAGCAGATTGCCACCCTCGAAAAAGAAACCGGCACCCCCCTACTGCAGCGCATCGGCAGGCGCGTACAGCTCACCAGCGCCGGACTCATCATCGTCGACAGCGCCCGATGCATCCTGCGCGAACTCGACCGCATGCAAACCTCCGTCGCCAACCTCACCGGCGAACCGGCAGGCATGGTCCGCCTCGCCATCTTCCAGTCCGCAGCCTTCGCACTGCTACCGGAAACCCTCAGCTACCTTGCCGAACACGCCCCCTCACTCACGCTGCAAGTACTGCAAATCGACCCCGAAACCGGCACCTCCCTGACCCGAAGCCGCGAATACGACATGGTGCTCTCCGAAGCCTACCCGCACCACCACATCCCCGAATACCCCGAACTGCACTCCGAGCTACTCACCGAAGACCCCCTCAGCCTCATCGTGCCCAGCACCTCCACCATCACCTCGATCGAGGAGGCGCACGCGCTGCCCTGGGTCCTCGAAATGGAGCAGAACACCTCCCGCAGCTGGGCACTCAACCAGTGTCGCACCGCAGGATTCGAGCCGGTCATCCGCTACAGCGCCAACGACATGATCACGAACTCCAACCTCGTCAAGGCAGGATTCGCCGTCACCATCGTGCCCGGCTTCATCCTCTCCTCCCTCTCCACCACCGAGGGACTACGCATCGTGGAGCTGCCCGGTAAACCCTCCCGCAAAATCTTTACCGCAGTACGCCGAGAGTCCGCCGCCAACCCCGCCATCGCCATGGTGCGCGAAGCACTGCACCACGCGGTGAAGGTGGCATTCGGCGAACACGACAGGACCGAAACCGCATAAGAAAAATCAGCTGCCGTTCATGCCGGCAAACTAGAGAACGCAAAGGTCGGGGCCGTTCCCACGAACGACCCCGACCTTTCACCATACATTTTTGAACAGGCGCCTATATATAGAGGTATAAAAGCACAGGCAGTGGAGTCGTTTCCCCGCCGAGCCCATCCCTCACAAGGACTAGGCCAACTGCTAATTCAGCGAAGCAACCACAGCCGGGCTCTGCACCTCGAAGAACGAAGACGACAAACCAGCCGCCGCCATATCCAGCACAGCGCTCACATGAACCTGCTTCAACGCAGACCCGGCAACGCCCGAAGCCACCTGATAATTCAACTGAACATCCAGGCGATGACCGCGAGGAATAGCGGTACGCAACTCCAAAACATTCTCGCTGCCGGCACCAGCCTGACCGGTCTGTTCGCTACGGTGCACCGCATCAAGATTCAGAGCATCCACAGGAGCCACCAGGGCCGAAGCGCCCAGGCTACCCGACGGCAACACCGCCTGACCCGAGGTCACACGAAGCGTCACCGCAGGATTCAACAACAAACCGGTCTTCGGATCCTGCGCGCGAGCACGCACCATCAGGCGAGTACCCACCGGCAACGTCGAATTACCCTCATTAATAATGCTCAGGCGAGTCGGCAGATTCCGGAAAGCAACAGTACGCGCCGGCTGGCTCTGCATAGACACAGCCTGCACACCAGAGGCTGCCTTCAACTCCAGGCGGATGCACGACTCGTTATAGCGCATCGGCACCTGCACCAGCGCAGAGCTCGCCGCGCCGCCATGCTGACCACCTCCGTGCTGTCCACTGCCGCCACGCTGCCCACCAGGACGCTGGGTCACCGGGGTCACGCGAGCGCGCTTACCGCCCGAACGAGTTGCCGCCTCCGCAGCGCTCACGCCACCAGCCACCAGGGCAGCCGAAGCGCCCGCAACCTTCAACGCGGTACGGCGAGAAGCGTTCATCAGATTATTTTTAGTCATTTTCTACTCCTCTAAGCCTTCGCGATACGGTACACGCCGCTAATCGTGCCCTGCCACCAGGTGCCGTAACGGTCAATCGTGCCCACCATCTGCAGGGTGTCACCACCGCCGAGCAGCAGGCTCACATGCTGAGGCAGGCGTTGCTCGTGCATCGTCTTGCCGGTTTCCATGTCCAGCGCGACAGCCCACGCGTAAGCACCATTCGCTAAACCAGCCGGGCCGCGGCGACGCTCGCACGTATAAATCAGCCCGTCAGCGGCGGAATAGCGAGGAACAGCCGAAGAGTACACGTCCTTGCGGTCCCAAATCTTACGCAGACCGCGGTCGGTAATATCCCAACGCTCCATACCGGGAGCAAAAAGCGCATTCGCAGGAACCGACGGACCGGCGCCCTCCGGGTACTTCGGGTAGGGGTAGCCGTAGGTGCTTGCACCGACCATCGTGTTACCCACACCGATCATGGAGTTCTCAGTGCCAGAGGTACCGGCAGTAAACAGGCCGGCACTACCGACCTTCGTGCCGTTATCGGTGCGGTACACAATGACCGACTCCTGAATATCAGAGTTATCGGTCAGCATCACATAATCCGAACCGTTCGGGCCAAAGAACGTCGGGGAGGCGCCGGAACCCCATGCGAGCTTACCGGGTTTGCGGGCGCTACCTCGATCGTACGCATGCCACCACTTGAGGGTGGGCGCACCGGTTGCGGTAGCGTTCAGCATATAAATAGCGTGCGAGGTCACCACGCTCACACCCTGAGGGCACGCCGAAATCGAGTTGTCGATACGTTCACCCGCAATCGACGCCTTATTCAGGCGCATCGAACGAATCGTGCCGCGGGCAGAATCAATCACCGCAATGTAGCCGTTCTTCGTCGCAACCCAAATGCGACCGGACCAGTCGGGCACCAAACCAACCACAGCGTCGTTGGCGCTCTGTGCGAGCATACGGCTCAGGTCAATACGCTCATCAACTCGGATGCTGCGTCCGTCAGCAGAGTGGGAGAGGCGCAGCAGGCACTGGGAGCCATCCACCAGAACCATGCGGTCCTGCGCGTCAAGGTAGGCGTACACGCCACCGAGCAGTGCACCCTTCGGAATGTCCAGGTGGGAGAGCTCGCGGCCGGTATGCGGGTCAAGGATAGAGAGCTTCGGGGTAATGAACTCGCCGTGGGCGAAGACCTGGGTGCAGAGCACCTGAATGAAGCCGTCGCGTCCAGCAAGAATAGTCGGGCAGGCGCCGCCGAGCTTCGTGCCGGTAATCTTCCAATTGCCTGCTCCGGGGCCGGCAAGAGGAGTAGCGTCGGAAGACTGGGCATCACCGTGCATGGTGGTAATGCCGGGTGCGCCCAGGTGCGGATTCGCCTGGGCGTTATAGGTGGGGGTCATGGTTGGTTCTTTCTAACGGTGAGTGGCGCACACCTTCAATGGAGTGCACAAATATGCGCTTTCACATGCGCAAACGTTTCACATTGTAGGGTCAGAAAGCAGTTTTTGACGACACTAAAGGGCACCTTGAAACATCCTTCAGGCGGCGCTTGAGAGCTTCACTCAGAAAACCCTCAGCGCTACCCTTTCAGATTCAAAGTGCCCCTTTAACCCATAGCCACGGACTCTCGCACTCGCGGCGATTATTTTTAGCTATTTCTCCATGAGCGCCTTTGCCAGGGCATCATCAAGAACCAAGTCGGTAATCGCACCCGTACGCAACGCACCGCGCAAAGCACGCACACGGTGAATACCGGACGCAACGCAAATACGGCGCGGAATACGAGCCAGCTCCTTCGGAGTCGGACCGGACGCACGCTTATTCAGCTCCAAATCAGCCCAAGAGCCATCCTCACGCAGAAGAATCGTGCACATATCCCCCACAACGCCCAGCTCACGCAACTGACGCTGCTCCTGCGCCTCAAAATAGCCACCCGAATACACGTGAGAAGGAATAGGACCACCAAAAGCGCCCACACCAAAAATAGCGAGGTCAACGTTCTGCTGGGCATGCAGATTCTTCTGCACGCTACGCTCACGCCACATGGCGGTCTTCGTGTCCGCATAGTCAAAAAATGCGGGAACCGGGAAGTGAATCGTTTGCGCATCATAGGCGTTCACCAACTGCCCCAGCAGCGAACCCAGGTAGGGAATACCCGAATGGTGGGCGTTACCCGCACCGTTCAGCTGAACCACCGTCACGCCGGTCAGCGGGCGGCGCGGCAGATGACGAGAAATCTCAGTCATGGTTGACCCCCACGCCACGCCCAGACTCGTTCCGTTATCAACCAGGGAATCAAGGAGCGCCGCCGCGGTGCGAGACACCTGGCTCATGCGAGCAATCGGGGTGGCATCCGAACGGACATTCACGAGGGTGACGCGCACCTTATAGCGCTCGCCGATGCGGCGCTCCAGCTCACTGCGGGTACGGAAGGAATCATCCAGACGGATCTGCACCATGCCGCTTTCACGAGCACTTTTAAGGAGGCGCGACACGGTGGCGCGGGAGACCCCCAGACGGGCCGCGATAGCATCCATCGTCATGTTGTGGATGTAGTACAGCTGCGCCGCCTCGTAGGTATGGTTAGCGCGTTCGTTCATCGGTCACAGACCCCCAGTGAAAATCCGTTCAAGCTACTTGGTTATTATTTCACCATTGGGTTTTACTATTTGCAAGATGAAACCCCACGCCGCGCACGCGGCACGAGAAGAAAGAGCACTACATGAGCTCCCAGCACATTGCCCAGCAGTCCCAGCTGACCGCTGAGTCCCGCGCCAAGGCACTCAAGAGCATGGTCAACGAAGAACTCGACATCCTGGTCGTTGGCGGCGGCATCACCGGTGCAGGTATCGCCCTTGACGCAGCAACCCGCGGTCTGCGCACCGGCATCGTCGAAGCAGGCGACTGGGCTGCAGGCACCAGCGCATGGTCCTCCAAGCTCGTTCACGGCGGCCTGCGCTACCTCTACAACCTCGACTTCAAGCTCGTGACCGAAGCACTGACCGAGCGCGGCCTGCTGCTGAACAAGATCGCACCCCACCTGGTGCACGCACAGCCCTTCCTGTGGCCCCTGAAGATGCCCGTCATCGAGCGCGCATACTCCGCAATCGGCATCGGCATGTACGACACCCTGGCATTCCTCGGCTCCCGCGGCAACAAGGGCGTCCCCTCCCAGCGTCACTTCACCAAGGCCGGCACCAAGACCGTCTTCCCCGACATCAAGGACTCCGCATTCAGCGGCGCAATCCAGTTCTACGACGCACGCGTTGACGACGCACGCCTCGTCATCGACGTCGTCCGCACCGCTGCAAGCTACGGCGCACTGGCTGCATCCCGCACCCAGGTTGTCGGCTTCACCAAGGACGCATCCGGCCGCGTCATCGGCGCAGAGCTGGCAGACCTGGAGACCGGTGAGCGCCTGAACGTACGCGCAAAGCACGTCATCAACGCAACCGGCGTGTGGACCGAAGAGTCCGAGTCCCTGGCTAACCCCGATGCAGGCCTGGAGGTTCTCGCATCCAAGGGTATCCACATCGTGGTTCCCCGCGACCGCATCAACGCAACCAGCGGTATCTTCACCAAGACCGAGAAGTCCGTTCTCTTCATCATCCCCTGGCAGCGTTACTGGATCATCGGCACCACCGACACCCCCTACACCGAGGACCGCGAGCGCCCCGTCGCAACCAGCAAGGACATCGACTACGTCCTGATGCAGGCGAACAAGCTGATCGCTAACCCGCTGACCCGCGAGGACATCATCGGCACCTACACCGGTCTGCGCCCGCTGCTGCAGCCCAAGGTCAAGGACGGCGCAGCATCCACCAAGGTTTCCCGCGAGCACACCGTGACCGAGGTTGCACCCGGCATGAGCGCAATCGCAGGCGGCAAGCTCACCACCTACCGTGTCATGGCTGCCGACGCTGTCGACTTCGCACTGGGCGAGCAGGCTAAGCAGAACCCCTCCGTAACCGCAACCATCGGCCTGGTCGGTGCAGACGGCTACCACGCAATCGCTGCTAACCGTGCACGCTACGCAGAGCGTTACGGCTGGGATGAGGACCGTATCACCCACCTGCTCGAGCGTTACGGCGCGCAGATTGAGGACCTCGGCGCTCTCATCGACGCTGACCCCTCCCTCGGTGCTCCCCTGGCTAAGGCACCCCAGTTCCTGCGTGCAGACGTCGTCTTCGCTGTCCGCTACGAAGGTGCCCTGCACCTGGAGGACGTTCTGGTCCGCCGCGTACGCCTCGACCTCGAGCAGCGCGACCGCGGCCTGGCAGCAGCAGACGAGATCCTCGACATCATGCGTGCCGAGCTCGGCTGGGACGATAAGAAGGTCAAGGAGGAACTCGACCTCTACGCCGCACGCGTACAGGCTATCCGCGAGGCAGAGTCCACCTCCACCGACGCTGAGGCATCGGCAAAGATTGAGGCTGTCACCCCCGTGGCACCCCGTGTGAAGCTCTAATCCGTAGAGATTCCACGCACCTTTCGTGACCGGTTATCCGGTACGAACCGACCGTTCACCCCTCACCGTTATGGGCTAACTCAATATTTTTCGGTGAGGGGTGGACGGACGGTTAAATAACCGTTTACGATAAACCCCTGCATAAGAAGCAGAGCGCTAAATACGGAGCTAACCCACAGTGCGATCTGCTTCTCAATCAGACATTCAACCAACAATTTTCGTAGCAACCGCTACACATTTCAGCACAGCGTTGTGCCCCGATCCGCCCGTGCGGTGAGGATGCACGGGAACATGCAAGCAAAGGTTCGCTTGCCTTCCAGACGCTTCGTCTTCAAGGAGCAACAATGTCTCTTCTTGCTTCCGCAGGAACTGTACTTGCAGCCGGCTCTTCCGCTCTCGTGGATGCATCCGGCGCCCCCACCACCCTCGGAATCTTCGCTTCCGAGTTCTTCGGCACCTTCATCCTGATTCTGCTCGGTGCCGGCGTATGCGCCGCAGTGACCCTCAAGAAGTCCTACGCTAAGGACGCAGGCTGGGGTGTTATCACCTTCGGATGGGGTCTGGCAGTGTTCACCGCCGTGTACCTCTCCTTCCATTCCGGTGCACACCTGAACCCCGCTGTGACCGTTGGCCTGGCAACCGCAGGCAAGGACCTGGCAACCGGCGTTCCCGCAACCCCCGGCAACATTGCCCTGTACATCGTCGCTCAGATGCTCGGCGCAATGGCCGGCGCAACCGGAGCGTACCTCACCTACAAGAAGCACTTCGATGAGGACCCGGGCGACCGCCTCGGCATCTTCGCAACCGGCCCCGCCATCAAGTCCTACGGCTGGAACTTGCTCACCGAGATTATCGGCACCTTCGTCCTGATTGGCTGGATCATCGCATCCGGTAAGACCCCCGCCCAGACTGGCCCCTTGGCTGTTGCCCTGGTCGTTGTATCCATCAGTATGAACCTCGGTGGCGCAACCGGTTCCGCTATCAACCCCGCACGTGACCTCGGCCCCCGTATCGCCTACACCTTCCTGCCCATCCCCGGTAAGACCGGCTCCAACTGGTCTTACGCATGGGTTCCGGTTGTTGGCCCGATTATCGGCGCAGTCCTCGCCGGCCTGATTGTTCCGGCAGTCCTGCCCCTCTAAACCTCTCTAATACCCCCCTTCTTTTGTTCTAAGGAAAAATCAATGACGACTTCTCTGCACTCCGCAACCCTCAACGTCGAGCGCAAGTACATCCTCTCCATCGACCAGGGCACCACCAGCTCCCGCGCGATCCTGTTCAACAAGGCGGGCGAGAACGTGGCTCAGGGCCAGCTCGAGCACGAGCAGATCTTCCCCAAGGCCGGCTGGGTCGAGCACAACGCAACCGAAATTTGGCAGAACGTCCGTAAGGTCGTAGCAATGGCTATGGCAAACGGCGAAGTCAACCACCACGAAATCGCTGCAGTCGGCATCACCAACCAGCGTGAAACCACCGTCGTGTGGGACAAGAACACCGGTGAGCCCGTCTACAACGCAATCGTCTGGCAGGACACCCGCACCCAGGAAATCGTTGAAGAGCTCGCAGGCGAAGAGGGCGTTGGCAAGTACCACGACATCGTCGGCCTGAACCTCTCTACCTACTTCTCCGGCCCCAAGATCAAGTGGATCCTGGACAACGTTGAAGGCGCACGCGAGCGCGCAGAACGCGGCGACCTGCTCTTCGGCAACACCGACACCTGGCTGGTCTGGAACCTGACCGGTGGTGTTGACGGCGGCGTGCACGTCACCGACGTAACCAACGCATCCCGCACCCTGCTGATGGACATCCGCACCCTCGAATGGGATCCGCAGATTGCTGCAGATATGGGTATCCCCATGAGCATGCTGCCCGAGATCAAGTCCTCCTCCGAGGTGTACGGCTTCGGTCGCGCAACCGGTCTGCTCAGCGGCACCCCCATCGCGGGTATCCTCGGCGACCAGCAGGCTGCAACCTTCGGTCAGGCTTGCTTCGAGAAGGGCATGGCGAAGAACACCTACGGTACCGGTAACTTCATGCTCA